>OMNU01000394.1_pt1 | contig 20456 bp, 20 predicted proteins | sample 1673511 | NCBI WGS metagenome assembly OMNU01 (sample SAMEA103958113, study PRJEB25191) | human gut metagenome | reverse complement strand
GGATAAACGCTGAAAGCATCTAAGCGTGAAGCCGACCCAAAGATAAGATATCCCATTGTTTCAAACAAGTAAGACCCCTTGAAGACTACAAGGTTGATAGGCACGATGTGTAAGTGGAGTGATCCATTCAGCAAGCGTGTACTAATAGGTCGAGGGCTTGACCACAATTCGCTTGAGACTTTTAAGTCAACGAAAAAATGTTAGCAGTGATTATTCAGTTTTGAAGGCACGTCCTTCTAAGAAATACTGGACAGAAGCACAGAAATGTGTTATACTGATTCAGTCAAATCGGTCGGTGTCGATGACGGTAAGGTTCCACCTGTTCCCATTCCGAACACAGAAGTTAAGCTTACTTGTGCCGAAGATAGTTAGCTGGAAACGGCTTGTGAAAATAGGTAGTCGCCGACTTAACAAAAACGCTTCAGGAGAATTCCTGGAGCGTTTTTTTGAGTGAAAAAGATGAAATATCTACAAATAGAACAAGATATAACTGAAAATTCATATTTTGTTAAAATATTTCGTGGGAATTAGTTGCGACTAAGTGACGCTTATGTTACAATAAAGATATATCAATGTGGTGGAAATGGGATCGGTCGGGGATATATTACAGAACGGAAGGAAGTAGTTGTGGTGAAGGTGGCGATGATCGGGCACAAGGATTTTCCGAGTCGCTCGGGCGGTGTGGAGGTCATGGTTGGCGGGCTGGCCAGAAGTCTGGTGGAACGAGGCTATGACGTTACCGTGTATAACCGCGGCTTGGAAAAGCACCATAATGTGTACGATGTGGACGGCGTTCACGCGCGGCGGGTATTTACCCTGCAAAAGCCTGCACTGAATGCCACGATCTACTCTTTTCTGGCGACCTTTGACGCGCTGTTCCGGGGCTATGATGTGATCCATTATCACGCCATTGGGCCCAGCGTACCGCTGCTGATCGCTAAGATATTCGGCAAGCACACCGTATGTACAGTGCACGGACTGAACTGGAAGGTGGACAAGTGGCGCGGCTTTGCTAGCCGTTATATGAAGCTGGGAGAGCGGATCGCCGCAAAATATGCGGATGATCTGGTGGTGCTTTCGGAGACGGAGTGGAACTATTTTTTGCAGAAATACAACCGTGCATCCATACTGATCCCCAATGCCATCCGCTTTTACGAAAAGCGCGCGTGCAGCCTGATCCGGGAAAAATACGGGCTGGCGAGGGGAGAGTACATCCTGTATGTGGGGCGCATCTCGCCAGAAAAAGGCACGCTGGATCTGGTGGAGGGATACCGCAAGGCCAAGACAGGGAAAAAGCTTGTACTGGTCGGCCCGCTGGATGACAGCGAATATTGCAGAGCAGTACAGCAGCAGGCACAGAATGACCCCAATATCATCATGACCGACTATGTGGTGGGCGACCCGCTGAAGGAGCTTTACAGCAACTGCGGGCTGTTCGTTCTGCCTAGCCACACCGAGGGGCTTTCCCTGTCTTTGCTGGAGGCACTGTCCATCGGCGCACGGTGTCTGGTGAGCGATATCCCCGAGAATACGGTCGTGACCGACATTTACGGCGCGGCCTTCAAACCGGAGGATACGGATGATCTTGCCCGGGCGCTGGAGCGGGAATGTACACAGGAGTACCCGGACGCAATGCGGCAGCAGCAGATACAGTACATCCATACAAATTTTGAGTACGATGTGATGCTGGACCGTTACGAGGAGGTCTATCATCATGTGGTGGGCGACCCGTTGAAGGCGATGCCCTCCACGCTGAAAAAGGGAAGAGTGCCGGCAGGCGCAAAAGCATAAGCAAAGAACGCCCCGGAAACGTTTGACAGCGTTTCCGGGGCGTTTTTCGTTTAGATCAGCGGGGCGATGAATTTGAGCATAATGCCCACCAGATGCAGCAGCTTTTTGCCCTGCCAGACGCTCTGGCGGGTGGGTTCCACCGTGCGGCACTGTGCCAGCGTATCCTGAAAATCGGCCTCAATGCGGGGCAGGCAGTCCACGCCGCGCATCCAGACCGCGTTTTCAAAGTGGTGGTACAGGCTGCGGTAATCCAGATTGATGGTGCCCACGACCGCCTCCTGCCCGTCCATGATCATCACCTTGGCGTGGGTGAAGCCGGGGGTCCACTCGCTGATCTTCACACCGGAGGACAGCAGCGGCAGGTAATGGGTCTTAGCCAGCGCATAAGCAAACCACTTGTCCGGCTTGCCGGGCAGGATCAGATGCACATCCACGCCGCGCTCGGCGGCAAAGCGCAGGGCGGTCTCCAACTCGCCGTCCAGAATGAGGTAGGGCGTGATGATATGTACGCTGTGCCGGGCGCGGTTGAGCAGGTCAATATACACCATCTCGCCCACACGCTCGCCGTCCAGCGGACAGTCCCCGTAGGGGATGACAAAGCCCGTTGCCTGCGTTTCCGGGAGGGGGCGGGTGAGGAACTGCGCAAACTCCGGCTCCCGCTGGATGCTCCACATCTGCAGGAACAGTGCGGTCATGGTGCGCACGCCCTCGCCCTCCAGCATGACAGCGGCATCCTTCCAGCGGCCGTATTTTTCAACGTGGTTGATGTACTCGTCGGCCAGATTCACGCCGCCGGTAAAGCCCACGCGGCCATCCACGACCAGAATCTTGCGGTGGTCGCGGTAGTTGTAATGGGTGGAAACAAAGGGTGTGACCGGCGCAAACACCTTGCAGCGGATACCCAGCGCCTCCAGCCGTCTGGGGTAGTCCCGGGGCAGGGTGGAGAACTCGCAGGTGCCGTCATACATCACCCGCACATCCACGCCCTGCGCGGCCTTGCGTGCCAGAATTTCCAGAATGCGCCCCCACATCAGCCCTTCGTCAATAATGAAGTATTCCAGAAAAATGTACTGGGTGGCGCTTTCCAGCTGGGGCAGCAGCGCGGCAAACTTGGCTTCTCCGCTGGGGAAATAGGTCACCTGCGTGTTTTCGTACACCGGGAAGCCGCCGCCCCGTCCGCGCAGATACTGCGCCAGAGAGGCCGCGCCGGGGCAGTCCGCGTCCAGCGCCGTGCTCGCCTTTTGGTCCTGCGCCAGCTGGCCGCGGGTCTGTCCCTCCAGCTCCAGCAGGCGCTTTTTGAGCATCCGGTGACCGACATCCTCCTTGGTGTAGCAGAACAGCAGCACGCCCAGCACGGGCGCCAGCGCCGTGACCACCAGCCACGGGATGCGCACGCTGTTGTTCATGTCCTGATTGAGCAGGTAGACCATCATGGCCGCCGTGACCAGCAAGGTGCCGCCCAAGTAGTGGGGCAGCAGGTTACTGAACCAGCGCATCAGGCTGAAGAGCGCCCCGAATTGCAGCACCAGCAGTACCAGCACCAGCCCAAAGCGGCTGAAGATGGCATGGATGAGCCCTTTCTGGCCTTTACGGAGCAGACGGATGCCGCCGTCCTCAAATACCCGGACCTTGCTTCTCATGGTGTGCTGCAATGTTTCTTTTGACATTTTGACCGTCCTTTTTTGGAATGTGTCGGAGGATAGCCTGCAAGCCCTGTCCAAATGACACATTTTGTGCTATGATAAAGAGGAAGAACTGCTGCCGGGCGGCAGCAGAGCATATACAAGTCTATTATAATCCATTCCGGCCGGTTTTTCCACAGAAACCGGCAGATTTTGTGCAGAAGGAGTTTGCATTATGAACAACCTGATCATTGGCATCGCGGGCGGCTCGGGCAGCGGCAAGACCACCCTTTCGCTGCGGCTGAAGGAGCGCTTTGGGGAGGACGAGGTGCGGCTGATCTCCCACGACAGCTACTACAAGCGCCACGACGAGCTGCCCTTTGAAGAGCGCTGCAAGCTGAATTACGACCACCCGGACGCCTTCGACAACGCATTGCTCATCTACCATTTGCAGGAGCTGAAGGCAGGCCGCGCCATCGACTGCCCGGTGTACGATTACTCCAACCATAACCGTAGCAACGAGGTGCAGCACATCGAGCCCGCCCCGGTGCTGATCGTGGAGGGCATTCTGCCCTTTGTAGAGCCGGAACTGTGCGCCCTGTTCGACTACAAGATCTTTGTGGACACGGACGCGGACGAGCGCATCCTGCGGCGCATTCTGCGGGATGTAAAGGAGCGCGGGCGCAGCTTGGACAGCGTGATCGACCAGTAACCTTACCACGGTCAAGCCGATGCACGAAGCCTTTGTAGAGCCCAGCAAGCGCAACGCGGACATCATTGTGCCCAACGGCGGCGAGAACAGCACCGCCGTGGAAATGCTTGCGCACCACATCCGCACCCTGATCGAGAAAGCGAACCGGGGGTAAGATAAATTTAAAAAGGCACCCACAGCCATCCGGCTGCGGGTGCCTTTTTGCATACAGGTTTAACGGACAGAGGTGCGCACCAGCGCGCGCTTGAGGCGCGCCTGTGCCAGCTCGTACTCACGGTCGTTCAGGTTCTTGCGGGCAAGGATCTCCTCGGCGCGCTTCTTGGAAGCCTCCGCACGCGCCTGATCGATGTCCTCGGCCCATTCCCAAGTGGTAGCCACCAGACGCACGTCCCCGTCCAGCACGCTGAGCAGGCCGCCCATGCAGGCTGCGCGGCGGCGCTGACCGTCGGCATCCACAATGTGCGCCTCGCCCATGCCCAGTGCCGTGCAGTAATCGCCGTGCTTTGCCAGAATGGCGATATCGCCGTCAATGGCGCGGCAGACGATGCGCTCGGCCTGACCTTCAAAGGCGCAGCCGTCCGGCGTGACCACCGTCAGATGAAAGGTCGTCATGGCTTACCCCTTCTTCGCTTTTGCGAACACGTCGTCGATGGTGCCCGCGAACAGGAATGCGCTCTCGGGCAGCTCGTCGCACTCGCCGCTCAGGATCATCTTGAAGCCCCGCAGGGTCTCCTTCAGCGGCACATACTGGCCGGGCATACCGGTGAACTGCTCTGCCACATGGAAGCTCTGGCTCAGGAAGCGCTGCACCTTGCGGGCGCGGCTGACGGTACGCTTGTCCTCCTCGCTCAGTTCGTCCATGCCCATGATGGCAATGATGTCCTGCAGTTCCTTGTAGCGCTGCAGCACCTTCTGAACGGCACGGGCGATCTCGTAGTGCTCCTGCCCCACGACCTCCGGGCTGAGGATGCGGCTGGTGGAGTCCAGCGGGTCCACAGCGGGGTAGATGCCCTGCGATGCAATGTCACGGCTCAGCACCGTGGTGGCATCCAGATGGGTAAAGGTGGTGGCAGGGGCGGGGTCGGTCAGGTCGTCAGCGGGAACGTAGACGGCCTGCACCGAGGTGATGGAGCCCTTGCGGGTGGAGGTGATGCGCTCCTGCAGGGCGCCCATCTCGGTGGCCAGCGTGGGCTGGTAACCAACGGCAGAGGGCATACGGCCCAACAGTGCGGACACCTCGGAACCGGCCTGCGTGAAGCGGAAGATGTTATCAATGAACAGCAGCACGTCCTGATTCTTCACATCGCGGAAGTATTCTGCCATGGTCAGGCCGGACAGTGCCACGCGCATACGGGCTCCCGGGGGCTCGTTCATCTGGCCGTAGACCAGCGCGGTCTTGTTGATAACGCCGCTCTCGGTCATTTCGCCGTACAGGTCGTTGCCCTCACGGGTGCGCTCGCCAACGCCGGTAAATACCGAGTAACCGTTGTGCTCGGTGGCGATGTTATAGATCAGCTCCTGAATCAGAACGGTCTTGCCGACACCGGCGCCGCCGAACAGGCCGATCTTACCGCCCTTGGCGTAGGGGCAGATCAGGTCAACGACCTTGATGCCGGTCTCAAGGATCTCGGTGGTGGACTGCTGCTCCTCGTAGCTGGGAGCGGGACGGTGGATGGGCCAGTAGGCATCCGGGGTGGGGGCGGGCTTGTTATCCACAGGCTCGCCCAGCAGGTTGAACACGCGCCCCAGACACTGGTCGCCTACGGGCACCTTGATGGACTCGCCGGTGTCCACGGCATCTGTGCCGCGCACCAGACCATCGGTGCTGCTCATGGCAATGCAGCGTGCCACATTGTCGCCGGTCAGCTGAGCGACCTCCACCACCAGCTTCTGGCCGTGGTTGTCGATCTCAATGGCGTTGAGCAGCTCCGGCAGCTCGCCATCCTTGAACTGGATGTCCAGCACCGGGCCAATGACCTGGATCACCTTGCCGATATGTTTTTCGGACATAGGCTACAACTCCTTATCTTTTATAATGCAAGTGCTTAATGGTCAGCGTCCTCGCCCTCTCCGTCATTGCTTTCGCAATGCCACCTCTCCCAAAGGGAGAGGCCTTGGCAGTCCCCATAAAGTTGATGGTTTTGCCAAGGGCTCCCCCTTTGGGGGAGCTGGACGCGAAGCGGCCTGAGAGGGCGAGCTGCCTTTAGTTCTCCGCGCCGGCCACGATCTCGGTGATCTCCTGCGTGATAGCAGCCTGACGGGCACGGTTATAATACAGGTTGAGATGGTCGATCATCTCGCCGGCGTTCTTGGTGGCAGCGTCCATGGCGGTGCGGCGGGCAGCCAGCTCGCTGGCTACGCTCTCGCACACGGCACCGTAGACGACACCGGCCACATACTCCGGGATGATCGCGCTGAATACTTCCTCGCTGCTGGGTTTGTACAGGATCTGACTGCGGCGTGCCTCGGCTTTTTGCTGCTCAGTGGGCTCCATGGCCAGCGGCAGCACCTCGATGGAGACAGCCGTCTGGGTCATCATGGAATCGAACCGGGTGTAGCAGAGCTTTACGGCGTCAAACTCGCCCTTGCGGTACCCTTCGGTGATCTGGCGCGCCAGCTGGAAGCACTGTCCCACCGAAATATCGGCGGCCAGCAGCACCTCCTGCGTGAACAGTTCGGCTTCGTGGTGGGCAAAATATTCTGCCGAGCGCTTGCCGATGGGCAGCACCTCCACGTTGCCGCTTTCCTGTGCGGCCAGCTTGAGCACGTTGGCGTTGTAACCGCCGGCAAGGCCGCGGTCACCGGCAATGACCACCAGCAGCGTGCGCTTGATCTCGCTGCGGCGCAGGTAGGGGTTGCGGGCCCGGGGGTCCGCTGCCGCGATCTCGGTCAGGGTCTTGTACAGCGTTTCAAAATAGGGTCGGCTGTGCTCGACCCGCTCCTTGGCACGGCGCATTTTGGAGGAAGCCACCAGCTCCATGGCCTTGGTGATCTGCATGGTACTCTCTACGCTTTTGATGCGCAGCTTGATGTCCTTCATGGAACCTGCCATGCGTTACGCCTCCTTCCCTCAGTGCGCCTTGACGAAGCTCTCGGTGTAAGCGGACAGAACGCCCTTGAGTGCTTCCTCGGTGTCCTTGTCCAGATTGCCGGTGGTGCGGATGGTCTCCATCACAGCGGCACCGGCGGCATCATTCTCGAGATATTCGTACAGACCCTTTTCGTATTCGGCCACATCAGCCACCTTGACCTTGACCAGAAGATCATGGATGGTGGCATACAGGATCGCCACCTGCTTTTCCACGGGCACGGGAGCCGAGCGGTTCTGCTTGAGCACTTCCACAATGCGCTCGCCCTGTGCCAGGCGGGCCTTGGTGTCCGCGTCCAGATCGGAACCGAACTGGGCAAAGGACTGCAGCTCGCGGTACTGGGAGTAGATCAGCTTCAGGGTGCCGGCCACCTTCTTCATGGCCTTGATCTGGGCGTTGCCGCCAACACGGGACACCGAGATGCCGGGGTTGACAGCGGGCATAACGCCCGAGTGGAACAGCTCCGTTTCCAGGAAGATCTGACCATCGGTGATGGAGATGACGTTGGTGGGGATGTAGGCCGAAACGTCACCCGCCTGGGTCTCGATGATGGGCAGAGCCGTCAAGCTGCCGCCGCCCAGCTCATTGGAGAGCTTGGCCGCGCGCTCCAGCAGACGGGAGTGCAGGTAGAAAACATCACCGGGGTAAGCCTCACGTCCCGGGGGACGGCGGATCAGCAGCGAGAGGGCACGGTAGGCCACCGCGTGCTTGGAAAGGTCATCATAGATGATGAGAACATGCTTGCCCTGGTGCATGAAATATTCGCCCATGGCACAGCCGGAGTAGGGGGCGATATACTGCAGGGGGGACAGCTCGGAGGCCGTGGCGGACACCACGATGGTGTAGCTCATGGCACCGGCCTCGGTCAGGCTCTGCACCAGGTTTGCCACGGTGGAGCGCTTCTGGCCGATGGCGACATAGATGCAGATGACATCCTTGCCCTTCTGGTTGATGATGGTATCCGATGCAATGGTGGTCTTGCCGGTCTGGCGGTCGCCGATGATCAGCTCACGCTGGCCGCGGCCGATGGGGATCATGGAGTCGATGGCCTTGATGCCGGTCTGCAGGGGTTCCTTGACCGGCTGGCGGTCGATGATGCCGGGGGCCGGGCTCTCGATGGCCCGGAACTCGGTGGTCTCAATGGGGCCCGCGCCATCGATGGGCTGGCCCAGTGCATTGACCACGCGGCCGATCATTGCCTCACCCACGGGCACGGAAACGACCTTGCCGGTGCGCTTGACGGTGCTGCCTTCTTTGATGCCGACATCGGAGCCCAGCAGAACGATGGAGACCGTGTTTTCCTCCAGGTTCTGGGCCATACCGTATTCGCCGTTGTCAAACTGAAGCAGCTCACCTGCCATGCACTTTTCCAGGCCGCTGGCCCGAGCGATGCCGTCGCCTACCATGATGACCGTGCCGACTTCGCTCTGCTCGATGACATTCTCGTAGTGCTTGATCTGGGCACGGATGATCTTGGAGATCTCTTCAGGTTTCAGTTGCATTGTCTTGTATTCACCACTCAATTCTTAAAATCTTTCGGGTGGAAATTCGATGGATCACAGTGTCACGGACGCGATATCCCTGCGCAGCGCCGCCAGACGGTTCTGAACCGTTCCGTCCAGCTCGGTGCCCTCGATATCCAGCCGGATGCCGCCCAGCACAGCCGGATCGACCTTTGTTTTCAGGTCGATGGTCTTGCCGGTGAGCTTTTCCAACTTTTCGTGCAGGCTCTTCACCTGCTGCTCCGTCATTGCCACTGCAGTGGTTGCCGCTGCTTCCAGAATACCGTGTGCCTGATTGTAGCGCACCCGGTAGGCCCGGGCGCAGCCGGGCAGCTCCCGCAGGGTGCCCTTCTCGCACAGGATCTTCAAAAAGTTCAGCACATAGAGGTGGACCCGATCCCGCAGCGCTTCGTCCAGCAGGCCGCAGCGCTCCTTTTTGGGGATGCTGGGGGTGCTGAGCAGGTGCAGGTACTCCGGGCTTGCCTTAAAAAGCGCCACGGCCTCGTCCAGCTCGCCCAGAATGCGGGTCTCCAGCCCTTCCTCCGCTGCCAGGTCATACAGGCTTCCGCCGTACATCCTTGCTGTCTCGGTCATGATGCTTCACCCACGTTTTTGATAAATTCGTCGATCAGGTCATTGTGGTCGGCTTCCTTGATCTCACGCTCGACCACCTTGGAGGCGATCTCCATGGCCATGCCGCCGATCTCGTCCTTTGCCTCGTTCACGGCCTTCTTGCGCTCCTGCGCAATGTCAGCCTCCGCCTTCTGCTTCAGGGCAGCGGCCTGTGCACGGGCCTCGCCCACGATCTCTTCACCGCGGGCGGTGGCCGTTTTCTGGGCACGGGCAACGATCTGGTTGGCCTCGGCGCGGGCATTCTGCAGGTTCTGCTCGTACTCCGCTTTCATGGCCTCAGCCTCGGTGCGCAGCTTTGCAGCATCGGCGATCTGGCTGTCCGCCTTGGCCTTGCGCTCGGCGATCACCTTTTTGACCGGATTCAGCAGGAACTTTTTGAAGATGAGCAGCTGGATCATCAGGTTGCAGATCTGGGCCAGAAAGGTCCAGCCGTCCAGCGTGATCAACGCCTGGTACAGTTCCATAAGCGTCTCCTTTCGTTCTTTTGTAAAAGGTTCCGCTTATGCCAGGAACTTCATAAACATGCCGGGTGCCAGGAAGATCAGCAGCAGGCCGGTAACAAAGCCGTAAATACCGGTGGTCTCGGAAAGTGCAACGCCCAGGATCAGGGTGCTGGTCACGTCGCTCTTGCACTCAGGCTGGCGGCCCACGGCCTCACAGGCAGCGGCGGCAGCGTTGCCTTCGCCGATACCGGGGCCGATACCTGCGATCAGTGCGCAGCCTGCGCCGATGCCGCAGCCTGCCAGGGCGATACCACGAGCAAGGTACTGAAAGTCAGTCATAAGTTTTGTCCTCCAAAAAAGTTTTTGTTTTGGGAGATGCCGTTGTGAGGGCTTAGTCCTCACCGGCAGCACGTTTGATGAAAATTGCGGTCAGGGTACAGAAGATGAACGCCTGAATGCAGCCGCCGAACCAGTCGAAATACAGGCCCGTAAAGGCCGGGATGCCGATCTGGAACAGCTGGATCTGGCTCAGGAAGCCGGGCAGCCAGCCGAAGATGACATGGCTCAGGCTTGCCAGCGCCCAGTACAGCAGTGTGGAAATGACAGTACCGGACAGGATGTTGCCAAAGTGACGGAACGCCATGCTGACGGGGGTCGAGATCTCCGACAGCACATTGATGGGTGCCATGATGAAGATCGGGTCCAGCAGGCCCTTCAGATAGGAAAGGATGCCGTTGGTCTTGATCTTGTAGTACATGATCAGCACAAACACCACAATGGCCCACGCAGCCTCGGTGTTCAGGTCGGCCGTGGGGCTCCACAGGCCAATGACACTGATGAGGTTGCAGCCGATGCTCAAAGCGAAGATCGAGCCGATCAGGGGGATATACTTGTCAAAGTGATACCCCATGTTGTCGTGCACGAACTGATCCAGCCGCTCCACGATGAACTCGGCTGCGGCCTGCCGCTTTGAGACATTTTCCAGCTTGAGGTTGCTGCCCAGCCAGATGGCCAGGCCCGAAAGCAGCGCCATGACGATCCAGGTAGTGACTAGGGTCTGGGTGATCTTGAGATCGCCCAGCAGGGGGATATCGGTATGGATGGTATACAGGATCTTTGCGCCGTTCAGTTCCATTTGTTACGTTTCACCCCCTTCGTCACGGGGCTCAGCCTCCGGCTCCGGAGCGGGTTCGGGGTCGTCCTCCACAGAGACATCCACCGAGGGCCCGGCCGGTGCAAGTGGCTTGTACTTGCCGGTTATTTGCAGGTAGTAGATCGTAACACGCGGGAACAGCAAGGGCAGAACGCTGGCAAAGGGCTGGAAGCAGGGTGCCCCGATGGACACGATGATCCACACCGCCTGCAAAAGCATTCTGACGTTGTAGGAAGCTTGTAATGTGGCTTTGCGCCGCTTCTCATCCTGCTCGTCGATGACCTTCTGACACACGATGCAGATGCCCGCAAAGTTGCCGATGGCCACGGCCGCGCCGATGAGACTGCCCAGAACGACAGTGTAATCAAATTTCACCCAGCCAACCAGGTGCAGCGCCGCAAAGGCCACCCACAGGGCAGCGGTGCAGATGGCCGTACCGCAGGCGATGCGCGTCAGCTCCTTTTTGGATTCCGGCTGTAGTTTCATAAAGGGGAACCTCCTGTGATGTTTACTGATGTGAGTTGAACCCCACCCGCTTCGGTTTTTCCTTTTTGGCGCGGTCCAGGTGCTCCTTGGCAAAATACCAGAAGTTCTGCGCCCCGGAGGCAAGGCCCAGCAGGATGGCCGGCAGGAACACCCATTCCGGCCAGCTCCAGCTGTTCACCGCCCACCAGGCACCGCCCAGGCACATGACCAGCGGCAGCAGCATATTCAGGCCCAGCTGGGTCAGCCAGACAAGATCTTCCAGCGCCTTGTACCAGCCCTTCATGCGGTGTCGCCCTCCCTCTGTGCGCAGGCCCGAACCAGCAGCCCGCCGCACCCTTTCGCAATGGTTTCGCTCCGGTAAAGAAGCTCATATGGATAGTATAATTCAATTCACTGAACTTTTCAATCAATTTTCCACCGATTTTTGGTAAAACTTCATAGTTCGTTCACACTAACGCCATAATTGTACGTCCACGGTGGAGTATGTCCGTCTCCGGCAGCATCAATACCAAAAATATGATAGGTTTCTTGTGCAAAACACAAAAAACCGCCCAGCTCATTTGAGAGCCGGGCGGCGGTTATCCTGGAAGTGCGGGGGTCAGCTGTCCTTGCGCTTGATCCACACCTGCGTGCCGTAGAAGGGATTGGCAGTGCCAAGGCACAGGCCCTGGTCGGTGGTGGCGAATGCCCGCAGACCATGGTTATAGGGGTCTCCAAAACCGTCCACGGTGATGGTCTGGAAGTTCACGCCGTCCTCCGAAACATACAGGTCAAAGCCCTGCTTTGCCTTGCGCATGTAGTTAAGCAGCCGGATGGCACTGGCGATGTTGCTGACCGTGATGTTCTCGAACACGAATTTGTAGGAAAACTTGATGGTCTGGGCCAGTGTGTCGGGGTTCCCGTTGCCGTCGGGGTCCGTCGCCTGCAGTGCCTTCATCAGGGTCTTGAGGTATTCCCACTGGGTCTTCCACTGCGCGGGGGTGCGCGTCAGCAGGTTGCCGTTGACGAACTGACCAACGCACTCCAGCATACTGCTGGTGTCAAAGGTGCCCACATACAGCTTGCCATCATACACCTGCATCCGCCAGATGTACTGGTTCTCGTTGCGCCCAAAGCCGGACTTTAAGCCAGAAAGGCTGCCGGAGGGGAACATCTTGGTGGCATTGCCCACCACAAGCTCCATGTTCTCGTCCCTGTCCATGCGGTACAGGTTCACCGACTGTTCCAGATTGGCGTTGATGAACCGGCAGTCCAGCCCGCCGCCAAACTGACCATCGGCATTCTTGCCGGTCTTGGCAAAGAGGATGCGCTCCAGCGCGATCTCTTCATCGTTGTACTCACCAATATAGAGGTGGTCGTTGTACACGATCAGGTTCGCCGCACCGGAGCGGGTGCGTTCCGGGTCGATGCCGAAGGTGTAGCGGGCACCATCTTTTTCCTGATTGCCTGCCACGGGTGTCCATGTAAAGGTGCCGTCAGGGTTCTGATCGCCCCGCACCAGTGCAAAGGACTGCATGGTGTTGTCGTCCGGCATATTGTCCTCGGTGCCGGTGCAGATGGAAACATACAGGCGGCCGTTGAACTCAGCCATATCCCAGATGCTGCCGCCGTAGATGCTGTCGGCGTAGTGATAGGCGGGGTAGTTGAACAGGCTGTCGGAATCTGCGATCTGGGTAAAGCCCTTTTCCGGGTCGGAGGAGATCAGCAGGGCGGCGCTGCTCTTGCCGGTGGCGGCATCCATGGTCACGTTGCTGACGACCAGCTGATCCTTGTAGACGCACATACCGCGGATGCCCACGGAGATGCCCTGCTGGTAGGCTGCGGCATAATCCTGCACACTGTTCAGACCGATATACACCGGCTTGCACTCGTCGGTGGCCGGGTCTACCTGCCAGATGCTGGGCAGAAAGCCGATGCCGCCGCCACCCACACTGCCGCAGAAGTACAGCTTGCCGTGATACTCCAATGCGTTGCGGAATAGGGGTGTGTAACCGTTATAGGAGCCTGACATCAACACCTTGGTCTCGCCGGTCTTGGTGTTGATCTTCAGCAGCACGCCCTTGGGCCGGCCGCCATCCTCCTCGGTCAGAAAGAAGGTGCCGTTGTAAAGGGCATCGAAGGTGGCGGCAAGCACCTTGTCGTCGTATTCGTCGCCCAGACTGCTCTTCATCAGGGAGAGGGTGTTGCCGATGGCGGCGTAGCAGGTGCCCACATACAGCCAGTCCCCGTAGCCGACCGCCGACCATGCGTAGTTCTGACCCCGGTCACCGGCGTTGTAGGCGGCATCCTCCGGGTCAGTCACGACCGCGACTGCACCGTCTCCCAGATAATCCACGATGCCGTCTGCGGTTTTGACATCCTTTTCCGGGTGGGTGATCTTTTCAAATGTCTGGTCGTCCTTGCTGTAAAAGAAAGTATTGCTTTCGTCAAGAGGTTCCAGAGTGGTCAGTTCCTGCCAGCCATCGGCCTGACCGACCGCCTCCGTGCCTTCCGCCGACACCAGAAGCTGCACCGGCAGAGCGGACAGCATCGCTGCTGCCAGCACGCCGCTGATGACACGTTTCCAGTTCATATCGTTCTCCTTATCTACTCTGCCATTTCTTCAAAAACAGGAAAGAGCCGTCAATGTTTTTCATTGTAGCACAGTCCTGTCGGAAGTGCAAAGGTGCCCTGCCGCTTTTTGCGGATGATTCTTGTAAAATTTGTGTGGAAGTCCGCAAAAAAAGCCGCCCGGCTCCTGCGAACCGGGCGGCAAAAGGCAGACTTTTGAAAATGATTTACCAGAGGTTTGCGGTCTCGTTGTACAGGCCCTCGTAGCTCTTGGCAGAGAGATCCCAGCTGAAATCGCATTCCATGTCGTGCTTGACGAGGTTGTTCCAGTCCTCTTTGTTGTAGTAGCGATCCTGTGCACGGCAGCAGGCATCGTACAGCTCATGGGCGCTGTAACCGGCAAAGGTAAAGCCGTTGCCCTCGCCCAGCGTGCAGTCATGGATGGAATCCCGCAGGCCGCCGGTCTCACGGACGATGGGAGGCGTACCGTAGCGGCAGGCCACCATCTGTGCCAGGCCGCAGGGCTCACTCTTGGAAGGCATGATGAACACGTCTGCACCGGCGTAGATCTCCTGAGACAGGGCCGGCTCAAAGCCGATGTAGGTGCCCACGCGGCCCGGGTGACGGGCGCACAGGTCAGAGAAGAAGGTCTCGTACTGGTTCTCGCCGCTGCCCAGAATGACCAGCTCGATGCCGCGGTCCACCAGACCATCGGCAATGCTCTGCACCAGGTCAAAGCCCTTCATGCCGACCATGCGGCTGACCATGGCAAAGACGGGGCTGCCATCCTTGTGCAGGCCAAACTTGTCCTGCAGGGCCTCCTTGCACTTTGCCTTGCCTTCTTCAACGTTGGTCACATCGTAGTTGAAGGGGATCTTGGGGTCAGTGGCGGGGTTATTGGCCTCCATATCGATGCCGTTCAGGATGCCGCAGAGCTTATACTGCTTTTCCCGCAGCAGGGCATCCAGACCGTAGCTGAACCAGGGGTCCAGGATCTCCTGTGCGTAGGTAGGGCTGACGGTGGTGATCTTATCTGCCGTCTCAAAGGCACCCTTCATAAAGTTGGCGCAGCCATCGTACTCCACGATGTGCTGGTCACGGCGGCCGATGCCGCAGGTATCCTCCAGGATATCGGTGCCGTACTTGCCCTGATATGCGATGTTGTGGATGGTGAAGATGGTCTTGATCCGGTTGAACTTATCCAGATGGCGGTAGTACAGGTTCAGGTAAACGGGAACCAGCGCGGTCTGCCAGTCGTTGCAGTTGATGATATCGGGGGTGAAGTCGATGTAGAACAGGGTCTCCAGCACAGCGCGGGAGAAGAAGGCAAAGCGCTCGCCGTCATCGTAAAAGCCGTACAGGCCGCGGCGCTTGAAGTAATACTCGTTGTCCAGGAAGTAGTAGGTCACGCCGTTGACCTCAGCCTTGAACAGGCCGCAGTACTGGCTGCGCCAGCCCACGGGCACCGAGTAGTTGGTGACATACTCCAGCTTGTCGCGCATTTTCAGGTCGCCGTACAGCGGCATGATGACGCGGGCATCCACGCCGTCCTTGACCAGAGCCTTGGGCAGGGAGCCTGCCACGTCGGCCAGACCGCCGGACTTGGCAAAGGGGGTCGCTTCCGAAGCGGCATACAGGATCTTCATAGTATTTCTCCTTTCCAGAAAAAAGGGCGGATACGCAAAGAGCGGGCGGGGGCGCAAAGGCCCCCGCCCCTCTTTGAGAGGGGCTACCGGGGAGGGGAGCCGCCCCTGTGAAAGTTTCAGTGTGTCAGGCTCAGACGGTGTGGTTCTTCTGAACATAGACCGGGAAGCTCTCGGTACCGGAGAGCTTCTTGTCGGCGGTCACACGCACGTTCTTATCGGTGACAACGCAGTCCAGCTGAGCGCCTGGTTCCACAACGGTATCCTGCATCAGGACACAGTTTCTGACCACAGCACCCTTCTTGACGCGAACACCGCGGAACAGCACGCAGTTCTCCACGGTGCCCTCGATGACACAGCCATCGGCCAGCAGGGAATTGCTGACGGAAGAGCCGTTGACGTAGCGCACGGGGTTGTCATCACGGATCTTGGTGTAGACAGGGCTCTCCTTGGGGAACAGAGCGTTCAGGTTCTTCTCATCGATGAGCTTGAGGTTCTCATCAAAGTAGCTCTTCATGTCGCAGACATGGGCCACATAGCCGGTGTACTCCAGAGCACGGATGTTCAGGATGTTGACGTTGTGGGCCAGGATGTCACGCTCAAAGTAGATCAGGCCGCGGGAGGTCGCATCCTTGACCAGCTTGATCAGGGTCTCGCGCTCCAGAACGTAGATGTTCAGGTCCAGGTTCTGGACACCGGGGCGGTAATCGTTGAACAGCAGCTCAGTCACACGGCCATCGGCATCCACAGTCAGGGTGTAGTTGTCGTTCTTGCGGCCCTCGGGGATCTCGGTCTTCTGGTAGGCGATGGTCACATCCGCGCCGCTTGCCTGATGGGCAGCCAGCAGGGCGTTGAAATCATAGTTGATGGCGATGTTGGCATCGCTCATCACAACGTACTTCTCCTTCTGGTTCTCCAGGTAGCTCAGGATGGAGCCCAGAGCCTCCACACGGCCGGAATAAATGCGCACGCCCTTTTCTGCAAAGGGAGGCACGATGTTCAGGCCGCCGTGACGGCGGGCCATATCCCACTCACGGCCAGTGCCCAGATGATCCATCAGGGAGTGGTAGTTCTTGCGCACCACGATGGAGACATTGGAGATGCCGCAGTTTGCCATGCTGGACAGCATAAAGTCCACCATGCGGTAACGGCCTGCAAAGGGGATCGAAGCCATGGTGCGCTCAGTCACAAGCTCCGGTACGGTGTTATCATAGCTGTTGGGGAAAATGATGCCCAACGCATTGTTGTTCTGGCTCAGCATACTTCCTCGCCCTCCTTGACGGAATCAAATACTTTGGCACCCTCTTTTACGGTAGCGCCTGCGCCAACGGTAAGGCCGGTACCCACATGTGCAATGGGGCCCTCGCCGCCGATCTTGGCACCGGCACCCACCACAACGTTCTCAGCCAGGATGCAGCGCTTGACCACGGCACCTGCCTTGACCACAACGCCATCCATCAGGACAGCATCCTCAACGGTAGCGCCCTCTTCCACGGTAACGCCTGCGCTCAGGACAGAGTGCTGGACGCGGCCATAGATCTGGCAGCCCTCGGTGATGAGGGAATCCTGCACCACGGCGCGGGGGCCGATCTTCTGGGCGGGCAGCACGGGGTTGCGGCTGTAGATCTTCCACTTCTTGTCGAAGATATCAATGCCGGAGTTCTCGGGGTCCAGCACTTCCATGTTGGCTTCCCACAGGCTGTCGATGGTGCCCACGTCACGCCAGTAGCCGTTGAAGTGGTAAGCATACATCTTGCGGCCGTCGCGCAGCAGCGCGGGGATGATGTTCATGCCGAAGTCGTTCTTGGAGTTGGGGTCTGCCTCGTCCTCTTCCAGATACTTCTTGAGGATATCCCAGTTGAAGATGTAGATGCCCATGGAAGCCAGATTGGACTTCGGCACAGGGGGCTTCTCCTGGAACTCGGTGATCCTGTCGTCCTCGTCTGCGACCATCAGGCCGAAACGGGAAGCTTCCTTCCAGTCAACTTCCATGACGGCCACAGAGAACTCTGCGCCCTTCTCCTTGTGGAAGCGGAGGAAGTCGGCGTAATCCTGCTTGCAGATCTGGTCGCCGGACAGGATGATGACGTACTCCGGGTCATAGCTGTCGATGAAGCTGATGTTCTGGTAGATGGCGTTTGCAGTGCCTTTGTACCAGTCGGTACCCTTTGCCTGCTCATAAGGAGGCAGGGTATGGACGCCGCCGTACAGACGGTCCAGGTCCCAGGGCTGGCCGTTGCCGATGTACTCGTTCAGCTTCTGGGGCTGATACTGCGTTGCGATGCCAACGGTATCGATGTTGGAGTTGACGCAGTTGGACAGCGGGAAGTCCACGATACGGTATTTGCCGCCAAAGGACACCGCCGGTTTTGCCGTTTTCTGTGTCAGCGCGTACAAACGCGAGCCACGTCCGCCGGCAAGGATCATTGCCACGATTTCTTTTGCCATAGCTTTATTCTCCCCTTTAACATTTCCTGATATTTGGTGGAAATGGTTCAACAATGTTGATTCGGCCCGGCCTTATTTTTCGGCCTTGTCCGCCTTCTTGGCGCAGGGCTTGCGGGCGGGCTTTTCAGCCGACTCCGCTGCCTTTTCTGCCTTGGGCTTACGGCCCCGTTTTGCAGGAGCCTTTTCTTCCGCAGGTGCGGCTTCTGCTTTCGGTTTGCGTCCGCGCTTTGCGGGGGCTTTTTCCTCCGCAGGTGCAGCTTCTGCCTTGGGTTTGCGGCCGCGCTTTGCAGGTGCCTTTTCCTCAGCCTTTTTGGCCTTTGCGGTCTTGGAAGCCTTCTTGGGTGCAGCCTTTTCCGCGGCCTTCTCCTCGGCGGTCTTGCGGGTGCGCTTTACAGGCACCTCGAAATAAAGCACGCTCATGGGAGGCAGCGTGATGGTGATGCTTTGCTCGAAGCCGTGGAGCGGCTTCTTCTTGGAGCGGACAGCCTTGTTGTGGACCGTGCCGGCACCGCCGAACGCCTCGTCGTCGCTGTTCAGGATCTCCTTGTAGGTGCCGGAGTTCGGTGCGCCCAGGGCGTAGCCCTCGCGCAGGACGGGGTTAAAGTTGCAGACCACGAGGATCTGCTTGCCGTTTGCATCCTTGCGCAGGAAGGCCACGACGCTCTGCCGGGAGTCGTCGGGGACGATCCACTGGAAGCCCTCCCAGCTGTAGTCGATCTGCCAGAAGGCGGGATGGTCCTTGTAGAACTTGTTCAGGGTCTTGACGTAGGTCTGCAGCTCGGTATGCTTGTCGTAGCCCAGCAGCATCCAGTCCAGAGACTTGGTCTCGTTCCACTCGGTGAACTGGCCGAACTCCTGGCCCATGAAGAGCAGCTTCTTGCCGGTGACCTTGATATGTTCTTTGGATATAACAGCGTGAGCAACACCAGACTTTCCTATGAAACCATATATGAAGACTGTCTTGTTGCCATTCTTCCCAAAAGCCACCCTGCTGTATCTTTCGCAGAGTCTAAAGAATCATGCATCTATCCATGGCTTGATCTTGCGCATGTAAGAAAAGAGAGATTCATCCTGCAGCACAGCAACCAGAGTATAAGACAGCTTGAAGAAGACGCCCTTTTCTATGCTGATGTCCTGCCAGAGCTTACCTATAAGATAAGCAGTATTGACGCAGGAATCCGACTCGCTGAACAGGGATATGGAATTGCATTTACACTAAACAGTTATCTTACTTCAATGAAGCTTTCACCTGATTCAGTTGTATTACAGGTTGGCGACCCAGACATGCGTATACCATTCTCCGCCGCCTTCCGCAAGGAAGATGAAAACCGGAAAGAACTGAAAGAATGGATACGGCTGACTAAAGAGCTTGTTTCCAGACAATAAAATAACCGGCTGATACTGCATTTAGCTGTACCAGCCGGTATCTTAATATTATTCAATTATAATACTTCTACAAGCTCAATCCTGAAATTCAGTTCTTTTCCTGCCATCTCATGATTAGCGTCAAATGTAATCTCAGTATCAGTTAAAGCAGCAACCCTAGCTGGGAATGGCTGTCCATACATATTCTGAAGATATACTTTATCATCAACTTTAAGTTCTTCTGCACCAGGAAGCTCACTTATAGGCAGTGTTATGAAAGCTCTTGGATCGGCTTCTCCATACGCCTCCTCTGGCATAAGATGAACATCAATAACGTCTCCGACATTCATTGTTGCAACAGCCTTGTCAAAGCCCTGAATCATCATTCCTGCTCCACAAGTAAATTCAAGCGGTTCACCTCTGTCGTAAGAAGAATCAAACTGTGTTCCATCATTAAGAGTTCCTTTATAATGAACCTTTACCTTCTTTCCCACATTAGGTCCTTCAAATGATGGTGTAAATGTACCACAGCCACCGCCGCAGCCGCCACAACCACTACCACAGTCTGATTCACCTTCATCACTTCCACAATGTCCGCAACCTGACTCTTCATCTTCATGGCTTCCACAGTGTCCGCAGCCATGACCTTCTTCATGATCGTGATGATGGTCGCAATTAACACCTGCTGATGTTAAATCGCCATTAAGATATGCCTCAACTGCTGCATCTGCTTCTCCATCTGCTCCTGAATATACATCAATTCCAGCTTCTGAAAGTGCTGTGACTGCACCGTTACCAATTCCGCCACATATAAGAACATCTACACCTTTATCCTTAAGAACAGCTGCCAATGCGCTATGACCAGCTCCATCAGTGCCAATTACCTCTGCACGGACAATATTCTTTCCTTCTGCCTCATAAATCTTAAAGCTCTCAGAATGTCCGAAATGCTGAAAAATCTGACCATTCTCGTATGTTACTGCTATTTTCATTAATAATCCTCCTGATTAATATTTATT
>OMNU01000386.1_pt1 | contig 20622 bp, 15 predicted proteins | sample 1673511 | NCBI WGS metagenome assembly OMNU01 (sample SAMEA103958113, study PRJEB25191) | human gut metagenome | reverse complement strand
GACTCGAACCCCCGACCTACTGCTTAGAAGGCAGTTGCTCTATCCAGCTGAGCTATTGGCGCAGGATATCGTCATATCGTCGCGAGTAAAAGCGCAAGCGCGATGTTGGCAGGCAATGCATCAAGAGCGATACGTTACCCCCAAACGCCGGGCGCGCCCTCTGCCGACGAAACGGCGTTCCAGTAAAAAACGCCCTGCCAAAAAAGGGAGGGCGATGGAGCGGGTGATGGGAATCGAACCCACGTAACCAGCTTGGAAGGCTGGAATTCTACCATTGAACTACACCCGCAGATGAACGGCAAGGTATATTTTAGCACACACCTTGCCGTTCGTCAAGTATTTTAATCAAAATTAGAAGTAATTTTAATTTCCTCGCCCGACATTGCAATGTTAATCGAGGTGACCACATCGTTGCAGTGCGCGACCAGAATGTTGACGATTTTATCTTCGACATTCCTGCGGATATAGTTCCGCAGCTCACGTGCGCCGCGCGGCCCGCCGGCCGTCTTCTTCGCGAGGAAGGCGCAAACCTCCTCGCTGTAGGTGAGGGTGATCCCCTTCTCCCGGAAGGCGGGGACGAGGTCGCCCAGCATCAGCCCAGCAATTTTGGCCATGCTGGTCTCATCCAACGGCTTAAAGACCACAATCTCATCCACGCGGCCGATAAACTCGGGACGCAGGAACTCCTCCAACGCCTTCATCGCCTTGTCGGCCGAGACCTCACCCGACGTTTTTCCAAAGCCCATGAGCGCACCGCTGCGGTCGCTGCCGGCGTTGGAGGTCATCACGATGATGGTGTTTTCAAAATTGACCGTCCGCCCCTGCGCGTCGGTGACCCGGCCGTCATCCATAATCTGCAGCAGAATATTGAGGACGTCGGGGTGCGCCTTTTCAATCTCGTCGAACAGGATAACCGAATAGGGCTTGCGGCGTACCTTCTCGGTCAGCTGGCCGGCGTCGTCATACCCGACGTATCCGGGCGGCGCGCCGATCAGGCGGGAGACCGAGTGCTTCTCCATAAACTCCGACATATCGTAGCGCAGCAGGGTTTCGGGCGTGCTGAAAAGCTGCTCAGCCAGCACCTTGACCAGCTCGGTTTTTCCCACGCCGGTCGGCCCGACAAAGATAAAGGTCGCCGGACGCCGATGAGTGCTGATCTGCACCCGCGAGCGGCGCACCGCTGCCGAGACGGCACGCACCGCCTCATCCTGGCCGATCACCCGTTTGAAGATTTCCTCCTCCAGCCCGGCCAGCTTTTCCAAATCGCTTTCCTTGACCTTGGAGGCCGGGATGCCGGTCCACAGTTCGATGACGTGCGCGACATCCTCATCCGTCACGCGGTTGTCGGCGGCCGGGCCGTACAGCTCCTCCGCCCGGGCACGCTGCTTGGCGAGGCCGGATTTCACCTCCGCCAGCTGCTCATAGTCCGGGTTTTCCACATCGGCCTCCAGTGCTTCTTCCTTTGCGGCCAGCGCGGCAATCTCCTTATTCACCTTGTACAGCTCGTCGACCGCCTTGTTCCGCAGGCTGGCGCAGGCACAGGCCTCATCCATCAAATCAATTGCCTTGTCGGGCAGAAAGCGGTCGTTGATATACCGCTCGGACAGCACGACGGCGCGGCGCACCACCTCATCCGGAAGGGTAACGCCGTGGTACCCCTCGTAATAGCCCTTGATGCCCAGCAGCATCTGAACCGTATCGGGGATGGACGGCTCCTCAATCACGACCGGCTGGAACCGGCGCTCGAGCGCGGCGTCCTTTTCAATATACTTGCGATATTCCTTAAAGGTTGTGGCGCCGATCACCTGCACCTCCCCGCGGGAGAGGGCGGGCTTCAGAATATTCGCGGCGTTCATCGATCCTTCCGCGTCGCCGGCGCCGACCATGTTGTGCACCTCGTCGATAAAGAGAATGATGTTGCCGGCCGCCTTGACCTCCTCGATCAGGCCCTTGACCCGGCTTTCAAACTGGCCGCGGAACTGCGTCCCGGCCACCAGCGCCGTCAGGTCGAGGAGGTGAATCTCCCGATCCAGCAGGCGTGCCGGCGCGTCCCCCGCCGCAATCCGGAGGGCGAGCCCCTCTGCAATAGCGGTTTTGCCGACGCCCGGCTCCCCGATCAGGCAGGGGTTATTCTTGGTCCGGCGGGAGAGAATTTGGATGGTGCGGCCGATTTCGGTATTCCGGCCGATGATGGCGTCCAGCTCGCCCGCCTTTGCCTTGGCAGTCAGATTAGTGCAATACTGGCCGAGGTATTTGCGCTTTTTCTCCTTCGGCTTTTTCTTCTCCCCCTTGCGGGAGGTTTTCTCCCCCTCCTGCTCTGCGGAGGGGACGTTTCCGCCAAAGATGTTGTTGAGGAAAGGAAAAGTCGGCGCGCCGCCGAGAGAAAAGTCCCCCTCTTCCCCATCGGATTCGACAAGGCCGTTTTCCTCCGCGTCCTCCCCATCCTCCGAGAGGCCGGCAGACTCCCCCATCATCTCCATAAAATCGGTCATCTGATCACTCATCATATCGATGTCCTCATCAGAGAGGTTCATCTTCTCCAGCATGTCGTTGATCGGCTTGATCCCGGCCTCCCTCGCGCAGGAGAGGCAAAGCCCCCGCGGCGTGGTCGTATCGCCGTGCACCTCCGAAATAAAGACGACAGCCGGACGTTTTTTGCATTTTGAACAAAGCTTCATCATGATATAAAAACGCTCCGTTTCCCTTAAAGAAAATGGCTAACCTTCCGGTTTTGCCCCGCTGAATTTTGATAGAGATCCAGCTTAACAAATATAATAGCACAGGAGAGGCGGTTAATTTCTTAACTCCCTGTAAATTTTAAAATAATACCCCCCGAAGGAGAAGGCGATGCTGAAAACCGACAGCATAATCAGCGTACCGGTCAGCATCCTCGGCAGGGTGAAAATGTCGGACAGCACCACCGTAAAAACGGTCGCATAGATGATCACGGTCGAAAGCTTTCCCCACCAGCGGGCCGAAGGGGTCTTTTTCACGCCTTTTTTCTTCAGCACAAGTGCGCCGGTCAGCATGGTCAACTCCTTCACAAAGAGGAGAACCGCCATAAAAATCAGGTCATTGTGCCGAAAGCAAAGGCAGATGAGGACGGTCGCCTGGGTCAGCTTGTCCGCCGCCGGATCCAGGATTTTTCCCAATTCGGAGCACATGTCAAACCGCCGGGCAATAAAGCCGTCGGCCACATCGGTCAACCCCGAGAGGACAATCACCCCTGCGGCCAGGGCGAAGTGATTCTCCACCCCCTTTGCAAAATACAGCGCGGCAAACACCGGGATCAAAATGATCCGGAAAGCCGACAAAAAATTTGGGACAGTCAGCTTCTTGTTCATAACTTCCTCCTCGAAAAACGTCCTGTGATTTAATAAAAAAGGCCGAACCGGCTGAAAAATCCGTAGGCATAGGAGCTGCGCAGCATCTCCTCATTCACGGGGCCGAAGCCGGACGGGTGTATGCAAAACAGCAGGGACAGAACAATACACAGCAGATAAACGGCCAGCACACCCTTCAGCAGGCCGAGCAGTCCGCCCAACGCCCGGTTCAGGCTGCCCAGCATGCGAAAACGCAGCAGCCGGTTGAGCCAGGCGGCCACAAACCGCACGATAAACATCCCCAGTGTAAAGACGGCAGCCACCACGATCCAGCGCAGAATCCCCTTGCAAAGCGGCGCCACCACACTGCGCACCATCTGCTGTGAGACGGCGGTCTTTCCTTCCCCCACCGCGGAGGTCATGGAGGAGATCACCTGACTCTTGCTGACGCCCATCAGCTCTGCTCCGGCGGTCAGGAAGGTCGGAAGCTGCTCCCAAACCTCCTCCACCGAGCCGCCGGAGGGAGAAAGAGAGGCGCTTACCACCTCGCTCGTTTTCGCCTCCACCGTGTCGCTGAGGAAACGGTCGTAAACCCCGTCGGCAATCGGCTGCGAACAGCTCATGGCGATATACAGCATCAAAATCCATCCGACCAGCTCAATTGCCGTGCGGACAAAGCCCCGCCGTGCCGAACCCCAGACAAACGCAGCCACGATCAGCACCAGCACAATATCCAGAATCAATCCAATTCCCAAATCCGACACACCTCCAAACAGCGTATCCGCCCTTTACCTCAGGATACGGCGTCAGCCGCCCGGCGCTCGGCGGCCGAGGCCGGTGAAATCCGCGAAATCTCCCGCAGGCCGGAAAGATAAAGCTTCCCGCCGGCGGCGCCGATGCCGCTTACACTGTAGTCACAATCGGCCGAGGAAGCCGCATTGCCGGAGAAGGTGTAGAACCACACCTTGCTGTCGCTCAGCAGCGCGACCGAGTCCCCGACGACGCAGACATCCCGGACATTCATCCGAACGGTGAACACGCCGAGGCTGTTTCCCTTTTTATCCAGCAGGCTGACGCAGTAATCACCCGAGTTGCCCGCCAGCTTATCCACGACCGCGATCCGCTCCTCGGTATTCCGGACGAGATGCAGCGTCCCCGTGGCCTGAACAGCCGCCTTTTGCGTGCCGTCCCGGTCAAGCAGAAGCACCCGGTCGCTGCATACAATCAGGAAGGAGGAGCCGACCGGCTCAATCGACACGATCGCCCCGCCCTCAATTACAGCAGAGAAAATCGGCGCGCTCTGCTTTGTATCGAAAAGATAGACCGTCGAGCGGTAGGCGCCGCCCGAAACCGCGACGCCTCCGGCCGCAATCCGCCGACCGTTGTCCGATACGCCAACGGCCGTCAGCGTGGTCTCCGCGCTGTACCAGTTAAAAATATTCTCCATTTTTTTATTATATACCTGCAGCTCACCGCTGTACTCCACCGAGGATAGTGCAAAGGCCGAGACGCCGCTGCACCCCATTGCGGCATTGTAAATATTGCCGCGCATCGTCCCGGTGTAAAGGACGCGATCCATATTCTCCACCGAGTAGCCGGTGCCCCCGCGGTCAAAAACCACCAGCCGGGATTCCGACTGAGCGACCGCCGGGTTGGAGAAACCGTGCCGCCTTACGAAAACCTGCTTGCCGGAGGTGTTGTAGCACTCGTTTTCGCTGCCGCCCACCAGAAGCAGGGTGTCATTTTCGACCTGCAGGCCGGCGGTTCCCTCCTCCGACGCGAGGAGCGGGAAGCCGCTGCCGCCGCCGATTTTCGCAAAGCTGTTCTGAAAATACTCAACCACGCCGGTCGGCGTCGAAGCCGCCGCCAGCGCCAGAAGCAGCACCAGCAAGGCGCCAAGGCCGAGCAGAATCCACCGCTGCCGCCGTTTCAGAAGCTTTCGCCCCTCCACCACGGCAAAGGTCGTGTTCCCTTCAGAATCGACAAATTTCGCCGGGCGGCGCGGCGCGTACCGCTTCACCGGAGGGCGGGATCTGCGCAGCTCCTTTTCACTCATGTGGGACTGACGCTCCTTTTCGGGCAGGCGGCCGGCCTCCCGCAGGAGCTCGCGCTCCACGTCGGATGAGATCGGCTCGGGTCGGCGCGCCGCCCTTTCCTGAGGCGCCGCCTTGTCCCGAGAGATTTCCCTGTCCTTAGAGGCCGCCTTATCCCGGGAGGCCGCCGCGTCCTTTTCGCGCAGCGCTTCGGCCCGATCGGCACGGCGGCGCGCGGCCATCTCCTCATCCCGGCGGCGCTGCTCCTCCCGCTCGCGCTCGCGGAGCAGCTTTTTCTCCCGTCTGGCGTCGGCCGTCTCAGTCGGAAGGACCTGCACCGTGGCCGCTTTTTTGGGGGAAGGCTCCGCCTGCTGCGCAGCGGGCTTTCCGGCTGCGGAGCGGCCGCTTACCTGTCGGCCGCGGCTGACCTTTATCCCCTTTTTCTTTTTATATTCCGGCATACCATGCACCTCCGCCGCGACGCTCGGGACGCGGCCGTTTTTTCTTTTCAGTCCGACAAGCGGGACGGCATTTTCTCCCCCGCATACCACACCTTTTCAAGGAAAAGTCCCTGGGGCGGCGCGGTCGGCCCCGCCTGCTCCCGGCGGCCGGAGGCAAGAATCTCCGGCAAGGCCTCCGCCTTCATCCGGCCGGCCAGCACCTCACCCAGCGTGCCGGCGATGATCCGCACCATGTTGTACAAAAATCCGTCGGCCGTGATATAGAGGCGGAGAAACTCCCCCTCCCCCTCCACATGGCAGTCAAACACCCTGCGGACGGTGTCGGTCACGCTGCTGCCGCTGGCGCAAAAGCCGCGAAAGTCGTGGCGGCCGACAAAGACTCCGGCCGCGCGGTCGAGCAGGGGCTGATCCGTCCTGTACGGAACCTGCCAGGCGTACCCCTCCAAAAATGGGTCGCGCAGACGCGAGCAGAGTATCTGATAGCAATAGGTTTTCCCCTCACAGGCGTACCGGGCGTGGAAATCGTCCGCCACCTCCCGGCAGGAAAGGGCGGCGACATCGTCCGGCAGCCGGGTGTTCAGCGCCAGAGGCAGCCGGTCGGCCGGCATGGGGAGCGCCGCGTCAAAGTGGGCGCAAAACTCTCTGGCGTGGACGCCGGCGTCGGTGCGGCTGCACCCGGTAAGCCCGGGGCGAACACCCAGCAGACTCTCCATCGCGTCCTGCACGGTCTGCTGAACCGAGCGGGCGTTATTCTGCACCTGCCAGCCGCAGTAGGCCGTGCCGACATACCGCAGCGTCAGAAGATATCGCGGCATATTCTCACCCTCCGAACAGCGGCAGCGCCTTGTACAAAGCATTCAGCCCGATCACGGCGGCACAGAGAAGGATAACGCTCCCCAGCAGCAGCCAGTCCCGGCCGCCGAAGCGCAGCTGCTTCATCCGGCTGCGTCCCTTGCCGCCGTTGTAGCAGCGGCTCTCCATTGCCTCCGCCAGCTCGTAAGCCCGGCGGAAGGAGGAGATCAGCAGCGGAATCAGGATGGGCAGCATGGCTTTGATCCGTTTGAGCAGGCCGCCGCTTTCCATATCGGCGCCCCGCGCCTTCTGCGCGCTCATGATCTTCTCGGTCTCCTCAATCAGGGTCGGGATAAACCGCAGCGCGATGGTCATCATCATGGCCATGGTATGCACCGCGTTTTTCAGCCCGATGTACCCGAGGGGAGAAAGCAGCAGCTCAATCGCGTCGGTCAGGGCGGTCGGCGTGGTCGTATAGGTCAGCAAAGCGCTGGCCAGCACCAGCAGAATGATGCGGACAGCGATAAAGGCCGATTGCGCAAGCCCTCCGGTCGTGATCCGGATAAAGCCCCAGTGCACCAGCGTCGTTCCGCGGTCAACATAAAAGATGTTGATGACCGCCGTAAAAATAATGATGGGCAGAATGGACTTTACATTTTTCAGATAAATTTTCAGCGGCACCCGGGTCATCAGCATGAAAACAAGAAGAGAGACGACCATCAGCGCCATAGACAGCACGTTTCCCGCCAGAAAAACAAAAACAATATACAAAATGGTAATCAGGATCTTTGCCCGCGGGTCAGCCTTGTGGAATGGGGAGTCCGCCGGAAAGAACTGTCCCAGCGTGATGTCCTTAAGCATGGGCGTCACCCGCCTTTCCAAGTGCTTTCAGCAAAATCTCCTCCGCCGCGTCGACGGTATAGGCATTCTCCCCGATGAGGAGGCCGCGTGCATGCAGTCCCATGAAAATCCGGGTGATCTGCGGCACATTGAGGCCGATGGCCGACAGTTCCTCCCCATGGGCATAGACCTTCTCCACCCGGTCGAACATTTTCACCTGACCCTCGGCCATGACCAGCACCCGGTCGGCCATGCGCGCCATATCCTCCATACTGTGGGAGACGATGATCACGGTCGAGCCGGTGGCCTTCTGATACTCCTTCACGCGGGCGAAAATTTTGTCTCTCCCGGCCGGGTCGAGGCCGGCGGTCGGCTCATCCAGCACCAGCACATCCGGCTGCATGGCCATCACGCCGGCAATGGCGGCGCGCCGCTTCTCCCCGCCCGAGAGGTCGAAGGGCGACCGGTCGAGATGCTGCGCCTTTACGCCGACCAGCTCGGCCGTCTCCCGCACGCGGCGGTCGACCTCCTCCGGCGAGAGACCCATATTGGTCGGGCCGAAGGCGATGTCCTTATACACCGTCTCCTCAAACAGCTGATACTCGGGATACTGGAACACCAAACCGACCCGGAACCGCACCGAGCGTATTTCCTTCGGATTTTCCCAAATATCCTTCCCATCGAGCAGCACACGGCCGCTGGTCGGCCGGATCAGCCCGTTCAGATGCTGTATCAGGGTCGATTTGCCCGAGCCGGTATGCCCGATAATCCCGACAATCTCGCCCTTTTCAATTTCCACATTCACGTCCCGCAGCGCATGCATGGCATAGGGCGTGCCCTCGCCGTAAATGTAGGATAAATTTTCCACCTTGATGATCGGCAACCCAGTGTCCCTCATTTCCCTAAAATCCCGGCGAGAATATCAATGCACTCGTCGGCGTCAATGACCCCTTCCGGCAGGTCGACTCCCTTTTTTCGCAGCCGGTAAAACAGCTCGGTCGGCTGCGGCAGGTCGAGGCCGGTTGCCTTGACCGTCTCCACCTGAGAGAAAACCTCCCGCGGGGTGCCGTCCAGCAGAATTTTCCCCTTGTCCATCACGACCACCCGGTCGGCGCCGGCCGCCTCATCCATATAATGGGTAATCAGGATGATGGTGATCCCCTTCTCCCGATTGAGGCGGTGAATCGTCTCGATCACGTCGCGGCGGCCGCGCGGGTCAAGCATGGCGGTCGGCTCGTCCAGGACGATGCAGTCCGGTTCCATCGCGATAATGCCGGCGATGGCAACCCGCTGCTTCTGCCCGCCCGAAAGCTTGTGGGGCGCGTGATCCTTATACTCGTACATTCCGACCGTGCGCAGCGCCTCCTCCACCCGGCGGCGGATCTCCTCCGGCGGAAGGCCGAGATTCTCCGGCCCGAAGGCGACATCCTCCTCTACCACGGTGGCGACCAGCTGGTTGTCGGGATTTTGAAAAACCATGCCGACCTTCTGATGGACGGAGATATCCAGCCCCTCATCGGCCGTGTCCATCCCGTCGACCAGCACCCGACCCTCCTGCGGCCGGTTCAGCCCGTTGAACAGCTTGGCCAGGGTCGATTTGCCCGAGCCGTTGTGCCCCAGAATCGCAGTAAACGAGCCGCGTTCGATGGAAATATGAAAATGTTCCAATGTGCGGGGCGCGTTCTCCTCCTCGCTGTAAGAGAAGGTGACGTCCTCGACTTTAATAATTTCATCCATTGTGATAAATCCTTTTTTCTAAAGCTTCGGTTGTTCCGGCACAGATACCGGCAGCGGCGCCCCCTCCGGCAGCCAGACGGTCGTGTTGCCGCAGGGCAGAATCAGCCGCTTGTCGCTGACCGGAAGGCCGATTTCGTCACTCACGGTGCGGCCGCCGAAGCGTGCGCCGACCGTGCGGCTGACCATATAATTCAGCAGCGTGTGCGAAAACCCGCCGGTATAGGAATTGAGCAGAAAGAAAATCGGCTGATCGGACAGAAGCTCCACCGTCAGATCCAGCAGATGAGAGAGCTGCGCCTCCAGCTTCCAGACCTCGCCCCCCGGGCCGCGGCCGTAGGAGGGGGGATCCATAACGATGCCGTCGTAATGATTGCCGCGGCGAATCTCCCGCTCGGCGAACTTGACGCAGTCGTCCACCAGCCAGCGCACCGGCCGGTCGGCAAGGCCGCTTGCCCGGCTGTTCTCCTTCCCCCAGGCAACCATCCCCTTCGAGGCGTCGACGTGGGTTACCGCCGCCCCCGCGGCAAGGCAGGCCAGCGTCGCCCCGCCGGTATAGGCGAAGAGGTTGAGCACCCTGGGCTGGCGGCCGGATTTGCGGATCAGGCCGACCATCAGCTCCCAGTTCACCGCCTGCTCGGGGAAGAGGCCGGTGTGCTTGAAGCCCATCGGCTTCAGGTTGAATTTCAGCCCCTCGAACCCGATCGTCCAGACGTCGGGAACCTTGCGATAGCTCTCCCAGTATCCGCCGCCCGAGGAGGAGCGGTGATACCGCGCGTGCGCCTGCTTCCAGCGCGGGTCGGTGCGGTCATCCTCCCAGATAATCTGCGGATCCGGCCGGATGAGGAGGATGTCTCCCCACCGCTCCAGTCGCTCCCCGCGGGAGGCGTCGATCAATTCATAATCGGTAAATTTTTCGGTAAATCTCAAAAAACAGCCTCTCCTTTAAACCGCGCGTTCCCGGATGACGGTGGCCACCCGGCCGGCGATTTCCTCAATCTCGGCCTGATCCTCGCCCTCCACCATGACGCGGATGAGCGGCTCGGTGCCCGACACCCGGACAAGAATGCGGCCGTTGCCGGCCAGCCTCTCCTTCGCCTCCCGGATGGCGGCAGAGATTTCGGGATCGCTCTCCCACTTTGCTTTCCCCTCGGGCGTGACGGTGATGTTCAGCAGCGTCTGAGGGTAGACCCGCATTACCGACGCCAGCGCGGAGGCCTTCTCCCCCGTTTTGGCCAGCACCGCGGCAAACATGGCGCCCGAAAGCTGTCCGTCCCCGGTCGAGGCGTAATCCTTGAATATAATATGTCCCGACTGCTCCCCGCCGATGCTGAAATCGTTTTGCAGCATGTTTTCCAACACATAGCGGTCGCCAACCTTTGTCGTTTCGACCGTTATGCCGTTGGCCTCGGCAAATTTTAAAAAGCCGATATTGGTCATCACGGTCACGACGGCCGTGTCGCCCTTCAGCCTGCCCTCCGCCTTCATCGCCTTGGCAAAAACGGCGATCAGGCGGTCGCCGTCGATCAGCTCGCCCCGCTCGTCTACCGCAAGGCAGCGGTCGGCGTCCCCGTCAAAGGCGAGGCCGAGCGCAATATCCTCCCGCTCGCGCACAAAGCTGCACAGCCGCTCCATATGGGTCGAGCCGCAATCCTTATTGATATTCACCCCGTCGGGCGTATCGCTCAGAACCGAGACGACCGCGCCCAGCCCCTCAAACAGCGCGCGTGCCGTCACCGAGGCGGAGCCGTTGGCGCAGTCAAGGGCGATATGCAGTCCGTCGAGGCGGCAGTCCACCGCCTCCCGGATATGTTCGATATAATCCTCCACCGCGCGGGAGGCGTGGGTCACCCGGCCGATTGCGCCGCCGACCGGCGCGGGAATCTCGGCCGCACCGTCGAGGACGATGGCTTCAATCTCCTCCTCCAGCGCGTCGGGAAGCTTGAAGCCGCGGCGGTCAAACAGCTTGATGCCGTTATACTCGCACGGGTTGTGGGAGGCCGAAATCATCACACCGGCGTCGACGCCGTATTTCCCGACGAGATAGGCCACCCCCGGCGTCGGGATAAACCCGGCCAGCAGTACGTCCACGCCAACCGAGCAAAAGCCGGCGACCAGCGCCGCCTCCAGCATATTGGAAGAAATCCGCGTATCCTTGCCGATCAGCACCCGCGCCTTCTCCTTCTGATGCCGGGTGAGGACAAGCGCCGCCGCCCGACCGATGTTCATGGCCAACTCACAGGTCAGCTCGGTATTGGCGACGCCCCGCGCGCCATCGGTTCCGAATAATCTGCCCATACTCCAAATCTATCCTTTCCAAAATTGTCGTCCAAGTCCGACTCTATTCTATAAACTGCTGCCCCGGCGGCTGAATATCCAGGTGCCGGTAAGCGGCCGAGGTTACGCAGCGCCCTCTGCTGGTTCGCTGCAAAAAGCCGATCTGCATCAGATACGGCTCATACACATCCTCGATGGTGACCGCTTCCTCCCCCATCGCGGCGGCCAGCGTTTCCAGCCCGACCGGCCCGCCGTTATAGTTGCGGATGATGGTTCGCAGCATCCCGCGGTCAAAATCGTCAAGGCCAAGCTCGTCAATCTCAAACCGATCGAGCGCCAGACGGGCGGTTCTCTCATTCACAACCGGCTCGTGATAGACCTGCGCCACGTCCCGCACCCGCTTGAGCAGCCGGTTGGCAATTCGCGGCGTCCCCCGTGAGCGGGAGGCAATTTCCAGTGCGCCGTCGTCCGAAATCTCCACGCCGAGGATGCCGGCCGACCGCTTGACGATGACGGCCAGCTCCTCCGGAGAATAAAGCTCCAGGCGGAAAATCACGCCGAAGCGGTCGCGCAGCGGCGCGGTCAGCTGTCCCGACCGGGTGGTCGCGCCGACCAGCGTAAATTTATTCAGGTCGATGTGCACCGAGCGGGCCGCCGCCCCCTCCCCGAAAATAATGTCGATAGCGCAGTCCTCCATCGCCGGGTAGAGAATCTCCTCAATCGCGCGGCTGAGCTGGTGAATCTCATCAATAAACAGCACGTCGCCCGGCTCGAGGTTGGTCAGCAGCGAGACAAGATCCTTCTTCTTCTCGATCGCAGGGCCGGAGGTCTCCCGCAAATTTACCCCCATCTCATTGGCGATAATTTTGGCCAGCGTCGTCTTGCCAAGGCCGGGCGGGCCGTACAGCAGGGTGTGGTCAAGCGGCTCGCCGCGCATTTTGGCCGCCTGAATATAAATCGAGAGATTGTCCTTGACCTTCTCCTGTCCGACATACTCCTCCAGCGTTTTGGGGCGAAGAGAAACCTCCGTCGCCGCGTCTTCTACCGAATACTGGGGCGCGACCGCCCGGCTGTCAAAATCGACGTCGCCGTAGCGATTTTCAAAATCCATATCTTCCAAAAGAGTTCCCTCCGTCTTTTTGCAAAAATTACATCAGTTCCTTGAGCGCCTGCTTAATCAGGGTATCGGCCGGGAGGCTGGGATCAAGCGCCCCGACCGCCCGCGCCGCGTCGGCCTGTGCATAACCGATAGAGATCAGCGCCGCCACCGCGTCAGCGGTATTCCGACCGCCCGCGACGGCTGCTGCGGCCGCCGCACCGGCGTCCACCCCGGCGAACTCGCCGGCCAGCTTCTCCTTAAGCTCGAGGACGATGCGCTGCGCAGTCTTTCCCCCGACGCCGGGCGCCGACGTGATCGACTTGACGTCGCCCGCCGCGACCAGAAGGGCCAGGCGATCGGGACTGTGCTCGGACAAAATGGAGATGGCCGCCTTCGGCCCGACGCTGCTGACCGAAATCAGCAGCTTGAAGCAGCGCAGCTCGTCGGTGTCGTGAAACGCATACAACTCCACTGCGTCCTCCCGCACCGCCATGTAGGTGTAAACGAGTGCCTCCTCCCCAAGCCGCGGCAGCCGGCCGATGGTGGTCGCCGTCGTCCGGCAGAGGTATCCGACGCCGCCGCACTCAATCACAATCGTGCCGCTCAAAGCATCACTGAGAATCAATTTTCCGCGCAGGGAATATAGCATAAACGATCAAAGCCTTTCCAAAAAAATATAACCGGCCGACCGGCCCCTATCTGCCCAGCCGGTGCAAAAGAGAACCGGAGGTCTGCCCGTGGCAGATGGCGATGGCCAGCGCGTCGGCCGTATCATCCGGCTTCGGCGCCTTCTCCAGATGCAGGAGGATGCGGGTCATCTCAATAATCTGTCCCTTCTCCGCCCGGCCGTAGCCGGTGACCGCCTGCTTGACCTGCAGCGGCGTGTATTCATAAATCGGCACGCCAAACTTCCTCGCCGCAAGGAGGACGACCCCCCGTGCCTCCGCCACCTCAATCGCGGTGGTCGTGTTGGTGTTGAAAAAGAGCTTTTCAATCGCCATGGCCTCCGGCTTCCGGCGGGAGAGGATTGAGCAAATGCCGTCGTAAATCTGCTCCAGCCGTTCGGCGAACGGCATGCCGGCAGGCGTGGTCACCGCACCGTACTCCACCGGCAGAAAGTGACCGGATCTGTTGTCGACCAGGCCGTAACCAACAATCGCATAGCCCGGATCAATTCCAAGTACCAGCACTTTTACCCCACCCCCTTTTTGAGCACCGCCCCGCCGCTTGTAAAGCGAGGGCGTAAAGAATGTTTCCGTAAAACGCTGTTCAAAGAATTATACCACATCAAAACGCCTCCCGCAACTGTTTTTCCCCTTGAATCTACCATAAGAAGAGACATCTTAATCCCGCAAATTCCCCTTGCGAAATGAAGTCCGCAATGCTACAATACGGACAGAGTCAGCAAACCCGCGTACAAAGAGGAAAACAGGAGGTTTTTGTTATGTCCAAACCGATTATTCTTGCCGCACAGCTCTACACCCTCCGGGAGCAGATGAAGGATAAGCCCTCCGCGGCCGAGGCGCTGCGCCGGGTGGCCGAAATGGGCTACGACGCCGTACAGCTTTCAGCGGTGCCGGTCGGGGCAGAGAACCCGGCCTGGTTCCGGGAGGAGTGCGATAAAAACGGGCTTTCGATCCTCTCGACCCACAGCGATTTCCGCCGTATGCGGGAGGAGCCCGACGCCCTGCTCGCTGACCACAAGCTGCTCGGCTGCGACTGCATGGGCATCGGCTATATGCCATCGGAATTCCACTCGACCGAGGGGGTTGCCGCCTTTGCCGGGATCGTGGAGGAGATTGCGCTGCGCGCCGCCGACGCCGGAATCCGCCTGCTCTATCACAATCACCGATTTGAATTTGAAAAAGCGGACGGCCGCTGGTGGCTGGACATCCTGCTTGAAAAGGCGCCGCATCTTTCTCTGCTGCCCGATCTCTACTGGGTGGCGGCAGCCGGCGTAAATCCGACCGATTTTCTGGAAAAATACCGCGGCCGGTACAATCAGGTGCATTTTAAGGATTTAAAAATTGTCGACGACCAGAGCGCCTTCTGCGAAATCGGACAGGGCAACCTGGATTATATCGGACTCTCCCGGCAGCTGTACAGCTACGGCGTGCGCCGCTTTACGGTAGAGCAGGATCGCTGCGACGGCGACCCCTTTGACAGCCTGCAAACCAGCATCCGCTATCTCAAAGAGCAGGTTGTCCCCGCTTTGCACGAGGCTTTTCCGGGCGACCTTCAAAAGACGGCCGCCGCGCTGGAGAAAAAGGGATACACCGTTCGTGTCTTTGAAACAGCAGAGGAGGCGGCCGACGCCCTCGACCGGCAGATCGACGGGGTCAGCGTGGCCTTTGGCGGGTCGATGACTCTGCAGGAGATGGGGCTGGCCAACCGCTTAAAAAACCACAACCGGCTGGTCAGCCACTGGGACGTCCCCGCCGGCAAAACCGCCGAGGAGATTCAGAAGGAGGCCATGTCGGCCGAGATTTACCTGACCTCTGCCAATGCATTGGCGGAGGATGGAATCATCGTCAACCTCGACGGCACCGGCAACCGGGTTTCCAGTACCCTCTACGGGCACAAAAAGGTCATCTTTGTCGTCGGGCGCAACAAGCTGGTCTCCTCAGCGAAAGAGGCCGTCTGGCGCACCCGGAACATCGCCTCGCCCAAAAACGCGCAGCGCCTCTCGCGGCAGACGCCCTGCGCCGCCGATGCTGAGCGGTGCTACGACTGCACGGCGGCCGAGCGCATTTGCAGCGGGCTGGTTGTGCATCTGAAAAAGATGGGCAGCTGTGAGATGGAGGTTATCCTCATCAATCAGCCGCTCGGATATTAAAAAAAGCAAACCCGATCAGCAAAATGAGCCACCGGCAAAGCAGCGCCGGCCGGCTCATTTTTTGCGTTTGCAAAGAGCCTTCCCCCCCGTCCGTCGGCTGCGGCAGTTTCCCCGCCGGAGTGCTGTTTGTTAGAAAAAGTCGGATTTTCTCATTTTTTATACTGTTTTTTCTGTTACATTCTTTTTTTCAATCGTTTATCATGAAAACAAATGCGGGGCGCACAAATCTCCCTTTTCGGCGATTTGCCGAAACACGCTATTGTTTTTCACCCGTTTTTTGGGGAGGGTTACCGTTCGCTCTCATAAAATTGCAAAGCAAAAATCAGAAAGGTGGAATCCACATGCAAACAGGTATCGTCCGGCGGATTGTGGCAGTGCTCCTCTGCGCCGCACTGCTGGCCATGTCGCTTTCTTGCACCTTCGCCGTATCGGCCGAGGGCACGCGCAGCGGCAGTAAGAACTATTATTCCAACCAGTCCGGGCTGGAGGAGGAAAGCTTCATTACCCTCCCCCTCGGCGCGGTCACGCCGTCCGGTTGGCTGAAGGATCAGCTCACCCTCCAGAAGAACGGCATCACCTCGGCGATGGAGGATTATGACAACTACGGTCCGAACAGCGGCTGGCTGGGCGGCACGGGCGAAAACTGGGAGAAGGGTCCCTACTACGTCCGCGGCCTGGTCGCGCTGGCCTACACCTTGCAGGACGCCGAGCTGATCAGCCGGGCGCAGAAGTGGATCGACTGGTCGATCAATTCTCAGCGTTCGGACGGCTTCTTCGGCCCGGCAAACAACACCGACTGGTGGCCGCGGATGCCCATGCTGATGGCCATCCGGGATTATTATGAAGCGACCGAAAACCTCGGCACCCCGGACGAGCGGGTACTGCCTTTCCTTGAAAAATATTTCCGCTATCAGCTGAAAGCGCTGCCTCAGAACCCGCTCTCCAGCTGGGCCATCGCCCGCGGCGGAGATAATGTGGAGGTCGTCCTCTGGCTCTACAACCGCCTCTACAGCAGCGCCGCGCCGGAGGATTCGGCCTGGCTGCTTGAGCTGGCCGAGCTGCTGCTCAGCCAGACCACCAATTGGACAAACACCTTTACAAACACCACTGCAAGAGAGCATGTCGTCAACACGGCGCAGGGGCTGAAAACCCCGGTCATGCGGTACCTCCTCTCGGGCAAGGCGGCCGATAAAAACGCCTTCGAGACCGGCCTTCTGAACATCAGCATCGACCATGGCCGGATCGACGACCTTCCGAACGCCGACGAGGGCGCGTCGGACAACAAGCCGACCCGCGGTACCGAGTTGTGCGGCATTGTCGAGAGTATGCTCTCGACCGAGATCGCGCTGAACGCATTGGGAGAGGTCTCGATCGCCGACCGGCTGGAGCGGCTGGCCTACAACTCTCTGCCGGCAGCCTACGCACCCGACTATCTCGGCGCCTCCTACTTCATTTCGCAGAATCAGGTGCTGGCCACCGCCGGAAACCATGAGTTCTCAACCGACCACGGCGACGACCTGACCTTTGGCGCGCCCTGCGGGTTTGAATGCTGCTTCCCCAACAACCACATGGGCTGGCCGAAATATGTGCAGAACATGTGGAAGTCCACCAGCGATAACGGCCTGGCGGCGGTGGCCTACGGTCCCAACCGGGTCGAGGCCAGAGTAGCCGACGGCAAGACGGCCGTTTTCACGCAGGATACCGATTATCCTTTTGACGAGGCCATCGTCCTGAACTACGAGGGAGAGACGGCCGACTTCCCGCTGCTGCTCCGCGTTCCCTCCTGGTGCGAAGCACCCGAAATCTCGGTCAACGGGGTCGCGCAGACCGGCGCCGTCAGCGGAGAATTTTTCACCCTGAACCACACCTGGACCGCCGGGGATCGGGTGGAAATCCGCTTCCCGATGGAGATCAAAACCTCCTCCTGGCTGAACAGCGCCGTCGCCGTCGAGCGCGGTCCGCTGATCTACTCCTTGAAAATCGAGGGCGAGTGGGTGGAAAACACCGACCCCGAGATCCGTCAGATGAATGTGGCGACCAAGGGCGGCCTTCTGGCGCGGGAGGTTTATCCCACCAGCCGGTGGAACTACGGCCTCATCGTGAACAAGGATGACCCGGCCGCCTCCTTCGAGGTTGTGCAAAGCGAGGTAACCACCCAGCCCTTTGGCACCGGCACCGCCCCCGTCGTCCTGAAGGCAAAGGGGCAGATTCTGCCCGACTGGCAGCTCGACGGCAACCTGGTCGGACAGGTTCCCTATGGCGAGATCGCCTATGACGAAAGCATGGTGGAGGACATTGAACTGGTTCCCTTTGCCTGCACCAAACTGCGGATTACGCAGTTCCCCCGCATCGCGGTCGAGGGAGATTCCTCTATTCTGACCTTCGGCGATAAGACCGAGACCGTCCGCGACGGGATTCGGACGCAGGAATTCAAAAACATCACCGTGCCAAAGGCGGAGGAGTATTTTCTCACCATCCGCTACAAAGGCTCCGGCCGCCTCCGTTTCCTGCTCAACGGCCGTGAGATAACTGCCCAGACCTTCTCCGATTCCGGCGAAGTCACGCGCATCTCCGACCTGAAGGGCATGATCTCCAACAGCAGCCTTCAGTTTAATGAGAATCACATCAACAACATCCGCTTTGTCGGCAACGACGATGTAGAGGTGCTTTCGGTCACCGTGACCCCCATCAGTGCGCTGAACAAGATCTCCGTCTCTTCGGTAAAGGCCGGGAGCGGCAGCTTCTCGGTCACCGGCAACATCGACCGGCAGACGGCGCAGTACGCCATCCGCTACGGCACCGAAAGCGGGAAATACACCATGACCGCCTCCGGCTTCCACGGCAGCACGGCTACCGTTACCGGGCTGCAGAGCGGAACCTACTACTTCGTGCTGGAGGCCACCCTCGACGGGAAAACGGTCGTCAGCGAGGAGCAGCAGGTCACGGTAGAGGCAGTCGGCACCTCCGGCAGCGAAAATGTCATCGCACCCGAAGCACCGATCACAGACGACTTCTCCGACGCGACCGCCAGCGACGCCCTCTGGCAGAAGATCGGCGCGACCGCCAAGATCAATGTGACCGACGGCAAGCTGCGCGTCGGAGAGGACGGCGATGTCAAAGCCATCCTCAAAAACGGCGAAAGCTGGAACGACTATACGGTAGAGGCCAAAATCCAGCTCACCCAGTATAAGGAGTTCAACAACGCCGGCATCATCTTCCGCACCACCAATGCAAAAAGCGGTCCCGACGCCTACAACGGCTACTACTTCGGGATCACCCAATCCAAAGCCATGGTGGGGTATGCAGACGGCGGCTGGCACTCCATCCGGGATATTGAGTGCGGCCTTTCCTATGGAAAAGAATACACCCTCAAGGTGATCGTCGCCGGAAGCCGGATGGCTTTCTTTGTGGATAACAAAATGGTCTACTGCATGAACGACACGCGTTTTTCGGCCGGCACGGTCGGCGTCCGCTCGTATGAGGAGCCCTTCACCGCCGACGACTTCACCGTCCGCGCCATGACAGCCGACGACCAGAGCCAGCTGAACAAGGCCTTCTCGGGCGCAGAGTTCCAGATCTCCGGAAGGCGGTACAGCGGCCTTGTGCAGGTGCGGTATGAAAATCTCACGGCCGCCGCCAGCTACAAGGTTATGTACGGCACCGAGCCGGGCGTTTATACAAACGAGGTGTATGACCACTACTACAACAGCTTTACCGGAGGCGCGGCCGGCACAACAGCGATCAGCGTCCCGGATGATACCGCGACCTATTATGTCAGGGTGGTGGCGCTGAACGGCGACACCCAGATCGGCGTTTCGGAAGAGCTTGTTTTCGCTCCCTTCCGCCTGGCTGCGCCGGAAGGGCTGGAGGGTATCTCGGCCAGCAGTCCGGAGGCCTCTGACGGCCGGATCACCGGCGTGACCTCCGCCATGGAGTATCGGGCAGAAGGGGAAGAGGCATATATCCCCTGCCCCGACGGCGAGCTGACCGGGCTGCGGCCGGGCGTTTACTACGTTCGCTATGCCGCGACCGAAACGTCCAGAGCGTCGGCCGATACTGCGATCGAAATTTCGGGTGAACGGCCGATTCTCCCCGGTGATGTGAATGGTGATGAGGCAGTGACCGTCTCCGACGTGGTGGCGCTGCGGCAGCTGATCGTGCGCGGCACGTGGAGCGGCCGCGAGCTTGCGGCCGGAAACCTCGACGGCACCGATGATCTGCTGACCGTCTCCGACGTGGTGGCGCTGCGCGCCCTGATTGTCGCCGGATAAGGCGGGAGTTGCTCCGGCTCCGCTTACCTTTGCGGGAGGATATTCTCCCTCCGGCTTACAGTGCAAATAAAGCCGCAAAAGGCCTGTCGAAAAATTCGGCAGGCCTTTTTGTATTTTGGGGGGGAAGAAGCAAAGAGGTGCTGTCCAATTTACTGCAAGGATAAAATCTTTGCGTCCGGGTTGTGGGAGCGGGGTGCTTTTGTGGTTGCTGTCTCTATCCCGCTTACTGCAATGTCTTACCTTTGCGCTCATGCCGCGGAAGCACCCCTCTGTTAGCAATTATTTCAGTTTTATCTGAAAATCACACTCGTTTTAAAAGATCCGATAATAAAACGGAGGCAAATAAACCTGATGAATTTTCAAACCGCAATTTTCCGCATAATGCAAATAGCTGCTGGTAGATCCCATATCATGTTGATCAAAGGAAATCACATGTCCGCTAGTATCAATTACCCATTTTCAACATCTTTAATCTCAGGATTTTGTAACCCCGACGGAAAAGAAAAGTCGAAAAGATTTCTGTTATAGTCCCCTAAAATAGACACATCAGTAATTTCAATTTGACGAATTTGGGGATAATCATCTTTCAGTGCATCAATAATCAGCGCACACAAATAATCGAAACCCGTTCACCATAAATTCAAAAAAATATTTACACCGTCATGAATAGCATCTTCAATTGCTGTATACACAGCATCCGTCATATCCTCACGAAAACACCAACGATTGTGACCAATTAGACAACAAATTTTATCGCGCATATTGACTGCCCCCAAAATTTTTATATGTCCTGCCTGTAGGACATATTTTGCAAAAGACAAGAGTAAACTACCATTGTCCTACTGAAAAGACATGGCGGTGTATATCATGCAAAGAATTACAGATCAGCAACAGTTGAATATGGTTGGTCAGCGTATTAGAGGCGCTCGCATTCAAGCAGGCTTGAGCCAAAAAGA
>OMNU01000377.1_pt1 | contig 20818 bp, 18 predicted proteins | sample 1673511 | NCBI WGS metagenome assembly OMNU01 (sample SAMEA103958113, study PRJEB25191) | human gut metagenome | reverse complement strand
ACCCTCCGCCCAATATAAAGGCAAAGATAGCGATAAGGTATCCTATCGGACTCCCATCGTCCATAAAGACGTATCATCCCTTTCCCATTCAGAATTTTATGTATTATATCACAGTCAAAGCGCAATATCAATACGCCGCACAGCGTGCGAAAAGGGGCGGCCTGTGCCGCCCGCCCGTTCACCCGTATTCACTCAAAGCCATAAGCCGCCTTTACATGCCCACGCAGTACACGGCCGCCATCTTGTCCCTCCATTCGCTCTCCTCATTAAGACCTATCCCGCAAACGATCACAACTTTATCATTTTCTGCAATCGTTATTGCGCCGCCGTTAAACTCCTTGGCAACTTTGGCATAATATTCCGTGCGTGCATCGGCGTCCATGTTTTCAATGCTTTCTATCAGCTCATATGCCTCGTGCGGAATGTATCCCGTCTTATGTGAAACGAAATCCTCCCAATTGTCTATTTCGACAGCCTGTATGGCAAACGCCTTATACGATTTTATCTCTCCTCCGAGGTTGAGCCATATCGGGTTTATGTCGGCAATATCTTTCCCCTGTTTCATCTGTTTCAGAACATAAAATATACCGATGTATTGTTTGGCCAATATCATTATTTGTCCATTGATCTCCGTGCCGTCCTCATTGAGCTTGCCGCCGAGTATTTGCATCGAGCCATATTTCACCCATTTGCCGTCCATCCAATATTGGGCATAGTATTCGCGCTTTTCGCTTTTTATCAACGGGTTGTCGTAAATCTTTCCGTCGGATGCATATGTATCAAAGCCTATCACTGTGCCTGCCACATCGGCATTTATCGCCTTTGCTTCCGCATATCCGCTTTCAAGCGCTTCCCGCAAATCGTCCGGTATTTCGGGGCTGATATCGCCCTCCGCGGGCGCTGACGGTTCTGCCGGGGGTGTCGGCACATTTTCGTCCGGTGCGGTTGTAGCGCTCCCGCCCTGCTGCATAGGAGTTTCTATCGGCGGTATGGTCTGCGGCTCAGGCGTGGTTTTAACGTTGCAGCCCGCGCACAGCATCAACAAGGCTATAACGAGAGCATATAGTCTTTTCATGTTTTTTCCTCCTTAGGCAGTAGTTTTTGCTTATTTTATTATAGCATTGCCGTAATTTGCCGCACAATGCCGCATATGTAAATAATGTGTTAACATGAAAATACTGCCAAACCGCAATGCCTGCGATGCCAAAGCCGCACGAGCGTGCGAAAACGGGCGGCCTATGGCCGCCCGGAAGGATTCGATATGCTTTGTTTTATTCACCCTGGTTCATGGGTACTACGGCGCCGCCGAAGGTTTCGTTGATATATGCGGCCACGTCCGCGCCGGTGAGTATTTCGGCAAGGGTCTTGATGGCTTCGTTATTCTCGTTGCCTTCCTTTACGCAAAGTATGTTGGCGTAGGTCTTGGCGGAGTCGCCTTCCGCGCTTTCCACGGCAAGCGCATCGGTAGAGGCGTTAAGGCCGGCCTGTATGGCGTAGTTGCCGTTGATTACGGCCATGTCAACGTCCTCAAGGCTCCTGGGCAGCTGCGCCGCGGCAACCTCAACTATGTTCAGGTTCTTGGGATTTTCGGCAATGTCAAGCACGGTGGCGGTAAAGCCCGCGTCTGCCTTCAGGGTTATGAGCCCCTCCTGCTGCAGCAGGTAAAGCGCGCGCGCCTCGTTGGAACCGTCGTTAGGCACGGCAATGGTAGCGCCGTCGGCAAGGTCGGCTATGGCCTTAGTCTTGCCGGCATAAAGTCCGAAGGGCTCGTAATGCACAGCCGCCACGGACACAAGATGCGTGCCGTTGTTCTCGTTAAAATCATTCATGTAGGGCTCATGCTGGAAGAAATTTGCGTCCAGTTCGCCGGATTCAACGGCCGTGTTGGGAATGACGTAATCCTGATATTCGGTTATCTCCAGCTTGTAGCCCTTCTCCTCCATAAGCGGAGCGGCGTATTCAAGTATCAGCTTATGCGGCGTAGGGGATGCGCCTATGCGCACGGTTTTGGAATCGCCGCCCTTGGCGCAGCCGATGAGCGAGAATGCCAATACAAGAACAAGAGTAAGTGCAAAGATACGTTTCATTTGAGTTTCCTCCTAAAATTTTATTTGAATTTTTATATGATGGCGCTTATGCGCCTCATTTGCTTACTTTTTGCGCTTGTCCGTATGCTTGACGGTTGATGTGCCGCCGGACTGTATCAGCTGCACTATTACCACCATCAGCGCTACGGTAACAAGCATTGTAACCGTATCATATCTGTAATAGCCGTAATTTATGGCTATCGCGCCCAGTCCGCCGCCGCCCACAAAGCCCGCCATTGCGGAATAACCAAGTATTGTCGTAGCGGCAGTGGTGGCATTTGATATAAGCGAAGGCGCGGCCTCCCTTATAAGCACGCGGGTGATAAGCTGCCATGTGCTTGCGCCCATGCTGCGCCCGGCTTCGATAACGCCCGCGTCAACCTCACCAAGCGATGTTTCAACAAGCCTTGCCGCAAACGGCGCCGCGCCTATCACCAGCGGAACTATCGTGGCGGAGCTGCCAAGGCTGGTGCCGACTATGAAGCGCGTTATCGGAATAACGGCCACAAGAAGGATTATGAACGGCACGCTTCTTATTATATTAACTATCGTACCGAGCACTGTATTCACCGCGCGGTTTGGGCGGATGCCGTTAGGCGCGGTTATGTTGAGCACAACGCCCATAGGCAGACCCAGCAGATAGGATGCGGCGGTGGCCGCAATGGTCATATACAGCGTTTCCGCTATGCCCTGAAGCATTAAGCCCACAAAGCCCGAATCAAACATCGCCGTTTTCCTCCTCGTTATAATGCACGCCCGTACCGGAAAGGTAATTGAGTATCCGCTGCGCCGCGTCCGCGTCGTCCGGCAGCTGAACTATCATCTGGCCGTATATCACGCCGTCTATCGTGCGTGTATCGGCAAACAATATGTTCACCGCTGCCTTGCAGCTGAGCACTATGTCCGCAATTATCGGCTCAAACGCGCTCTTCCCGTCAAACACTATTCTTACGCGCCTGCCGCCGGGGGTAAATTCGCTGCGGCCCGCGCCCTCGCCCAGTATGAGCTGCTTGGCAATCTCGCTCTTTGGCCGGCGGAAAACCTCCTCAACCTCTCCGCATTCGGCTATGCGGCTTTTGTCCAGTATCGCCACGCGGTTGCACGCTTCCTCTATAACGCTCATCTGGTGCGTTATTATTACTATCGTAACGCCCAGTTCCCTGTTTATCTTCTTCAGCAGTGTCAGTATGCTGCGGGTGGTCGCTGGGTCAAGCGCGCTTGTAGCCTCGTCGCAAAGCAGTATTTTGGGCGAAAGCGTCAGCGCCCTTGCTATGGCCACGCGCTGCTTCATTCCGCCGGAAAGCTGCGCCGGATATGCATTCTCCCTGCCCGCAAGGCCAACAAGCTCGATAAGCTCCAGCGCGCGCTTTCTCGCTTCCGCCTTTTTCCAATGGGCTATCTCCATCGGGAAGCATACGTTATCCAGTATACTGGCCTGGCTGAGCAGATTGAACTGCTGGAATATCATGCCTATGTTGCGGCGGGCTATGTTCAGCTCCTTTTCGCTCAGTTCGCGCACGTCCTGCCCGTTTATAATTATGCTGCCCTCGTCAGGCTCCTCCAGCCGGTTAAGGCACCTTACAAACGTGCTTTTGCCGGCGCCCGAAAGGCCTATCACGCCAAATATGTCCCCTTCGTATACCGTCAGGTCAACGCCATTCAGCGCCGTTACCTTCTTTTCGCCGTCCGCAAAGCTTTTTGTTAAGCCCCGCACCGTAATTATCTCGTTCATTGCTGCTCCCTGCTGCCAAAACACAAAAGGAGCGCCGGGTCTGTGCCCGTCGCTCCGGTTAAGCCTTTTTGCTTCTCGCCGTCAGCGCACGACTACACACCCCGCAAATTGTCTGCTGGGCATCATCATGCACATGTACATGGCGCGAATCTCTATCATGGCGGCTTCCTTTCCTCGTTCATTGGCATATATAATATATTATCCCCCAATGTCTGTCAATAGCCAATTATGCATAAAATGCGATTTTTTATTTATTCGCCGCCTTCCACTCCCGTAGCTGCCGCGGCAGGGGCAATTTTTATAAGCCCTTTTATGGAACGGTAGGTGTCCCGCGTGACCTCCTGCGTGCCAAGCTTTGCGCCCTCCGCCGAATAATATGTTTTATACGTTATGGCAACGCTCCCCTGCCGCGCTTTTCTCACTATCTGCTGCTCGCCCGGCTTAAGCGAAGCATCCTCCTCCACTTCCGTGCCAAGATCGTCCAGCGTTTTCACCTTTTTTGACGACAGCTCTATGCTCACCCCGTCCGCAAGCGGCCTGCCGTACAGCTTTACGGTTATTCGCTTCTGCTTTTCGTCCGTTTCGCTCAGTATGAACAGCGCCGCGCCGGACGTGTTTTCAAAACGAAGATCCGGCCCGCCGGTGGATATCGTTGCGTCCCTGCCAATGTCAACGTATCCGAGCGGCCACGAATGATGGTGCCGCTCGACTATGTGCATATCCGCCATAAGCAGCGCGTTATACAGCGTTGTGCTCACCTGGCATACTCCGCCGCCGTATTCCTGCACATATGCGCCGTCCTTTATGCCGGCCGCCACGCTCCAGCCGTTCTTCTCGTTGCGCTCGCCAAGCACTTGGTTTATTGAAAATATATCGCCCGGGTCAATAACGCACTTGTCTATCAGCCCCGAAGCCTTAACTATGTTCCTTACCCTGTTCTCCTTGCCGTATGTGCTGCCCTTGAAATATGTGGTAAACTCGGCTATTAGCTGGGTATCGTTTCGCGCCTGCTCAACAGTATACTCAGGGTATATCATGCTGTACGGCGCCGCTATGGCGCCGCCCGCGCCGCGCCGCACATATTCGCGTATTTCTTCGGCCAGCTTAGCCGTGTTGACCTCCTGCCCGGCCTCATCCGCAGCTATTGCGAATTCTCCGCCCGATGCAAGGCTGACCTTCGCGTCCTTCGCTTCCCGCTTCAGCTCAGCTGCCGCCGCGCGTATGCCGCGCTCTATGTCCCGCACGGATGCGTCCGCCTGCGTTGTAAGCGCGCGGCTTTCAGTCGAAAACAGTCCCGCCGCACCCATGTTCGCAGCCTGGAGCAGCACATCATCCGTATTGAAGCTTATGTTTAGCCCGCTTCCTTTCACCTGCACGCTTTTGCCCGCAAGCGATATTGTGTATATCATGCCCCGCACGCGGTTTTCGTTGGCTTCGTTTATCAGCCGCCGCGCCGCAACTATGTCCATATCCGATACGTCCGCGCCGTCTATCGTTATTCCCTTTTCTATTTTTGCGCCCGCGCGCACCGCTTCTTCCAGCGTTGTGTATTGCTGCCGCGCGCAGCCACACAGCGCAAACACAACTATTATCAGCCCGGCAGCGAATGCCCTTTTCATGCTTCCTCCTAAAAAATGCTCACAGTTTCCTTATTAGTATTGGCACAAGCTGCATTGCAAAACGCAAGGAAATATAACCAGTTTGCATTTTTACGTTTTGCCGCTTGCAATGCAAATGGATATAAGCTACAATAAAAAAGTAGGAGGATGCCGAATTATGCATTTTGACCCCAACGACAGACAATCATTGACCGCAAGAGTCTATGAACATATACGCGAAGACATTATAGAAGGCCGCTACGCCAACGGAGCATACCTTGTTGAAACCAAGCTGGCAGAAGAGCTGGACGTAAGCCGCACGCCCATAAGAGAGGCGCTCAAGCAGCTTGAGCTTGAGGACCTTGTTGTAAGCATACCCAACCGCGGCGTGATGGTGCAGGGCATGAGCAGCCACGATATAGACGATATTTTCACCGTGCGCTATTTATTGGAAGGTCAGGCCGCGTACTGGGCGGCGGAGCGCATAGACGCAGCCAACCTTGCAAGGCTCACGGAAATAGTTGAGCTTATGGAAATGTACACCCGCAAGAACGACGTTGCAAATCTTGCCCGGCTCGATACCGAATTTCACGAGGTTATATTTTCCGCGTCCGACAGCAGGATACTTAGGCACATTCTTACCTCTTTGCACCGCAACACCCGCCAGGTGCGCGTAAATTCGCTCAGCACGCCGGACAGGCCGTCCCATAGCCTGAGCGAGCACAGGGCCATATTCGAAGCCATAGAGCGCAAGGACGCCGCGGCAGCCAAGGACGCAATGGAATCCCATGTGCGCAACGCCCGCAAGCGCCGCAGCGCGGAAGGCGAAGCGCCGGACGCACAATAATTCCGTTCATTTTTTCAGCGCGTAAGGAACCGTTTCCCTGCGCGCTTTTTACTTAATCAAGGCAGAGGGGGCTAATATGCGCAATTTTATCACTCCCATTGGGGAAGAATATCCTTTCGGCGGCCCGGGCAAATTCATACTTGGCACCGTGCAGGCTATGGCGGAGCAGCTTAGGCAGGAATATGCGAACACGGTCGATCTTATATACATCGACCCGCCCTTCGGCACGGGGGACGGCTTTTCCGTAAAGCTGCCGGGCGTGCGCGAAAAGGTGAAAATCCCCGCATACAGCGACAGTATGGACACCGCCAGCTACCTTGAAATGATGTGCGGCGTGCTCACCCTTTGCCATGACCTGCTCAAAGACACAGGCTCCATATATGTGCATATAGATTACCGCATGAGCGCGCGCATACGCCTTATGCTGGACGAAATATTCGGCGAAAGCTGCTTCCAGAACGAGATTATTTGGGCGTACAAAAGCGGCGGCCGCTCCGTGCGCCACTACTCGCGCAAGCATGACAACATTCTGTTTTACAGAAAAAGTGCCAAGGCGTATTTTGACATATCCGCCGTTGGCGTGCCGCGCGGCCCCATGAAGCGCAACAACATGAAGCGCACCGTGGACGAAAACGGCAAGCTGTGCTTCTCCATACGTTCCGGCGGCAAAACATACACATATTATGAGGATACGCCGGTCTACCCGTCCGACGTTTGGGCGGACATTGAGCATATGCATCAGCGCGATCCGGAGCGCACCGGCTACGCCACGCAGAAGCCAGAGGCGCTGCTCAGGCGCATAATATCGGCCTCCTGCCCCGAAGGCGGGCTTGTTGCCGATCTGTTCGGCGGCAGCGGCACAACCGCTGCAGTAGCAGCCAAGCTTAACCGGCGTTTTTTAACGATTGATGCTTCGCCCGCGTCGCTTGGCATAGTGCGCAAGCGGCTGCTTTCCGCTGGGTGCGATGTGTCGCTGATAAAGCAAAGCTCCGCGCTCGCTCTCAGCTATCCCGCCCTGCCCGAAGGCGAATTTGATGCGGACTTCACCTTTTCGCGCGATGCATTCGGCGCATATGTTCAGCTTGATTCCTTCCGCAGCAAGTTCGGTCTATCCTTCATGGCCTTCGGCACCATGGGCAGCGACGGCATCTTCCGCCCCGCGGAATACACCCTGTTCCCCACCGTCGGCTCCCGCCTGAGCGATTCCGCCTGCAAAGCCGATACCGTGCAGCTTTGCGATAATGCAGGCGGCATGAGGTTTTATAGGGGTTGAGGAAAGAGGAATTTTCATATAAATTGCAAGAGCCGCAAGGCTCTTTTTTGTATACCGAAAACCCCGCCATAGTGGCGGGGTTTTCGGTATACAAAAAAGGCGCAGCAAACGCTGCGCCTTTTACTTTACTCTTACTCTTATTTACTCCCCAAAATACCTCTTGAGCAAACCCTCGAACGCCTTGCCGTGGCGGGCCTCGTCGCGAGCCATTTCATGCACGGTGTCGTGTATTGCGTCAAGATTGAGCGCCTTGGCCTTCTTTGCCAGCTCGAACTTGCCCAGCGTTGCGCCGTTCTCGGCCTCAACGCGCATCTCAAGGTTCTTCTTGGTGCTGTCGGTTATAACCTCGCCCAGCAGCTCCGCAAACTTAGCAGCATGCTCGGCTTCTTCATAGGCGGCCTTCTCCCAGTAAAGACCGATTTCGGGGTAGCCTTCGCGGTGCGCTACGCGCGCCATGGCAAGATACATGCCCACTTCGGTGCATTCGCCGGTGAAGTTGGCGCGCAGACCCTCTATTATTTCGGGATCAACGCCCTTCGCCACGCCCACGACATGCTCGGCAGCCCAGTCCAGCTTGTTTTCTTCAACGGGAACGAACTTGTCCGCAGGGGCCTTGCACTGCGGGCAGAATGCCGGCGGCTCGCTGCCTTCGTGAATGTAACCGCAAACGGTGCAACGGTATTTCATATAGGTTTACCTCCTGATAAAAGAATACATTGTTTTTTAGTCCAGCAGCCCATGCTCTATCTTGTATGAAAGCGTGCTCAGACTCTCGCTCAGGTGAACGTTTTCTATCGGTACGGATGTTGTGATATCCAGCGGCACAAAGTTCCATATGCCGCGTATGCCCGCTGCGCACATCCTGTCCGCAATCTCCTGCGCGGCGCTGCGGCGGGCGGCTATAACGCCTATGTCGATCTGATTCTCGCGTATGTATTCATCCATGTCCTTAACGTCAAGCACGGGATGGCCCTTTATTTCGGTGCCGATAAGGTCCTCATTCACGTCGAACAGCGCCTTTACCTCGAATCCCGTCTCCGCAAAGCCGGGGAAGTTGGTAAGCGCATGTCCAATATTGCCCGCACCTACAATTATTATGGTGTGCTTGCGGTCTATGCCCATTATGCGCTTTATTTCGCCCGTAAGGTTGCTCACGTTGTAACCATAGCCCTGCTGGCCAAAACCGCCGAAGCAGTTGAAATCCTGCCTCACCTGCGATGCGTTCAGATTCATCTGCCGCGCCAGCCTTTCGCTGCTTATGCGCTCAACACCCTGCGTCTCCAGCATAGTCAAATGCCTATAGTACCGCGGCAGACGCCTAATTACTGCTTCCGATACTCTCTTAAAGCCCATATCTTCCTCCGATAACTGCACACTTAATAATGCTATTTCACCCTATATTATAGCTTGTATCGCTGTCTTTCGCAATGGCATTGTTTATAAATTATTTATTAGTTTATACTCGGCGTCATTCCACGTCCGGCATAAAGCACATATCCTCGCCCCGCTTGCGCCATGTGCCGTGCACGCCTTCCGCCGCCGCGCCCAGCTCTATATGCAGCATTGCTATGCCCCTATCCACGTTGCCGAAGCCGAAATTGTTGCCGCAATCCACAACGCTTATGCCCCCGTTTTCGGGAATAAGCTCATACGGCTGCTTGTTCACGGCGCTCGGCGCAAGTATTGCGCATTGCACCGCGCTCCTTTGCCATGCGAGCAGCTGCTCAAATTCCTCGTCCTCAAGCCATGTCAGCTCCGCAACGCCGCGGCGTTTTCTGCGCACGAACGGTTCGTCCGCAATGCCGATTGGCGTTACGCATACGGCCTTCTCGTTCTTTTTCAGCTTTATAGTGGAGCTGAGTGCGCCGCGGTTGAAGTTCGCGCCGAGCCAGCATGTGCCAAGCCCAAGCGACGTACATTCCAATACGAACGCTTCTCCCAAGTACCCAAGCGACGTTTCGTCCCCGTTTTGAGATATGAACGCGGCAAACGCGCTGGTGCCCTTTATGCGCGACCCAAGTATGCCGGAAAACACCTTCTGCTCCACGCCCACGGCAATGCGCACCCCGCGCACGCTAAGCGATGCCGCCGCGCTTTCCAGCGCCAGCATGTCCTCCAAACTCGGCTCCTGCTTGTACCGTCTTACGGAATAGCGTTTCTGCGCCGCCTTATACCATTTCGTCATGCCGCCATCCATTGGCTTATGTCCTCCCAGCCGTTTATTTTGTGCTTATTCGCGTATGCCTTTTTCAAGCATGGGCTTCAAATAAATGCCCGTATAGCTCTTTTTATTTTGGGCAACCTGCTCGGGCGTACCTGTGCATACTATCGTGCCGCCCATGTCCCCGCCTTCCGGACCAAGGTCTATTATATAGTCCGCAGTCTTTATCACGTCCAGATTGTGCTCTATTACCACGACCGTGCTGCCGCCGTCGCAAAGGCGCTGCAAAATGGCTATAAGCCGCTTCACGTCATCCGTATGCAGTCCCGTGGTGGGTTCGTCAAGCACATAAAGCGTTCTGCCCGTATCCCGCCTTGCAAGCTCCGTTGCCAGCTTAACGCGCTGCGCCTCGCCGCCCGAAAGCGTTGTGGACGATTGCCCCAGGCGGATATACCCAAGGCCAACATCGTAAAGCGTTTGGAGCTTGCGGGCAAGCTTGGGCAGCGGCGCGAAGAATTTCAGCGCTTCTTCAACCGTCATGTCCAGCACGTCCGCAATGGTTTTACCCTTGTATTTTACCTCAAGCGTTTCCCTGTTGTATCGCTTGCCGCCGCAAACCTCGCACGGAACGTATATATCGGGCAAAAAGTGCATCTCTATTTTCAGTATGCCGTCCCCGCGGCAGGCTTCGCACCGCCCGCCCTTAACATTGAAGCTGAAGCGTCCGTTCGTATAGCCGCGCATCTTCGCGTCCGGCGTTTGGGCAAATACGTCGCGTATCAAATCGAACAGTCCTGTATACGTTGCAGGATTGCTGCGCGGCGTGCGTCCTATGGGGGACTGGTCAATATCAATTATCTTGTCCAGCTTGTCTATGCCCAGTATTTCGTCGTGTTCTCCGGGCCGCGTGCGCGCGCGGTTAAGGTCCCTCAGCAGCGTTTTTTTCATCACCTCGTTCACAAGGCTGGATTTGCCGCTGCCCGATACTCCCGTTACGCACGTGAACACGCCAAGCGGTATATCCACATTCACGTTTTTCAGATTATTTGCCCGCGCCCCGCGTATTTGCAGCCAGTTTTCGCCGGTTTCCCGCCGCTTTGCAGGCACGGCGATATATTCCCTGCCGGAAAGATATTTGCCCGTTATGGACTTTTCATCCGTCATTATCTCTTCCGGCGTGCCGGCAAAAACAACCTCGCCGCCGTGTTCGCCCGGGCCCGGGCCTATATCCACTATGTAGTCCGCATTGAGCATTGTTTCCTCGTCGTGCTCAACAACTATAAGCGTGTTGCCTATGTCCCGCATGCCTTTTAGCGTATCGATCAGCTTTGCATTGTCCCGCTGATGCAGCCCTATGCTCGGCTCGTCCAGTATATACAATACGCCTACCAGGCTTGAGCCTATCTGCGTCGCAAGGCGTATGCGCTGCGCCTCACCGCCGGAAAGCGTGCCCGCCGCGCGCGAAAGCGTAAGATAATCAAGGCCAACGCTTATAAGGAAGCCAAGGCGGGAATCTATTTCCTTCAGTATCCTGCCGGCTATCATTTCCTCCGTTTTGTTCAGCGTAAGTGCGGAAAGCTTCTCCCGCGCATGACGCACGGTCATGTCGCTTAATTGGGCTATGTTCATCCCGCCCACCGTTACCGCAAGGCTTTCGCTTTTGAGCCGCTTGCCCTTGCAGTCCGGGCACGGTATATTGGCCATGTATTCCTCTATTTCGTGCTTCATATAGTCGGACTGCGTTTCCTTATATCTGCGCTCAAGGTTGGGAATAACGCCCTCAAACGGGGAATCGTAGCTGCCTTCGCCAAATTCGCGGCGGTATTCTATATGTATGCGTTCATTACCCGTGCCGTAAAGTATGGCATGGCGCGCCTGCTCACTGAGCTTATTGAACGGCGTATCCATATCAAAGCCGTATTTATCGCCGAGTGCCGCAAGATACATGCCAGCTATGCTTGCGGTATTGCTGCTCTGCCAACCGGTCACGTTTATCGCGCCCTGCCTCAGCGAAAGCTCCTCATTGGGCACTATCAGCGCCGGGTCGATCTTCATCAGCGCCCCAAGGCCGGAGCATGTTGGGCAGGCGCCGTACGGGTTATTAAAGCTAAACATGCGCGGGGTAAGTTCCTCTATGCTCACCCCGCAGTCCGGGCAAGCATAGTTTTCGCTGAAAAGCTGCTCCTCGCCGTTGTGCTCAACCTTGGCAAGGCCGGCGCCGAACGCAAACGCCGTTTCAAGCGAGCCTGCAAGCCTGCTTTCCGCGCCCGCGCGCACCACTATGCGGTCAACTATAACGTCTATGGTGTGCTTCAGCTTTTTGTCCAGCTTCGGCACGTCCGCAATGTCGTATATCTCGCCGTCCACCTTAACGCGAACGTAGCCGTCCTTCTGTATCTGTTCAAGCAGCTTTACATGCTCGCCCTTCCTGCCGCGGACAGCGGGAGCGATTATCTGCACCCGCGCCCCTTCGCCAAAGGCCATAACCTGCTCCACAACCTCGTCCACGGTCTGCCGCCGTATAACGCGGCCGCATTTGGGGCAATGCGGTATGCCTATGCGGGCATAAAGCAGCCTTAAATAATCGTGTATCTCCGTTACCGTGCCAACGGTTGAGCGCGGGTTGTTGCTTGTACTCTTCTGGTCTATCGATATTGCGGGAGAAAGTCCCTCTATCGTGTCCACATCAGGCTTTTCCATCTGGCCCAAAAACTGCCTTGCGTATGAGGAAAGCGACTCAACGTAGCGCCGCTGCCCTTCCGCATATATCGTATCGAAGGCAAGGCTTGATTTGCCGCTGCCCGAAAGCCCCGTGAAAACTATCAATTTGTCCCGCGGTATGGTCAGGTTCAAATTTTTAAGGTTATGCTCCCGCGCCCCGCGTATTACTATTTCGTCTCTCATATATCCTTAATTCCGTATCTATCCGCTAAGCCGAAGCGCATATCACTTGCGCTTTGGCGATTTTCTGCCGCGGCCCTTGCTGCGCCGCGCGCTGCCTATCGTGCCCGGCGCGGGCTTGGCTACGCCCGCGTTTTCGCCCGTCAGGCTGAAAAGCTCATCCCTCAGCTTCGCCGCCGTTTCAAAGTCCAGTTCCGCCGCGGCCTGGCGCATCTGCTGCTGCAAAATTGCCGTGCGCTGCTCAAGCTCCTCTTTTGATATGCCGCTGCGCTCCTGCCTGTTTTTGTGCGATATTTCAAGCACGTTGCGTATTTCCTTCTTAACGCTTTGCGGGGTTATGCCGTGCGCTTCGTTAAAGGCGCGCTGCTTTTCGCGGCGGTAATTCGTTTCGTCAATGGCTTCGCGCATGCTGGGCGTTATCTCGTCCGCATACATTATTACGCGCCCGTCCGCGTTGCGCGCCGCGCGGCCTATCGTTTGTATAAGGCTTGTCGCGCTGCGCAAAAAGCCTTCCTTGTCCGCATCAAGTATGGCCACCAACCCAACTTCCGGCAGGTCAAGCCCTTCGCGCAGAAGGTTTATGCCCACCAGCACGTCAAACTCGCCCAACCTCAGGTCGCGTATTATCTCCATGCGCTCTATCGTTTCAATATCGCTGTGCATATATCTTACGCGCACGCCCATTGAATCGAGATATTCCGTCAGCGTTTCCGCCATGCGCTTTGTAAGCGTGGTCGCAAGCGTGCGGTATCCCTTCTGCGCCATCAGCTTAACTTCGCTCAAAAGATCGTCTATCTGCCCTTCTACCGGCCTTACCGTTATTTCTGGGTCCAGCAGGCCCGTGGGGCGTATTATCTGCTCCACTATTTGCGATGCGTTGTCCGTTTCGTATTCGCCCGGCGTTGCAGATACGCAAATAAGCTGGTTTATCCGTTTTTCAAATTCCTCGTATCTCAATGGCCTGTTGTCAAACGCCGCGGGCAGGCGGAACCCGTATTCCACAAGTTCCTTTTTGCGCGAATAATCGCCCGCGTACATGCCGCGTATCTGCGGCAGGGTAACGTGGCTTTCGTCTATAAACATAAGGAAATCGTCCGGAAAATAATCCAGCAGCGTAAACGGCGGCTGGCCCGGCTTCCTGCCGTCAAAATAGCGGGAATAGTTCTCTATGCCCTGGCAATAGCCTATTTCGCGCATCATTTCAATATCGTATTCCGTGCGCTGCGCTATTCTTTGCGCCTCCAGCAGTTTATTCTCCGCATTGAACTCGGCCACGCGCTTCTGCATGTCCGCCTCAATGTCGCCTATGCTGGCCTCCAGCTTGTCCCTCCCGGTAACGTAATGCGTGGCGGGAAAAATAGCTGCGTGGCTCCTGTCCGTTATCGTTTGGCCGGTAAGGGCGTTTATTTCGCTTATGCGCTCTATCTCGTCGCCAAAAAAGCTTATACGCAGCGCCTTCTCGCTCCAGTTTGCCGGCATAACGTCCACCGTGTCCCCTTTTACGCGGAAGTTGCCGCGATTAAAATCAAACTCGCTGCGCTGGTACTGTATGTCAACAAGGCGCTTTAGCAGCTCGTCCCGCTCCATGCGCATGCCTTCGCGCACCGATACGGAAAGTTTGAGATACTCCTCCGGATCGCCGAGGGCGTATATACACGACACGGAAGCGACTATTATAACGTCCCTGCGCTCGTTCAGCGCGCTTGTCGCGCTGAGCCTAAGCTTATCTATTTCATCGTTCACCGTGGCCACTTTTTCGATATATGTATCGGAAGAAGCTATATATGCCTCCGGCTGATAATAATCGTAGTACGAAACGAAGTATTCCACGGCGCTGTCCGGAAAGAACTCCTTAAATTCCCCGCAAAGCTGCGCCGCAAGCGTTTTATTGTGCGCGATAACAAGAGTGGGCTTCTGCACCCGCTCTATCACCTTCGCCATTGTAAATGTTTTGCCGCTGCCCGTAACGCCCTTCAGCACCTGCAGCCTGTCGCCGTTAAGCACGCCTTGGCTCAGTCGCTCTATGGCTTCCGGCTGATCTCCGCGCGGTTCGAAAGGGGTAACGGCCTTAAAAGCACCCATATCAGCACTCAAAATCCACCGAAACGGAGGATTCAAGCACGCTGTGTATGTATTCCTTTACTTTCACGTGTTACGTATTCGTCAAGCCCCGCCCTGTCGTCAAACGTGGCTATGAGCACCATGTGGTACGCACGCGCGGAATCCATGAAGTCTATGCCCGTTTCCATGCTCCTCAGCGACGGTACCTTGCCCATAAGCGCGTTGAGCATAGGGGCGATCTTATAAGCCTCCGCTTTGTCGCGGTAGCGGTGGCAAACAACGTGTTTTATCATGTTAAACTCCTTCTATGTGCCTCGTATTATTATACCAGAAACGCGGCCCGTTGTGTAGTGCCGTTCGCTGCCTGTTATTCCCTTACGCAGCCGCTGCCGCCCACGCGGATGCGCACGCTTTCCCCGTTTATGCTAAGGCGCGAATATATGCGCGAGGGCTTGCCCATGGCCTCGCCCTGAATGAACAGATTTGTCTCGTTCAGCTTTATGATGCCGTGCTTATAAAGATAATATGTAAGCGCGCCGGTGGACGTGCCCGTGGCCGCTTCCTCATCTATTCCGTAAAGCGGGGCAAAATTGCGGCAATGCAGCGCGTCCTTCTCTATTGTAAACGCATGCACACCCGTAACGTCCAGCTTTTTGGAAAGTTTCGCTATCGCATCCATATCCGGTTCCAAATTTGCAAGCACTTCTGCGCTTTTAAGCGGCAGCATTATATCCGCAAGGCCGCTGTTGGATATGGCCGGCTTAAGTTTCCCCATGTCCGCCGCACTTATGCCGTATGCCGCCGCAAGCGCCGCGCTGTCCGTATCATTTAAGAATGCAAGCGGCTTAGGCTCCGCCATATCCAGCCAAACAAGCCCGTCCGCAATGTCCACATTTATATCTCCCGCGCCGGTTTGGGCAACATAGCTTTCGCCTTCCCGTACAAGGCCGGTTTTCAGCATATATGCAAACGATCCTACCGTAGCATGCCCGCACAGCGGCACCTCCTCAACCGGCGTAAAATAGCGTATACGGAACCTGTTCCCGCCGAGCGGCAGTATAAAGGCCGTTTCGCTATATCCCATTTTTGCCGCAATACGGCGCATTTCAGCCTCCTCCGGCAATTTATCTTCAAACACGGCCACCCCCGCCGGATTTCCGCCGAACGGCACCGAAGAAAAAGCATCAACTGTTACAGGATGCATAAATACAGTCACCTCCTGATTTTATATCAATATAATACCACGCCGCCGCATAAAACGCCATTGACAGCGCAATATGCCGGATATACAATTATTTTTGTTAGCTGTGTCTAACTTATTATACGGAGGATATATGGATCAGATTTCACGCAAAAGATTGAGCGGGCTTGAATGCGGCCAAAGCGGGCATGTTTATGCAGTTGTATCTGCCGATAAGCGCATGCGCAGGCATATTGTGGACATGGGCATAACGCCCGGCACTGAGATAAAGCTTGTCAAGCTTGCGCCGATGGGCGACCCGCTTGAAATAGAACTGAGGGGCTACACTATGTCCCTAAGAAAAGCCGATGCAGACACGATAGTGCTGATGAACGAGGACGACCACAGAAAGTGGCACGAGGATGTTGAGCACACAATCGCCGCCAAAGAAAAGCGCGCCCGCGAGGAGCGCGAACACAGCGCCGATAAGCGCGACGCAGACCATGCCGAGCATAAACGCGCAGCGGAGCTGACGGGCTTCATAATGGAAAAGAGCATGTGTTCGAAGGACGGTTTCTGCCCCAAGGATACGTTTGAGGAGGACCGCCCCGTCAGGCTTGCGCTTGCGGGCAACCCAAACTGCGGCAAAACAACGCTTTTCAATGCAATGACCGGCAGCAAGGAATACGTTGGCAACTGGCCGGGCGTAACGGTTGAAAAGAAAGAAGGCAAAATAAAGCAGCGCGCCGATAAGAACAGCGACGGATTATGCACCATGGGCCACGAAATGACCGTTGTGGACCTGCCGGGCATATATTCGCTTTCGCCGTATTCAATGGAGGAAATAGTAGCGCGCGATTATATCATAAACGAAAACCCGGACGCGATAATAAACATTGTGGATGCCACGAACCTGGAGCGCAATCTTTATCTTACCATACAGCTGATGGAGCTTGAGCGCCCGATGATACTGGCGCTGAACATGATGGACGAGGTTGAAAAGCAGGGCGACAGCATAGACTGCAAGCAGCTTTCGCTTGAGCTGGGCATCCCGGTTGTGCCTATAAGCGCGCGCACCGGCGCGGGCATAGACGATCTTGTTACAGGCCTGCAAAGCCTTATCACCGCGGCGCATACGCAGCTGCACGAGGGCTTCCTTATAGAGCCGGACGACGTTTACGATGATTTTACCCACGAGGAGCACCATAAGATAGGCGCAATAATAGAACCCTATGCAAAGGCCGCAAGGCTGCCGCTGCACTGGACGGAAATAAAGCTGCTTGAAGGCGATGAGCGCGTTCGCGAAAGCCTGAAGCTCAACGATATGGATGCAAAGCTTGTGGACGCGATAATAAACGAATACGCCGCCGCAAACCCCATAGGCGACAGCGAATCACTTGTTGCAGACAGCCGGTATTCATATATCGAGCGCGTTGCAAAGAAAGCCTATCACCATTCCGGCAAAGCTTCAAGCGCCGCCCGCAGCGCAAAGATAGACGCAATACTTACGCATAAGGCGTTTGCAATACCGCTTTTTCTGCTGATAATGGGGCTTATATTCCTGCTCACGTTCTCAACCGTAGGCGCGGCGCTTAGCGACCTTATAGGCGAATTTATAGACGGCACCGCTGCTCCCGCCGTAATGAGCCTGCTGCAGAACGCGGGCGCGGGAGAATGGTTCATAAGCCTTGTTTGCGACGGCATAATAAAAGGCGTTGGCGGCGTGCTCACGTTCCTGCCGCAGATAGCGCTGCTTTTCCTTTGCCTCAGCCTGCTTGAGGACAGCGGCTACATGAGCCGCATAGCGTTTATAATGGATAAGCCAATGCGCCGCTTCGGGCTGAGCGGAAAAAGCTTCATACCGCTGCTGATGGGCTTCGGCTGCACCGTTCCCGCGGCAATGGGCGCGCGCACAATGGATAACGAACGCGACCGCCGCATGACAATATTGCTGCTGCCGTTCATGAGCTGCTCCGCAAAGCTGCCGGTATACGGGCTTATAGCTGGTGCGTTTTTCAGCGAGCATCGCGGCCTTGTAATACTGAGCCTGTATGTCCTTGGCGTGATGCTGGGCATACTTTCCGGCCTTATTTTCCGCAAGGCTGCTTCAAATAAGCAGGAAGCGCCGTTTGTTATAGAACTGCCGCCGTACCGCATGCCGAGCGCGCGCAATGTTTTCACCCACGTTTGGGAACGCGTGGAGCACTTCCTTGAAAAGGCGGGCACCATAATATTCGCCATGAGCGTTGTTCTATGGTTCATGCAAAGCTTTGACTTCCGCCTTAACTTTATATCCGATCCTTCCCTCAGCATACTCGGCGCAATCGGCTCCGCAATAGCGCCCATATTCAAGCCGCTTGGCTTCGGGTCGTGGCAGGCAAGCGTTGCGCTGCTCACGGGCGTTGTGGCAAAGGAAGCCGTTGTAAGCTCGCTTTCCATGTTTGCAAGCTTTTCCGCCTCCGCCGGCGGCGAGGTTGTGCGCCAGGCTTTAAGCGGCATATTCACCCCCGCAAGCGCGTATTCCTTCCTTGTATTCGTGCTGCTGTATACTCCGTGCATGGCCGCCGTTGCCACAATTCGGCGTGAAATGCAGTCCCGCGCATGGACGGCGTTTGCCGTTGCTTGGCAGCTTGCATGCGCGTATATAATGGCCCTGCTGACATATAATATAATCGGCCTGTTCACGGGGGAAACCGACAAAGCCGTGCTTTTCTATGCCATAGCCGCGCTTATCGTTATATACAGCGCATACTGCATAATAATGCGCCGCCGGCGCGGATGCGGCTGCGGATGCTCCGGCTGCCGCTCTGCCGCTAAGTGTTCACAAAAAAAGCACCTATAATTTACACTGCCATGCAGGAAATTGTGCTACACTTAACGAAAGAGATAATATAAGCGGCCGCGAACCAAAGGGCCGCAAGAAAGGGGTAAGAAGGATGATTATAACGATCAGCGGAAAGAACATCGAAGTATCTGATTACCTGGAGGAGCTTATCAACAAAAAGGTAAACAAGCTGGACAAGTACTTTCCTGAGGATACCCAGGCGCATGTTACGCTCAGCGTGGAGCGCAACCGCCACATTGTAGAAGTCACGATACCCTATGCGGGCGGCATAATCCGCGGGGAGGAAACCTCCGGCGATATGTACGCCTCGGTAGATAATGTGCTCAGCAAGCTTGAAAAGCAGATAGTGCGCCACCGCACCAAACTTGAAAAGAGCCTTAGGGCGGGCGCGTTCCGTGCGCCGGAGCCGGTATATGCGGATGCGTTCACGCAGGACGATCTTGATGAAGAAGCGGCCAAGGTGGTAAAGGTCAAGCGGTTCGACATTAAGCCCATGACCGTGGACGAAGCCATGCTTCAGCTTGAAATGCTGGGCCATTCGTTCTATATGTTCACCAATGGCGACACGAATCAGATAAACGTTATCTATAAGCGTAAGGACGGCAACTACGGCCTTATCGAACCCGAATGCTGATTATCAACTGATATCGGGGGCGGATCTCCGCCCTCGTTTTATTTTTTCAACAAAAAAGCACCCTTGAACAATCAAGAGTGCTTATATTTTGCTGTTTTAAGCTTAGGCCTTGGCGTTGTTGGCAACGTCTACCAGCTGCTTGAAGGCAGCCATATCGCTTACGGCGAGTTCAGCCAGAACCTTGCGGTTCACGTCCACACCGGCCAGCTTAAGGCCGTTGATAAGACGGCTGTAATTGGTGCCGCACATACGCGCAGCCGCGTTGATACGGGCGATCCACAGCTTGCGGTATTCGCGCTTCTTGTTCTTGCGTCCAACGTAGGCATACGCCATGGAGCGCATAACCTGCTGAGAAGCGGCGCGATACTGCTTGGACTTGGCTCCGAAGTAGCCCTTGGAAAGCTTGAACACCTTGCGGCGTTTCTTAACGGCGTTTACAGCCCTTTTGATCCTTGCCATGTTGTTTGTTCCTCCTTACTTATACGGGATGAGTTCGCGCACCTTCTTGGCCTCGCACTCGGCGATGTAACCGGTCTGGCGCAGTCCGCGAAGTCTCTTGGTGCTCTTCTTGGTCAGGATATGGCTCTTGTAAGCCTTAGCCCGCTTGACCTTGCCGCCCTTGGTAAGGTTGAACCTTTTAGCTGCACCCCTGTGGGTTTTGATCTTTGGCATGGGGTATTTCCTCCTTGGATAAATTGTTTAGTTTGCCTTTGGCACCAGTATCATTATCATGTTGCGCCCTTCCTGTTTGGCGGGCTTGTCAACAGATGCCGCGTCCTTCACCATTTCATAGAAAGCGTCCATCACGTCCATTCCAATGTCGCCATGCTTTATCTGGCGGCCCTTGAAGCGAATGGTGACCTTTACCTTGTCTCCGTTGCCGAGGAACTTCTGGCAGGCCTTCGCCTTCACTTCCATATCGTGCTGATCGATCGTCGCCGAAAGGCGAATCTCCTTCAGCTCGATGACCTTCTGGTTCTTGCGGTTTTCCTTTTCCCTTTTGGTCTGTTCGAAGCGGTATTTGCCGTAGTCCATAATTTTGCACACCGGCGGAACCGCTGTGGGTGCGATCTTGACAAGGTCAAGGTCGGCAGCCTCGGCCATCCTCAGCGCAACATCTATGGTTACGATGCCCTGCTGGTTGCCGTTTTCGTCGATGAGGCGGACTTCTGCGTCCCGAATTTCCTCGTTTATCAAGAGCTCTTGACTGGCTATGTTGGTACACCTCCGTAAAAAAATAGTGGATGCAAAGCACCCACCTATGATATACTCACGATAAATCGCAATACTCATTGTTTACTTACCGCGCCTGGCGCACTTGCCGGCGGGTGAGAAGCGGGGCTTCTGCTTTGACCTTGGCTATTATATAGTCTTTTCTCTGTATTGTCAAGCGTTTTTTATCAAAATCCGGCCGCTTCAAGCCCTGCTATTACTTCGTTGCGGAACTGTTCAAGCACATATTCGTTTATCCTAAGAATATCCTCTTGCCCGCACTTGGC
>OMNU01000373.1_pt1 | contig 20874 bp, 17 predicted proteins | sample 1673511 | NCBI WGS metagenome assembly OMNU01 (sample SAMEA103958113, study PRJEB25191) | human gut metagenome | reverse complement strand
GATACGCGGGGGTACACCTCTTCAGGCTGATAACCGTCCAGAGTATCGTAAAAGACGATTCACCTTCACGAAAGGCAACCTCGTTTAGAAGGCGCGGCTTATCGGGATCACTCCGAGCGGACGTAGCTCCCGACCAGCTTGTCGTCACCGGGTTCGGGCTTCATTTGAGGATCGCGCGTCACATGCACGGTCCGGTCGTCCGGTTCCAACGCCATGACGAAAGATTCTCCCACGGCTGTACTGCCGTCCTCGCTGGTGATGACGGCAGTACCGTCCCGAACGTCCTTACCGTCCACGGAGAACGTAAAGCTGAAATACGTCCCGGTCCGAAAATTCGCTATGCCGAGGCATCTGCCGCCGTCTCAATAAGCCCCCCCACCAGTCGGGGACGGCGGCTTTTTTGTATACGGTGATCTGCCAGGCGCACGTCTCGTCGTCTCCGGTACGGAACGAGTACCAGAGCACGCACGGCGTTTCGGGCAGCGTCACCGTGACGGAAAACCGCCCGCCGCCCTCGGATGCCATGGGGAGGAGCGTATCCTCGCCCGTGAACGGGTGCAGCCGGAGCGTCATGTCCGCCGCGCCCGCCTTTTCCGCGGCGAGATATACCTCCGTGCCGGTCTCGGCGGCGCCGAACGGACGGCGGAAGGCGCTGTTTCTGGATTCGTGTACGATCATGTGAAAAGACCTCGGTACAGCTTGCGGTATTCGAGCGCGCTCGCGCGCCAGGAGAAATCCTTCGCCATGCCCTGCGCGGCGAGATTGCCCCACGCGACGGGGCTTTCGGTGTACAGGCGGCACGCCTCCTGCGTGGTGAAGAGCAGCTCGTGGGCATTGAAATTCAGGAAACCGAAACCGGTGCCCTCGCCGGTGTAGCGGTTGTAGGGCTCAACGCTGTCGGCAAGTCCGCCGGTCTGCCGCACGACGGGCACGGTGCCGTAGCGCATGGAGATCATCTGGCTCAGGCCGCACGGCTCAAAGCGCGAGGGCATGAGGAAAATGTCCGCTCCGGCGTACATCCGGCGGGAAAGCGGCTCGGAAAAGCGGATCTGGGCGCTGAACCGGCCGGGGTGCCGGGCCTCCAGCGCGCGGTAGTAGTCCTCATACGCCCGGTCGCCCGTGCCGAGCACGGCGATCTGCGCGCAGGAGAGCATTTCCTCCGCCACGGCGTTGAGAAGATCGAAGCCCTTCTGCTCCGTCAAACGGCTGACGCACACGCAAAGGGGAACTTCACTATCGACGGTGAGACCGAGCTCCTCCTGCAGCGCCTTCTTGTTCGCCGCTTTGCCGTCGGGGTCGGTATAGTTTTGCACGAGCGCCTTGTCCTTCGCGGGATCGTAGGAAACGGTGTCGATGCCGTTTAAGATGCCGGAGAGAATGTCGTGCCGCCGCAGAAAAAGATCCTGCAGTCCCTCGCCGAAATACGGCGTGCAGATCTCCTTGGCGTACGTCGGGCTGACGGTCGTGACGCGGTCGGAGTAGCTGACAGCCCCGGCAAGATAATTGACGCACTTTCCGTCGTCCCGCAGAAGCTGATTGCGCGCCGCGGCCACGCCGTCCAGACCGAGAATGTCGCTGAGGACGTGGGGGTTATACTGCCCCTGGAATTTGAGATTGTGGATCGTGAACACGGTGCGGATGTCGCTGTAGCCGGGGGCGTAGCGGTACTGCTCGCGCAGAAACACCGGCGCGAGCGCCGTGTGCCAGTCGTTGCAGTGGAGGATATTCGGAAAAAAGTCCGGCAGATACCGGCAGCATTCGCAGATGGCCTTGGCGAAGAACGCCATGCGCTCGCCGTCGTCAAAGTAGCCGTAAGCGCCGTCGCGCCCGAAGTAATATTCGTTATCGAGGAAATACCAAGTGACGCCGCCGCGCCGCAGCTCGAAGAGCCCGCAGTACTGGCTGCGCCAGCCGAGCGGGACATAGAACGAGCAGAGGAACTTCATCTTCTTCTGGTACTCGGCGGGGATCTGCCGGAGCTTCGGCAGCACGACGCGCATCTCGATCGTCGGGCACTGCACCGCGCCGGGGAGAGACGCCGCCACGTCGCCGAGACCGCCGGTCTTCATAAAGGGAGCGGCTTCAAACGCGGCAAAGAGAACGCGCAGCTTTTCCTTCATACAACGCCGCCTTTCGCCAGCACGCAGGGATGCTCCGCCGTGCCGCAGACGATCTTGTCCTCGGAAACGGTGACGTTTTTATCGCACACGACGTTTTCGAGCCGCGCGCCCGCCTTGACGATGCACTTTTCCATCAGCACGCAGTTTTTTACGACCGCGCCCTTTTCGATGCGGACGTTGCGGAAGCACACGCTGTTCTCCACGCTGCCCTCAATGATGCTGCCGGCGGTCATAACGGAGTTTTTCACCGCGGAGCCGGGGGCGTAGAGCGCGGGCGGCGTGTCGTGCGCCTTGGTGCAGATGGGCCGGTCGGACTGGAAGAGCTCGCGGCGGACGGAGCTGTCGAGCAGATCGAGGCTGGCGCGGAAATAGTCCTCCATGCCGTCCATGAAGGCGACATAGCCGTCAAAAGCGCAGCAGCCGACGGCGACCTCCGGCAGAACGTGGGCGAGAATGTCAAGAAAATCCATATAGTCGAGCGCGGCATAGTCGCGCGCCATGCGGAGCAGGAACGACTTATCGACGATGAAGCAGTCAAGCAGGAGGTTTTCGCCCTCGTCCGCGCGCCGGATGCCGGCGACGGTGTCGCCGTCGAGTGTGAGATAGCGCCCCGGGCGCTTCTCGCCCGGCTGCATTTTCTTATAGAGCAGCGTGACGGGCTTGCCCTCCAGCTCGTGCCTGGTGATCATCGGCTGATAGTCGATATTCGCCACGAGCGTGCCGGAGCTGACGAGGATATAGTCGCCGTCGCCCTGACGGAGATATTCCAGATTGTGCAGCAGATCGCGGAAGAGAAAACGGGCGTTCTCTTCGTGGAAGCCGAACACCGTGCCGGGCAGAATGTAAAGACCGCCCTCCTTGCGGGAGAGGTCCCACGGCTTGCCCGCGCCGACGTGATCCATGATGCTGCGGTAGAAATACGGCGTGACGAGTCCCACCGTCTGGATGCGGGAGTTCACCATGTTGCTCAAAGCAAAGTCGAGCAGGCGGTAGCGCCCGCCGAACGGGATGCTCGCTGCCGGGCGCACCTCGGTAACGGAGCCGAAGCCGGGGACGGAATAGTTGGTGGAAATAAGGCCGATCGTGCGGTTCATAATGTTCCCTCCCTTAAATTAAACGTCCACTTCCATCACGGCGTTCTCGCCGATGACGGTGATCTTGCCCGGCGCTCCGACGGCCGCGTTGGCGGCGATGGAGGCGTTTTCGTTGAGGATCGTGCGCTCAACGCACGCGCCCTCGCCGACGGTCGATTCCGGAAGCAGGATGGAGTCGCGCACCACCGCGCCCTTTTCCACCGTGACGCCGGGGGAGAGGATGGAATTGTATACCTCGCCATAGATCTCGCAGCCGTTGCAGATCATGCTGTGCTCCACGCGGCCGTCCCCGCCGATGAAATGGGAGGGGTGCTCGTTGAAGTTGGAGAGGATGTGCATGCGCGTGTCGTGCAGACGGAACTCGGCGTTTTCGTCGAGCAGCTCCATCTGCGTGGAATAGTAGCTCGGGATCGTGCCGACGTCCTTCCAGTAGCCGGAGAACTGATAGGCGAAGAGGTTTTTGCCCTGCCCGAGCAGCGTCGGGATGATGTTCTTGCCGAAGTCCTTGTCGCTTTCGGGATCGGCGTGGTCGGCGAGCAGCGCCGCGCGCAGCACCGGCCAGGTGAAAATGTAAATGCCCATGGAGGCGAGATTGCTCTCCGGCTGCTTCGGCTTTTCGGCAAAGCGCGTGATGCGCATGTCCTGATCGACGGACATGATGCCGAAGCGGCTGGCCTCCTCCCACGGCACGGTCTTGACCGCAACGGTGAGATCCGCGCCCATGAGCTTGTGGAAGTCGAGCATCAGGTTATAGTCCATCTGGTAGAGATGGTCGCCGGAGAGGATGATGACATACTCGGGGTCGTAGCCGTCGAGAAAGTCGATGTTGTGGTAAATCGCGTCGGCGGTGCCTTCATACCATTCGCCGCCGGTCTGCGTGGCATACGGCGGGAGAATGTGCACGCCGCCCCAGGCCGCGTCCAGATCCCACGCCGCGCCCGTGCCGAGATACCGGTTGAGCAGCGACGGCTTATACTGGATCAGCACGCCGACGGTGTCAATGCCGGAGTTGACGCAGTTGGAAAGGGAAAAATCGATCATGCGGTATTTCCCGCCGAACGAAACGGCAGGCTTGGCGATCTTCTCCGTCAGAACACCCAGACGGCTGCCCTGACCGCCCGCCAGGAGCATGGCTACGCATTCTTTTTTTCGCATGGACAAGTACCTCCCTAAGTATATCGTAATGGACTTAACAAACGGGGGAATAAAAGGGCTTCTCCGAGAGGGAGGAGCAGAGCCCCTCCCCTACAGGAAGATATCGGGAAGCTCCCGTAGGGGCGGGGCTCTGCCCCGCCCGCTTTCAGCGGATCTTCCAGATATCGCTCACATACTCGGCGACGGCGCGGTCGCTGGAAAACCAGCCGGACTTGGCGATGTTCACGAGCGCCTTGCGCTGGAAGGAGAGATTGCCGGCCTCTCCGGCGAGGGCGTCCCACGCCGCGAGATACGGCGCAAAATCGCGCAGGACGAAGAACTCGTCGTTATATTTGAGCAGCGCGTCCTCAAGATCCCAGAATTTGCTGCCGAGCGAGCCGTCCGTGAGGTGGGCGAGCACGCGCGCGAGTACCGGATCGCTCTCGGCGCATTCGCGGGCGTTGTAGCCGCCCTGCGTGGTGAAGCGCTCGGTCTCCTCGCTCGTAAGGCCGAAGATCGAAATGTTCTCCGCGCCGACGCGCTCGAGGATTTCGACGTTCGCGCCGTCGAGCGTGCCGAGCGTCACGGCGCCGTTCATCATAAACTTCATGCAGCCGGTGCCGCTCGCTTCCTTTCCGGCGGTGGAGATCTGCTCGGAAATGTCGGCGGCGGGGTAGATGCGCTGCCCCATGGTGACGCCGAAGTTTTCCATGAACACGACCTTCATCCGGCGGCTCACCACCGGGTCGGCGTTCACAAGATCGGCCACGGCGCACACGAAGCGGATGCTCTCCTTGGCAAAGGCGTAGCTGTGCGCGGCTTTGCCGGCAAAAACGAACGTGCTCGCCGGGACCTTCGCGTAAGGATCGTCCTTGAGCCGGTCGTAGAGCGCGAGGATCTTAAAGGCGTTCAGGAGCTGACGCTTGTAGGCGTGGATGCGCTTGACCTGCACGTCGATGACGCCGTCCGGGTTGCACGCAATGCCGAAGTCGCGCGCGATATAATCGCAGAGGTTCTTTTTCGCCGCGAGCTTCACCTTGGCAAGCTCGCGCAGCGACTCGGTATCGTCCGCATAGGCGAGAAGCCCTTCGAGCTTTTCCGGCTGCTCGACCCAGCCGTCGCCGACGCGCTCGGCGATGTAGCGCGAGAGGCCGGGGTTCGACTGCAAAAGGAAGCGGCGGTGCGAAACGCCGTTCGTCTTATTGTTGAACTTCTCCGGGGCGATGGCGTAAAAATCGCGCAGGACGGTGTTTTTCAAAATCTCCGTATGGAGCTTCGCCACGCCGTTCACCGAGTGGCCGCCGATCACGGAGAGATTTGCCATGCGCACGAAGCCGCCGCCGATGACGGCGGTCGCCTGCTGACGGTCGTGCCAGCCGGGGACGGACTGGTCAAAGCTCTCGCGCCAGCGGCGGTCGATCTCCTCGATGATCTGGAACTGGCGGGGCAGAAGAGAGCGCATGAGCGACACCGGCCACTTTTCGAGCGCTTCCGGCATGATGGTGTGGTTCGTGTAGGAGATCGTGCGGCAGGTGATGTCCCACGCCTCCTCCCACGAGAGACCCTCGCCGTCCATCAAAAGACGCATCAGCTCCGGCACACAGAGCGCGGGGTGGGTGTCGTTCGTGTGGATGGCGACGCGCTCGGGCAGCTTGTCCCAGGGAAGATGCGTGGCGCGGAACGTGCGCAGCATGCTCTGCAGCCCGGCGCAGACGAAGAAATATTCCTGCAGGAGACGCAGCTGCTGCCCGGCGGGGGTGTTGTCGTCGGGGTAGAGAAGGCAGGTGATCGCCTCGGCGTCGTTGTTGGCCTTCTGCGCGCGGGAATAGTCTCCGGCGTTGAAGGCGTCGAGATCGAGCTGCTTGTGCACCGGGCCCGCGCGCCAGAGACGGAGATTGTTCACCGCGTGCGCGCCGTAGCCGAGGATGGGCACGTCGTAAGGCGTGGCGAGAACGCTGCGGTAATCGCGCAGCTCATACACCATGCGGCCGTTCTCCTCGCGCCGGTCCACGGTGCCGCCGAAGCGGACCTCCACGGCTTCGCTCGGCACCGCGGTCTCCCACGGGTAGCCGTCCGAGAGCCAGTCGTCCGGCTCCTCGGTCTGGCAGCCGGAGCGGATGCGCTGGCGGAAAAGACCGTAACGGTAGCGAAGGCCCATGCCGACGCACGGCACGTCCTCCGCCGCGAGCGAATCGAGATAGCACGCCGCGAGACGGCCCAGACCGCCGTTGCCGAGACCGGGGTCGCGCTCGCATTCGAGCAGCGCGTCCAGATCCTCGCCGAGCTCGGCGAGAATGTCGGCGGTCATGTCACGGATGCCGAGCTGGATGAGATAGTTTTCAAGCAGCCGCCCGACGAGAAATTCCATCGAGAAGTAATAGACGATCTTTTCTCCGGCGGCGGCGCGGCGGCGCAGCGTTTCGGCGCGCACGCCCGAGCAGCATTCGCGGATCATCGCCGCGAGCGCGGTATAGCGCTCCATGCGCGAGCACTCGGCAAACGGCTTTGAGCAGGTCTCGGCGATGCTCTCCAGATATTCTCTCTTAAACTCTTCTCTTCCGGGCATGGGTCGTTTCTCCTATGTATTTGATGAGCGTCCCGCCGAGCGGCGGCACGGTGAGCACGAGCGACGCGTCGCGCCCGTGCGAGGGGATTTTCTTTGTATGCAGACGGCGCGGGTTCGTCTTTCCGCTGCCGCCGAAGCGCGTATCGTCCGAGGACAAAATCTCCTGCCACGCGCCAGAAAGCGGCACGCCGAGCCGGAAGCTCTCGTGCGATTCGGGGCGGAAATTCAGCACGCAGAGGATCGCGGAGCCGTCCTTCGCTTTGCGGACGAACGAGAGAATGCCCTGCTCGTTGTTGTCCGCGTCGATCCAGTCAAAGCCGTCCCAGCTGTTGTCGATCTCCCAGAGCGCTTTTTCCGCGCGGTAAACATGGTTCAGCTCGCGGATGAACGCCTGCACGCCCGCGTGCGTCGCGTTCTGCAAAAGGAACCATTCAAGCTCTTCGTAATCGCGCCATTCGATGAACTGCGCGAACTCGTTGCCCATGAAGCTGAGCATCCCGCCGGGGTGGCACGCCGCATACAGCGGCAGCAGCCGCGCGCCCGCAAACTGCCGCCACCAGTCGCCCGGCATCCGCCCGATGAGCGAGCGCTTGCCGTGCACGACCTCGTCGTGGCTGAGCGGGAGAATGTAGTTCTCGCTGAAGGCGTACATCATCGAGAACGTCAATAGGCCGTGGTTATATTTGCGGCCGTCAAAGTCGATGGACATATACCGGAGCGTGTCGTTCATCCAGCCCATGTCCCATTTATAATGGAAGCCGAGCCCGCCCTTCTCCGGCGGATACGTCACGAGCGGCCATGCCGAGCTCTCCTCGGCATACGTCTCCGCGCCGGGGACGCGCTTTCCGATGACGGTGTTGAGCGTCTGCAAAAACGCCACCGCCGCGAGATCCTCCTCGCCGCCGCGCTCGTTATACTTTTTCCGCGCGGGATCGTCCACGCCGAAGTTCAGGTAGAGCAGGCTGCTCACGCCGTCCACGCGCAGCGCGTCGGCGTGGTACTCTTCCAGCCAGAAGAGCGCCGAGCTTATAAGGAACGAGCGCACCTCATTGCGCGCGTAGTTGAATTTATAGGTGCCCCAGCCGGGCATGTCGCCGGATTCATAGAGCGCCGTGCCGTCAAACCGGCCGAGACCGTGCGTGTCGCGGCAGAAATGCCCCGGCACCCAGTCGAGAATGACGCCGATCCCGGCGCGGTGGCACTCGTCGATGAGATGCATCAGCCCCTCCGGCTCGCCGAAGCGGGACGTGGCGGCGAAAAAGCCCGTCGCCTGATAGCCCCAGCTGCCGTCGAACGGGTGCTCCGTCACGGGCAGAAGCTCGAGATGCGTGTAGCCCATGTCCCTGATGTACGGCACGAGCGAATCGGCAAGCTCATACCAGGTATAAAAGCTCCCGTCCGGGTGCCGCCGCCACGAACCGGCGTGGACTTCATAAATATTCCGCGGCCCGCCGAGCGCGCGGCGGCCGGCCATCCATTCGCCGTCCGTCCAGTTATAGGAGAGCGTGTGGATGCGCGAGGCGGTGCCGGGGCGCACCTCGGCCGCGAGCGCGAAGGGATCGGCCTTCCATACAACGGAGCCGTCCGCGCCCTCGATAATGTACTTATAGAGCTGTCCGGCGCGCGCGCCCGGCACAAAGCCGCGCCATACGCCGAGATCGCCGCGGCTGAGCCAGTGCGCGCTGTCGCTCCACGAGCAGAAATCGCCCGTCACACGAACGCTCCGCGCGTTCGGCGCCCATACGGAGAACGATACGCCGTTGGGCTCTGCGCGCGCGCCGAAGAGCTTCTGCGCGTCGAAATTCGTCCCGTCGATCCAAGCCTGTTCCGGGCGGTATGTATCCAAGGAGAAAGCCCCCCCTTTTTATACTTGTCTTATAATCGAAGTATAGCATATTCGTCAGCCGCTGAAAAGAGTCTGTGAAAGATTTTACCGCGTCCCGGAGACTGCGCCGAGCGTCAGGGGCGCGCGCTTCTGCCGGGCGGAAATGCGTGTGCCCTTGCTGATCGACGCTTTACAGAAAGCAAAAAATGTAGTATCGTATATGTGTGAAAATTTGTACTAAGGAGAGCAGCCCATGAGAAGAAGCACGAAACGCCTGGCCGCCGCCATACTGATCGCGGCGCTCGGCATTCTTTCCGCGTGCGGCACGAGCGCCGCGCCGGAGACCACGCCCCTTCCCACGAGCGAGCCCACCGCCGTGCCGACGGCGGAGCCTACGCCGGAACCGACGGAAGCGCCCACGCCCACGCCGACCGCGACGCCGACGCCCACGCCCGCCCCGACGGAAACGCCGGAGCCGACAGCGGAACCCACCCCGGCGGAGCCCACGCCCACGCCCGCCCCGCCCGTCCCGGCGGGAACGTACACCTATGTGGACGCGGACGGCGGCGAATGGAAGCTGGAGCTGCGCAACGACGGGCTTTTCACCATCACCGACCCGGACGGCAAGCCCCACACCGGCGAAGGCTGGTCCACCGCTGCGGACGGCTCCGTCCACTGCGGGCCGACGGACATCTACTTCGCGCCCTTCGCGTTCAACGGCGGCTGCAGCCGCTGGAAGATCTCCGGCAATACATGCACGCCGCTCGAGCGCGCCTGACCGAAGAAATATTACATCCCGGACGCCGGAAAACGCGCCCGAACGGGGGAGAGACCGCTATGTGTACAAAGGAAACCGCCGAAGAATTTCTCCGGCGACACAACATGTTCTATGAGCAGCAGCCCTTTGAGGATCTGACGGACGCCTACATTGCCGACATGCGCGCCGGTCTGCGCGGAGAGGCCTCTACGCTGATGATGCTGCCGTCGTTCCTTCCCGCGGCGAGCGCGCCGCGCACGGGCGAGAGCGTTCTCGTGCTCGACGCCGGCGGCACGAATCTGCGCGCCGGACGCGTCCGCTTTGACGAGGCGGGAAAGCCCGTCACGGAAGCGCTCCAAAAGCGCCGTATGCCTGGCACGCTCGGCAGGGACACAAGCGCGGAAGAGATGTTCCGCGCCTTTGCGGAGCTTGCGCTCACCGTTGCGCTCGATGCCGACCGCGCGTGCATCGCGTTCTCGTTTCCGTGCGAGTGCCTGCCGAATGGCGACGGGCGCATCATCAGCATGGGCAAGGAATCGCGCGTCACCGGCGCGGAGGGAAAGCTCGTATGCGAGGGTATCGAAACGGCAATGCGCGCGCTCGGCGCGTCCGGCGCTCGCCGCTGGCGGCTCATCAACGACACCGTCGGCTCCATGCTCGGCGGCATGGCATCGTGTGACCGCTCGCGCTACGCCGACTTCATCGGCTTTATTCTCGGCACCGGCACGAACGCCTGCTGCCATGTGAAGGCGTGCGACGTCACGAAATCGCCCGAAACGGTGGCGATGGGCGGCGAAACGCTCGTCAATCTCGAATCCGGCTGCTTCGGCCGCGCGCTGCGCGGCACGGCGGACATCGCCGTGGACGAGGCCTCCGGGCTGCCCGGCGACCACCCGGCGGAAAAAATGATCTCCGGGGCATACTACCGTCTGCTGCTGCGCGAAACGCTGCTCCTTGCGGCAAAGGAAGGATTTCTCTCGGCGAAGAGCGGGGAGAATATCGCCGCGCTCTCCGTTACGAGCGCAATGGTGGACGCTTTTTGTCTTGACCCCATGGGCGGCAACGCCGTTGCCGAAGCGCTCGAAACGGAGAAGGACCGCCGCTTCGCTTCCGAGATCAACACGATGCTTCTCGAGCGCGCGGCGCGCATCGCCGCGGCGTGCCTGTGCGCCATTCTGCGCGAGCGCGGCTTCGGCGCGGGGACGCTCACCGGCATCTGCGCGGACGGGACGATGCTCAAACTCAACCCCGTGCTGCGTCCCCGGATGGAAGCGCAGATCGCGGAGTATACGAAACGGCACGGTCTCGGCGGCGCGGAATTCCTCTTCGCCGGCGATGCCACGCTCCTCGGCTGCGCCTGGGCAGCGCTCGCATAAACGAAAAAGGCTCCCTTGTGTAAAGGGAGCTGTCGAGCGAAGCGAGACTGAGGGATTGTAGTTTTCGGAAAATGATAACCCCTCCGTCAAAAACTTCGTTTTTGCCACCTCCCCTGTCGAGGGGAGGCAAGTGGGCTTGCAGAAAACCAACTTGGCGCCCCTAACAGGGGAGCTGGCAGCCGTAAGGCTGACTGAGGGGTAAACGACAATCCCTCCGGCTTTTGCCTGCGGCAAAACCCACCTCCCTTTACACAAGGGAGGCTTCAAAAGGAACTCACCATGAAAAACTACCGAAAACCCCGTCAGGAAGAAAATACCTCCCGCCGCGCGCGGCGCGCTTCGCAGAAGAAGGTCATGCTCGCGGGCTGGATATTCCTCGGCGTGATGCTCATCGCCGCGATCGCCGCCATCATTCTGCTGCTTCCCGGACGGGACAAGACCCCCGACACGGAGGACCGGCCCCTGTCCGTGCCGCAGCTTGACCCCGGCGCGGGCGGCAGCGCCTTTCAGACGGAGCAGACCGCCGCGCCCATCGAAACCGGCAAGACCGGCAGCGGGCGGCACGTTTCCGTCAACCGGTTCGACTGCGATTACACCCCGCCCGATACCGTGACGCTCGGCGTTTTGAAGTCTGTGGATCTCACGGCGCTCGGCGAGACCGTGGCGGCGAACATCGCCGCAAACGGCTGGGGCAGCGTGACATATTCCGTTTCGGAAAACGGCTCGCTCCTTTTGCAGAACCCCAACGCCCCGGCGCTCACGCCGGACAATTACGATAAGCAGGAGGCGTTCCTTGCCTCTTCCCAGCCGGAAAACGCGGCGCGGACGTTTCTGGAGCACAGCGGTCTCATCGGGCTGCTGCGCAATTACGGGCTGGAGCTCGGCACGGCGGCGGAGAACGACAACGGCGTGATCACCTTCCGCGGCACGGGCAGCACTGCGCAGAGCGAGTGCAGCGTGCGCTTCAGTTTTCTTTATACCGGCGACTTCAACCAGGCGGTCCTCCGCGCGGTGTATCTCGACGGCGCCGCGGACGTACCGGCGCTTGCCATCAAAAAAGCGGCGTCGAATGCCGTCACATGGGACAGCGCCGACGACGGTACGGTCTCCGTGACCGCCGTGGAGCTTCGCAGCGTGCGCGGCCTGCCGTTTTACGCCTTCACCTGCTCGGACGGCTCGGTTGCCTACGCGCTCGCCTGCGACGAGAGCGCGCTCGACTCCGTATCCGGCGCGCGGGAAATTTATGAGGAGACCATGCGCGACGGCCTGCGCGAATACGTCGAGATCAGCGGCGCGGAGTGACCGCCGCGCCGGAGGAAAAACGTCCGCTTTTCGGCAGAATGACGGATTTCGTCCGTCCCAGTGAAACAATTTTCGCCACCGTACGGAAATGTTACACTCTTAGTGTAGAAAAACACACTACTGGATGATTTACTATTTTATGCTTTACTCGTTAAAATTAGTAAATCGAACCGGGGGTCTTTGTACATACTAACCACGCTCCGGTAAACGGGTTTACCGTGAGGGGAAAAATGTATGCGTGAGGACTACAGAGAACGATTCAGAATACTCGGTCTGCGGATCGCCTACTACCGCAAGATGCGCGGCATGACGCAGGAGCAGTTCGCCGAGGCGATCGGCCGGAGCGTGAGCTTTGTGAGCCAGATCGAGGCGAACAATGCCGCCGAGGTCAAGGGCGTGTCGCTCGAAACGCTCTTTCTGATGAGCGAAAAGCTCGGCATTTCCATGGCGCGGCTCTTTGAGGACTGAAGCGCCGGAAATACATAAAGTTTATTAACGCTTCCCGCGTTTAATAAAAAAGTTTGAAAATCCAATAAGGAGGAGAACAAACAATGAAGAAATTCCTTGCGCTGCTTCTTGCTGTTGTCATGGTGCTGAGCCTGGCCGCGTGCGGAAGCGAGGCTCCTGCTCCGGCTCCCACGGAAGCCCCGGCGGAACAGCCTGCTGAGACCCCGGCTGAGCAGCCGGCTGAAGAGCCGACCGCGGAGCCTGTCGAAGAGTACACCGGTCCGGACACTTTCTCCATGATCGCGAACTTCGACATCACCACGCTGGACTATGTTTACAACAACAAGTCCTCCAACGGTGACTACACCTGCAACTTTGTGGAAGGCCTGCTCACCCAGGACAACCACGGCAAGCTCGTCCCCGGCATGGCGACCGAGTGGAGCTGCAACGACGATGCTTCCGAGTGGACCTTCACCATTCGTGACGACGCCGTTTGGTCCACCAGCGCCGGCGAAGAGTACGACGCCGTTACGGCTGAGGACTTCGTCACCGGTCTGAAGCACGCTGCTGACTCCAAGAGCGAGACCCTCGGCCTCGTTGCTGACCTCATCGTCGGCCTGCGCGAGTACTCCGAAGGCACCGGCAAGTGGGAAGACGTCGGCATCAAGGCGGACGGCAACCAGCTCACCTACACCCTGACCGGTCCCTGCGGCTACTTCGACGGCATGACCACCTACGCCATCCTGTGGCCCATCAACGCCGAGTTCCTCGAGTCCAAGGGCTCCGACTTCGGCGCCGTTGAACCCGACTCCATCCTCTACAACGGCTGCTACATCCTGTCCTCTCTCGTCCCGGCGCAGGAAGTGCGCTTCGACGCCAACCCCAACTACTACGACGCGAAGAACGTTTTCGTTCAGCACGTTGTCGTGACCTACTCCGACGGTAAGGATCCCGCCCAGAACTTCAACATGTTCGTGAACGGCGAAGTCACCTCCACCACCGTCAACCAGTCCCTGCCCGAGGTCGTTGCGAAGGCTGCCGAGCTCTATCCCGACAACCAGTACAAGAGCATGACCACCGCCACCTCTTACTGGGGCGCTTTCAACTGGGATCGCCAGATGTACGCTCTGTACAACGATCCCTCCGTCTCCACCACCAGCAAGACCGACGCCCAGAAGGCTGACGCCAAGGCCGCCATTCTGAACGCCGACTTCCGCCGCGCCGTTTACGCCGCTTACTCCGCGCACGCCGTTGAGGCCATCACTCTCGGTGAGGAGCACGCCGACGGCGTCATCCGCAACACCCTCGTTCCTTACACCTTCCAGACCACTTCCGACGGCCGCTCCTACGGCTCCATCGTTGAGAAGTACGCCGCCGAGCTCGTTGCCGATTATGAAGGCATCGATCTGAACGACGGTCACGACGCCTGGTACAACCCCGAGCTCGCCAAGACCTTTGCCGAGCGCGCCAAGGAAGAGCTGGGCGACAGCGTCTCCGAGTGGCCCATCCACATCGACGTTCCTGTCTACGCTGCTTCTGAGAACCAGAAGAACATGCAGCTCGCGATGAAGAAGTCCATCGAGGAGGCCATCGGCGATTACGTCGTCATCGACCTGCAGTTCCTCGAGGGCAACTCCTCCGTCTACTACTCCTCGTTCTACAACCAGCCCACCGGCGAAGAGAACTCCATCGACCTCGTGTTCGGCGCTGGCTGGGGTCCCGACTACGGCGATCCTCTGACCTACCTGCACTGCTTCGACGTCCACGACGGCGACATGCTCAACTACTCCGGCATCAACATCGAGAGCCAGGGTCAGTCCGAAGAGCAGAAGGCCGTTCTCGAGACCCTCGGCCTCAATGAGGTCCAGGAGATCGTTGATCAGGCTACCGCCGCCACCGGCGACGAGCGCATCGAGCTCTTCGCGAAGGCTGAGGCCATGCTGCTCACCAACGGCATCCTCCGTCCTTACTCCACCAGCGGCGCGAACATCACCATCAGCAAGGTGAAGCCCTTCACCGTCGCCTACGGTCTCTACGGCCAGGCTGCTTACAACCAGGTGCCGTACTTCAAGTACATGCAGCTCCTCGACGAGCCTGTAACTACTGCCGAGTACGAAGCCGCGAAGGAAGCCTGGATGGCCGGCAAATAATTGCTGAACAGCAACAGCACAAGCACTGACTAATTGAACAGAGAGAGCCGGGCGGCCATGCTTCTCGGCTCTTTCTTGTATCGATTGACAGGGGCCTTTTGTCCCCTGTCAACCGATGCTATCTTTGTAAGGAACGGTACCACCTATGAGAAAAGGATATATCTGGAACCGCCTGCTGCGCTCGCTCGTCTCCATTTTGATCATCATGCTCATCGTGTTTACGATGGTCTATACGTTGGTGCCGCGTGACAACATCTTCTTTGAAGACAGCACATACCGCAAGCTCGGCGGAAAATCCGACGATAAAACCGAATACGTTTATTCAACCTGGCAGAAGCTCGGTTATCTGGACTACGTCCGCATCAACGACTACTGCCTTAATCTCTATGAAGCCGGCAGCCCGGAAATGATCGCCGCTATCGAGCCGGATTCTCCGGAAAGCCAGGCCTTTGTGGAGCAGTATTCCGCGCAGGGCTATACGATCGCCAATTATCTGCAGAGCGGACGTTACTATGCCTATAAGGACACGCCCGTCATCAAGCGCATGGCGAACTGGCTTGCCCATCTGATCGTCATCGATACTCCCTGGTCTGTCAAGGATGAGACGAACCCGGATCTTGAGCGCGGCCTTCGCTTCGGCACGACGCCTACCGGCGGCGTGGCTCTCATCGGCAGCGGCACGACGCACAAGTATCTGCTGTATACCGACAGCCGCTTCCCGTGGATTCATCAGAACATTATCACGCTGAACTTCGGTACCTCTTATCCGACCTATCAGGGCCTGGACGTACTCCGCGTGCTTTTCCAGTCGCAGGGCACCGAGGTCAAGCGCCCTGTCACCTTTGAAACCGGTTATGAAGCCGAGTCCGGAATCATTTTCGGCTCGCTTAAGTATAAGTCCGTTCTCGACAGAATGGATATGAAGAAATTCACCGACCATTACGCGTCCTTTGAAACGCAGAAGGGGCAGCCCTCGATGATCGGCACCTCGTTCATCATGGGTCTCTTCGCCATGGCGGTCGCCTACATTCTCGGACTGCCGTTCGGCGTTCTCATGGCACGAAACAAGGATAAGTTCGCCGATAAGCTCGGCATGGTGTATATCATCTTCATCATCGCCGTGCCGTCGCTCGCGTACATCTATCTCTTCCGCTATCTCGGCACAACGCTCTTCAATCTGCCGTCGGTCTTTACGACCTACGGCCCGGGCGACGTGCGATCCTGGATCCTGCCCATCATCTCACTGGCGCTGCCGTCTATTGCGAGCCTCATGCTCTGGACGCGCCGCTATGTTGTGGACCAGATGAACTCCGACTATGTGAAGTTCGCCAAGGCCAAGGGCCTCAACCAGCGCGAGATCTTCAGCGGACATATTTTCAAGAATGCCGTCATCCCCATCGCGCAGGGCATCCCCGCGTCTCTCGCGGCCTGCATCACCGGCGCGATCATCACCGAGTCGATCTACTCCGTCGGCGGCATGGGCAAAATGCTGCCCAACGCCATCAACCAGTACAACAACGTTATGATCGTGGCGCTCGCGTTCATCTTCTCCACGGTATCGGTGCTGTCGGTGCTGGCGGGCGACATTGTTCTCACGAAGGTCGATCCGCGTATTTCGCTCAGCGAGAAGGCAGGGAGGTCGTAAATGAATACCGAAAATATCGATAAGAGCCTCTTTGAGTTTGCAGCCTTCGACGAGATGGAATCGGAGCACATTGCCGCTCCGCGCTATTCCTACTGGAAATCCGTGTTCCGCACGTTCTTCAAGAACAAGTTTACGGTCATTGTATCGATCCTGCTGATCGCTGTTGTCGCGTTCGCGCTCATTCAGCCGACGCGCTCCGGCTACAGCCCCATCGATACGCCGAACATCAACAATGCCGAGATGAAGTTCCTGAAGCCGAGCGCCGAGCACATCTTCGGCACCGACCACGTCGGCAACGAGGTATTTGACGCTGTCTGGGCGGGCGCGAGAAACTCCATCATCATCTCCTTCGTCTGCACGGCCATCAATATGCTCATCGGCATTCCGATCGGCGCGCTCTGGGGCTTCTCCAAGAAGATGGACAAGTGGATGATCGAGGTCTACAACATCATCTCCAACGTCCCGTTCCTGCTGCTCGCCATGATCCTCTCCTACATCCTCGGCGCCGGTATGCGCTCGCTCATTATCACGATGACGTGTACCGAGTGGATCTTTGTCGCGTACTTCATCCGCACGCAGGTCATGATCATCCGCGACCGTGAGTACAACATGGCGTCCAAGTGCCTCGGCACCAGGACGTGGACGATGATCGTGAGAAACATCCTGCCGTACCTCATCTCCGTCATCATGACGTATGTGTCCCGGCAGATCCCCTCGCTTATCTCCTACGAGGTGTTCCTCTCCTACATGGGTCTCGGTCTCGGCACGACCAACGCGTCCCTCGGCCAGTCCATCTCGCTCTATACCTCTTATATGAACGGCTATCCGCACCTGTTCTGGATCCCCGTCGGCGTTCTGGCGTTTATCTCCATCTCCCTCTACATCGTGGGACAGAAGCTCGCCGACGCTGCCGATCCGCGCACGCATATGTGAGGGGGGCAGAGTAATGGCAGATAACAGAAACATCGTTCTGTCCGCAAAGGACATTGAAGTCAAGTTCCGCGTCCGTGACAATTACCTCACGGCCATCCGCGGCGTGTCCCTCGACCTTTACGAGGGCGAAACGTTCGCCATCGTCGGCGAGTCCGGCTCCGGCAAGAGCGTTTTCACCAAGACGTTCACCGGCATGCTCGAGTCCAACGGCTCCATCACCAACGGCTCGGTCATGTTCGAGGGCAAGGACCTCACCAAGCTCAAGACCGATAAGGACTGGGAAGGCATCCGCGGCGCGAAGATCTCCACGATCTTCCAGGACCCGATGACGTCGCTGAACCCGATCCGCACGATCGGCTCGCAGATCACCGAGGTCATTGAGAAGCACCAGGGCATTTCCCGCGGCGACGCGAAGAAGCAGGCCATCGAGCTTATGGAGCGCGTCGGCATCCAGAACGCCGCCGACCGCTTCGACGAGTATCCGTTCCAGTATTCCGGCGGCATGCGCCAGCGCATCGTCATTGCGATCGCGCTCTCCTGCCATCCGAAGATCCTCATCTGCGACGAGCCGACGACCGCTCTGGACGTTACGATCCAGGCGCAGATCATTGCGCTCATCCGCGATCTGCAGAAGGAGCTCAAGTTCACCACCATCTACATCACGCATGACCTCGGCGTTGTCGCGAACGTCGCCGACCGCGTCGGCGTTATGTACGGCGGCCAGATCATCGAGTACGGCAACGTGGAGGAAGTGTTCTTCGATCCGCGCCACCCGTACACCTGGGCGCTGCTCTCCAGCCTGCCGCAGCTCGGCATCAAGGGGCAGGAGCTCTACTACATCACCGGTACTCCGCCGTCTCTGTACAACCAGATCAAGGGCGACGCCTTTGCCCCGCGCAATGAGCACGCGCTCAAGATCGACTTTGAAATGGAGCCGCCGTTCTTCCCGGTGAGCGAAACGCACTATGCCAAAACGTGGCTTCTGGATCCCCGCGCGCCGAAGCTTGAAAAGCCGGAGATCATTCAGGATCTGCACGAGAAGATCAAGAAGATGACCGATAAGGGAGGTGCCTTCCATGTCGAATAATACCGCCGATAGAGAGGTCATCCTCTCGATCAGCCATGTGGACATCTCCTTTGACGTCGGAGGCAAAAAAAAATTCGTCGCCGTAAAAGACGCGAATTTCGACATTTATAAGGGTGAGACCTTCGCCCTCGTCGGCGAGTCCGGCTCCGGCAAAACGACGCTGGGCCGCGCCATCATGCGCATCAACCCGTGCAGCAACGGCGAGATCCTCTTTGAGGGCAAGCGCATTTCCGGCAAGATCTCCCGCGAGGAAGACCGCAACGTTGTCCGCAACATCCAGATGATCTTCCAGGACCCGGCGGCGTCGCTCAACGAGCGCGCCACCATCGAGTACTGCATCTCCGAGGGCCTGTACAACTTCCACCTTTATAAGGACGAGGAAGAGCGTATCGCCAAGGTCGACCAGGCGCTCAAGGACGTCGGCCTGCTGCCCGAGCACAAGTCCCGTTATCCGCACGAGTTCTCCGGCGGACAGCGTCAGCGCGTCGGCATTGCCCGCGCGATGATCATGGACCCGAAGCTGATCGTGGCGGACGAGCCGATCTCCGCGCTGGACGTTTCCATCCGCGCGCAGGTGCTCAACCTGATGAACAAGCTCAAGGCGGAAAAGAATCTCACGTACCTTTTCATCGCGCACGACCTTTCGGTCGTCCGGTTCATTGCCGACCGCATCGCCGTCATCCATCTCGGCGAGATCGTGGAGATCGCGGATTCCGAGACACTGTTCCAGTGCCCGCTGCATCCGTACACCATCTCCCTGCTCTCCGCCGTGCCGATGCCCGACCCGGTCGTTGAACGGACTCGCCGCGCCATCGTGTACGACCCCTCCAAGCTGGACCAGTCCGGCGCGCTGCGCTCCCTGCGCGAGATCCGCCCCGGGCACTTCGTCTTTGCCACAGACAAAGAGATGGAAGGCTACGAGAAGAAGCTCGCCGAGATCGAGAACGCAAAGAATCAGTAAAAGACGTAGGCGATAAAAAGCGCCGCCGCCATATATACGGCTCCAAGGAAGAGAGGATAGTTGAAAGACGCCTCTCTTCTTTCTTTCTGGTTCGCCTTGTACGCCTCAAAGGTCTGCTTCGGCGCATTGCTGCGCGCGCGGCGCATCACATAGCTGCTGATGTCAAAGTCGCCGTGGAGATAGAGCGAGTAGACAACACCCGCGATGAGCAGGATCGCCGCGACGATCGTCAGGCAGTCGGTGAAAATGAGCAGCCGCTGCGACGAGGCCATGACCACGCGCGCAAGCGGATACAGAAGCGTTACGATAACGTGCGTGAGAAGCGTCTGCGGCTTGATGTTTTTGAAGCGGTTTTTCAGTTTCTTCATTGTGTATGCTCCCGAAAGCTTGAAAGATTTGTATTCTTATATTTTAGCAGAAAAAACCGCCCCGTCAATAAAAACGGCGCGGACCGGATGATGATATGAAAAGAGAAACGATGCCGGAGCTGAAGGCGCAGGCCCGCGAGGTCTGGCGTTTGAGTCTTCCGGCGATACTTACGCAAATAACGACGATCGCCATGCAGTACATCGACTCCGCGATGGTCGGCGCACTCGGCGCGAACGCCTCGGCGTCCATCGGTCTTGTATCGACGAGCACATGGCTGATCGGCGGCATCATCGGCGGCGTTTCGGCGGGCTTTTCCGTGCAGGCGTCGCACCGCATCGGCGGCGGGGACGACCGCGGCGCGCGCACTGTTGTGCGGCACGGCCTTGTGACCGGAATGCTGATCGCGGTGATCCTTGCCGCGCTCGCCGCGCTCATCAGCGAGCCGCTCCCGCGCTGGCTCCACGGCGACGAGGCGATCCGCGCTGACGCGTGCGCGTATTTCCTGACGTTTGCGCTCATGGTGCCGTTTTCGCAGCTCAACTCGCTGTGCGCCTCGTTCCTGCAAAGCGCCGGAGATATGGTCTCGCCAAGCGTTCTGAACGCGGTAATGTGCGTGCTGGACGTTTTCTTCAACGCGCTCTTCATCCCGCGCTGCGGCGTTTTCGGCGCGGGTCTCGGCACGGCAAGCGCGTGCGCCGTGGTAAGCCTTCTCATGGCGGCGCAGTGCCTGCTGCGAAATTCGCATCTGCATCTGCGCCGGAAGGAGAAGGACACCGTTCACAACGCGATACTGAAAAAGGCGTTCCGCATCGGGTTCCCTGTGGCATTGCAGGAGGTGTTCCTCTGCGCGGCGATGGTCGTGCAGACGCGCATCATCGCGCCGCTCGGCGCGGTGGCGGTCGCGGCGAACTCGTTCGCGGTCACGGCGGAGGGCTTCTGCTATATGCCGGGGTACGGTCTCGGCGCGGCGGCGGCAACGCTCGTCGGCCGGAGCGTCGGCGCGGGGGAGACAAGGCTCGCCCGCCGGCAGGGGAACATATGCACCGCGATGGGCGCGCTCTTTATGGCGGCGACGGCGGGGATCATGGCGCTGATCTGCCCGTGGGTA
>OMNU01000371.1_pt1 | contig 20889 bp, 20 predicted proteins | sample 1673511 | NCBI WGS metagenome assembly OMNU01 (sample SAMEA103958113, study PRJEB25191) | human gut metagenome | reverse complement strand
CTTGGGGGTCAAAGGGGGATATTCTCTTTCCGAGGAAAGAGAATATCCCCCTTAATCGTCCCCCATGCACGGTGCAGGGAAAACCCCGCCCTTTCGGGCGGCCTTGATTCATTGTGCCATATCGGCACGAAAATAAACCGTCCGCTCCGGCAGCGATAAGATCAGCGTATACTCGCTGCTTTTCCCGCCCGCAGCATCGGTGTATTCCGTGACGCCGACAAGCGCCGTACCGGTCTCGCTATCCAGCGTAAGATCATAGAGGACGTCGTTCGCATCGTGCTGGGTGAGGGTGTAGGTGCCGCTTTGCGTGCTGCCGTCTGAATCCGTGAGCGTCAGCGAGCCGTCCTGTGCGGAGCAGGTGAGGGCAGGGAGGTCGAGCGGCTGTCCCGCGCTGTCGATGGCGTTTGCGTATGTCCAGTCGTGGCCCTCGATGGTCAGGCCGTCATCCGTTTTGCCGCAGCCGACAAGTAGGAAAATGAGCAGCAGCGGCAATAAAACTTTAATCTTGCCCGTCATGTGTTTTTCCTTTCCACCTCTTGATTTTCAATCCTATCAGCACACCAAGTCCCACGACAAAGAGCGACAGTGCGGCTAAAAACAGATGTGAAGGGAACCGGCCCATAACGTAGATGTCTGTCGCCATATCAACGCCGCCGACGATCGAAGCATCCTCTGGAATAGGCGGTCCGGCAGTAAAATACTGTACGGCACATATGAGCAGTACCGGTACGCTGACGGCCAACAGCACCCATGCGCCAATGCGCAGGGTCTTTGTGCGCTTATCGCGTGTTTTCTCCGATATGCTTGCGGGAGCGTTCCCATCTGGCGTGCCGGTCAACTCTGCGAGCGGAACACCGAAAAAGCCCGAGAGCGCGAAGAGATTCGCCGTGCTCGGCAGGGACGAGCCGTCTTCCCACTTCGTCACGGCCTGCCGCGAGACCTCGAGTGCCTGCGCCAGCGCCTCCTGCGACAGCCCGCGCTCCTTTCGAAGCGTGCGGATGCGCGCGCCGAGTTCGTTGTCCATGATCGTGCCTCCTTTGCCTTGATGGCGCTATCGTAGCAGTTTTTGGCGCAAAAGTCCACCAAGTATTCCGCTACTATCGGTAGCGAAACGGAAAAAGCCGCCCATTCGGGCGGCTTTTCACGCGTATTTACTTCTTGCGGCAGCTCAGCTCGCCGTTTTCGGCGTCGAGCACGAGCGTGCTGCCCGCGGCGAGGTCGCCGCGCAAAATCTCCTTGGCGATCAGCGTCTCCGCTGCGCTCTGGAGGTAGCGCTTGAGCGGACGTGCGCCGTAGATCGGGTCGAAGCCGCGCTCGATGATGAGGCTCTTGGCCGCATCCGTGACTTCGAGCTTGAGGGTCTTGTCGGCAAGGCGCTTCTTGAGACCCTCCATCAGGATGTCGATGATGCCGCTGAGGTTTTCCTTCGTGAGCGGCTTGAACATAATGATCTCGTCAAGACGGTTCAGAAATTCCGGACGGAATGCGCGGCGCAGCTCGCCCATGACGGCGGCGCGGGCGCTCTCGGAGATGCTGCCGTCCGGCTGGATGCCGTCGAGCAGCTCGGAAGAGCCGAGGTTCGAGGTTAGGATGATGATCGTGTTCTTAAAGTCCACCGTGCGGCCCTGCGAATCGGTGATGCGGCCGTCGTCGAGAATTTGCAGCAGGATGTTGAACACATCCGGGTGCGCCTTTTCGACCTCGTCGAACAGCACGACGCTGTACGGCTTGCGGCGCACGGCCTCAGTGAGCTGGCCGCCTTCATCATAGCCGACGTATCCCGGAGGGGCGCCGATGAGACGCGAGACGGAGAATTTCTCCATGTACTCGGTCATGTCGATGCGCACGAGGTTGTGTTCATCGTCGAACAGGCAGTCGGCGAGAGACTTGGCAAGCTCCGTCTTGCCGACGCCCGTGGGACCGAGGAAGAGGAAGCTGCCGATCGGGCGGTTCGGGTCTGCGATGCCCGCGCGCGAGCGCTGGATGGCCTCGGTGACGAGGCGCACGGCCTCGTCCTGACCGACGACGCGCTTGTGAATGATCTCGTCGAGGCGCAGCAGCTTTTCGCGCTCACCCTCCATCAGACGGCTGACGGGGATGCCAGTCCATTTGCCGACGATGTCGGCGATCTCGTTTTCAGTCACGGTGTCGTGCACCATGGAGTTGTCTCCCGTGTGCTTTTCGGCCGCGGCCTCGGCGTCCTTGAGCTGCTTTTCGAGGGCAGGGAGGTCAGAGTATTTGAGCTTTGCGGCCTTTTCGTACTCAAGGTTCGCCTGCGCGCGTTCGATCTCGCCGTGCATCTGCTCGATCTGGCTCTTGAGCTGCTTCACGCTGTCCACGCCGCTCTTTTCCGCTTCCCAGCGGGACTTCATGGCGTTGAACTGTTCCTTTTCATCGGCAAGCTCTTTCTTGAGCTCCTCGAGACGGTCGCGGGAGAGCTGGTCGTCCTCTTTCTTGAGGGCCATCTCTTCGATCTCCTGCTGCATGATCTTGCGGCGCAGATCGTCGAGCTCTGCGGGCATCGAGTCGATCTCCGTGCGGATCATCGCGCAGGCCTCATCGACGAGGTCGATGGCCTTGTCGGGCAGGAAACGGTCGGTGATATAGCGGTCGGAGAGCGTCGCGGCGGCGACAAGCGCGTTGTCGTGGATGCGAACGCCGTGATAGATCTCATAGCGCTCCTTCAGGCCGCGCAGGATGGAAATGGTGTCCTCGACCGTCGGCTCGTTGACCATGACGGGCTGGAAGCGGCGCTCGAGGGCGGCGTCCTTTTCGATATACTGGCGGTACTCGTCGAGCGTGGTCGCGCCGATGCAGTGCAGCTCGCCGCGAGCCAGCATCGGCTTTAAGAGGTTGCCGGCATCCATGCTGCCCTCGGTCTTGCCCGCGCCGACGATGGTGTGCAGCTCATCAATGAAGAGGATGATCTTGCCCTCGGACTTCTTGACCTCGTTCAAAACGGCCTTTAAGCGCTCTTCAAACTCGCCGCGGTATTTCGCGCCCGCGATCAGCGCGCCCATGTCGAGCGAGAAGATCGTGCGGTCCTTGAGCCCTTCGGGCACATCGCCGCGCACGATACGCTGGGCAAGGCCCTCGGCGATGGCCGTCTTGCCGACGCCCGGCTCGCCGATGAGCACGGGGTTGTTCTTCGTCTTACGCGACAGAATGCGGATGACGTTGCGGATCTCTGCGTCACGGCCGATGACGGGGTCAAGCTCCTTCGTGCGGGCGCGCTCGACGAGGTCCGTGCCGTACTTCTTGAGCGCGTCGTAGGAATCCTCGGGATTGTCGCTCGTCACGGGGGAGGTCTTGACCTTCGCAAGCTCATCGGAGAAGCGGCTTCTCGTGATGCCATGGTTGGAGAGCAGCTGGCGCACGCTCTGCGAGCCCTCGGAGAAGATGGCGAGCATCAGGTGCTCAACGGAGAGATACTCGTCGTGCAGCTTTTCGGCGGTCTTTTCGGCAAGGTTCAGGATCTTGCCGACCTCGGGCGAGGCGTACACCTCGCCGCTGCCGCCGGAGATGCGGGGCAGATTGCGGATCAGCGTGTCGAGCTCGGAGAGTAAGCCGTCGCAATCGACGCCCATCTTACCGAACAGTGACCCAATCAGTCCGCCGTCCTGATCGAGCAGGGCATAGAGCAAATGTTCGGTCGTTACATACTGGTTGCCGTTTTCCTGCGCCATGTTCTGCGCGGTCTTGACGGCTTCCAAAGCCTTTTGCGTATATTTTTCAGCATTCATTCAAGTTCACCTCAAATTCGTGTTTTTTACAATTAAGTGATTAAATCAGCAGCGTTCTGCTTCGCAGATCGCCGCGGTAGGCCATTTCAACATCGCTCGCGGAGAGCGAGCCGTCGAGATAGCCCTTGAGCAGCCGGTCGAAGAGCTGGACATAAGCGCTGATCGCACCGGCGACATCATCGGCAGTCAGCGCCTTTCCGCGCGGCATCGCGAGCGGACGGACGAAGCGCCCGTCGTACAGCGCGCAGGAAATGGAGCTGCCGAGAAGCGGTGCGAGGCACTTGTCTTCGATTTGCACCCAGAGCCGGAAGAAGCTCGTCATTGCGGAGATCAGCGCCGCCGACTGCGTGCGGAACACGATGTTCAGCGTGCCCATCGTCTGGGCGTCGCCATTGCTCAGGTCGACCTCGTACTTGACCGTGGGGCGGTATTTGTACGATAAGCTCGACTTGAGCGACATCGTGGACGAGCCGGGGGCAAAGAATGGCACCAGCTCGCGCGTGGGCGTCATCAGCTCTTCGATGGCCTCGAAAATATCGTTCCAGCGGCGCTCGGGCGTCGGCACGGAGACGTACTCGGCCAAAATCTGGTTGACGAGCGCCGAACGGTTCGTGCCCATCCGGTGGGCCAGCGCGTCGACCTCGCGCACCACATCATCTGACAGCGTCAGACTGTACAGGTTTTTTTTCATCATGCGCCTCCTTGGGGTTCTTTTTCTTTCTGGATGCTATCATAGCACGAGAAAAAACTTTGTCAATAGATTTATATAAATATATTTACGAGTTATGTGCGAATTTACACGGAGTTCATAATTGCGATGGAAGCGGAAAAAGGGAAAAGCCGCAATGAATTTCACTGCGGCTTTTCCCTTTTGAGAGATATGAGAGATGAGAGAATAGCAAATTTACAGCAGGCCTTGGAGCAGGATGATGACGATCAGGATCGGCAGCACCCACTGGAAATAGGGCTTGAGCTTGGGCGAGAGCTTGATGCCCGCGCCCTTGTTGGCCTCGGCGAGATACTTGTCAAAGCCCCAGCCCCACTTCGTGACGCAGAACAGCAGATACACGAGCGAGCCGATGGGCAGCAGGAGGTTGCTCACAAGGAAGTCCTCGCTGTCGAGCACGTCCTTGCCGAGAATGGGGTGGAAGTCGCTCCAGATGTTGTAGCCGAACACGCAGGGAAGACTCAGGAGCATCAGCATAAGGCCGTTGATGAGCACGGCCTTCCTGCGGCTGATCCCGAAGGTGTCCATGCAGATGGCGAGGATGTTTTCAAACACCGCCAGCACGGTGGAGAAGCTCGCGAAGATCATGAACAGGAAGAACAGCGCGCCCCAGAAGCGCCCACCCGCCATGTTGATGAAGACCGGCGGCAGCGTCTGGAAAATCAGGGAGGGGCCGTTGTCCGGCGTCACGCCGAAGGTGAAGCAGGCGGGGAAGATGATGGTGCCCGCCATCAGCGCCACGAAGGTGTCGAGCGCGCAGATGCGCACGGCTTCGCCGGGCAGGGTGTGCTCGTCGCTCATGTAGCTGCCGAAGATCTCCATGGCGGCGATGCCGAGCGAGAGCGTGAAGAACGCCTGATTCATCGCGTCGGTGACAAGGCTGCCGAAGCCGTTTTCGCGGATGGAATCCATCGAGGGGACCAGATAGAACTTCATGCCCTCCGCCGCGCCGGAGAGCGTCAGGCTGTGAACGGCGAGCACGAGAATGAGCACCAGCAGGCAGAGCATCATGACCTTCGTCACGCGCTCAAGGCCCTTTTGCAGGCCGAAGGAGCAGACCAGAAAGCCCGCGACGACCACGACCTCGGCCCAGAGCGCCATTTCGCCGGGGGAGGAGAGCATCGCGCCGAAGGCGCTCGCGACCTCATCCGTGCTCATGCCGGAATGGAACGCGCCGGTGAGGAACTTGCCAAAGTAGCTGACCATCCAGCCGGAGACGGTGGTGTAGTACATCATCAGCAGGTAGCAGCCGAGCAGGCAGAACCAGCCGTGGATGTACCATTTCTGACCGGGCTTTTCCAGCGTCTTATAGGAGAGCACGGCGCTCCTGCGGCTCGCGCGGCCGACCGCCAGTTCCATCGTCAGCACGGGCACGCCCATCACGAGCAGGCAGAGCAGGTAGAAGAGAACGAAGTAGCCGCCGCCGTTCTTGCCGGCGATGTAAGGGAAGCGCCACACGTTGCCGATGCCGATGGCGCAGCCCGCGCTCACCAGCAGGAAGCCCAGACGGGAGCGGAAGGATTCGCGTTTCATGCTTTCTGAACACCTCATTTGTTGATAAACTCGACCGCCGCCAAGGCGGCAGTTTGATTATTCTACCGCAAAGAGCCGCCCTTTGCAAGGGCGGCTCTCGAAAAAAATGCACAAAATTGCCGTTTGGTCGTTTATCCGAATTTCGCGCGGAAGCGCTCCTGCGCGGCGCGGCCCGCGTCGGTCAGGCCGTCACGGTCGCCGAGCAGATAGGTGACGATGCGGGAGAACATATCGAGGTCGTAGCTGTCGGTGAGCGAGGCGCGGTAGGCGCTCAGCCTTTCGAGCGCGCGGTCCTGCTCGGCAGCGTCGTATTGACCCAGCCAGTTGAGGAAGCTAATACCGCTGCTCATCGCCTCTTTCAGCCTGCCGCCGTCCAGAGCGTCGGGGCGGAGGACATTGTTTTTCGCCAGCAGCGCGGTCAGATCGGAATAATAAGCGGGGCTGCCCGTGCTGCAATCGCCGCTCATGCTGCCCTCTAATATGCGTCGCGTGCCGCCGTCCATGAGGCAGACGATATAGGGACCGTCCAGGACCGTGTCGCCGTCTAAAACAGCCCAGCCGTCCTCGTCCACCTCTGTGCCGCCCGCGAGCAGGATTTTTTCCGGCTTTTGCGCGTGGTAATGCTGGCTGAAGCAATAGACCTCCGGCGTCAGACCCGCGTAGCGGGTCTCCGCACCGAGGAAGGAGACGTCTGTGTACCAGTCGTCGTACTGCGCGGCGCTGCCCGCAAGGGTGTCGTACCGCCGCTGGACGAGCTGCTTTGCTCGCGCAGCGACCTCAGCGGGAACGCTTGGGTCAGCAAGCGTCGCGTCGGCGATGTGGTCGGTGTGGCTGCGGTCGGGCTTGTAGAGCAGCAGGCTTTCACCGTCGAAGTAGAGATAGCGCGTGAAGTTGACCCCATCGCCGGGAGCGTCGCCCGCAGACAAGCCGCAGAAGAGGAGCGAACGGCTGGCGGGAGCGGCGGATGTGTAGTCCCACCAGTTCAGCTCCGGCCACGCGGCGGTGATGACGCTCTTGAGGTCGACACCGTAGAGCTGACCGCCGCGCTTGTAGTAGATCGCGGGGAAATCGGAGCTGTTGACGATCTCACACACGCCGTCGCCGTCCATGTCCATCTGCGTGAGCCAGTCAAGGGCATCGGAGGGGATGCGGCGGTCGGCAATGCGCTGTGCCTTCCCGGCAAGGGGAATGGTCATCCACGGCTCCCGCGCGGGCAGGATGTCCGCGAGCGGCGTCGGCGCGACGGTCTCAAAGTCCGGCAAAGGCGCGGGCGGGGAATGAAGGGTGTTGATGCACGCCATCAGCGCGGGACTGTCGATCCAGAGCGTCGGGCGGTCGCTGGGATAGCTGGAGGAGAGCCCCGGCTCAAAGGTGGGATGCAGGAGCCGCACGCAGTCGAAGCCGCAGAGGAAGGTGTATTGCGTGCCGTCCCGCATATTCACCGTGAGCGTGTAGTACGCGGAGTCTCCGTAGCCGCGCTGCGTGTAAAGCTCCGCTTCGGTGAGGGCGTTGAGGGCGGGCACGAGCTGCGCCGAGAGCGCGGTCAGCTCCGCATCGACGAGGAAGCGCGAGCTGCTGCCGTCGCGGAATTGCAGGTTGAGAATGTCCTCTGCGCGCAGAGCTTGCGCCCAGTGCAGAAATTCGTCGACGACGCTGCGCTCGGCCTCTGTCAGATTGTTGGGGAACGCAGGATGGGATATTTGCTCCGGTGACGCTTCGCCGCGCAGATAGTCGAAAAGGGCGCTGAGCGCCGCGTTGTCCACGACGGCGACGGACGCTTTATAGGGGTACATTTTGTTTCCGCTCTCGACCTCTCTGGGGGCGATCAGCGTAATTCGCCCGCCCTCGTGCATCCCAAAGCCATAGCTTGCGCGTCCGTCGTTGAAACCGAGCGTATAAAGCGTTTTCTCGTCGGAGTCCGTGAATGGAGAAAGCTCCTCCATGCGGATGCTCCGCACCACACGGGCAAACTCTGCCTGCGGTTCAAGCGCGTTCAGGCTTGCTTCCCCATCAGCCATCCATGAAGCGCCGGTCGCATTGTCCCCGTCGAAGCCTGCCGCCCAGTCGAGAAATTCGAGACAGGCCTGCGCGTCCTCGGTCGTGAAGCCCGCGTCGTACCATTCCTGCGTGACCTCGGGCGTCGTATCCGGCGCGCCGGTGAAGCTCACCGCGCACACGAGCGCCGCGAGCGCGACGACGGCGAACACCGCCGCGGTCTTGGCCTGCCGGTTCTCCGCGATGCGTGTGATGCGCTCCTTGAGGCCCCTTTTGCCGCTGGTCATGGTCGTCGCGCCGAGCAGCGGGTTCTGCGGCTTATCGCACACGGGCACGAGCGCGAGCAGCGTTTTGCCGTAGGCGGCGCGCTCGTCCGCGCCGAGCGCGCGGAGCGTCCCCTCGTCGCAGGCCAGCTCGCCGTCCTCGCGCGAGAGCACCGCCGCGAGCCACACGAGCGGGTCGAACCAGTAGACGGTCAGGCACACGCCGCGCAGCAGCGACCACAGCGGGTCAAGGTGCCGCGCGTGCGTCTGCTCGTGCGCGAGCACGAAGCGCAGGGCGTCGGGGCTTTGCAGCGCCTTTTCGTTCAGGTAAACGGCGGGGCGCAGCACACCGAACAGGCACGGGGAGGGAAGCGCGGACACGAGATAGACCGGATAGCGGCAGCCCTCGACGCGGTAAGGTGTGCGCGCCTTGCGCAGCGCGCGGGCGAAGCGCAGGTTGGTGAAAAGGAACCACGCGCCCACGCCGGCCATTCCGGCGTACCAGACGTAGGTGAGCGCTTCGGAAAGCGTGACGGTTCGGTAGGTCGGTGTCACGATAGAATATTCGTCGGCAGGGGCGCTCTGCGCTGCGTCGGACGGCGGAGACAGAGGATCACCCTGCGGCGCATTGCCGTTTGCAAGCTGCGCGGGGCGGCGCTCCGTGCCGTCCTGAACGTACAGCACGGGGGTATCCAGCCGCTCCTCCACAACGGCCTGCACCGGCGCGGCGGCAGAGAGCACATTGTGCGCCAGTGTGCCGACGTTCACCGGCACGAGCAGCCGCACGAGCACCAGAAGCCAGAGCGCGTACTGCATCCGGCGCGAGACGGTGCGGCGGAACAGCTGCCGCAGCGCCAGCAGCGCAAGGATCAAAGCCGAGGAAGTCAAAAGGATCTCTTTCATTTCGTGTTCCCTCCCGCTTGCTCCAAAATGGCGGTCAGCTCGTCGATGTCTTCCTGTGTGAGCGCGCGGCCCTCGACCATGGCGCTCATCATCAGGCCCAGGCTGCCGCCGTAGACCTTACCGAGAAAGCTCTCGGTCTCGGTGCGGGCGGCGTCGCTCTGCGCGACGGCGGGATAGAACTGCTTGGCGCGCCCGCCGGCCTCGTGGCGCACCGCGCCCTTGGCCTCCAGCCGTGTGAGCATGGTGATGACGGTGTGCTTCTCCCAGCCGGTCTCGGCGGAAAGCGCGGCGGTGAGCTGCGTGATGGTCTGCGGGGACTGCTCCCAGAGACGGTGCATCAGCTTCCACTCCGCATCGGTCAGATTGCAGGACACGGGACATTCCTCCTTTCGATATACAGCTGTATACCTATCTGAGACCAGCATAGCAGAAAGGTATACAATTGTCAACCAAAATTTGCGGAGAAAAGCCGCACCCGTGGGAGCGGCTTTGACACAGATTTATTTTTTCCGCCACACGGACGGTAGGAACAGCACGAGCAGAGGCATGATCTCCAGTCGCCCGAGGAGCATCGTAAACGAGAGCACGAGCTTTGAGAGCGGCGAGAGAAAGCCGAAGTTGCACGTCGGGCCGACAAGGCCGAGGCCGGGGCCGACGTTGCTGATGCAGGTCAGGGATGCCGTGAAAGCGGAGGTGAAATCCAACTCGTCGAGCGAGACGATCAGCGCGGAGAAAAAGAGGATGATCATATAGGCAAAGAAGAAGAGGGAAACGGAGGAGATGGTATCCTCCTCCACGCGCTGCCCGTCGAGCGTGATGGGGCGCACCTCGCGCGTGTGCAGGATGCGGCGCAGGTCGCGCTTGAGTCCCTTGAAGAGCAGCACGATGCGCGAGACCTTGATGCCGCCGGCGGTCGAGCCGGCGCAGCCGCCGGCGAACATCACAACGAGCAGCACAAGACGGCTGAACTGCGGCCAGAGGTCGAAATCCTCTGTGCAGTAGCCGGTGGTGGAAATGAGCGTTGTGACCTGAAAGGCCGCGTGCTCGATGGCGGAGCCGACGGAACGGCCCGTTTTGAGAACAAGATCGAGCGCGATGAGCGCGGACGAGCCGAACACGATGCCGGAGTAGACGCGCAGCTCGTCGCTGCGCAGGACCTCCCGCCAGCGCCGTGTACCGGCCAGAAACAGAAGCGTGAAATTGACCGACGAGACGAACATGAAGACCACGATGATCCAGTTGACCGCCGAGGACTGGTAGTAGGCGATGCTTTCGTTGCGGACGGAGAAGCCGCCGGTCGAGATGGTCGTGAGCGCGGTGGTCACCGCGTCGAACCACGGCATCCGCGCCGCGCGGAGCGCGAGCGTTTCCGCCGCCGTGAGGAGAATGTAAATGCTGTAAAGCATTTTGGCCGTGTCGTTCGTGCGCGGCAGCAGCTTGGAGGAGATGGGGCCGGGGCTTTCGGCCTTCATCAGGTTGACGCTGCCCTCGCCGAGCTTCGGCATCAGCGCGAGCAGCAGGACGAGAACGCCCATGCCGCCGAGCCATTGCGTCAGCGCGCGCCAGAGCTGGATGCCGCGCGGCAGCGAGGCCGGCGCGCCGAAGATGGAGGCGCCCGTCGTCGTGAAGCCGGAAACGGTCTCAAACAGCGCGTCCACATAGCCGCAGCAGCCGCTGAGCGCATAGGGCAGCGCGCCGAAGGCGGACAGCACGATCCAGCCGAGCGCCACGGCGACATAGCCGTCGCGGTTCTGCAGGCGTGATTTGGCCGTATGCAGCCGGCTCAGCGGCAGACCGACCGCGAGGCAGAGCAGCGCCGTGACGCCGAAGACGGCGGTATTTTCCCGGCAGACGAGCGCGATGACGAAGGGAATGAGCAGGGACACGCCCTCGATGCCCAGGATGATGCCGAGAATTTTGAAAATGAGCTTTTTGTTCATGTCGCGCCTTCCTCCGTGCAGCGGCTCAACGGACCAGAATGTCGTTGAGGTCCTTGAGGAACAGAGATTTTGCCACCACGATCACGCGGTCGCCCTCCGAGATGATGGAGTGGCCGCCGGGAATGAGGAGCTTGCCGCCGTGGACGATGGCGGCGACCAGCAGCCCCGGCTTGAAGTTCAGGTCCTTGAGGGGCGTATTGAGGAAGTGCGTCGCGCCGGTCGCGGTGAATTCCACCGCCTCCATCGCGCCGCCGAGGATCTTATGCAGGCTCTCCACGGCGCTGCCCTGCGAGTTGGCGAGGCCGCGGACGTAGCTGGAGATCTGGCTGGCCGTCACGTCCTTGGGGGAGATGACGGTGTCGATGCCGAGGTCATGCACCAGCGCGGTGTAGTTCGGGCGCGACATCTTCGGCAGGACCTTGGCAACGCCGGAGTCCTTCGCGGTGAGCGCCATGAGCAGATTCTCCTCGTCGCGCCCCGTGAGGGAGACGAAGGCATCCGCGTCGAAGATGCCCTCGGATTCGAGCAGGTCATGGTCCGTGCCGTCGCCGTGGAGGATGGTCGCCTTCGGCAGCTTCTCGGCGATCGCCATGCACTTTTCCTCGTTCTGCTCAACGATGGTGATGTGCATCCCCATGCCGTCGAGCGCCCAGGCGAGGTAGAGCGCGATGCGCCCGCCGCCGATCACGCTCAGCTGGCGGATGGGCGAGGTGTCGCGGCCCATGCTGCGCAGCACGCGGGCGGTCTCGGTCGGTGTGCCGATGGCGTAGACGCGGTCGCCGGCCTGCGGGACAAAGTGGCCGTTCGGCACCAGCACCTCGCCGCCGCGCTTGGCCGCGCACAGCAGCAGCGCGTTGGGGTGGAGCTTGTTGTATTCGATCAGACTCTTGCCGGCCATGCCGTCCTGCTCGGTGATCTGGAAGCCGATGAGCTCCACGGTGCCACGGGCGAAGCTCTCCACGCTGAACGCGGCGGGCACGCGCAGGATGCGCGCGATCTCCTGCGCGGCGGCGTATTCGGGGTTGATGATCATGTCCAGACCGATCTCGCGGCGCAGGATCGGCGCGTCGCGGAAGTATTCGGGATTGCGCACACGGGCGACCGTGTGCTTGGCGCCCAGCTTTTTCGCCATCAGCGAGCAGACGAGGTTCACCTCGTCGTCCGCCGTGGCGGCGATGACCAGGTCGGCGTCGCGCACACCGGCGCGCAGCAGCACGCTCGCGCACGCACCGTTGCCCTCGACGCACATGGCGTCGAGCGTGGCGTCGGCGTGCTCGATCACGGCGGCGCTCTCGTCCACCAAAATCAGGTCGTGCTCCTCGCCGACCATCTGCTGGGCAATGGCGTAGCCGACCTTGCCCAGACCGACAATGATGATCTTCATGCTTTGTTCTCCGTTCTGCCGCGCACCGCGCGGCGCGTAATAGCCTTGGTATCCGCGCGCCTCAGCTGCGCGCGGTCTTCATTTCCATCAGAACGCTGTTGAATTCCGCGCCCATGATCATCATGGTCGCCGAGAGATACAGCCACAGCAGCAGCACGATGATGGCGCCGATGGAGCCGTAGATGACGGAATAGTTCGCCGCGTTTTCCACATAAAGCGAGAAAAGCAGCGAGAGGACCATCCAGGCCGTGAGCGAAAAGAGCACGCCGGGCCAGACGTAGTGAACGCTCCGCGTCTCCTGTGCGAGGCCGTAGAGCACGGCGAGCGCGAGAAAGACGATGCAGCCGAGGAACACGAAGCGCAGCGTCGACCACAGCTCGATGAAGCCGTCGGTCAGGATGGCGCTGAAATGGAAGTAGTCCGCGCAGAGGTTCAGCACGCTGCGGCCCACCGTCACGAGCATCAGCGAGAGCAGGATCGTGAGGATCAGGCAGATGGTGTAAAGGAACACCTTAGCCTGATGGCGGAGGAACTGCGTGGGACGCCCCATGCCGTAGGCCTTGCGCACGCTCAGCAGCAGCGCGTTGGCCGCACGCATCGGGAACCAGATGGAAAAGATCAGGCTGAAGGTCATCAGCGTCCGGCTCGATACGCGCGAAACGTAGCGCAGGTACTGGATCAGCAGGTCCAGCACCTCGGCGGGGATGATGGTGCCGAGCTGGCGCAGGAAGCCCTCAATGTCCACGGCGAAGAAGCCGACGAGGTTGCTCAGGAAGATGAGCAGCGGGAACATCGCAAAGAGCAGGTAATACGTCAGCGCCGCGCTGTCGCGGGCCACGCGGTGGTCGAAGTAGCGGCGCACGAACAGCGCCGTGCCGCGAAAAAACCGGTTGTGCATCACGCGCTCGAGCAAATCCCGCTCACCTCCGCCCTGTTTATTCTTCACGAAGCCCTATAAAAACAACAATACTATAGCACAGCAAGACCGAAAAGGAAAGAGAAAGATTTCCGACGCGCCGCAGCGAGGAAAACGGGCCGAAAAAATCGGGAAAATGCTTGACAAAGAAAGAAAATGCGCATATTATGATAAGGTAAATAAATATTCGTCCGGTAGGTAAGGCTACCATCAGGATATGGACTGCTGCCGCAGAGTCGTGGAGACACGATGCGAGGGTTTGAACAGTTGGCATCGAAACCAAGGTGCCATCTAATGCAGTTTCACCGCCTGGTGATGCTAAAGCTTGAACGGTAGGGAAGATCGCAAAGCGCGATTTTTATCATTGTCGCTCCCGCAGCCTTGGTACCGGAGGAAGGCCTGCGGGCTTTTTTTATCCCTTGGCCCGCGCCGGTCAGCTTTGGAGAAAGGAGGAACAGCGCATGATCGATTTTGAAGAACGCCGCGACGAGCTGCTGGAGGAAATAGAGGAGATGACCCGCCGAAAGCAGTATAAGGCGCTGCGCGACATTTTAGTCGAGCTGGAGCCCGCCGATATCGCAGACCTGTTCGACGATCTGCCCGAGGAGATGCTGCCGCTGCTGTTCCGCCTGCTGCCCAAGGAGCCGGCGGCGGAGCTGTTCGTTGAGCTGCAGCCCGATGTGCAGGAGATGCTCATCCGCGGCTTTTCCAACACCGAGCTGAAAGAGGTGCTCGACGAGCTGTATCTCGACGACGCCGTCGATATCGTCGAGGAGATGCCCGCGGGCGTGGTCAAGCGCATTCTGAAGCACGCCGACCCCGACACCCGCAAGAGCATCAATGAGATCCTGAAATATCCCGAGGATTCCGCCGGCGCGCTGATGACGACGGAGTTCGTCGACCTCAAGCGAGACATGACGGTGGAGGACGCACTCAAGCGCATCCGCCGTACCGGCACGGACAAGGAGACCATCAACGTCTGCTATGTGGTGGATCCCGCGCGCAAGCTGCTCGGCATCGTTTCCCTGCGCACGATCCTCCTCTCCGACGAGGACGATATCATCGAGGATATCATGGAGACGCATGTCATCTCCGTCGGCACCCTCGAGGATAAGGAGGACGTCGCCCAGACCTTCTCGAAGTACGACTTCATCGCCCTGCCGGTCGTCGATAAGGAAGACCGTCTCGTCGGCATCATCACCGTTGACGACGCCATGGACGTCATGGAGGCGGAGGCCACCGAGGATATCGAAAAGATGGCGGCCATGCTGCCGACCGACAAACCCTATCTCAAAACGAGCGTGTTCGAGACCTTCAAGTCCCGTATCCCGTGGCTCCTCCTGCTGATGGTCTCGGCGACCTTCACCGGCCAGATCATCGCGAAATTCGAGGACGCCCTCGGCGCCTGCGCTATCCTGACCGCCTATATCCCCATGCTGATGGATACCGGCGGAAACTGCGGCTCGCAGGCGAGCGTCACGGTCATCCGCGGCATTTCGCTCGATGAGATCGAGTTTTCCGACCTCCTCCGCGTCATCTGGAAGGAGATCCGCGTGGCGGTGCTCTGCGCCGCGGTGCTTAGCGCGGCGAACTTTGTCAAGCTGCTGCTGGTGGATAAGATGATTTTCGGCAATCCCATCACGATGACGGTGGCGGCGGTCATCTGCCTGACGCTGATCGTCACGGTGTTTGCCGCCAAGCTCGTCGGCTGCACGCTGCCGCTGCTGGCCAAGAAGATCGGCTTCGACCCCGCGGTCATGGCCTCGCCGTTCATCACCACGGTGGTGGACGCGATCTCGCTGGCCATCTACTTCCGCTTCGCCGCGCTCCTGCTGGGTATCTGAGTTTTCCGGCCTTGCCGCCGAATTTCCCCTTTCCAAGCGCGGCGGGGCGTGGTATTCTGTTCCTATGAAAAGCACCGTAGGGTAAACATACCCGATTTTCAAGGAGGTATTTTTGTGGAAGAAAAGCTGTGCGAATATGCGCATCTGATCGTTTCCGTCGGACTGAACCTGCAAAAGGGGCAGACGCTCATTCTCTCGTCCCCCGTGGAGTGCGCGCCGTTCGCGCGGCTGTGCGTGTCGGCGGCCTATGACCTCGGCGCGGGCGAGGTCGTGCTGAACTGGACGGACGACTACATCACCCGCGAGCGCTTCCTGCGTGCGCAGGACGCCGCCTTTGAAACGCCGCGCCCGTGGCGCAGGGCGTTCTTTACCGACTACGCCAACGAGGGCGCGGCCTATCTGCGCATCGACGCGGAGGACCCCGAAACGCTGCTGGGCGTATCGCCCGCGCGGCTCGTCGCCGCGCAGCGCACCTCGTCCGCCGAGCGCGAGACCTTTGACCGGCTCCAGATGGCGAACGGCTTTCCGTGGTGCGTCGCGGGCGCGCCCATCGCCGCGTGGGCGAGGAAGGTTTTCCCCGATCGGAGCGAGGGCGACGCGGTCGCCGCGCTCTGGGACGCGATCCTGAAAACCGTGCGCGTCACCGGCGACGGAAACGCCGAGGCGCGCTGGCGCGAGCACATCGCGCTGCTGACCGCGCGCAAGGAAAAGCTCAACGCGCTGCGCTTCAAGAGCCTGCACTACACCAATTCCCTCGGCACCGACCTCACCATCGAGCTGCCGGACGATCATCTCTGGGCGGCGGGCAACTCCGAAACGCCTGCGGGCGTCGGCTTCGTCGCTAATCTGCCCACCGAGGAGATCTTCACCGCGCCCCTTAAAATGGGCGCCAACGGCACGGTCTGCGCGGCGCTGCCGCTGGTGAACAACGGCAGCATCATCGAAGACATCCGCTTCACCGTGAGGGAGGGCCGCATCGTTGAGGCTAAGGCCTCGCGCGGTGAGGATGTTTTGAACGCCGCCATCGCGGTGGACGACGGCGCACGCTATTTCGGCGAGGTCGCGCTGGTGCCCTACGACAGTCCCATCCGCAGCAGCGGTCTGCTGTTCTACAACACGCTCTACGACGAGAATGCCTCCTGCCACCTCGCCTTCGGCGAGGCGTACCCTGAGTGCATCGCCGGCGGCGAGCGGATGACGCGCGAGGAGCTGGACGCCCACGGGCTGAACCACTCGCTCACGCACGTCGATTTCATGGTCGGCACCGCCGACCTCTCCATCACCGGCACGACGCACGACGGCCGCGAGCTGCCGGTGTTCCGCAGCGGAAATTTTGCCCTGTAAGGGCGCAGATACAGAGAAAAACGGAGGAGAACACGATGAATTTCAAGCCCATTGAAACGGACGAGAACGTCCTTGTCATGCCTGGCGCGGTGGTCTGCGGCGATGTGACCGTCGGCGAGGGCACCGCCTTCTGGTTCAACAGCGTCTGCCGCGCGGAGCTGCAGCCCATCAAGATCGGCAAGCGCTGCAACATTCAGGACTGCGCGGTGATCCACAATCTCTGCACCCTCGGCGACGATGTATCCGTCGGCCACGGCGCCATCGTCCACGGCGCGACGGTCGGCGACCGCGTGATCGTCGGCATGGGCGCCATCGTGCTCGACGGCGCAAAGATCGGCGACGACTGCATCATTGCCGCCGGCGCGGTCGTGACCGGCAAGATGGACGCGCCCGCGGGCAGCCTGCTCGTCGGCTCTCCCGCCGCGGTCGCAAAGCCCCTGAACGACAAGCAGAAGGCGTCCTGCCTGGAAAACAGCGAGCTTTACTACCGCAAGAGCGTGGAGTACCGCGCGTTCCTTGCTCAGCAGGGCAAATAAGCGCGGACGGAGAGGAGAAAACGCCATGAAAATTCTGGTCATCAACGGCGCGAACATGAACCTGCTCGGCAAGCGCGAGCCGGATATCTACGGCCGCGAGGACTACGCCGCCCTCTGCGCCCGCATCTACGCCCACGCCCAAAGCCGCGGCATCGCGGTCGAGTGCTTCCAGTCCAACCACGAGGGCGCGATCATCGACGCCATTCAGGAGGCGGACGGGATGTTCGACGGTATCGTCATCAACCCCGGCGCTTACGCGCACTACAGCTACGCCATCCGCGACGCCATCAAGGCCATCACCGTTCCGGTGGTGGAGGTCCACATCTCCGACATTGAAAAGCGCGAGGAGTTCCGCCATCTCTCCGTCACCGCGCCGGTCTGCATCGCGCAGATCCGCGGTCACGGCTTCGAGAGCTACACCATGGGCATCGACCTGCTCGCGGGCGCAAAGCAGTAAAAGCAAGATCAGAGGAGCCGTTCTCCGCCGGGGGACGGCTCCCTTTCTGCAAAGCGGTATTTAGAAAAATTTCTAAATACCGCTTGACATTCCGGCGAGATGGTGCTACTCTCTATTTAGAAATTTTTCTAAATACCATGAAAGGGGTGAGCGGCGTGGGCCTGAGTGAAACCATGAAGGCGCTGGGCGATCCCGTGCGGCGCGAGATACTGAATCTGCTCAAGGGCGGGCGCATGACCGCGGGCGACATCGCGAGCCGCTTTGACATGACGGCGGCGACGGTCTCATACCACCTCGCCCAGCTCAAGAAGGCGGGACTCATTTTTGAGAGCCGCGAGAAGAACTTTATCTACTACAGCCTCAACGCCTCCGTTTTGGAGGAGGTGCTGCTGTGGTTACAGGATTTGAGGGGGGAGAAGGAATCATGAAGATAAACAAAAAAGAACTGCTGCTGACCTCGCTGGTCTGCCTGCTGCCGCTGCTTGCGGGCGTGGCGCTCTATCCGCGCCTGCCCGAAACGATGGCGACGCATTGGGGCTTTGACGGAACGGCAAACGGCTGGTCGTCGCGTGCCGCCACGGTGTTCGGCCTGCCGCTGTTTATTTTGGCGCTGCACCTCATCTGCTTTTACGCCGAGAGCCACGGGACGAACAGGAATATGAATCCTGTGCTGCGGACGGTGATGCTGTGGATCTGTCCCGCGATGTCGCTGCTTGGCAGTGCGCTCACGCTTGGCACGGGGCTGGGCTATGAAATGCACATCAGCACCGTGGTGCCGGTGTTCGTGGGGCTGCTGTTCCTTATCCTCGGCAACTATCTGCCGAAGATACGGCGGAACCGCATCATGGGCATCAAGCTGCCGTGGACACTTGCGAGCGAGGAGAACTGGACCCGCACGCACCGCGCCGCGGGCTTTACCTGGGTCGCCGCGGGACTGCTGATGCTGCTGTCTGCGCTGCTGCGCCTGCACGGGCCGACGGTGACCGTTGTTCTCCTTGCGCTGGCGGTGGGCATTCCGGTGCTGTATTCCTATCTCTACTACCGCCGCCATGAGAAGGGGGGAGCGCAATGACTGTTCCGACCTCGTCGCTCATTGCGATGGGCGCGGCTGCGGCGTTCTGCGCTCTGCTGCCCATCGGCATTCTGATTTGGTGGCGCAGGACCGAGCGTGTCCGCCTGCTGCCCGCGCTCTGGGGCGCGCTGGCCTTTCTCCTCTTTGCGCGGGGTCTGGAGATGGGACTGCACTACCTCTGCATCCTCTCCGACAATGCCGTTTCCCGCGCGATCCTGAGCAGCCCGTGGCTCTATATGCTCTACGGCGCGCTGACAGCGGGCATTTTCGAGGAGTGCGGCCGCTTTTGCATGTATAAGACCGTCATGCGCCGTTATGACGGGCGTGCTGCCGCCGTCACGGCGGGCATCGGCCACGGCGGCATCGAGGCGATGACCGTTTCCGCTGCGTCGATGGCGCTCTATCTTGTCTTCGCCCTCTGTTGGAACGCGGGCGACACGGACGCGCTTTTGAAGCTCGCCGGCAGCGCGGAGACGGCGCAGACCGTCGCCGCTTCCCTCGGCAAATACACCGTCGGCTACTGCCTGCTCGCCTGTCTCGAGCGCGTGAGCGCGATGCTGCTGCACATTTCGCTCTCCGTTTTTGTGTTTGCCGCGGCGCGGAGCCGCGCAAAGCGCGGCTATCTCGCCTTCGCCATCGGCCTGCACGCGATTTTCGATATGCCCGCCGCGCTCTACCAGTTCGGCTATGTCAAGCAGCTTTTCCCGGTCGAGCTGTGGCTTGCCGTCTGTGCGCTCTATGCGCTGCGCAGCGCCCGCAAATGCTATCTTGAGGAATGTGACGCATAAAGGAGGAAAGAATATGGAACCCATCAAATTAGGCCGCTACCGCCACTTCAAGGGCAACGAATACGAGGTCGTCGGCCTTGCGAAGCACAGCGAAACCTTGGAGGATATGGTCGTCTATCGCGCGCTCTACGGGGAGTTCGGCTTGTGGGTGCGCCCCGCCGCCATGTGGAACGAAACCGTCGAGCGCGACGGCAAGACCTACCGCCGATTCACCTATCTCGGGGAATGACGGACTATACGCTCGTCCGTTCACGGCGGCGAACGCTCTCGATGGAGCTGAAGCGCGACGGCACGGTGGTCGTCCACGCGCCGCTGAGGCTCGGCGTGGAGAAGATCGACGCGTTTGTCGCCGCGCACGAAGCATGGCTCGCCCGCGCCCGCACCCGTCAGGCAGAACGCCTTGCCGCGCATCCCGAGCCGACAGAGGCCGAGCGCGAAGCGCTCCTTGCGCGCGCGAGGTCCGAGCTGCCGCAGCGCGTGGCGCATTGGAGCCGCGTGACCGGCCTTGTGCCGACCGGCGTGAAGATCACCGGCGCGAAAACGCGCTTCGGGAGCTGTAACAGCCGGAACAGCCTTTGCTTTTCCTGGCGGCTCATGCAGTACCCCGACGAGGCCATTGACCTCGTGGTGGTGCATGAGCTCTGCCATATCGCGCATCACGACCACGGCGCGGGCTTCTACGCCCTGCTCGGCAGCATCCTGCCGGACCACCGCGAGCGCATGAAGCTGCTGCGCGGGTGAGCGCTTTTTGTGCATATTACCCCATGCGCTTGGGTGCGGCTTTGGATGGGGATGATTCGGTAGTCTTGACTTTGAGCGGTGAGTACGGTATAATAAATGAGACGGAATATATAGCTTGAAGGAGCGTGAGTGCATGAAAAAATTGATAGCAGTGCTTTTAGCATTGGTTTGTGTGCTTGGGTCGGCAGGCTGTAATGCCACACCGAGCAGCGTTGATAAATTATCCGAAGCGGAAAATACAATCGGTGAAGCAAACCCTAAAATTGTTACTGCTGACGCGGTAACTCCGATAGCTCTTGAGGATAACTGGCTTATGCCACTTGATTTGTTTATTGATAGTGGCAATATCGAAAATAATACCGGACTGAGTGTGTCCAAAAAGCTGAATAAGGACAACGGAAAATATGTTGGTTTGTATGTAGAAAACAAGGGAAGCGGTCCCGTTGTGGCAACCATCAATGGCCGGAGTGAGGAAACCTTCGAGAAGGGTGAAAGCGGACATATTTATGTTGAAATGACTCAAGGCCGGTTTGGTGCGGACAAAGAATATGAATTTAAAGTAGTGCCCGGCACCAATGGCGGAATGATCAATATTCACTACGAGATTGCTCAGCGAGAGTCTCGGTGATATTTTGAAGGCGGCAGGGGCAGCGCCGCTCTATGGGTAAGGACCACCGCGAACGCATGAAACTGCTGAAAGAAT
>OMNU01000354.1_pt1 | contig 21395 bp, 21 predicted proteins | sample 1673511 | NCBI WGS metagenome assembly OMNU01 (sample SAMEA103958113, study PRJEB25191) | human gut metagenome | reverse complement strand
AGCACCTGACTCTTAATCAGGGTGTCCAGGGTTCGAGTCCCTGAAGGTGTACCATAGTTGGTGTTTTTAGCGGTGAGGGTCCACCCGTTCCCATTCCGAACACGGAAGTTAAGCTCACCTGTGCCGACGATACTTGCCTGGCGACGGGCTGGGAAAATAGGTCAACGCCAACACAAAGATTACGGAGAGATGATAAATGCATCTCTCCGTTTTTTTATTATTTCCAAAAATAACGGCGCGCTTATATGCCATCCTGTAAATTTTTTCTTAAGTTATCAATCAGCCGAATTTTCCAGGAAAACTCTGCGGCTTTTTTACGAAGGGGCTTGACGGTTTCCATACTTTAATTGTATAGTATGAATGCGAAATATTTGTACATGTGTATTATTTTGCGCGGCATAAAATCCCTTTCCCCAATTGGAGGAATCATCCATGGAAAAAAATAATTTACAAACAACGGTAAAGCAGCTCGAGGAGTTTCTCTCTGCCTATTACCGCAAGACTGGCGTACGCCCCACCCTTGGCGAGGCGCTTGATATGATGGAAAAGGACAATCTCCTTTCCGCTCCGCGTGCTGTTGCCGCGGCCGATTCCAAGGTCCAGCATACCGTGGAAGAGATCTGTGATATCATCGATTCTCAGCCGGTGAACGCCACCGCGTTCCTTCAGAACACCTCTCCGTCGGAGTCCGGCACAGCTCATGTTTCCAGTGAGGACGCAGTCTTTGCGCCCGGCCGCGATGTTACCGTGACGCGTGTTTTCTCCTACCTGAGCGCGGATGCCGCGGAGTATGACTACTTTACGATCGCCGTCGTTCTCAAGGGCGAGTGCGAGTTCTTCTTTGCTGGAACGCCCATCCCCGTCGGCGTCGGCAGCGTTATCATCGTTCCTCCGCACACGGCGCACATCAAGGCCGTCCCGTCGGACGCGTACGTCATAGCGCTGCATATGCGCCGCTCCACGTTCGATGCGCAGTTCGGCGATCTCATGACAAGCAGCGACAAAATGAGCATTTTCTTCCGCGAGTCGATGTACGGCGAGAATGAAATGAATTATATGAGCATGACGGCGAACTTTGAGTCGGGAAACGTTCTCTCTACGCTGCACGAGCTCGTCAAGGAGTGCGCGTCCAAGGCGCCGTTCGCGAATCTCACCTCCGTGTGCTGGACAAAGATCTTCCTTGCGTCGGTGTTCCGCACACAGGCCGGAAGTGCCGCCGTGCTTCGCGCCGCGCGCGATGAATCGACCCGTGCCGACTGCGGCGCAATTTTGCAGTACATCCAGCAGAACTACCGTACTGTGCGCCTGAGCACGCTGGCGAGAGCGTTCCATTATAACGAGACCTATCTCTCCCGTATGCTGCAGAACTACATGGGCATGAGCTTTACGGAGATCGTCCGCGGCATCAAGATGACCCGCGCCGAGGAATATCTCTCGACCTCCACGCTCCGCATCCATGATATCTCCGCGCTCGTCGGCTACGACAGTGTGGATCACTTCTCCCGCACGTTCAAGTCTACGCACAACATGTCGCCGCAAGCCTACCGCCGTCTCACGACGAAGCGCGGGCTGCGCACGCTCGCTGCCTCGGCCGTGAAGGGCGAGAGCGCGGAAAAGAACGCGAAGACGGAGAAGGAATAATTCCCGGAAAAAAGTGATCCGGAAGGACGTTGTCCTTCCGGATCTTTTTTACAAATCAAAAAATCGCCCTGACTGTCGCGGCTCTGCCGGGACAGTCAGAGGCGTTTCTTCTTTATTGGATGTGGAAAGGTGGATCAGTCGACCTTTAGCTCCATGAGCGCTTTTGCGCAGGCATAGGTTTCCTCCAGCACATCAAAACGTGCGTCGCGCAGCGTCGGCATGAAGGCTCGCTCGGCGTAAAGCGGCGAAGAGGTGAGCGTGACCGGGATGACCGCCGGGCCTTCGCACAGATCGTTCAGAACCTTGCCGCTGGGATCGACGGCCATGCTGTTTCCGGCAAAGTACACGTCGCCGTGGTAGCCACAGCGGTTGACGCCGACGGAGTAAAACCGGTTTTCGATCGCGCGGCTGCCGATCAGCGTATACAGCACCTTGGGTGGTGTCACGTAATCCGGCGCGTTCCAGATGTTTATCATGATCTCACAGCCTTTGTACGACTGAAGGCGGGAGACCTCCGGGTACCACGTATCGTAGCAGATCTGCAGCGCGATATTGCCGATATCCGTTTTAAACACGCGGATCGAGTCGGCCTCACGGAAGTAGTGCTTCTCCTCGCCGGGAATGTGGACCTTGCTCTGCTTGCCGATTAGCTCACCGTCGGGACCAAAAAACGCCGCAGTGTTGTAAATGAGACCAGGAATTTCTCGGTGCGCCTCGCACAGGCCGATGACGCAGTATACGCCGTAGGTGCGGCAGAGTTTGGCGATCATCTGAGATGTTGGGCCGTCCGGAATGACTTCGGCGACGCGCATATAGTCGTTGCCGAATTCGCGCGAGCGCTGGAACACGTAGCCGGTGTTGGAAAGCTCGGGGAACACGAGCAGATCCGGCTTTTCCTCCGCCGGGACTTCGCATGCCTTGAGGAACGCTTCCTCTATGTTCTGCCGATTTTTCCCGACGTCGAGCGATACGGCGTCGGTCTGGCACATAGCAATTTTCAAACCGTCTTTCATTTTGACCTCCGAGCTTTTTCAGCCCTTGGCGACTTCGATGACTTCGCCGTCGGTGTAGAAGGGATCAAGCACCTCATCCTTGGAATGCTTGGTGAGTTTACTGACGATGACCGTGACGAGGGTGCCAAGAATGAGCCCCCAGCCAATCACGTGGAAGCCGAGCGGATTCGTCCACGCGGCGTTCATATGGCCGACAAGAACGATGCCGCCGCCGACGATCGCGCCGGAGAGCGCACCAGCCTTCGTCGTTCCGGGGAAGTAGGCCATGCCTAGGAACATCGGCGTAAACGCGCAGCCCATCGAGCCGGTGGCGAGCGTGGAGAGGGTCATGAGAAGCTCCGGAGGATCGATCGCCATGATTACGCCGCCGAGAGACACGACGAACGTGCTGATGATGAGAAGGACTTTGATGCCCTTCGGGCTCATGCGGCGAACCTTTTCGCTGGCAATGTCGTTGGTGATGGAGGCCGACGCCGTGAGCACGAGCGCGGTGGCCGTAGACATCGTGGCGCCGAGCACGCCCGCAAGGCAGATGCCCGCCAGCAGCGGGTGGAGCTGCGTCAGCGCGAGCTCCGGGAACGCGAGGTCAGGGGAGGAAAGATTGGGCAGAAGGCACTTCGCCGCCGCACCGGCCACGTACATGCAGGGATACCAGAGCAGGATGGCGATTGAGCCGTAGATGATCGCTGGCTTGAACGACGTGCCGGGCTTCGTGGCAAGGAAGCGGGACTGTGCCGACGGCTGGCCGATGCCCACGACCGCCATCAGGCAGAGGCCGTAGGAAATGAAACGCGGGATTGAGAGATAATTCCCTACGCCGGGCATGCGGATCAGGTCGGGGTCGATCTCACCCATCGTGTGGATCATCTCAATGAGGCCGAGCCTGGAAAGGGCAATCACGGCGATCAGCACGAGGCCGAATGTCATGAAGCCCGCCTGCAGGACGTTTGTCCAGGACTGCGCCTTCGCGCCGCCGAACGAGATATAAAGCGTCATAATCACGCCGATGAGGATGATGCAGGAGGCATAGCTCCAGCCGGACACGCTCTCAATGACGCGGGCAGAACCGGAAAACTGCGTGGAAATGTTGGCGAAGAGGATGATAACGATCATAATGCCGGTGATCTTCCGCGCCGTCTGTCCGAAGCGGATGCCGAGCAGCTCGGGAATGGACGATACCTGGAAGCGGTTGCCGAGCGTGGTGAAGCGCTTGCCCAGCACCGCGGTGCCGAGCACGCCGTACCACAGGCCGTTGTTCTGCCAAGCGGCACCCACAAGACCCTTGGCATAGATTAGGCTGGGCGTTGCGATCAGAGAGCCGCCACTGATGATTGTGGCCGCCACAGTGAGGCCCATGATCCAGGACGAGATCGAGCGTCCCGCCGTGTAATAATCGGAGATTTCTTCCTCTGCGGTTTTTCCCGTTTTTTGCGCTTCGGCCAGACGGGTAGATTTCGGCTTATACAGACCTACGCCCAGATTCAGGGCGAGGAACAGAATAACAACAATAAATGCAATGTTCACGATTTCTCCCCCTGTTCTCAGTCTTTATAGATTTTCGTTAGGTACACGGCCAGATAGATGATCAGCGCGATGGTGGGGACAAAAATGCCGAGAAGGATCCACGTGGGGATGCCCCAGGTGTAGCTGATATCTCCATAGCCGAAGATGCCGCAGGATGCGATCGTAAAGACGGCAAAGATCAGATAGGCAACGATCGTGATCAGGGCTTCCTTTTTGCACTGCTTGTAGCTGCATCCGGCAGTAGCCCGCATGTCCAGATTCTTCGCTGACCACTTTTCGGCCGGCGTGTTGGGCGGAGTGTTGCTCATGTTTTTTACCTTCTTTCTTTATTTTGATCGTGCGGTGGTTTGTGTCCCTGCTAGCGATCCCTCCTCTCATTTTGGGAATATCAACGCTTGCGCAAACGTTTTTACCTTTTAATACATGTAGAGGATCTTGTAGAGAAAGTTCGTCATGGCGATAAGAATGATGCAGTTTAGGAGGATCTCGCCCTGAAGCTCCCGTCGCGAGAGCGGGCGGTTGGCGAGAATATAGACAAAAGAGAGCACCAGCGCGCATGCCGCTGCGCCCGTCATCAGATACATGCGGGCGAGCTCGTCTCGGACGACAACGCCGTAAAGGAAAAATACAGCCAGCACGCCGATCACAAGGATCTTGTCGCGCACCAGCGCCGGAAATACAAATCGTTTTTTCTTCATTTCTTCACGCACCTTTTCATATGAATCCGAGAGATCGCAGAACATACAAACCAAGCGTTGTGCTGAACACGGACAGCAGTGTGGAAAACACTACCGAGGCTGCCGCCAGACTGCTGTTGCCGCCCATGGACTCGGTCATCACGTAGCACGCCGAAGGATTTGCCGTTGTAAAAAGAATGGACAGCGCTGCGAGCTCAACGCCGCGAAAGCCGCAAAAAACAGCGAACGGGAGTACAAGTATCGCCTGCAAAAAGGTTTTTGTCACCGCGGCAAGCACAGCGGTTTTCCCGCACGAGCGGAGACTTTGGATATCCAGCGCCGCACCCACACAAAGAAGGGAGATTGGTACGGCGGCACCAGCCAGCGTTTCCAGCGGCGAGCGCATCAGCGCCGGCAGCGAAAACGAGCAGAGCTCCGACAAAATCGCCAGCACGACCGCGATAATCAGCGGATTCGTTGCGATTTTCCGCAGCGCCCCTTTTACCACATCCGTGCGGCTCTGCTCGCGGTTATTTCCGATAAAGCACAAAACCGCCAGAATGTTATAAAGGATTGCCGCGAGTGCGAGGATCCCGGCACAATGCGCCACGCCGTCCTCTCCGGCCATATTGCGAACCATGGAAAGGCCGAGCACCGTGAAGCTGCTGCGAAAGCCTACATGAACAAACGTTCCCACGTTCTCGCGCGGCTTGACGAACCGCCGTGCAACCGCCCAGAGCAGTGCATACACAAGCAGCGTCGCCGCCAGAACAAAGCCGGACAGCTTCCAGTTTTTCAGCGATTCCAGGCCGGTCGACGTGATGTCCAGATAAAGCCGCACCGAGAGAAAATACGTAAAACAGATCCGGTTTAGCTTAGAGGTGAATGCCCGATCAACAACGTGCAGCCGAGCGGCCAGATACCCGAGAAATACGAGAACGAAGGTGGGGAATACAACCGTAATGCTGAAAACCAGATTATCCAAAACCGATCCCATGCGCTGCTTCTCCTTCTTTGTTGTAGATCGCCCGGTACACAGGAAACGCTGCATGTGCCGGGCGACCACCGCTTCTCTGGAATGTATTGGAAACAACAGAATAAGGGAGCTGACTGCATTATAGTAAATATATTTACTAAAGTCAACGAATAAATTCCGATTCCCTTATTCTAATATACACAAAAAGAAGAAAAGGGTGGAATGAAATGGACTATATAAAGCGGATGCGCGATCTGCGCGAAGACTGGGATCTGACACAGGCGGAGGTCGCCGCGCTGCTCGGCACGTCCCAGACGATGTATGCCCGGTATGAGCGCGGGGCCAATGAGCTTCCCATCCGTCATCTGCTTACGCTGGTGGAACATTATAATGTATCCACCGATTACCTCCTCTGCCGGACGGACTGCCCATATATGGCAGGGAGCACTGCATCGCGCGACGCAAAAAAGAGCAAGATATAACGGCGCAGAAAAGCCCCGTCCCTTACCGGAAACGGCATGGGGCGGGGTTTTGATGTTGGTTATTCATTCGATCTCAGTCGTCTTGACGCTGTGCGACAGAATGATATTGATAAGCACGTTCCGGGAGTAATTGCTCTCGGCGGCGATGCGGTCCAGCTCCGGAAGGGCATCCTCCTTGATGCGGACGGTGATGATCCAACTCCCGTTCTCCCTGCGGTGCTTTATGACCAATGGTTCGTTTTTCAAAGAAGACCACCCCTTGATCGACGCAGCCCTTACATCATAAAAACGACCTGCAAAAAGTTATAGAGCCCGACGACCCAGGCGCTGTATTCGTGGCCGATGCCGGGGAGCTGGGTGAACCAGGCATTTTCGCCGTCGGTCAGTCCGGGCACGCGGTCGGTGAGCGCGATAAAGTTTTCACGGTGCAGCGTCGCCATGGAGTCGCGCGTGCCGATGCTGTTATAAAAGTACCGGATCGGGTAGGCGGCGTTGGCTTTGCCGGAAAGTGCGTCCGCGGCGAGATCAACGTAGCAGTCGCTCCCGGAGAAGCAGCCAAACCACGCGAACAGATCGAGACAGAGCGGCATCACGGAGTTATAGGCGTAGATCGAGCCCATCGAAAGACCCGCGTAGGCAAAGTGGTCGCGCGCGGCGCTGATCGCCTCGGCGCTGCCGTCGGCGGCATAGGTCGAGTAGTTCTGCACGATGAATGGCAGAATGTCCTCGCGCAGCTCGCGGACGAACTGCTCTTCGTCCGGCACGCGGTCGTACCGGAAGAAGTTGCCGGAATCGCGGTAGAACGTCGGCGTCACGACGATCATGTTCCGGCACATTCCCGCGGCGAACATATTGTCGAGCATCGGGCGGGTGGTGACGTAGTAGTCGGTGCCGTAAGCGGCGTAAAGCTGCTCCTGCCGGAGCCAGTATCCTTCGCCGCCGCCCATGCCGTGCAGCAGCACGAGCACGTTGTACGGCTGCGAGGCGTCGTACCCATAGGGGAGATAGACGAGCATCCGCTTATAATAGGAGAGCGTGCCGGTACCCTTGCGCTCGCCGACGTAGTCGTGCGTCAGGTATTCGACCGACTGCACCGTGCCGGGGCGGCCGGAGCTTTGAAAGAAGGACGTCGGCACGCGCGAGTCGAGAAAAGCGGGCGTCCGGCCGCACATCGGGCAGCGGGACGTGAGATACGAGTGCCGGACGGTCATGCCGCAGGCAAAGCAGAGACAGGAATCGTAGTCGTGCTCGGCGTGCGGGCAGGCTGCGCCGCACGCGACGCATATGCCGTTCTGCCAGCCGGGATGCGCGCAGCCGGTCTCCGCGGCAGGTACATCCTCATCGGCGGCGAGAACGGGGAGAAAGCCAAGACAGCAGAGCGCGAGCACGAGCGCGAGAGCGCGGCGGAGCGCTCTCATTTATACTGTACCGGCGGGCGGTACGCCTCAAAGATCACGGTGTCGCACTTGGCCTCTTCGCTGCGGTCGTGCGCCGTCCAAGTGACGCGCATCGCACCGAGCAGCTCCGCGAGCTTCACGCCGAGAGACTTTTTGCCCGTGCGGTGGGCGATGAACTGCGGCCGGCCGATGCAGCCGATGAGCATCCGGCTCGAAAGCCACGCGCCGAGATTGCCGCCGAGATCGTCCCGCTGGGCCGTGAGCTGACCGCGCAGCAGATCGGGCGCATGGAAGCGGAACCACGCCACGATGAACGGGTCAAAGCTCTCCACGCAGAAATTGCCGGTGTGCGCGTCGATGATCTCGAGCACCTTGCGGCAGAGCTCGCCGCGGCGATGGTCGGGCGAGGCCTTGACCTCCACGATCACGGGCACGTGCGCGGCGGCGAGAATGTCGAGCGCGTCCGAAAAGCGCGGCACGCGCTCCTCGGTGCCGCCGAGCTTATACTGCTGCAGCTCGGCATAGTCGAGCGATTCGACCGTCACATCCGCGCCGGTCATGCGGCGGATGTTGCTGTCGTGCGAAACGACAACGACGCCGTCCTTCGTAAGGCGGGTGTCGAGCTCCGCACCGTATCCGCCCTCCGCCGCGGCGCGGAACGCCGCGAGAGAGTTTTCGGGAATGCCCTGCGCAGCGTCGTACAGCCCGCGGTGGGCGATGTTCTGCCCGCGGAAGGGGAAACGCTGTCCCGCGCGGGAGCGGCCCGGCGCGATCAGAAAAAGATATCCGGCGGCAGCGGCGCCGATGGCGGCCGCGGCGATCGTTCCGGCTTTTTTGCATTGTTTCATTGGTATCACCTCATAGCGGTATTGTAACGCAGGAAAAACGGGTTGTAAAGAGAGGGTTTTTCCTGTATGATGGAGGGAGTATAAAAGAGAGGCGCGCGGCGCATTCCGCGCGGAGAGGAAACAGCAGTGAAGCTCAATTACAAGCGGACCTTTCTCATCGGCTTTGCCTTTTTCGGTATTCTCCTGCTCTGGCAGGTGTACGACTCCTGGTGCCCCACATTTCTGACGGATATCTTCGCCCGCCGGTTCTACGGCATGTCGTCCGCCGATCTCAAGGCAAGCGACCCGAACCACATCCTGCATGTGCAGTGGATCGTCGGCATCATCATGGCGTGCGACAATCTTGCCGCGCTCATCCTTCTGCCGCTCTTCGGCCGTCTTTCGGATAGAACGCACACGAAGATCGGCAAGCGCATGCCGTATATCCTTGTCGGCACGTTCGTTTCGGCGGTCGCGTTCCCGTTTATCCCGCTGTTCTTCCACAATAACAACATTGCCGGGATGGTCGCGATGATGGCCATCGTTCTCATCTTTATGATGATGTACCGCAACCCCGCCGTCGCTCTCATGCCGGACATCACGCCCAAGCCCCTGCGCGCCAAGGCCAACGGCATCATCAACATCATGGGCTACATCGGCGGCGCGTTCGCCACGGTGCTCGGCCTCTTCCTCGTGCTGAGCAGCTACATCAACGCCCCCGACCATGAGCGCAATCTCTGGGTCATCGAGCTGCCGTTCATCATCGCCTCGGTGCTGATGGTGATCTCCGCGCTCGTGCTGTTTGCCACGATCAAGGAGAACAAGATCGAGCAGGAGATGGCGGAAGAACTCGCTCTCGGCGAGGAGATGGCCGCGGTCGAAACGCCCATCGACGACGATAAGCCGATGAGCAAGGCCAATAAGCGCATGCTGCTTGCGATCCTCGGCGCGGAGTTCCTCTGGTTCATGTCCGATAACGCGCTCGGCACGTACATCGGAAACTATGTCATTTACTATCTCAACAGCGTTTCGAGCGCCACGATGATCCTCACGATCCTCGGCGGTCTCGCCTCCGTCATCGGCTTTGCCACCGCCGGATCGATCGCCGAGAAGATCGGCCGCAAGTGGACGATCTCCTGCGGCCTTGCGTGCACGCTCGTCGGTCTCATCATCATGTGCTTTGCCGCGCCCACCGGAAAGGTCGTCGGCGCGCGCGGCGAGTTTGCGTTCCCGACGCTGCTGTTCGTCGTCTGGGCGATCAAGGGCTTCGGCATGGCGCTTGTGCACAACTGCTCGTTCCCGATGGTCGTGGAGCTGTGCTCGAGCAAGAAGATCGGCCGCTTCACCGGCTATTACTACGCCGCGAGCATGTCCGCGCAGACGATCACGCCCGTCGCTCTCGGCTTCGTGCTGGACGCGACGATGGCGTGGCGCACGCTGCCGGTCTACGCCTCCATCCTCACCGCGGCGAGCTTCCTGGTGTTCACACTGCTCGTGAAGAACATCAAGGCGAAAAAGGTAGACCACGTCAAGGGTCTCGACGCCCTCGGCGCGGACGACTGACAGCATACGGAAAAAATCAACGCAAATCAAAACGAGCCTCCCCGGAACAAGTTCAGGGGAGGCTCCAATCTGTCAAGAAACCCGGCTGTGTAATGCGGCAGTCGGGTTTCTTGACAGGCCGAGACCCGCCCGTGCAATTCTGCACGGGCGGGCTGCTGTATAGATTTACCGGATGGAGAAGAACGCGGCCTTGCCGGGGTACTGCGCGGCGTCGAACAGTTCTTCCTCGATGCGGAGGAGCTGGTTGTACTTCGCCACGCGGTCGGTGCGGCTCGGCGCGCCGGTCTTGATCTGTCCGGCGTTGAGGCCGACGACGAGATCGGCGATCGTGGTGTCCTCCGTTTCGCCGGAGCGGTGGGAGACGACCGTGGTGTAGCCCGCGCGGTTGGCGAGCGCTATGGCATCGAGCGTTTCGGTCAGCGTGCCGATCTGGTTGAGCTTGATGAGAACGCTGTTCGCGACGTGCTTTTCCAGACCCATCTTGATGCGGCGCACATTCGTGACGAAAAGATCGTCGCCGACGAGCTGCACGCGATGGCCGAGCGCGTCGGTGAGCATCTTCCAGCCCTCCCAGTCGTCCTCCGCCATGCAGTCCTCGAGCGAAATGATCGGGTACTTATCGCAGAAGCTGACCCACATATCGACCATCTCCTGCCGCGTCATGGTGATGCCGCGCTTCGGGAGATGATAGCAGCCGTCCTCGGCTTTGAACCAGTCGGAGCAGGCCGCGTCCATGGCGAGCATGAAGTCCTCGCCGGGCCGGTAGCCCGCAAGCTCGATGGCCTGGACGATGGCGCGCAGGCCGTCCTCGTCGCTCTTGAGATCGCCGGGCGCGTAGCCGCCCTCGTCGCCGACGCTGGAGGTGTGCAGCACCTTGGAGAGCGCGTGGAACACCTCGCTGCACCAGCGCAGCGCTTCCTTCCAGCTCTTCGCGCCGACGGGCATGATCATAAACTCCTGAATGTCGGCCGCGGAGGACGGCGCGTGGACGCCGCCGTTCAAAACGTTCATCATCGGCACGGGCAGCGTCTTGGCGTTCACGCCGCCGATGTAGCTGTAAAGCGGCAGCCCGAGCGCTTCGGCGCTCGCCTTCGCTACGGCGAGCGATACGCCGAGCATCGCGTTTGCGCCGAGACGGGTCTTGTTCGGCGTGCCGTCCAGCTCAATGAGGATTTTGTCGATATACGGCTGGTCGAGCGCGTTGAGGCCGTTGAGCGCCTCGGCGATCTCGCCGTTGACGTTTTCCACAGCCTTCTGCACGCCCTTGCCGAGATAGCGGGACTTGTCCCCGTCGCGCAGCTCGCAGGCCTCGTAAATGCCGGTGGAGGCGCCGGACGGCACCGCCGCGCGGCCCACGACGCCGTTATCGAGCGTCACCTCGACCTCGACCGTGGGATTGCCGCGGGAGTCGAGAATTTCTCTTCCGAGAACGTCAACGATTTCAAAATACTCTTTCATGGAAAACTCCTTTCCTTTAGAGCAAAACAAAGAGGGTGGCTTTTTTTACTTTACGATCAGGCTCTCGCCGGTCATCTGCGCGGGCTTTTCAAGACCCATGAGATCGAGCATCGTCGGGCAGAGATCGCACAGGCGGCCCGGACGGAGCTTCACGTCCGCGCCGGAGACGATCAGCGGCACGGGGTTGGTGGTGTGGGCGGTGTCGGGGCTGCCGTCCGGCTTCATGATGCGGTCGGCGTTGCCGTGGTCGGCGGTGATGAGGACCACGCCGCCCATCTTCTTCACGGCCTCGACGATCTGTCCGACGCACGTGTCCACGGTCTCCACGGCCTTGATCGCCGCGGCCTTGACGCCGGTGTGACCGACCATGTCGCAGTTGGCAAGGTTGCAGATCACAACGTCGTACTTGCCGCTCTCGATGCGCTTCGCGCACTCGTCCGCGACCTTATAGGCGCTCATCTCCGGGATGAGGTCATACGTCGGGAACTCCTTCGGGGACGGGATGAGGCAGCGGTCCTCGCCGGGGTAGCAGGTCTCGGTGCCACCGTTGAAGAAGAACGTCACATGGGCGTATTTCTCGGTCTCGGCGATGCGCAGCTGCGTTTTGCCGAGCTTGCCGAGATATTCGCCGAACGTCATTTCGATCTCCTCCGGCGGGAAGGCGACGGAGACGTTGGGGATCGTCGCGTCGTACTGCGTGGTGCAGACATAGTGCAGCGGGAAGAAGCCATTCGGACGCACAAAGCCGTCAAACGCGGGATCGACGAGCGCGCGGGTCATCTCGCGGGCGCGGTCGGGGCGGAAGTTGATGAAAATGACGCTGTCGCCGGAGCGGATGCAGCCGTTTTTATCGCACACGGTCGGCACGACGAACTCGTCCGTCACGCCCGCCTTGTAGCTCTCCTCCACGGCGTGGACGGGATCGCCATCCTGCACGCCCTCGCCGCAGACGACGGCGCGGTAGCCCTTTTCCACGCGGTCCCAGCGCTTGTCACGGTCCATGCCGTAAAAGCGGCCCTGGATCGTGGCGATCTTGTCGGTGCCGAGCTCGGCGCACTTTTCCACAAGCGCCTTCACATAGCCCGCGCCGGAGGTGGGGGCAACGTCGCGCCCGTCGAGCAGCGCGTGGACGTAGACCTCCTTCACGCCGCGGCGCTTGGCCATTTCGAGCAGCGCGAAGAGGTGGTTGATGTGGCTGTGGACGCCGCCGTCGGAGAGCAGCCCCATAAGATGCAGCCGCGCGCCGGTGCGCACGCACTCGTCCATGGCGGACTTGTAGGCGGGATTTTCAAAGAAGCTGCCGTCCTCAACGGCGTTGGAGATGCGGGGGAGATCCTGATAGACGACGCGGCCCGCGCCGATGTTCGTGTGGCCGACTTCGCTGTTGCCCATCTGTCCGGCGGGCAGACCGACGTCCAGACCCGAGGCCTGGAGCTGCGTGTTCGGGCACTCGGCAAAGAGCTTGTCGAGATTCGGCGTCTTGGCGCAGGAAATGGCGTTTTCCGGGCCCGCCGGGGCGAGACCGAAGCCGTCCATGATGAGAAGAACGGTAGGCTTTTTGCTCATGGCTTACTCCTCCCTGCAGCCTTCGCGGATGATCGCGGCAAAGTCCTCGACCTTGAGCGACGCGCCGCCGATGAGACCGCCGTCGATGTCCGGCTGGGCGAGAAGGCCCGCGCAGTTTTTCGCGTTCATGGAGCCGCCGTAGAGGATGCACACCTTGCGGGAGACGAGCGCGCCGTACTGCGCGCGGAGATTCTCGCGGATGTTGAAGCAGACCTCCTGCGCCTGCTCGTCGGTCGCGGTGCGGCCCGTGCCGATGGCCCAGATGGGCTCGTAGGCGATGACGACCTTCTTCACCTGCTCGGCGGTCAGGCCGTACAGCGCCGCCTTGACCTGATAGGAGATGCGCTCCATCGTGAGATCGCGGTCGCGCTCGGAGAGCGACTCGCCGACGCACACGATCGGGGTGATGCCCTTTTCGAGCAGCGCGTGGACCTTCGTGTTCACGAGCTCGTCGGTGTCGCCGTTATTCGCGCGGCGCTCGCTGTGGCCGACGATGCAGTATTTCGCGCCGAGATCGGCGATCATGTCCACGCTGATCTCGCCGGTGTGCGCGCCCTTATCGAACTCGGAGACGTTCTGCGCGCCGACGCCGATGCGCCGCGCCTTTTCACGCGCGAGCGCGGCGAGATGCGTCGCCGGGACGCAGAGAACGACGCTGCACCCGTTCATGCCTGCGGGCAGCTTCGTTTTCAGCTCCTCGACGAACGGCTTTACGCCCGAGGGAAGCTGGTTCATTTTCCAGTTTCCGGCGATGATGACTTTTCTGTATTTCTTGTTCATAGCGGTTTTCTCCCTTCGGTGAATACGCGCAAAGGGGCGGAAGCCGCCCCTTTGGTGAAAAATTACTTGTCGAGCAGGCAGGCCACGCCGGGCAGCTCCTTGCCTTCCATGAATTCGAGCGACGCGCCGCCGCCGGTGGAAACGTGGGTCACCTTGTCGGCATAGCCCATCTTCTCGATGGCGCTGGCGCTGTCGCCGCCGCCGACGACCGTGACGCCCTTGCACTCCGCCATCGCCGCGGCGACGGCCTCGGTGCCCTTGGCAAATTTCGGGAACTCAAAGACGCCCATGGGGCCGTTCCAGATAACGGTACCGGCGTTCTTCACGGCCTCGCCGAAGAGCTTCTGCGTCTCGGGCCCGATGTCCAGACCCATCCAGCCGGCGGGAATGGCGTCCGCGGCGACGACCTTGCTCTCCGCATCGGCGGCGAACTTGTCGGCAACGACGACGTCCACCGGCAGCAGCAGCTTCACGCCGGACTCTTCCGCCTTGGCGAGCATGTTCTTGCAGTAGTCGATCTTCTCCTCGTCGAGCAGGGAGGCGCCGGTCTCGTAGCCCTTGGCCTTGAGGAACGTGAACGCCATGCCGCCGCCGATGACGAGCGTGTCGGCCTTCTTGAGCAGGTTCTCGATCACGGCCAGCTTGTCAGCGACCTTCGCGCCGCCGAGAACGGCCACGAGCGGGCGCTTGGGATCGTCCATCGCGCCGCCGAGAGCGGTCAGCTCCTTCTCCACGAGGAAGCCGCAGTACGCGGGCAGATAGTCCGCAACGCCGGCGGTGGAGGCGTGAGCGCGGTGCACCGCGCCGAACGCGTCGGAAACGTACACTTCCGCCATGGAAGCAAGCTCCTTGGCGAACTCGGGATCGTTCTTCTCCTCGCGGGGATCAAAGCGGGTGTTCTCAAGCAGCAGGACCTGACCCGGCTTGAGCGCGGCGGCCTTCGCCTTGGCGTCGGGGCCGATGGTATCCTCGGCGAACTCGACCGGCTTTCCGAGCAGCTCGGCAAAGCGGACGGCAACGCGCTTGAGCGTCAGGTTGGTCTTGGCGTCGGGGTCCTTTTTGGGCTTGCCGAGGTGGGAGCAGACGATCAGCGCGGCGCCGTCGTCCAGCAGGTACTGGATCGTGGGCAGAGCAGCGCGGATGCGCTTGTCGTTGGTGATCTCGTGGGTCGTCTTGTCCAGAGGCACATTGAAGTCCACGCGCAGCAGCACTTTCTTGCCGGCAAAGCTCACGTCGCGGATGCTCTTCTTTTTGTAATTCATATCCTAGACCTCCTAATAATAGTTTTTTCCTTCTGAGCGCATTGTAGTACACCGATGCGCATTTTGCAAGTGAAATGTGTTGGTTTTCGTTCATTTCTTACGAAAAAAACCATGTTCTTTCAAACAAAATGTTTCGTTGCACTGCGCGGTGTTTTGGTGTAAAATGCCAGTATCAGTATTTGGCGCATTGCCGGATATTATTCGGGAAGGAGAAAACCTCATGAAATCGCTTCCGATCCTTTATATTGTCGTGCCCTGCTACAACGAGGAAGAGGCTCTGCCGCTCTCGGCGCCGGTCTTTCGCAAAAAGCTCGGCGATCTGATCGACGCGGGCGCCATCGCGCCGGAAAGCCGCATCGTCCTCGTGGACGACGGCTCGAAGGACGCCACATGGAGCATCATCCGCTCGCTCCACGAGAGCGACGCGCATTTCACCGGTCTGCGCCAGATCTGCAACCGCGGCCACCAGAACGCCCTCACCGCGGGGCTCATGTGGTCGCGCGCCCGGTGCGACATCACCATCAGCATCGACGCCGACCTGCAGGACGACATCGACGCGATGGACAAAATGGTGGAGAAGTATAAGGAAGGCTGCGGCATCGTCTGCGGCGTGCGCGCCTCGCGCGCGACCGATACGTTCCTCAAGCGCACCACCGCCCGCGGGTACTACGGATTGATGAAGCTCTTCGGCTCCGATCTCATTTACGACCACGCCGATTACCGTCTCATGGACACCGCCGCGCTCGAAGCGCTCTCGCACTACCACGGGGACGATCTTTTCCTGCGCGGGCTTGTGAACCGGCTCGGCGCGAAGGTCGGCACGGTCTCCTACGACCGACGCGCCCGCGAAGCCGGGGAGAGCAAGTATACGCTCAAAAAGATGCTCAAGCTCGCGCTCAAGGGCATGGAGTGCGGCCGCAGAAAGCCGGAGCGCACCAGCCGCTCGGACGACGCCGTTATCGCCGAGGTGCTGCATGCCTGACTGCCGTCTCTGCCCCCGGCAGTGCGGGGCAGACCGCGCGGTAAGCGCGGGCGTGTGCCATATGGGAAGCGCCGTGCGCGTGGCGCGCGCCGCGCCGCACTACGGCGAGGAGCCCTGCATCAGCGGCGAGCGGGGGAGCGGCGCGGTGTTCTTCGCCGGGTGTCCGCTCGGCTGCGTATACTGCCAGAACTATGCGCTCAGCCGCGGGAGGATCGGCGAAACGGTCTCCGTCGAGCGCCTCGCGGCGATCTTCGCCGGGCTGGAAGCGAAGGGCGTGCACAATCTCAATCTCGTCACCGGCACGCAGTTCACGCCGGAAATACGGGAAGCGCTCACCATCGCAAAGCCAAAGATCCCGGTCGTGTGGAATACGTCGGGATATGAAACGGTCGATACCGTGGACGCGCTCGCGCCGCAGGTGAGCGTCTTTCTGCCGGATCTTAAATATACCGACCCGGCGCTCGCCGCGCGCTATTCCCGCGCGCCGGACTATCCGGCGGCGGCAAAAAGTGCCATAAAGCGTATGGTCGAGCACACGGGCGCGTTCGAGCTGGACGAAAACGGCCTTCTCCGCCGCGGCGTTATGATCCGGCATCTCGTGCTGCCGGGGCAGATCGAAAATACGCGCGCGGCGCTTTTCTGGATCGCGGACACGTTCGCGCCCGGCACGGTGCTCGTATCGCTCATGGCGCAGTATACCCCCTGCGGGGATCTCAAAAAATTCCCGGAGCTGCGCCGGACGCTCACGCCGGAGGAATGGGACGCCGCGCTCGCGGCGTTGGACGAGACCGGCCTCTCGGACGGGTATGTGCAGGAGCTCTCCGCCTCCGGTGAGGAAGAAATTCCCGCCTTTGACGGCACGGGCGTCATATCCTGAATTTCCCGCGCATATACTTTCTCTGTAAAACAATATTGCGGAGAAGGGGACATGCACCAATGAAAAAACTATCTCGGAAAATCGTATGGCTGCTGCTTATCGTGTTCGTGTTCACGGTAGGCAGCGGCTTTTCTGTGCGCCGGAGTGCCGCGCTGCCCGGCGTGGGCGAGCAGCTCTCCGGCTTTCGTGTCGAAACGATCGAGCGGCTGGATACGCCCGGCGGTAAGACCGCATATCTTACGCACGAGGTGACCGGCGCGGCGGTCGTATACATAGAAGATACCGGCGCGTCCCCGGCACTCACGCTCATGGCGCGCACAACGGACGGGCTGCGCCGCGTGACGCTCACGGCAGACTCGGCCGCGGAGCTTCTGCGCGGGGCAAAGGAGAGCCTCGGCGCATTTTTCGGCGCGGAGGCGGAAGCCGTGCCGGACGCGGAGGCGGCGTACCGCGCGTTTCTCACATATCTTCTCCCCGGCAGCGACACGGCAGGGAACGGCGCGGGGCCGGTCTCGGCGGAGAATATGCTCGCGGTCGTCTGCGCCGATGCGGACGGGGCGGAGGATATCCTCTCGTGGCTGGACGGGGTGTTCTCCGCTGCCGATGCCGGGGAAGCGCTCGTACCCGACGCGGCCTACTGCCGCATCGAAAAGCCGGTGAAGGAAACGGTATCGCTTGCCGGGGAGGGAACCGGGGGCGTATACTTCGGCATCGTCTGCCCGCGCGCGGGCGAATGGACGCGCGTCCGGCTCGCCGCGCTCGCCGCGGCGCTGGAGCGCACGGGGTCGCTGCTCGATAAGAGCGTGTGCGCTGCGCTGCCGGATACGGAGACCGTATGCGGCACGGCGTCGGCGGGCGCGGACGCGGCCATCTGGTTTTTCGCGCCCGAACTGGAGGAAAAGGACGCGGAGGTGTTCCGCGATGCGGTGCTCGCCGCGCTGCGCTCGGCGGCCGGGGGCGGATTTTCCGACCCGGCGGTGGAGACGCTCTCCGCCGCGCAGCGGCTGGAGGAGCTGACGTTCCCGGAGCGGGACGATCTCGGCGCGGCGCTCTGCGAGGGCTTCGCCGCGGCGTGGGCGCAGGGGGACGCGTCCGGCTATCCCGAACAGCTCCGCGCGCGGTGGAACGCGGCGGCGTATCTCGCGGACGGCTCCTGCGCGGAGGCCGTGCGGGAGGAGCTTCTGGAAAGCACGCGCACCGCGCTCGTGACGGTCGGGCCCGAGCCGCTCCGGGAGCCGGAGCCAACGCCGGAAGCCACACCGGAGCCGACGGAGGAAGCAGCGCCAACATAAAGCGGAAAAAGCGTCAGCGGGGCAACCCGCTGGCGCTTTTGCTGTCAAGGGGGACGATTCCGGCTGACAACTTTTTAAGTATTTTCGCCCGTTTTGCCGTACTGTATAATAGACCGGTCAAAAAGAAAACGAGGTGAAACCCTTGACAGACGAAAAGACCGCCGCGGCGCTTGCCGCGCGCTCCGAGCGCGCCGTTGCCGATGTGATCGCGCGCTATTCCCGGCATCTCTATACCGTGGCCGCCGCGGCGCTCCGCGGTGTCGGCACCGAGCAGGACGCGGAAGAGGCCGCGGCGGATGCGTTCGTATATTTATGGGAGCATCCGGAAAAGTTCGACCCCCGCCGCGGCTCGCTCAAGACATGGCTTTCGGTCGTGGCGCGCTCGCGCGCTCTCGACCGCAGCCGGGAGATATTGCGCTGCCGCGCCGTATCGCTCGAGGAGATCGAGCTGGCCGACCCGCTGGGCGTGCCGGAGGCGCTGCTCGCCGGGGAACGGCGCGCCGCGCTCAACGCGGCGGTGGACGCGCTCGCAGAGCCGGACCGCGAGATACTGCTCCGGCGCTACTATTTCGGGCAGAAGCCGCGCGAGATCGCCGCGGCGCTCGGCCTGGACAAAAAGCAGGTGGACAACCGGCTGTATCAGACAAAGCGGCGGCTGCGCGCGAGCGTGACCGGCGCGGAAGGAGAGTAATATGCGCTCATTCAGCGAGGAAAACTACCGTAACATTCAGAGCTTATTTACCGAAAAAACCGGCGTGCCGCTCCGAAAACGCCGCGCCGCGCGCGCTGCGCCGGTTGCACTTGCCGCGGCGGTGCTCGCGGCGCTCCTCACCGTAACGGTGCTCGCCGCCGACCTCTTCTCGCCGCTTGCCGGGGACGATCTCGCGCTCGGCGCGGTGTACGAGGGGGAAGGTGTCGTATCAGTGCGCGTGGAAAACCGCTCGGACAAGGAGCTGAAATTCCAGGAGCAGCTCCGGCTCATGAGCTGGGATACGTCCGAGGAGATCGCGCCGAAGCGCGGCGCGGCCGTGCGTTTTGCGAACACGACGTTCGCGCCGCATACCGAGGGCGTGATGACGCTCGATCTGTCCCGCGCTTACGATCTCGAGGCGCTGGACGAACCGCTCGCGCAGGGCGGATACTATCTCGTTTTGACGAACAGCAATTTTGTGTTCGGTCAGGACTGGATCTGCTTCATCCATGCCGCCGCGCCGGAAGAGACCGGGGAAACGGCGGAGGCCACCGCCGCGCCCCTCGCCCCCGCGGAGACGGACGCGGAGCTTACCGCCCGCGTGGAGGAAACGCTGCGGCCATTTTTTGCAATGACCGGCGACGTGGCGCAGCGCCGCGCCCGCAACGCGGAGTACTACGCCGCGTGCTCCGAACTCCTCGCGCCGCTGGGGACGCGCGTGGCGCGCCCCGCCCCGTCGGATCTTGTCATCGGCGATGCGGAAGAAGGCGTCATATTTGATAGCGCCGCGCCGGCGGACATGCAGCATCTTCTCACAGGTGAAAACTATACGACGCTCGACGCTTACGGCCTGCCGGTCGGCGGCGCGCCGGGCGAGGAAGCGCTCGTCCTCTCCGCACTTGTAGCGCAGCGCGAGGGGGATACGGACGGCGGCGCGCCCATCCCGGTCGTGTACCTGTTCACGTATTTCCGCGAGGACGTCGAAAACGCGGACCATCTCTTCGTCCACGGCCGGCTCGTGCCGCTTTCGGAGGTCGAAGACCGGCGCGTGTACGAGGACGAGCGGTACGTCTGCTACGAGCTTTCGGAATACTTCTATACGGACGTGCAGACCCACGCGGAGACGCTCTGCGAGCAGCGGGGGGACGTGTGCTGGAACGAGGCCGCGCGGCTGCGCGTGCAGAAGATCTATGATTATTACACCAGCACCGAAACACTCGCCAGGCTCGTCCGGCATCTTGCCGCATGACCGGAGGAGCGAAAACGTTGTCAACGGGGATAGGCCCCGTTGACAACGTTTGAAACGAAAACAGCCGGAGGGAACTTCCCTCCGGCTGTTTGTATGCAGTTGGAATCAGTCTTTTTCGTCCTCGTCGTCTTCATCGTCGAAAACGACTTCCTCGACGGCGGCGTTTTCAAAGTCGATGACTTCGCCGCACTCCGGGCACTCAAAGGAGCCCGCGTCGAGCGTGTCCTCGTCCACGGTCAGCTTAAAGCCGCAGCCCGGGCACTCCACGGAGTAGAAGACGGTGTCGTCTTCGTCCTCGTCGTCGTACTCTTCGTCCTCGTCGTCTCCGCCGCAGCAGGAGCAGGGGCTCTCATAAAACTCGTTTTCGAGCTCGGCGAGATCTTCGTTGATCTCCTCCACGCCGTCGGTCAGATCGACCAGCGCGTCCTTCGTGTCCGCGAGATCGAGAGAAAGATCTTCCAGAATGTCGATAATGACATGGAACAGCTTTCCCTGGCCGCCGTCCTCCTGAATGCCCATGCCTTCGGCAAGACCCTTCAGATAGGCCACTTTTTCGGATGTTGTCATAAGAAACCCTCCCTTTGTTGATGGTTGGACGTTATTGCAGGACTTCTCAGCCCTTGGCGCGCTCGAGATACTCGCCGGTGCGGGTGTCGATCTTGATGCGCTCGCCCTCTTCGAGGAACAGGGGCACCTTGATCTCCGCGCCGGTCTCCAGCTTGGCGGGCTTGGTGGCGTTGGTGGCGGTGTTGCCGGCGAAGCCGGGGTCGGTCTCGGTGATGACCAGCTCAACGAACGTCGGGGGATCGACCGCGAACACCTTGCCCTTGTAGGAGCTGACGGTGCAGACCATGTTTTCCTTCACAAAGCGGAAGCTGTCGGAGAGCATGCTCTCGTCGATGGGCTCAAGCTCGTAGGTTTCGGGATCCATGAAGTAGTAAAGGTTGCCGTCGTTGTAGCTGTACTCCATGCTGCGGCGCTCGACGAACGCTTCCTCGAACTTCGCGGTGGGGTTGAAGCTGGTCTCGACGACAGCGCCGGTGATGACGTTCTTCATCTTCGTGCGCACGAACGCTGCGCCCTTGCCGGGCTTGACGTGCTGGAACTCGACGACCTGCATGACCTGGCCGTCCATTTC
>OMNU01000325.1_pt1 | contig 22086 bp, 15 predicted proteins | sample 1673511 | NCBI WGS metagenome assembly OMNU01 (sample SAMEA103958113, study PRJEB25191) | human gut metagenome | reverse complement strand
TGCACGACCTTCCAGAAGATCCGTTATGGCATTCTGCCCCAGCTGACGGCGGACTTCACCTCCACAATCATCTACCGCTTCGACATGAACCTGCGCGACGCGACCGTGCTCGGCCTTGTGGGCGCGGGCGGCATCGGCGCGCCGCTGATCTTCGCCATGAGCTCGTACCGCTGGAACGAGGTCGGCGCGATCCTGCTGGGGCTGATCGTGCTGGTGCTCATCATCGAGTGGATCTCGGCGAAGATCCGCGTGAAGCTGGCACGGGGGTAAGCGATGGACGAAAAAAAGCTGACGATCTATTTTACCTCCGACCTGCACGGCTACATTTATCCGACCGATTACCGCGGACAGGGGGAAAAGGAGCTGGGGCTGTTCAAGTGCGCCAGCCGCTTCCGCAAGGACGGCAATACCCTCGTCATCGACGGCGGCGATATCCTGCAGGGCTCGCCGCTGGGGGCGTTCTGCCACGATACCATCGGCAGCGCCGCGCGCTTCGCCGAGATGATGAACCGCTGCGGCTATGACTATGTGACGCTGGGCAACCATGACTTCAACTACGGGATGCCGTACCTTGACAGCTACCTCAACGTGCTGAAAGCGCGCTGTGTGTGCGAAAACGTCCGCTGGGACGAGGCGGGGGTGCGCTTTCCCGCGCGCATCCACACGCTGGAAAACGGGCTGCGGGTCGGCATCATCGGCATCGTGACCGACTATGTGAACATCTGGGAAAAGCCGGAGCACCTCGCCGGCATTGCGATCACCGACCCGATCCCCGCCGTGGCCGCCGCGCTGGAAAGGCTGCGCGATCAGGTCGACCTGACGGTCGGCATTTACCACGGCGGCTTCGAGCGCGACCTCGCCACGGGTCGCGTGCTCTCCGCGACCCGCGAAAACGTCGCCTACCGCATCTGTCAGGAGCTGGATCTCGACATCCTGCTGACCGGACACCAGCATATGTCCGTGCCCGGGCAGATGGTGAGCGGCACCTTCGTGGTGCAGCCCTCCGACAAGGGACAGGAGTTCCTGCGGGTAGAGGCCGCCGTGTCCGGCGGCGGGAAGCGCTTTTCCAGCGAAACGGTCCCCGCCCACGGCGAATGCCGGGCGGACTGGCTCGCGGAGTTCGCCGATATGGAGCGCGGCGCACAGGCTTGGCTCGACCAGGTGGTGGGACATCTGGAGACGCCGATGCTGCCGGATACGCCGCTGCGGATGGCGGCCGAGGGCAGCGCCCTCGCCGACCTCTTCAACACCGTGCAGCTCGCCGCGAGCGGCGCGCAGCTCTCGGTCACGAGCCTTGCCAACGACGCGGCGGGTCTGCCGCAGACCGTGCGCCGCAGGGACATTCTCAACGCCTACCCCTACACCAACACGCTGACGGTGCTGGAGATCACCGGTGCCGTCCTGCGCAGGGCGATGGAGCGCAGCGCGGAATATTTCACCCGAAACGCCGACGGCTCGCTGCGGGTGTCGGACTGCTTCCTGGAGCCCAAGGTGGAGCATTATAATTACGACTACTACGCCGGCGTGACCTATGCCTACGACATTGCAAGGCCCGTGGGCGAGCGAGTGGTCGAGCTGACATTCAACGGAACGCCCGTGAAGGACACGGACGTGTTCACCGCCTGCCTGAGCAGCTACCGCGCCAGCGGCACGGGCGGGTACGACGGCTATGTCGGCTGCCCGATCGTGCGCGAGATCGGCACGGAGATGTCCGACCTGCTGCTGGACTACTTCAAGCGATACGGCGGAGAGCTCCCGCTTGCGCGGGGAGAGTTCAGGGTATTCTGACAAAAACAGCAGACTGTTTTTTTGAAGCTTAAAAGCTTCGGCAAGAGAAAAAACCTCCTATTGCGCTGGTAAAGGCTTGGCGGCCGCATTACCAGAGTAATAGGAGGTTTTATGCAGTTTAAGGCGTACAGCACATTGCGTTCGCGTGGAGTGCCGCAGAATTGGGAAATGAAGTATCTGGCTTACGGCTGGGGCTGAGGACGCTTTTTTGCGGTCAGAGCATCAACACGGATCGCAATTACTGCGACTTTATCCGCCATTTCAGCGGTGAATACGTCGTTGCGGCCGGCCATATGAAGCATCAGAGCAGACAGACCCTTGCACTTTTCGTCGCCCTCGAGGATTTCCGCCTTGCCCTCGCCGAGAACAGAGGCGTAATAATAGCTGTGCGTGCAGGCGGTTTCGCCGTGCTGCAGGGCATTCTGACAATCCATTTCAAAGGCAACGCTGGCATTCTTGCGGATCACGTCAAGCTTATTGCCTTCCTTTGCGCCGTGGCAATAGAAAGTGAAAGCGCCGTTTCCACCGCATAGGGGAACACGGGGTCCGCCGCGCCGCTGTGCTGTCCGGCGAGGTCGAATTGCCCGCCGAACATCCGCCGCACCAGCTCGAGCAGCAGCGCCTCCTTGCTGGGAAAGACGTGGAAAAATGAGCTCTGAGCGATGCCCGCCGCCCCGGTGATGTCTGCGGTGGTCGTGCCGGTGCAGCCCTTCTCCAGAAATTGCGCTACGGCGGCGCGCAGCACCCGCTGCTGCGTCACAAGGCCGTTGGCCTGTTTCCCTCGCAATGACAAATGTTCACGCTCCTTTCAAATTGGACTTGCGATCATGATTTCGTTTTAACAGAAAAAGAGCGTTCCCGCAAGAGAAAGCTGCCCGCCCGAATTTTTCGGGAAAATGCGCAAAGTCCGGCGGCGCTTTTCGGTGAGTATGCAGAGAAGGCGGCGCGCATGACGCCGCCCCGCGATTTGCTCTTGCTTTTTGGGTAAAATTTCTTTATGATAGGACAGTCGGCGGGGGAGATGCTCCGCTGCGAAAAAGAATAGCGATCAAGGCCGTCTGCCGGAGAAAAACCGGAACGGGGGAATGGGGTGAAAAGCCCCGCGAGCGGGTCACTGTGAAGCTCCCACGAGGAGATGAGTCAGAATGCCCGGACGGCCTTGGACGCTCCTGCCCACACCGGGAGCCGTGAGACACCAAGGGGTCATTGCGCCCTTTTCGCGTCTGTACGGCTCGCGTAGGCGGGCGGGTACAGACGTTTTTTTCATGCAAAAGGAGGACGAGAGAATGAAAAAACGACTTTTATCGCTGGCTTTGGCCTTTGTGCTGGCTTTTTCCCTGCTGCCGACCGCGGCGTTCGCGGCGGAGGAGCCGAAGCTGCAGGGCAGCGGCACGGAGGCCGATCCGTATTTGATCGGCACGGCGGCAGAGCTGGAGTGGTTCCGCGATTTGGTCAATAGATCCAACGACACGGATAATCATAGAGACGCCTGTGCGAAACTGACAGAGAATATTACGTTGACTGGTGAGTGGACGCCGATCAGTAATAAGTCTGCTATTGCAAGTGCTTATTCGGGTACTTTTGATGGAGATAAGCATACCATTAGCGGATTGAGCGGGTCTAACGGACTGTTTGGATTTGTGAATGGCGCAACGATCAAGAATCTGAAGGTAGAGGGCACGATTTCGGGCGCCTCTGCTAATGTTGGCGGTATTGTTGGTAAGACGCAGACCGGTACAAAAATTGAAAATTGCGCGTTTACAGGCAGCGTTTCATCGACAAGCACAGGCAATACGGCAGGTGTTGGCGGCATTGTGGGTAAGGTGAATACTGGTTCGCTGACCATTACTAATTGCTATAATACGGCTAATGTTACGAGCAGCAAAAACGCTGGCGGCATTCTCGGATATTCTGGTGCAGCGGGTACAAAAATTGAAAATTGTTTTAACACTGGTACGATTTCCGGTACTTATGCCAGCGGTGGCATTGTCGGCAGCATGACCAGCAGCAAAAGCTCGATTTCCAATTGTTACTGGACGCGGCCCGACGCTGGCAGGGGTCTTGGCAGCGGCAAGATTAACAATGACGGCAAGGTCGATTCCATTTCCGCTGGCACACTCGGTGATGCTTTTACCACGGATGCTTCTGACAACGTCATCCTCAAGTGGGAAGCTGGCAGTGAGGTGAAAAAAGACCCGCACATCACCATCTCCGGCACTAAAACGATGAACCAGACGAACGACGGCAGCAAGCAGTCCACGACGCTGGAAGCGAAGCAAGTCGATATTGACAACGTGCAGGACGTTGAATGGACGATCGAGAGCGGCGCGGACGTGATCGAGCTGGAATCGCCTGCCGGCGCGAACGAGCACAACAGTTCGATCATCGTCAAGGAGCTTCAGCCGGGTCTTGCCACTATCAGGGCCACCGCAGGAGACTATACCGCAACGGCGGATATCCGCATCGTTCCGTATATTTCTGCACTTCAGCTGGACGGCACACCCGCCGCCGGCGAAAAGTACAAAGTTACCGTGTATATTCTGAACGCAAAGCTCTATGATGAAGAAAAGTACGGTAAACTGACCGGCTTCAAATGGACGTATTCCGATAACTACTATGATACCTCGACCGCGACCCCGATTTCCGGCGACGGCATGGAGATCACGGTTCCGGCGGACACCGAGGGCAAGCATCTTTCTGTCAGCCTGTATACGCACAGAGAGAACATGATCCCCAACTCGATCGGCGGCTACTACAAAGTCATTGAAGACAGCAATTCTGCGGCTTTGTCAAACGATAAAGCCGATCTGACGATTCCGACCGAGGACATCAAGGCGCCGACAACGCTGGAACTGCCGCTCTCCGGCAAACGCGGCTCTGCTATCGTCTGGACGAGCAGCGATCCGGACATTATTTCCGACACGGGCGTTGTCACACTGCCGCAGGAAACGGCAACCGTAACGCTTACCGCGACGCTCACCTATAATGGCAAGACGGAGATCAAGACCTTCACCATCAAGGTTTGGTCGCAGGCGGCGGTAGACGCCGAGGGCGACAGCGAAAAGATCGAGGCGGCCATCGGCAAGTTAAGTACCCTCCAGCCGCAGTTCGGCAAGGACAGCAACGTGCAGACGATGGTGGAGACACGGCTGGCGAACGCAGGCTTTTCCGGTGTCGGTGTGATGTATACGGGAAAAACGCCGATGAGCGCGACTGAAAAAGAGGCGCACTCCGATATTTCCGAAAACGGCAATATCACCTATTTTTACACTGACCTGACTACCACTGATCTGACCACCACTCTTCAGCGGTTCGACACCTACAAGGCATCGTTTATGCTGACCTGCGGCAGGGAAACGAAAACGGTCGAGATTTGGGTCACTGTTTACTGGGACGCGGACAAGGTTCGCGACTTCATGACCAAGGAGGTCCTCGATCAGACCACGCTGCCCGAGCTGACCGAGAAAAACCTAACGCTGCCGGCCTCCGGCAAGTGGACAACGATCTCGTGGACGAGCAGTGACCCGACCATCATTGCGAATGACGGCACGATCACCAGATCGACCATCGACCAGCAGGCGGTCCTGACGGCGACGTTCACGTTCAATTTCACAAGCGACGTGACCGGTAACGAACAGCCCATCGTGCTCTATAAGGTGTTCGAGGTCACGGTAAAGGGCAACGCAGATGCTGCCGACCGCGCGGCACTTTATCAGCAGAAGCTGAACGATGCACTTGCGGCCCCCGGCTTGAAGGATTTCGTTACCGGTGCGAAGCTGACGGCCGATGCAAATGGTGTTTACACCACCAGCAACGACATTCAGTTCCCGACCACGCGCGACCTGAAGATCGACGGCAAGTACACCCCGGTCGTCATCACCAGCAGCGATCCCGGCGTGATCGAAGCGCCGACCACGCCGAACAGTGCGCGTGTTTGGGTCTACCGTCCGCTGCCCGGCGAGGCGGCAAAGACCGTCACCCTGACGATGAAGATCCTCGACCGTCCGAACGGCCCGCAGCCGGGAGACGATCTTTCCGCCATGCGCGTGCTTGCGTCCAAGGAGATCAAGGTGACCGTACAGCCGCTCACGCAGGACGAGATCGACGCGGAAATCGCGCTGATGGAACGGGTCAAGGTCAAGGTGAATTACTGGAACGGCATCCGCAATGCCAACGTCGAGAGGGACAACGTCACCACCGATCTGCACGCCTTCCAGGAGTGCTATCTGAATGACAACGGCGAACTGACCTGGGTCTACGACCGCGAGGACCTCAAAAATCACGGCATCGTGCCCGTGCCGCTGGACAACTGGTACGACCAGCAGATCTGGCGTCTGTTCCGTTCGAGCAACGCCGGTGTGGTAGCCCACGAGAACCTGCTCGTCACCCGTCAGGGAGACAGCAAGGCGGTCACCATCACCAGCTATCTTTCCAGCGAGACGCTTGGCAAGTATGCCGAGAAGTACCCCCAAAACGCAGATTTCCAGAAGCTCTATAAGCAGCCTGTTACAATCGATCTGGTCGTGACCGGCACGCAGTACGCGCAGGGAAATAACGAAGGCCGCGTACAGGCAGCGAAGCGCGCGCTGGCGGTCCGGCCGACCGTCACCGTTTCGTTCTCCCTTTCCGGCCGCGGCATGGGCTTTACGGAAAGCAATCTCGAGTATGCCGAGGGCAGCACGGTGTATGACGTATTCTCCGACCTGCTTGCCGAGCACCGCTATACCTGCAAGCGCCGCGGCAGCTACATTGCCGCCATCACCAGCAACAGCGGCGTAACGCTGGAGGAATTTGACGAGGGCAAGAACTCCGGCTGGATGTATCGCGTCAACGGCGAGCTTGTTGGCCGGTATATGTCCGCGCAGGGCTTAAACGACGGCGACCGCATTGAGCTGTACTTTACCTCCGACTGGACGAGCGAGCCGGGCGCAGAAGGCTGGCAGAAGCCCGACAGGATCGAAACGATCGTCAACGCGGACGGCTCGGTCACGAAGATCGAGACGAAGTCCGACGGCACGGTCATCGAGACGACGACCTGGCGCGACGGCAGCACACTCACCGCCGAGACTTCCCCCAATGGCCGTGTGGAGACGGTCGAGAAGCGTGCCGACGGCACGACCGTTGAAACCGTCGAGTCCGCGAGCGGCGGAATCACCGCCTCCGTCAGCGTTCCTAAGAGCGTCGGCAGCACCCGTGTGGACATTCCCGTGAGCAAGCCGACCGGCAGCATGGTCGCCGTGATCGTCCATCCCGACGGCACGGAGGAGATCGTCAAGGGCTCGGTCGTGACCGAGACCGGCGTCGCGCTCCGCGCGGAGGGCAACGTCCAGCTCAAGATCATCGACAACGCCAAGCGCTTTAACGACATGGCGGACCATTGGGCAAAGGACGCCGTGGAGTTCGCCTCGTCCCGCGAGCTGTTCAACGGCGTGGGCAATGACGCCTTCGGCCCCGACCGCTCCATGACCCGCGGTATGGTCGGCACCGTGCTCGCGCGCCTTGCCGGAGCGGATACGGCCGGCGGGGAGACGTGGTACGCCAAGGGCACGGCCTGGGCGGTCGAGAACGGCATTTCCGACGGAACCGCTCCCGAGCAGCCGGTCACCCGCGAGCAGCTGGCGGCGATGCTCTACCGCTATGCCGGCTCCCCCGCCGTCAGCGGCGAGCTGGGCTTCGATGACGCGGACAGCATCAGCGCGTGGGCGCGCGATGCCGTGAGGTGGTGCGTGGACAACGGCATCCTCAACGGCGTGGGCGGCAACCGCATGACGCCGCAGGACCTTGCCCGGCGCGGGCAGGTCGCAGCCATGCTGATGCGCTTCCTACAGGCGACGGTGTAAGCGTCGACCCGCGATATACGCTATAACGAACAGCAAGGCTCCCCTGCTTCGGCAGGGGAGCCTTGCTGGTTTATGGAACGGGAAACGGGTATGGAGACGCTGCCGAGCCGGAGTCCGGCGCTCAGCGCGTGAGCGTGCCGGACCGGCGCTCGCCCCACCGGCTGTCGGCGTGCTGCTCCGCAGCGGCGGTCTCGGCGAGGCGCTGGAGCTTTTCCATGCGCGCGTCAAGCTGCGCGCTCATCTGCGCGCACTCGAACAGCTCGCGATTGACGTGATCGAGCTCCGGCAGGTCCTTCTTGTAGCGGATCTTGTGCTCAAGGCTTGCCCACCAGTCCATGGAGATGGTGCGGAACTGCACCTCGACGCGCATCATGCGCTTTTGATCGTGCAGGAAGATGGGCGTTTCCACGATGAGGTGCAGGCTGCGGTAGCCGTTGGGCTTGGGCTCGGCGATGTAGTCCTTGCGCTGGAGGAGCGTGATATCGTCCTGCTTCAGAAAGGCGTCGGCAAGCTGGTAGATATCCGACGGGAAGGAGCAGATGACGCGCACACCGGCGATGTCGTTGAGATTTTCCTCGATGCTCTCCACCGTCAGCGGGAAGCCGCGGCGCTGGAGCTTTTCGGCAATGCTCTCGGGGGACTTGAGGCGCGTTTTGATGCTCTCGATGGGGTTGCGGTCATACTGGAGCGAAAGCTCCTCGTTGAGGACGTTGAACTTGGTCTCGACCTCCATCATCGCGCAGCGGTAGTAGCTCATCAGCTCGCGGTAGGGCTGCGTGTAGCTCTGCACGAGCGCGCTGATTTCCTTGCGCGGCAGGCGCGAGAGCAGCAGGCGCTCCAGAGCGCCGCGGTCGGTGCTGTTTTTCAATGCCATTGTGTTGTTTCCTCGGCTTTGTCGGTTCTCCCTCCGCGGTGTGACGGCGGAGGGGCGGGCGCGATGCGCCCATCTCAATCATACCATCCCGCGGCGCATCCCGCAAGCCCTCCCCAACATTTGCGCCGAAATGACCGGAAACCGAAGAGAAAAAAGGCGCGGAGGCCGTGGCCTCCGCGCCTTTTTGCCTGCTTACCCGCGGACGGGGATGAGGTCGCGATAGTGGAGATACATGATCTGTCCGGTGTACGGGTTGATGCCGGGGAGATAGGCGGAGTACACGCATTGGTCCACGGTGGTGCCGGGGGCGGTGGCCAGCAGATTGCTCACACCGGTCAGCTTGCCCGTGATCCAGACGAGATCGCCCGGGTGGAGGCTGGCGTTGGTGCTGTCGAAGGAGGTGTACTCCCCGTCCTCGCGCTCGATCTCCCCTGTGCTGTCATTATAGCTATAGACGTTGGTCACCGGCGCGGCCTGATACCAGCCGATCTGGTGGGCGTAGACGCTGCGCTCCGCTACGATGACCGCCTGCTCGATGGTGCAGGTGCCGTTGGGATTGAGCGTGGTGGCGGTGGTGCCCTTGACAAGATCAAGCGCGTTCATAAACGCCATCGCTTCCTTCGCCCAGCTCTGCACCAGCGCGTTATCCGTGTAGGAGGCGAGCTTGGAGGTGTAGCTGGTGTAGGAATAGCCGGAGTTCTTCTCCACATATTGCAGCGTGCGGCGGAGGAAGGTCGCCATCTGCTGACGGTTCAGGGTGGCGTTGGGGGAGAAGGTGGTCGCCGAGGTGCCGGTGGTAATGCCCGCGGCATAGGCCTTGAGGACGTAGGCGTTGTTCGTGTCGGTGAAGGTGTTCGCGGCGGCGGGCGTGATGCTCTTGCCGGTCAGCGTTTCCGCCAGACGCACCGCAACGGAGCAGAACTGCAGACGGCTGATGGGCTTGGTGTAGTCGCTGCCGAGCAGGGCAGTATCGAGCAGATCGTCGTTGAGCGCGAGGTTCACATCGCTTTCAGCCCAGGAGCTGGTTTTGGCGGCGGACTTCTTCGAGAGCGTGAAGGTGCCGGGATACAGCTCGGTGGTGTTCAGCGCCTGCGTTTCCTCCCACTGCAGGGAGGCGTTGGCTTCCGCCTGATACTGCGCGAGGGTCATTCCCGTGCCGGAGGCGTAAACATCCCGTGAGGTCAGATGCTGCTGGAGATAACGGTAGGAGTGGCCGCAGTATTCGCAGCTGAGCCAGTAGACGTGCTCTCCGGCGGCATTCACGCCGATGTAGGCCTCCGCCGTGGGATACTCGCCGTTATCCGAGTGGGCGAGCTGTTCTGTCTTGAGCTCGATCTCCTTATCCGAGTTATGGGGAGCGACGTGGCCCGCATTGTGCTCGCACTTGCCGCAGATGGAGCAGGAATAGTAATAGCGTCGGGCATACTGGCAGGCCTGCGCGTAGGTGTAAACACGGTCGGCCGTCCGAATCTGCAGGGTGTACTGGTGGGCGGTGCACCAGTTGCCCTTCGCGGCGGCGTCGCCCGCCTTTTGGGCGGCGTAGACGTCATTGCCGGAGTAGGTCTTGATGGTGTAGGGGATCTTATAGCCGCGCTGGGCCTGGGCTGCCTTGAGCGCGGGCACAGCGGATTCGGGGATATACACCACGGTCTCGGCGGTGTAGAAGGGCAGGTCGCTCTGCCTCTCCCACCGGTATAACCCGGCGATGGGCAGCCAAAGGTAGGAATCCATCGCCTGAATGAACGAATATACATCGACCTTGTCGCTGAGCCAGAGCTCCTTCAAATATTTCGCGTAGCAGATGAAAAAGCACGTTCCATCCGTTATTTTCCCATTGGTGTCCAGAATGAGGGTGCGGATGCTGTCGGTGTTCTCCAGAACGTGGCTGGGGTCGGTCATGACGGTCACGCCGTTTACAAAGTTTTCAAGCTGCTTGGACTCTGCCACAGCCTGCGTGCGGGGCGTCGCCATTGCCCGCTTGGCCTGCCGGAGGAGGTCTGTTTTCCGCGTCAGATCGGCGTTGAGCTCCTCTTTCTCCTGCTCGGTATAGCGCTCGCCCTCAAGGGTCAGGCTGACCTGCAGGGTGGGAAAATACTGAGCGCTGGTGCGGATGGTGGCGGGCACGCCGTTGACGGTGGCGGAGAAGGTGTCGGGGCCGACGATATTTTCGCCGCCGACCGTTTTGTAGTTGGCGCAATAGCCCTTGGTGGTGTCAAAGGCCAGCTTGATGTTGACGAGATAGGTCGTGCCGGCGCGGAAGGCATAGCCGTCGTCGGTCTCGACGTCGTCGCCCTGCCACTCGGTGTACAGGATGCCTGCGCCGTTCGCGAGCAGGTCAATGTTGCCGCTCTTCATGGATTTGATGGTGACCTCGGTCTCCATCTCGTTGGGGTCGCCCGCCTTCGGCAGGTCGATGACGAGGTCGACGCTCTTGAGCCTTGTCGGCGCGGCGAGGGCCGCGGTCGGCAGCAGGGTGAGCGCCAGAGCGAGACAGAGCAGTGCGCTGAGTAGTTTCTTTTTCATGGTTCCCTCCTGTAATTGAATGATAAACGAGGATCGCTTGCTTTCTGCAGTATAGCAGGAATCTCCGGCAGGAGGGACCCATATCGACTTGAAATGTATGGATTTGCGGCTTGAAATGTGAGATAATGCTGGAAAGAAAAAGAATGGTATGCTACAATAAGGCAAAAGGAAGCGAGGAAAGGGGGCGGCGGAATGTACATCGCAGTCTGCGACGACCAGACGGAGGAGCTCAAAGACCTGACGGAGCTGCTCGGTGCGTGGGAGACGGATCGCGGCACGCCCGTGCGCGTGAAGAGCTTCCGCAGCGCGGCGGAGCTGCTGGACGCGGCGCGCCATGAGCGCTTCACGCTGTACCTGCTCGACATCATGATGCCAGGGCTGAACGGCATGGATGCCGCGCGCGAGATCCGCGGCTTTGACAAGGCGGCGGACATCATCTTCCTCACCTCGTCCCCCGGCTTCGCCTATGACAGCTACAGCGTCAAGGCGCTGGAATATCTGCTCAAGCCCATTCGAACCAAGACGCTCTATCCCATCCTTGACCGGCTGGAGCTGCGTGAGCGCCGCCCGCAGGAGGCGCTTACGCTTCGCACCGGCGGCATCATCGTGCGCGTGCCGTTTTCGCAGCTCACCTATGTGGAGGTCAACGGCAAGCACCTTTACTTCAACCTTGCCGATGGGCAGGTGCGCGAGGTCGTCGGCTCGATGAAGGAATACGAGGACGCCCTGCTCACGCGGCCGGAATTCATGCGCATCCACCGCTCCTACATCGTCAATATGCTGCAGATCGAGGAGCTTTCGCCCGCCGGCCTGCGTACCTTTTCGGGGCGCGAGCTGCCGGTCTCACGCCTGTTATACCCCCAGCTTCAAAAGGACTATATGAAGCTGCTGTTCGCGCAGAGGGAGGAGTGAGACGATGAGCCTTACAACATTTTCACCGGCTCTGCTGCTTTTGTTCGTATGGGCGCTTTTGTGGATCATGATGGATATCCACTTCCGGGATCTGACCAAGGTGCAGCGATGGCTGGTGCCGCTGGTGATTCTGGCCTTGGCGGTATTCAACCATGTGCTTCGTGAGCGCATGGGCTCAGAGTATATCAGTCATGCGATGTGGCTGACGATGCACCTTCCGTTTTTCCTGCTGTTTTTGTATATTACAAAATGCGGCGTGATCAAGATGGCGTTCATGATCCTCTCGGCTTTTACGTTTACTGCGCCGACCATCGTGGTGAGCAGCGTTGTCATGCGGCATTTTGGCAACAGCCGGTGGATGCTGCTCGTGAGCAACCTGGTTTCCTATGCGCTTATTTTGCTGCTTGTGCAGTTTGTTTTCCGGCGCGGCTTCAACTATCTGATCAAATACGGCGACGATCGGCTCTTTCTGCAGTTTTCCGTTGTGCCGTTCCTGTATTACCTTTACGTGTTCTCGGCGCTCGGTGTTGATTTTTCCTCGCTGATCGACTCGGGCGGCTGGCTGGTGCGCTATTTCCCGTCACTGGAGGTTTTCGTATTCTATTTCCTTTTGCTGAGCGTTTATCGAAATTTGAGCGAGAAGCATGAGATCGAGGCGGAGCAGGCGGCATTGACCCAAAGACTCGCCTCGTCGGAGGAGCGTATCGCGATGCTCAACGAATCCGAGGTGCAGACCGCCGTCTATCAGCACGATATGCGCCACCATCTCAACGCCATCGACGGCTTTCTGGCAGCGGGAAAGCCGCAGCAGGCGGAGGAATATATCCGCAAGGTGCGCTCGGATATCGAGCGCATCACGCCAAAGCGCTACTGCGACAACGAGCTGGTGAATCTGCTCTGCTCCTCCTTCGCCGGAAAGGCGCAGCGCATGGGCGTTCGGCTGGAGGTGGACGCGAAGCTCCCGCGCGAGCTGTCGGTCTCCGACACCGAGCTGTGCGCCGTGCTCTCCAATGCGCTGGAGAACGCGCTGCGCGCCGTGTCCGATCAGCCGGAGGCGGACCGCTGGGTGACGCTTTACTGCGGCGTGCGGCTGGGCAAGCTGCTCGTGGAGATCCAAAACCCCTGTGCCGAGGGGCTTGTCATGCGCGACGGCCTGCCGGTCTCCGAGCGCGCGGGGCATGGCTACGGCTGCCGCAGCATCCAGACGATCGCCGAGCGGCGCGGCGGACTGTGCGAGTTCCGTGCGCGGGGCGGCATCTTTTCCATGCAGCTCGTGCTGCCGATCAAAGCGGCGGCGAAAACCCAAGACTGATGCAGAAGGCTGCCGCGGACGCGGCGGCCTCCTTTTTTCGTCCCCGAGAGGCAAAAAATTGAAAAAAGTTCAAAATATGGCTGTTCTTTCTAAAATTCCTGTGATACAATAAATATTCAATTGATCGGAATATGGGAACAGGAGGGAAATTCCATGACCGTGCAGGAGGCGATCTCCGCACGCCACAGCGTGCGTACCTATTTGACAAAGCCGGTCGAGCCGGCGATCGTGAACGCGCTGCGCGCGGAGATCCGCGCGTGCAACGCCGAGGGCGGACTGCACATCCAGCTCGTGATGAATGAGCCGATGGCGTTCCGCGGCTTTTTTGCGCACTACGGGAAATTCCGCGGCGTGTGCAACTACATCGTGCTTGCCGGCAAGCGCGCAAAGGATCTTGACGAGCGCGCCGGCTGGTTCGGCGAGCGCCTTGTGCTGCTCGCGCAGACGCTGGGGCTCAACACCTGCTGGGTGGGCCTGACCTTTTCAAAAGCGGTCGCGCGCAGGAGCTATGTGCTCGCACCGGATGAGCGGCTCGTGTGTGTGATCGCGTTCGGCTATGGGGCCGAGCAGGGCGAGGCGCACGAGAGCCGTCCGATGCGCGAGGTGTACCGTGCCGACCGCGCGCTGCCCGAGTGGTTCGGCCGCGGCCTCAAGGCGGCGCTGCTCGCGCCCACGGCGATGAACCAGCAGCGCTTCCGCTTCACGCTCCTGCCGGACGACACCGTTCGGGCGGAGAGCCGGGGCGGCAGCTACAGCCATGTGGACCTCGGCATCGTCAAATACCATTTTCAGCTCGGCGCGGGCCGCGAGAGCTTCCGCTGGGCGGAGTGAGCCGCCGTTTCCGCACACGGGTGTGTTAAGAATACGAGAGAGAAAATCAGGAAGGAAAAAATCACTATGCAGAAGAAAGCCAATCCCGCAGCGTTGCTGCCGATCCTTGAGTTCCTGCTCCTTTACCTGGGGCTGGGACTTATCTTTGAGTATGTGCTCAAGATCCCGATGGGCTTTTATTCCATCCCTATTGTAGTCATCTTTCTTGTCACGCTGCTGGCGGCGTGCTGCCAGAACCGCGCGCTGAGCTTTGACGACAAGCTCACGCTGATGGGTCAGGGCATCGGCGATAAGAACATCGTGACGATGCTGCTCATCTTCCTTGCCGCCGGTATCTTCGTCGGCGTGGTGGGCCGCTCGAGCGCGGAGAGCGTGGCGTATTTCATGCTCTCGATCATCCCGTCCAGGTTTGCCGTGGCGGTGCTGTTCGTCGTCAGCTGCTTCGTCTCTACCGCCATGGGCACGAGCGTCGGCACCATCACGCTCATCACGCCCATCGCCATCCCCATTGCCGCGGCAAGCGGCTATTCCCTGCCGCTGTGCATCGGCTCGGTCATGGGCGGAGCGATGTTCGGCGACAATCTGAGCTTCATTTCCGACACCACCATCGCCGCCTGCAACGGGCAGGGCTGCGCGATGAAGGATAAGTTCCGCGAGAACTTCCACATCGCTCTGCCCGCGGCGCTCGCGACGCTCGTGCTCATCCTCGTGCTGACGCTGAACGCCGACGTCGTCCCGGCGGAGATCCCCGGCTATCACCTGATCCAGATCATCCCCTATGTGCTGGTGCTCGTCGGCGGCATCATCGGCATCAACGTGTTCGTGGTGCTGCTCATCGGCATTGTGTCCGGGTCCGTTATCGTGCTTGCCACCGGCGCGACCGGACAGACGGGCGTGCTTGCGGTCAAGGCGCTGCTGGAGAACATGGGCAGCGGCGCCGCCGGCATGTTTGAAACGTCGATGGTCGCCATCCTCGTCTCCGCCATCTGCGCCCTCATCCGCGAGTACGGCGGCTTTGAGGCGCTGCTGGGCTGGATCAGAAAAGCGTTCCGCGGCAAGCGCGGCGGACAGATCGGCATGGGCCTGCTCGTCGGCGCGATGGACATCGCCACCGCGAACAACACCGTCGCCATCGTGATGGCGAATCCCATCGCAAAGGAAATGAGCGAGGAATACGGCATCACGCCGCGCAAGGCGGCGTCGATCCTCGATACCTTCTCCTGCATCTTCCAGGGCATCATCCCCTACGGCGCGCAGATGCTCGTCGCCATCGCCGCGGCGCACGAGCTGGGGTATCAGGTCTCCGCGTTTGAGATCATTCCGAATCTGTTCTATCCGTTCCTGCTGGCTGTCAGCTCCTTCTTCTTCATCGCCATCGACGGCAAAAAGAAGGCCTGAGCCATGCCCGACCTTGCACGGCTCCGCGCCAAGCGGCTCTTCCTGCTCGATCTGGACGGAACGCTCTATCTGGACGAACGGCTCTTTGACGGCGCGGCGGACTTCCTGCGCGCGATCCGCTCGCGCGGCGGGACGTACCGCTTTCTGACGAACAACTCCTCCCGCGGGGCGGAGAGCTATGTGGAGAAGCTGCGCCGCCTCGGCGTGGAGGCGGAGACCTCCGACTTCCTTACGAGCGTGGACGCGCTCATCGCGCATCTGCACGCACAGGGCATGGCGGAAAAGCTCCTCTACGTCTGCGGCACGCAGTCGATGAAGCGGCAGCTCACGCAGGCGGGACTGCGCCTGACGGACGACCGCGACGCGGCGGTGGACGCCCTGGTGATGGGCTTCGACACCGAGCTGACCTTTCAGAAGTTAGAGGACGCCTGCATTCTCCTGAACCGCGGCGCGGACTACCTTGCCACCAATCCCGACTGGGTCTGCCCGACGTGGTACGGCTTTGTGCCGGACTGCGGCAGCGTGTGCGAGATGCTTTTCCGCGCGACCGGACGGCGGCCCTATGTCATCGGCAAGCCGCGGCCCGATATGGCGCACCTTGCGATGGTGCACGGCGGCTTTTCCGCAGAGGAGACGGTGCTGCTCGGCGACCGGCTCTACACCGACATTGCCTGCGGCGTGAACGCGGGTATCGACACGGTGCTCGTCCTCTCGGGCGAGACGAAGGAGGCGGACCTCGCCGGTAGCGCGGTGCAGCCGACATTTGTCCTCGGCAGCGTCGCGGATTATCTGAGCATTTTACAGGAATGAAAAAACGACCGCATGAGCGGTCGTTTTTTGCGCCTATTTCACCAGCAGCGGCTGGAGCTGTACGCCGCGCAGCGCCGCATCGATGGTCGGCACGAGCTGTGAAAAGTCAGCGATGAGCGAGGTGGGCTTACCCTGCGGGTCATCCTGCCCGAAGGGAACGAAGTAGTAGTTCTTCCGGTTGAGGAGCGCGGCGAGATTCGGCGCGCTCGCGCTCAGACCGTCGTTCGTCGCCAGCGCGACGACCACGGGCTTGCCGTTGCGCAGATGGGATTTTGCCGCCATCGTCACCGGCCCGTCGGTGATGCCGTGGGCGAGCTTGGCAAGGGTGTTGCCCGTACAGGGCGCGATGACGAGGACATCGGCCAGGTTTTGCGGGCCGAACGGCTCGGCCTCCACGATGGTGCGGATGGCGGGACGCCCCGCCGCGCGCTCCACGCGCGCGATGAGATCGTCGGCCAGCCCGAAGCGGGTGTCGTACCGCGCCGTGTTTTCGGAGAGAATGGGGACCAACTCGAAGCTCTCTGCCATTTCCTCAAAGAGCATCAAAATTTTCGGGTGATTGCAGAATGAGCCGCAGAGGGCAAATCCGATGCGTTCGGTTCTCATGCTTCTTCCTCCCATATTTTTTCCAAGGTCAGCTTGATGGCGCGCGCCGCGGTCTCCGGCGCGGCCCTGCCGGGAAGTCCCGGCGCAGCGATGCACTTCAGCCCGCGCGCCTCCGCCGCCGCACGGTCGAAGCCGGGCTGCGAGGCCAGCTCGAGCAGCACGCACTCGCGCGGCAGATCGCGCAGCAGCTCCTCTGTGAGTACCATGTTCGGTACGGTGTTGAAGACGACGCGGAAGCTCCCGAGCCGTCCGGCGAGACGGTTCGTGCGAAGACCGCGGTAGCCGAAGGCGTCGATCCACGCGAGATCGTCCAGCCGCCGTGCGCTGACCGTGACCTCCGCGCCCAGCCCCCGCAGACGGTGGGCGAGCAGCTTGCCGATGCGCCCGAAGCCGATGACCAGACACGGCGTGCCGCAGAGCGTCACGTCCGTCGCGTCCATCGCCGCCTCAATGGCGCCCTCCGCCGTCGGCACGCCGTTGCGCACCGCCAGCTCCTCGCGCGAGAGGTAGTCGGTCAGCGTCAGGCCAAATTCCGCCGCGGCCTCGCGGTCGGCGGCCTTCACGCCGCCGGCGTAGAGGCGCTGCTCCGGACGCAGCAGCGCGAACAATCCGCACAGCGGCAGCGCCGCGGCGGTGCAGTTGAGATTTTTCCCGCGCGAGAGCGGCACGGGCAGCACGACGCGGTCGGCTTGCGCCGCTTCCTCCAACGCCGTGTCCTCCATGCCGAAGGCGGCGAGTCCCCACGTCCGCACCGGATGGCCGTCCTCCGCGAGCAGACGCGCGAGCAGCGCCATGCGCCGGTCCCCGCCGAGCACGGCGATCGTTTTTTCCATAGGCGTCCCCCTTTCCATTCCTCTTACTCTATGCGCACGGCGGGGGAAATTTGATTGCGAAACGCAAAAGAGTGTGGTATCATGGCAAAAAATCAAAGGAGACCCGTCTATGACACGTTATCCCTATCTGCTCTTCGACACCGACAACACGCTCTTTGACTTCGACGAGGCCAATATCCATGCCTTTCGTGCCGTGTGCGACGCCTTCGGCCTGCCCTTTTCGCAGACGCTTTTTGATCGCTTTGAGATCATCAACAACGCAACATGGGAGCGCTTTGACCGCGGGGAGCTGACGAAGGACGAAACGGTGCTCGAGCGCTTTCGCGCCTTCTTTGCCGCCGAGGGCATCCGCGGTCTTGAGCCAACAGCGTGCAACCGCGTCCATCTGGCGAGCTTGAGCAATGCGACCTATCTTATGCCACATGCCGCGGAGGTCATTGCCAAGCTGCGCGAAACACACCATATCCATCTCATCACCAACGCGGTCGAAGCCGTCCAACGCGGGCGGCTGGGGCGGTCGGCACTCGCGCCCTACGTTGAGGAGGCGTTCATCTCCGAGGTCGCGGGTGCGGCGAAGCCGTCCGTGGAATACTTTGACTATGTGTTCGCCCACATCGACGGCATTACGCGGGAAAATTGTCTGGTCATCGGCGATTCGCTCACGAGCGACATTCAGGGCGCGAACAATTATGGGCTTCCGTGCTGCTGGTTCAATCCGAAGAAAGCGCCGAAGCCCAAAGCGCTCCGCGTGGACTACGAGATCCGCGATCTGCGGGAGCTTTACGACATTGTGAAATAGGAAAAGCGCCGGCTCCGTGCCGGCGCTTCTGCGTCATTTCTCTTTGCTCTTATCAAAATAATAGTGCGCGAAGTTCTTGTACTGCGCGGCGTAATACCTTGCCAGCCGGTACACGCGCGCGGGGGCGAGGTCGCCGCCGCACCAGAGCGTGTGCAGGGCTTTGTATTGCTTCATCTCCTCGCGCAGGGCGGGGGAGGTGACGTACCTCGTCAGGATGCCGCGCGGGACGTTGGACCACAGCGCGGTCGTTTCGTTGTAGATGCACTTCCCACGGCGGCCGTAGACCACGTCCTCGGTGAGCAGCTTCATCATGTTGATGCCCGCCGCGCGGCAGAAGAAGCTCGAACGGCCCAGCCGCGGGTTGATCTCAAAGAGCACATAGCGCCCGGTGCGGCTGTCGTACTTCATGTCGATGTTGGAGAAGCCGACGTAGCCGATGGCCTGCAAAAACCGCTGCATTTTATCGTAGAGCAGCGTGTCGCCGCGCGAGAGGATGGCGGCGTAGTTGCCGACGCTCTTGGGATCGTAGTATTCGAGCACCGGCTGGCCGAGGCACATCGCGCGCACCGTTCCGTCCGTGTCGGAGTAGCTGTTGAGCACGCGCATGGCGTCGTCCCCGCCGGGAATAAACTCCTGAAGGATGAGCTTGCCGCGATAGTCGGAGCCGTTCATGCTGCGCACCATCGTGAGGTATTCCTCCCTGGTGTCGAAGAAAAAGACCTTCTTCTGCCCCTCAAAGTGGCAGCGCAGGTAGTCGAGCGCGTTGGAGTTTTCCGGCTTGACGACGATGGGGAAGTCAAACGGCAGACGGTCGGCGACCTCGATGCGCTCGTCGGGCGCGGCGATGACGGTCTTGGGATAGTCCATGCCGTACTGCTCGCAGAGCGCGTAGAACCGATCCTTGGTGTCGAAGGTCTCGAGCAGCTGCTCGGGGATGAAGCGGTTCGCGATCAGTCCCTCAAAGTGGTCATAATGGCGGCAGAGCAGGCCGGTATAATAGTCCGAGCAGGGGATGACGAGCAGCTTTTCGTAGTCCTTGGAGCACTCGCGCAGTACGCCGAGCAGCGCGTCGGGAAAGACCTCCTCGCGTTCAAAGCTGGCGATGATGCGGCAGTCAAAAAGACGCGAGTGCCGCGTGGGAATGAGCTGCGCGGTGCACACGAGCAGAGGCGTGACCTCGGGGTACGCCTCGCGGAAGAGACGCGCCGTGCCGTAGGCGTTCTCGTCGCTGCCGAGAATGATGGGCAGAAAGTCCTTTTTCTTCATGCCTTCGCTTCCTTTTCGTCATATTCTGCCAGATATTTGAGAGTCAGCTCCACGTCGCTCAGGAAGGGGACGAACTCTCTGCCGCGCTTCATGGTCGTCTCCTCGCCCTTGCCTGTGAGCAGGATGACGTGCGGCTCGGGATGGTCGAGAATGGCGCGGCGGATACATTCGGCGCGGTCCTCGCAGACGAGGTGCGGGCATTTGACGTGCTTTTCGATGTCGGCGGCGATCTGCGCGAACGGCTCCTCGCCGGAGTCCTCCTCCGTGATGTAAACGAAGGCGCAGTTCTCGCCGCTCAGCTCGCCGAGGTCGCGGCGGCGCTGGAGCGCGTGCGAGCCGGGGCAGCCGAACACGGAGATCATCTCCTTGCCGGGATACTCCACCCTTGTCGAGCGGTAGAGCGCGTCGAAGCTCATGCGGTTGTGCGCGTAGTCCACAATGACGGTCACTCTTTTGTCACGGCTTTCGTAGACCTGCATCCGCCCGTTCGCCCGCGCCTTGCGCAGACCCGAGCGGACAAATTCCTCCGGCACGCCGAGCGCCATGGAGATCGCCATCGCGGCGAGCGCGTTGGAGACATTGAACAGACCCGGCATCGTGATGGAAAATTCACCGTTGTACTTCGGCGAGCGCACGGTGAAATACAGTCCGTCGGCGCGCTTTTCGACCCGTTCGCAAAAGACCGTGTCGCTTGCGTGGCTGCCGAAGGTGATGAGCTCGCAGCCGCCCGACCTCGCGTGGGCGACGGTCTCCGCGGCGTGGTCGGCGTCGGTGTTGACGCAGCCGACGCGGCAGCTGTCGAAGAGCTTCAGCTTCGAGGCGTAGTAATCCGCGAAATCCGGGTGCTCGATGGGACTGATGTGGTCGGTGCCGATGTTCAGGAACGCGCCCACGTCAAAGGTCATACCGCGCACGCGCCCGACCTTGAGCGCCTGCGAGGAGACCTCCATCACCAGATGGGAAATGCCGGAATCGTATGCGTTCTGAAAATGCTGATAGAGCTCCAGCACCTCGGGCGTCGTGATGTGCGACTCCTCGGTGATGACGCCGTCATAATTGTCGATGGAGGAGAGAATGGCGCATGGAGGCTTGCCCTCGCTCGTGAGCCAGTCATTGAGGATGGAGCGGACGTAGTAGGCGGTCGTGCTCTTGCCCTTGGTGCCCGTGATGCCGACGCTCGTGAGCTTGTCGGTCACATGATCGTAGAAGAGTTGGCCGAGTACGACCATCGCATAGCGGATGTCGCTCACAAGCAGCTGCGGCGCGTCCACGGGGTAGGGCTTTTCGGCGACATAGGCGGCCGCGCCCTGCGCGATTGCCGCAGAGAGGTACTCCGCTTTGAAGTGCGCGCCCTTGCAGAGAAACAGCGAGGTGCCGTGCAGGCTGCGCGTGTCGTAGCTCAGACAGTCGATGACGGTACCCTCTGCTGCGGGCGTCAGTGTACTTGCGGTCAGAAGCCCGGCGCGCGTGAGCGCGTCGGCATATTCCTTTAAGGTGTGTTTGGGATTCATCTCTTCGCTCCTTTGGCAGTCGATGAAATGGCGGGTCTCATAATAAATATATAGTATAGCACGCGTCGCTTTTCCTGACAAGAAAAAACGCTGGAAGACATTGCATTTGCATTCTGCCCGCCTGCGCGGTATCATAGACGGCATCCTTGATCAAGACGAAACTACCGATAAGGAGGCTCACGCGCTATGAATTGTGCTGCTCTGCTTGCGCTGCTGTGCCAGATGCTCGGCGTCGGCTGCAACGGCTAAAGCCGTCAAATATTCGGAGGGAGGAGGGCTTTGCCCACCTCTCTCCTGCTATTTTTAGCAGTTATGACGGACATAAGCGGCTCTGATTGTACCGTTTGACCGAAAAACGAAAAAGACAAAATTAAGACTTGCAAAAGCTCCGGCGGCGTGCTAAGATACGACCTGTTCGCGAAAAGCGGACGGCTTTCCGACAACGGTTTTCCTTCCTCCGTCGTGAGTGAAGAAAAATTGCAAAAGCACAAAAAAAGTGTTGACAAGGTCGGAAAGATGTGGTAATCTAAAATTCGTTCCGCGGTTGGAGCGTGTACCTTGTAAATTAAACAACGAAGAACAAAGAAGCACCAGATATGAGGTGTCTTGAAAAAGACATCGAGCTTGCTCTGAAGTGGTTTAGTCAATTACACGGAGGGGCAAGGATAAAAAGTTTTGCAAGCTATGACAAATAGCTCGATAAAGGTTTGAACAGCGAGAGCTGTTTAGATACCATTTTATTGAGAGTTTGATCCTGGCTCAGGACGAACGCTGGCGGCGTGC
>OMNU01000313.1_pt1 | contig 22380 bp, 16 predicted proteins | sample 1673511 | NCBI WGS metagenome assembly OMNU01 (sample SAMEA103958113, study PRJEB25191) | human gut metagenome | reverse complement strand
TCGCAAATATATACGGCTGCTTTAAAATCGGCGTCCTTCGATTACATGAGGTTATGTACAGCTTTTTCCTATCGGTGCTGTTTACAAATTTTATCATGTATCTGGAGCTGTCCCTGATTGCGAGGGAACTTTTATCTCCCTGGCCGATGCTGGTCACCACGGTGTATCAGACGGCGATCATCATCCTCGGCAGCGTGTCGGCAAACACGGTTTATTTCCAGCTTTATAAAGCCAAGCAGATTCTGGCCATCTTCGGGCCGAGCAAGGGCGACCGGGATATCATCCGCAAAATGCAGAAGATCCGCGAGCGCTACAACATTGCCAAGGGCATCGCGGTCGACCACCATAATATGGAGGAGATCAAGGCCGAAATCGACAAGTATGAAGCGGTGCTGATCTGCGATTTTGACAAAACCCTGAAGAATGAGGTGCTGCGCTACACCTATTCTACCCGGAAGCGGATTTACCTGCTGCCGTCGGTCAACGATATCATTGTAAACAACTGCTATCAGAGTCAGATTTTCGATACGCCGGTGCTGATCTGCCGCAACCGCGGCCTCAGTATGGAGCAGGCGGTGATCAAACGGGCCATGGACATCCTCGTCTCGGCCATCGGGATTCTGATCACCTCCCCCTTTATGCTGATTATATCCATCGCCATCAAGCTGTGTGACGGCGGCCCGGTCCTCTTCAAACAGAACCGGGTAACCAAAAACGGTCGGATTTTCAACGTTTATAAATTCCGTTCCATGATCGTCGACGCGGACAAGGACGGTGCGGCAAAGGCCACCGATCACGACAGCCGGATCACGCCGGTCGGCCGGGTCATCCGTGCGGTTCGCCTCGACGAGCTGCCGCAGCTTTTCAACATTCTTAAGGGAGATATGTCGCTGGTCGGTCCGCGCCCCGAGCGCACCGAAAACGTGCACGAATACGTCTCCATGCTGCCGGAGTTTGACCTCCGCCATCGGGTAAAGGGCGGCCTCACCGGCTACGCGCAGGTGTACGGAAAGTATAACACCAGCCCCGAGGACAAGCTGAACATGGATCTGATTTATATCGAGAATTATTCCATTCTTCTGGATATAAAGCTGCTGATCATGACGGCCAAGATCCTGTTTATGAAGGAGAGCACCGAAGGCTTTGACGAGTCGGCCAACGCCGGCATCAAAAAGCCGGAGAAGCAAACAAACACTAGGGAGGAAACTCCTGAATAATTCGGCATTTTAAAAAAGGCCGCCAAACGTTCAAAGCAGCTGCGTTTTCAACGTTTGGCGGCAGTTTTCGTTTGCGGTGCAAATGAAGGCTGAAAACCGCCTTTTTTCGGCTCTGTGGAACAGGGTTTTAAAAAGGGCCGATTCGGCCTCTTTGCACGCCGGTGTCCATAAAAAATTACAAAGAAGGGATCGTATGCCTAAACAGATCAAGCAAGTACAATGAAAAAATTGCGGAGAAATCCACCCGGCAAACTTTTTCAGTGTCCTCGGTGCGGTGCAAAAACAAAGCATCATTCCAACATCCTGCTTGCCCGGCTTCTGGTGGTGTTCTTTTCGGTTTTGCTTTTGATAACCTGCATTTACCTTTGCTTCTTTTCTTCCACCCGGAGCTTTGGAGCAGCCAAAGATGCGGTCAATCAATCGGCAAAGCAGTCGTCCGGCCGGTCGGATGGGGAGGCAGCCCCCGCCGCAGGAACAGCGATTACACTCGAGCAATTCGGCGCCGTAGAAACCGGTATGACCGCTGACGAGATGTTTGCAATTCTCGGCGGCGAAGGCACAGTGCTTTCGGAATCCACTGTCGGAGAGGGAGAATACCGGATCACCACGGTCATGTATCAATATAACGGCGTCGGTGTCCATGGCGCCAATGCAAACTTCATGATACAAAACGGAAAGGTCGTCTCCAAAACGCAATTCGGGCTGAAATAATTGCAAAAGGGCGGTTTTTCCGCCCTTCTTTTTTATATATCCTCCGGCCTTACCATCGGTTGACGAGGGCGGGCACGGCTTTGCCGGGCAGAAGTGCAAAGCACCTGCCAGCGATGAATTTTCGAGTGATTTTTGCCCTTGTTAACCGATGGTATTCCCCGTTAAGCCGATCGAGAAAGCCGGAGGTTTCATCCCGTGCCTCTTCCGGCATAGCTTGGCTATGGAATCGCGTAAATGCGTTTTCGCCCACAAGACCCGGCAAAGCCCGGAATTTTAAGAAAACTTAAACGGATAAACACTGTACAAACGCCATATAATGGGATATAATAAGGAGCAGTTTTGTAAAGTCGGCCTTTTCCCTCCGGCAGGAGGGACGCCGCCGCAGCTTCGGGAAGGGAATCACTTCCCGGTCGATGCATTTTCCCGATCGGATATACTTTTCGGCCGGAGCAACTTCTTGGCCGGAGCAACTTCTTGGCCGGAGCAACTTCTTGGCCGGGGCAACTTCTCGGCCGGAGCAACTTCTTGGCTGGAGCATTTCTCGGCCGGGGCAACTTCTTGGCTGGAGCACTTCTCGACCGGGGCGCTTCTCAGCCTGCACAGTTGGACGGCCGAAAGATCACACCTTTGCATCGCAGTCCGATACCGGCCATTGCTGCGGCCTTCGCCGTATCTCCGATACCGCCGCGTCGGCTGCAGCCTCCCTAAATCCGGCCGTGAGGAGCGGCGCAAACGGACATGACCCCCATAAAGGTACAAAAGGCGGGGAGCGAACGCTTACCTTCCGTATCGGAAGCGGAGGGCTGCACGGCCGCCTTCTCCCCGTTCCTCCCCCAAAAGCAGTATGTCCCGACGGTTTCGGTTTCAGCGTTGTTTCCAAATCTATTTTTGAAGGAGCTTTTTAATATGTTGGACATTTTAATTGCCGCGCTTTTCGGCCTGGTAGAGGGTATCACCGAGTGGCTGCCGATCTCCAGCACGGGACATATGATTTTGCTGAACGACCTCATCAGCATGAACGTATCCCAAAAATTTTGGGAGATGTTCCTGGTCGTCATTCAGCTCGGCGCAATTCTGGCGGTGGTCGTCCTCTTCTGGAACCGGCTGTTTCCGTTCGGGAAGGGAAAAACCGGCGGCATCGTGATAAAAAAAGATATTTTCTCCCTCTGGGGAAAGATTATCGTCGCCTGCCTGCCGGCCGCGGTCATCGGCCTTTTGTTCGACAGCTATTTTGAGGCGCTCTTCTACAACAAGTGGACGGTCGCCATCATGCTGATCCTGGTCGGCATTGTTTTCATCCTGCTGGAAAACCGCAACAAAAACAAAAAACCGACCGTGACCTCCACGGCGAATATTACCTATAAAGCCGCCCTGATTATCGGCCTCTTCCAGCTGGTTGCCGCGGTTTTCCCCGGCACCTCCCGCTCGGGCGCGACCATTCTCGGCGGACTTATGATCGGCCTGTCGCGCAAGACGGCGGCGGATTTCACCTTCTTTCTGGCTGTGCCGGTCATGTTCGGCGCCAGTTTGCTGAAAATCGTAAAATTCGGCTTTGGCTTCACCGGGCTGGAGCTTGCGATTCTGCTGGTCGGCATGGCGGTCGCCTTTGTCGTTTCGGTAATCGCCATCAAATTTCTGCTCGGCTATATCAAAAAGCATGATTTCAAGGTTTTTGGCTGGTACCGCATCGCGCTTGGCATTCTCGTGCTCGGCGTCGGAATCTTTCAGGCGATCGGCGCCTGACCCTGCGCACCATCCGCAACGACAAAAGGCTTTTCGGAAAAATTTCCGAAAAGCCTTTTCTTATTTTCTCTCCCCGACCGGAACCGCAAAGCCTCGGCAAACGGCCGGTCGAGCGTCCGAGTGGCCGGTTAATCAGCTAACCGGATGTCCGGACGATTTCTCGTCGTCCGGGCATGCCGAGGCGCGGCGTTTTGCTGCACCGTTCCGGCGGTTGGTGAGATGAAATATCGTTTTATTGAGATTTTAAAGCACGCTAAAAGCCGCACTTCTGTGCATAATAAAATTCTCTCATCCCGGTTTTATGGGTCCAAAGGGAGATTTCCGCCCTCCCTTTCCAAAAAGACGGAGCGGTCAGTTCATCTTCAGACGGAGGCGCAGCTTGTCGGCGATCATGGCGATGAACTCGCTGTTGGTCGGCTTGCCGCGGCCGTTATGTATCGTATATCCAAAGTAGGAATTCAGCACATCCACGTCCCCGCGATCCCAGGCAACCTCAATCGCGTGGCGGATCGCCCGCTCCACCCGCGAGGAGGTGGTGGAAAACTTCTTGGCCACGGTCGGATAAAGCAGCTTGGTCACCGAGTTGATGATCTGGCTGTCGTTGACGGCGAGGGTGATCGCCTCCCGCAGATAATGATAGCCCTTGATATGTGCCGGCACGCCGATCTGATGGATGATGTCGGTAATCATAAGCTCAAGATCCGCGTCGTCCGCCTTGCCCGCTCCGGCAAGATTCATGCTGCGCCAGCCCGAAAGCTGGATAATCCGCTCTGCCAGAATGTTGGTATCAAACGGCTTTAAAAAGTAGTAGGAGGCACCGGCCGAAAGGGTCTCCATCTCCAGCTTGGGATTGTCAAAGCTGGACATGGCCATCAGCATCGGCCGGTGGGTTTTGTCCAGCTTCTCCATCGAAGCGAGCACGCCGAGCACATCCAGCCCGGGCATAAACACATCAGCCAGAACAACATCCGGATTTCCTGATTTGATCTCGCTGACCAGCTTGACGCCATCCTTGGCGCACAGCGCGACATCCATGCCGTAGCTTTTGAGCGTATGTGCGCAGTTATGGCCAAACTCTGTACTGTCATCCGCAATAATTACTTTCAGCTTCTTTTCCATTTTACTTCCTCCATATCCGCATCAAATCTATGGAGGATTATAGCACATGTGTCACATGCTTACAAGATGAAAAATGTAAATTTTTGTAAATTTTACCTTTTCGGAGAAATTCCCAAAAATTTACAAACATCATGATACACTTTGCTTAACCGCATCTTCGACAGACAGCGCGGTATTATACATCGTTTCGGCGAAAATTGCGTAGCCTCGCTCCGGTTCACCAATAAACACATGCGTAATTGCGCCAATTAATTTGCCTCCCTGCAAAATCGGGCTTCCGCTCATGCCCTGCACGATGCCTCCGCATTTTGAGAGAAGATCGGGATCGGTGACTTTTACAATCATATTCTGGGTTAAATTGTCGTCGTTAAAATGCACTTTTTCTATTTCACATTTATAACTTTTTGGCGTTTCGCCGTCGAGGGTGCAGAGGATTTCCGCCGCGCCTGTCTGGACTTCTTGCTTCATGGCGATTCGCACCAGACTGCCGCTGTCGCCGTTTGCCGAAACCGCTCCGTAAATGCCCGTTTCTCCGTTTATCAGGAGATTGCCGAGGCTTTTTCCGGTAAAGCGGCCGCGCAATTCTCCCGGAGAGCCGCTGACGCTTTTATCAATCCCGAAAATTTCGGCGCCGACCATCTCCCCGGTCGAGAGAGGCAGCAGCTTGTCCGTATCCACATCGCAGATGCCGTGTCCCAGCCCGGCCGCAACCCCTAGCGAAGGGCTGTAAAAGGTCAGCGTACCGATTCCGGCCGAGCTGTCCCGCACCCAGACGCCGGCCTTGTACCGCCCCTCGCTTTCCGAAAAGGCCGGCACAAGGGTCAATGTCAGCGCCTTGTCCCCGCGCCGCAGCTCGACCGAAACCGGCCGGCCGCCGCAGCCTTCAATCCGGGCTGCGATATCGGCGTTGGAGGTCACCGCTTTTCCGCCGATGCTTTTGATATTATCCCCTTCGAGGATGCCGGCCTCCCTGGCCGGCGTCACGCCGCCTTCGGCCGCGTCGACCTCGCTGAAGCCGACGACAATCACCCCTTCGGTATAGATCTTGACCCCGAACGGTTCTCCCGACGGCTGAACATACAGCTCGTCGACCACCTCGACCGAGGCGGCCTTCAGCGGAAAAAGGCCGAACAGCCGCAGCTCTACCGCATAATTTTCTCCGCTGGTTTTGGCCATGGCGGCGCTGTCCTTCTCCCGCGCGCCCGCATAGACTGCCTGCACCGCACCCGCCGCGCCGATCGTCAGCCTCTGCCCCTCGACCACCTGATAGCGGTCGGGCAGCCGGCTGTCCAGAACCGCCGTCCCGGAAAAGAGCAGCGCGCAGAGCACGCCGAGCGAAGCGGTTAACATTTTTACGCTTTTCCTGATACCTCTCATACCTTTCCTCCCACATTCGGCCTGCTTTAATAGGATGACCGAACTGCAGCCGGATGCTCGTGGGAAAAAGTATTATTCGGGGAAAAAAGCTGTCCATATGTTTTTCCAAGCCCCCAAAACGAAAGGGCAAATCCACTGCAAAGGCTTCGACATCAATATTTACCGTTTGGTGAGCTGCGGAAAACATTTCCAAAAAATCCGCGCTTGCCCGGCCGCGGCGGCAGCTCGCAGCCGACCAGAACCGTGTCGGCACCGATAACCTCGATATCGCACCAGGGGATGACGATATCCTCCTCCCGCCCGAGGAGGCCGAAGCAGCGCCGCCGGCCGAAAATGATAATGGAAACCAGCTTTCCGCTGCAGGTATCCACCTCTACATCGCAGATATATCCGATCACACAGCCGCTTTTGATTGAAACCACCTGTTTATCGCGAAGCTCCTCAATTCTGCAGCACATACAATCCATCCTTTCGGCAAAGAATATAAAGAGGAAAAGGCCACCCGAAAAGAGCGCGCCCTCCCCGTGATCTTTTGAGAGGCCGGGTGAGCAGACAACCGTTTGGGCGCCGAACGTTCGGGCAATCGAACAGTCAGGCGATCGAATGTTCGGGCGGCTGGGCGGCCTCTTAAAAAGAGGCTTTCAAAAAACGCCGGGGAGGCGGGCCGCCCTACCAGCAAGAGCCAGTGGGGCGGGCCGCCGAGAAGCCGGGAACCCGGGAAGGCGGGAGGGCGGCCTTCCGCCTTCTGCATTGCCTGCTATGCCTTATCATAAAAATTGTATGCACGATTTTTCGGGCGGATTACTTTTCCTTGATGCGGTCGATCGCCCCTTTTTCCAAACGGCTGACCTGCGCCTGACTGATGCCGATCTCCTTGGCGACCTCCATCTGGGTTTTCCCCTGCAGAAAGCGGAGGTTCAGGATGGTTTTCTCCCGATCGGAGAGGGCGGCGACCGTCTCCTTCAACGCGATTTCGTCCAGCCAGTTGGACTCGTCATTATTATCCCCCACCTGGTCGAGGACATACAGCGTGTCTCCCCCTTCGGAATAAACCGGCTCATAGAGGGAAATCGGCTCGACAATGCTTTCCAGCGCCATGACAACCTCCTCCTTGGGGAGGTTCAGCTCGCGCGCAATCTCCTCCACCGTGGGGTCGGTCTGATTTTCGGTCATCAGCTTTTCTCTGGCCTGCATCGCGCGGTAGGCCGTATCCTTGACCGACCGGCTGACCCGGATGGAGTTGTAGTCGCGCAGATACCGCCGCACCTCCCCCAGAATCATGGGCACCGCATAGGTGGAGAAGCGCACCATCTGATTGATATCGAAATTGTCGATGGATTTGATCAGCCCGATACAGCCCACCTGAAAAAGGTCGTCCGGGTTCTCCCCGCGGGAGGAAAAGCGCTGAATCACACTCAGCACAAGGCGCAGATTCCCGTTGATCAGCTCCTCGCGCGCCGCCTTGTCCCCCGCCTTCACCCGCTTTAGCAGCTCGGTCTTCTCCCGCTCGGTCAGCACCGGCAGCTTTGCGGTGTTGACGCCGCAGATTTCCACCTTACTGTATCCCACGCTACCGCCTCCGTTTTGACTTTGATGGACGGTGTGCGGCAGATACTTTGCAAACGCGGCAATTTGTGCTTTTTAAATTTTTACACAAAGGCCGCCGGCCGCCTTACATCGTCTAAACAAATTATTTCCCCGGAGGCGGTATCTCATACCTGGCGAAGGAAACGAAAATATTTTTTGTTTCGACAGCTTTTTCTTGCATTTGCAAAACGGATGTGATAAAGCCCGGTCTGTAAGCGCAAAAAAACGACCGCCCGCAGAAAAAGCTCTGCAGACGGTCGGTATTTAACTGTATATAGCGGTAATGGGCACCATCGGTTAACAAGGGCAAGCACGCCGGAAAGACGCGCTGGCAGGTGCTTTGCATTTCTGCCCGTCAAAACCTTGTATTCCCTTGTCAACCGATGGCACGGCGCGGGAAAACCTTCCCCTTCCGGTTCTAAAAGGCCGGAAGTCCTACCCCTTGACAATCTCCGACCGGAGGGTCACCACGTCCGAGACGGTCAGACGGTCGTCCCCGTCCAGGTCGCCGGCCTGCCGCTGCCGCTCGCCATAGGCGTCCTGCGTAATCGCCGAGCGGAGCGCCACCACGTCCGAGACGGTCAGGCTCCCGTCGAAGTCCATGTCTCCCTTCCGGACGGGCAGCACGTCGGTCACGGCCGCCTGCAGCTTTTCGGTGAGGAGAGTCGCCTCGGCTGCCAGAAGCACCGGGTCGTCCAGCGCCTCCTCCGCTGCGGACAGGGCGGAGGTCAGGCGCGTTAACCCCTCGGCGGTATAGTCGGCCGCCTGCGCCCGTTTGGCGCGGTCGATCCACCCCCTGTACTCGGCCGTGTCGGGTTCGTCCCACAAGGTCAGCGAGGCGTACAGGGTGCACATGGCGTACATCTGCCAGGAGGCGTGCTCCTGGTTTCCGGGGTCGCTGTAGGTCACGACTCCCGGCTGGAACTGGGTCCAGTTTTCGGTATAAAGGTTGCTCTCGGCCCGGTGGGAAAGCGAGAAGCCGAGCAGCCGCTCCACCGACTGGGTATCCCCCTGACTGGCGGCGAACATCAGCTCCCACGACCAGCCCTTGCCGATCACATGTGCGTGGGTGCCGGTGCCTTTGTACCCCTTGGTGGTATCCAGCCCGGTTCCTTCGGCGTTCAGGAAGATACAGGCGTCCAGCATGGAATAGCCGTTGTAGTCCACAGCGCCGAATTTCCGATATTTTTCCAGCGTCTTTTTCAAAATAGCAACATCGGTCGCATGCCAGTTGGCCGCGATCGGCGCGAGGTTGACCCAGGAAAAGCCGGGAATGAAATAATCTTCGCAGTTTTCGTCCACCATTTTTCCGAGCATCTCGGCATAGATCGTCTCCCCGTCGAGGGTGCAGATCAGCGTCCTCTCAATGCCGGAGATCAGCCGCCGATCCATCTCCGCCCAGAAGGCCGCGTTTTCCCCGTCGCCGAAGGCCTTTGCAATCTCGGCCATTTCGTACATGCTTTGAGAGGCAAAAACATTCGTGATGAGGTCGTATCCCCTGTGATACTGGGTATTGCGGGTATGCTCGAAATGGGGGTTGTAAATCAGCCCGAGGCTGTCGTTCCACTGACTGTCTTCCTTCAGATAGTAATTGCACAGCCGCGCCACCAGAGGATAGGAATCTTTCAGCCACTGGGCATAAAGCTCGTTTTCGGCCGCCGCCTTATAAAACTGCGCCCAGGCATAGACCAGCATATAGGTGCAGTCGACCTGCCGCGCCGCGTCGCAGGTCGGCGTGAGGTAGGAGCGGTAGGCGGTGAAGCTGAAATCGCCGGTGACCGTTTCCTCCCGGTCGCCGCCTATTGCAGAGGCAAACCGATTCGCATCGGCCGCCCCGAACCAGGTCAGGCTGTCTGCCGGCATGCTTTCGGCCGACAGACGGAGGATATAGTTCCCCGCCTGATTTGCCTTTCCGTCGAGCGGCAGGCCGAAGCGGAAGGTGCATGTGCCGTCCTCACTTATCTCCTGCACCGACAGGGTATCCGTATCGACCGGAATACGCTGCGACCCGACCTGTTTGTAGAGGGTCGCTCGTACCTCTCCCTGTGCGTCGGCCGCACGTCTCAGCTGCACCCGCACGGCCGTGATGGTTTCGCCCTTATAGGTCGGGATCTCCTGCTCGGCAAAGACGCCGCCGCCAAAAGCGGCCAGCGGCCCGGTCTGCCGCACCGGCTCGAGGGAGAAGTCCATGATCGCCGGCGTCCAGGCCGTTCCGTCAAAAACATAGCGGCGACCGGCCGACTCTCCTTCCGTGGGGAGAAGGAGGGTCTCCCCCGCCGGGTTTTCGATCCACGCTGTCAGAAAATAGCTCTTGTCGGCCGGAATGTCAACCGGCTGCTCGAAAGAGAGGGTATAGCTGTTTTCTCCCGCCCGGTCAAGCGCACACGCTGTTTCGGCAATCGGGGCAGAATCCCGACTTTCCCGCAGCTCGACATGCAGGGTGCCGCCGGCCGCCTTCTGGCGCAGTGCAAGCTGCACGCCGGCAAGCCTTCCGGAAACGGAAAACCAGAACTGCCGGGCGACCGGCTGTTCTCCGATCGAAAGATGCGGCACAATCTCAAACGCGGTCGTCTTGCTGTCGGTGAAATAGCCGTTATAGGCCGCCTTATCATAATTGATCGCCGGATATCCGGCAACCTCCCCGCCGCCCTTCCAGACCACTCTGCCGCAGCCCTCCGGCGCCGAAAGCTCAAGATAATACCGCTCGCCCGCTTCAATCTCGACCGGCTGATCAAAAACCAGCTGCCGCCAGCCGCTCTTTGCCTCCCCGAGTGAGAAGGTCTGCTGCGCCACAGCGGTCGCGTCCGTCTGGTAATCCTTCAAAATACGCACGGTAACCTGATCGGTTTCCTCGGTCGAGGTCAGGTAGGCGCGCACCTCGTCAATCCGGGTAAAGGCCGCCGTGAAGGGCTGCACCGCCTTATTATTCGGCGCGTTCAGCAGATAGAGGTCGCGGTCGGCCGTTTTCTGCGCGATCATACCGGAGGGGGCGTCGGCCTCCTCCTCCGACAGGATTTCAAAGGCCGTAATGTCCCCCGTCCCGGTGCGCCAGCCGCCGTCGGCCGCCAGGTCGTAGTTAATCGACTGGAAATTTCCGCTGCCGCTGACACCGGTCCAGATCACCTTGCCCGAGTCCTCGGCCAAAACCTCAAGATAATAGAGGCAGCGGGGCGCCAGCCCGACCGGCTGAGAAAAAAGGATGGTCTGCCAGCCGCTCGGATTCTCCCCGAAAACATAGTCGGCCGAGGCCACCAGACTCTCCGGATCACGGTAGTCGGTTAAAATCCGGACGACGACCCGGTCTGTATCGTAGGTCTTTTTCAGATTCAGCCGCACCCCCGTAACGCTGCTGTACGGCACAGAGAAGGGCTGCACCCCTTTATTATTGGGAGCGTTCAGCAGGTACAGGTCGCGGTTTGCGGTCGTCTGCGCGTAGAAAACCTCACTCCCCGCATAGTGGGACGGGTCGCTCAGATATGTGTTGCCGTATGCCTCGTCCTGCAGATTATCCAGAATGTGCGCCATAAAGCCGCAGCCGTACCACTGATTGTAGGTCAGCAGATAATGAAGCAGGCTCTGCGCGCTGTCGAGATCCCCGAACTTCAGCATCGCCATCGCTTCGATCGAGCTGTCCCGCGGGAACATGCCGTTATAGGTCCCGGTAACCGATGTCGCCGAGTAACCCCGGTCGGTGATTCGGTCGCGCAAATTCAGATAGGTGTTTTTATGCAGGCTGACCATCTCTTCGGTAAGCGGCATAAGCGTCTCCTCCTTTTCAGCTGTTTGTGCCAGCGCCGGCGCGCCCGCTCCCGAGAGAGCCGTCAGCATCGCCAGCAGGACACAACCGGTTTTCAGCCATCGTTTTTTCATGCGTATTACCCCTTTCTCCGATGCGGTTTGAGCGTTTTTTATGCAAAGCTGAGGAACTCTCCTCCAGGCCTTTCTGTCCGCCCGCTTCTATTCACGCCGCAAAGCAGCAAGGCGGCCGTAAAGCCCATTACTTCTCCCCGGACAGCCGGTCGATCCGGCCAATTGCATCCTCTTTAAACCGGTCGATCCGCCGACCGATCATCTCCCGCACGGGGAGGCCGGCGAAAATCTCCCCGGTCATGTCCATCGCATAGCAGGCGCCGGCCGCCTGATCCTTCTCGTACCCGGAGAGGAAAACCGCGTTGGCCGCCCGCCGTCCCAGCACACCCTCGTCATAGCGCTTGTGTCCGGCAATCTGCGAGCCAAAGACGGTAATCAGCGACCGCTCCAGCTCGGGGTCACCGTACCGGTCAAAAACCGTCTTGTCATCGTCGGTGAGCCAGTCGAGCGAGCGCCAGACCTCCATCCCGTACACGCGTTTCGGCCGCAGGGCTTCGGGCAGTGCCCGCAGCGCGGTGATGGCGGCGATGGACGCCGCCACATGGGTATCGTGCTTATCAGCCGGATTGTGGATATACACCCGCTCCGGCCGGCAGCAGCGCAGCACCTCTTCAACAGCGGAGACCACAAAGCGCTGCTGCGCCTTGACCTCCTCGCTGGAGCAGCCGAGCAGCCCGACCGCAAGATAGCCGCCAAGCTCAGCCGCGCGGCGCTGCTCCTTTGCCCGGACCGCCGCCTTCTGCGCGCGGGAGAGGTTTTTGAGGCGCTCTCCCGCAGCCGCGCCGGCGCCGTCGGTCAGCACCAGCCCGACAAACCCGCGCGCCGCGTCCTCCCTGCAGGCGTAGATCGCGGGATAGGCCATCAGCTCGATATCATCCGGGTGCGCCGCAATGCACAAATCGGTCGTCCCGGCAAGATCGCACTGCGCAGGGTTCGGAAAATAAAAAGCGATCCGCTCCGTTTCATTTTGCATAAGGCTCCTCCTTTTTATTTTCCATTGGATTCTTTTCACTTGTATTATAAAATAACTTATAAAGAGAGCAAAGGCTATATGTTGCTCCAAATTAACACAATCTTGTCATCGAGACGCTTACACCGTCTTCTTTTCACGAAGGGAGGGGTTTTCCCGTGACGCACAGCGAAAATTATGAATCCCACGCCGGAATAGAGGCTGATTTCCCCTTCATTTTTCACCCCGATTATCTGAACCGGGAGGACAAATTCCTCATGCACTGGCATGAAAATATCGAGCTTTTGTATTTTACAAACGGCAGAGCCGACATCCTCTGCGACAGTGTGCGGCTGCGGGTTGAGGGCGGCGACATCGCGGTTGTCAACCCCTACACGCTGCACAGTGTAGAGGCGGTCAGCGACCGATGCGAGTATTACACCCTGATTGTGGATCGGGGCTTTTGCAGCCGGATGGAGCTTCCGGTCGGCGTCCGGCCGATCAGAAACCTTGTGCGTGACGAGGCGGCCGCCGGCTGCTTTGAGCGCCTCATCATGGAGGAGGCGGGGCGCGCCTCCTACTATAAAGCGGCCTTCAAGGCGGCGGTGACCGAGCTGCTGGTGTAATAAGCGGTAAGTGTAAGGACTTGCGCTCTAAATATAATGAAAATGAGGCTTCGGTGTTTTGCCATAAATTATAAAAGTCAAAAACTCCCTGCGGCCGGTTTGAACACGGCCGCTTCTCGAAAAGGACAGGAGGCCCTTTGCATGGATCAAAAAATGCTGCCGAAAACCGAAACGGTCGTCCCTGCCGACCGGCCGCTCGACCGGACGGCCGCCCGCGCCAGGGAGGAGGGTCTGCCGGTCAGCGGAGTTTGCTTTTCCGACCTGGAGCTTGAAAACCTCGACCTGTCCGGAACCGATTTTCAATGTGTCGTGTTTGAAAACTGCCGCTTTACGGGCTGCGTGTTCTGCAAATGCGGCTTCACCGACCTTCGCTTTGTCGGCTGTGATTTGTCCAACTGCGTTTTTTCGGGCAGCCTCTTCCGCCGCGCTGTGTTTGAGGAGGTCAAAGCCCTCGGCACCGATTTTTCGGAGTGCCGGTTTTATTATACCCTGCTGCAAAAGAGTCAGTTCCGGCTGGCCGAATTTTCCTACAGCGCCTTCGACCGGGTCGAGCTGCGGGGCAGCTGCTTTGCGGAAGGCTTTTTCTCCTGCGTTTCCTTCAAACGGGTAACGCTTGAAAATTGCGATTTCACCGCCGCCTCCTTTTTCAAAACGCCGCTCGCGGGGCTGGATTTTACCGCCTGCAAAATTGACGGCATCGTTTTGTCAGAGCATGGAACCGAGCTGCAGGGCGCCGTCGTCGACCTGTTTCAGGCGGCCGACCTCTCCCGCCTGCTCGGCCTGAAAATCAAATAGAGTTAAGAGACCCCTCCTCCTTTGCTTGCGATTTTTTCAAAAGGCATATATAATAAGAAGAAAAAAGGGAGGGATGGGGCATGTACCGTATTTTTCTGGTTGAGGACGATGACAGCATCGCCGGCAGCATTATCCGCCATCTGGAGGGCTGGGGCTTCACGGCCGTACGCGCCCAGGATTATCAGAATATACTGTCCGCCTTCGTCGCCTGCGACCCGCAGCTCGTGCTGCTGGACATCTCCCTGCCGTTTGCCGGCGGCTACCATTGGTGTGAGGAGATCCGCCGTATTTCCAAGGTGCCGATCATCTTCATCTCCTCCGCGGCCGACAATATGAATATCGTGATGGCCGTCTCGGCCGGGGCGGACGACTTTATCGCCAAGCCCTTTGACCTTCCCGTTCTGACGGCCAAGATTCAGGCTGTCCTGCGCCGGGCCTACGCCTTCGCCGGACAAAGCCCGGTCGCCGAGCTGGACGGCCTCCTCTTCAACCGGGAGGAGAGCAGCGTAGCCTGCGCCGGGAAAAAGGCGGTTCTGACCAAAAATGAATGCCGCATCCTTTCCCTCCTGCTGGAAAACCGGGGAAAAATTGTCAGCCGGGACACCCTGATGATCCGCCTGTGGGAGACGGACAGCTTTGTGGATGAAAACACCCTCTCGGTCAATGTGGCGCGGCTGCGCAAAAAGCTCGGCGAAATCGGGGCGAGCGGCGTCATCCGAACCAGGAAGGGAATGGGCTATATCATAGAATGAAGAAAACGGATTTTTTGAAAACGCTGGCCGCCTACCTCCGCGAGCACAAGGGGGCTGTCATACTGTATCTTGTGTTTCTCGGCTTGTTTTTGCTGGTTTTCTCCCTCTACTCGATCGAGGCGGAGGCCATCCTCTACGCCGCGGGGCTTTGCGGCTTTGCGGCGCTGCTTTACGCCGCCTTTGATTTTTCAAAATTCTACCGGCGGCATCGCACGCTTGAGGCCATCGCCCGGCAGATCTGCTATGAGGCCTCCGCCCTGCCCGAGCCGGACGGCCTTTTGCTATCCGACTATGACCGGCTGGTGCGCACCCTGTTTGCCGAGACGCAGCGTCTGACTGCCGAGGCGGCGCGGGCAGGGCGGGAGCGAAACGACTACTACACCATGTGGGTGCACCAAATCAAGACGCCGATCGCCGCCATGCGCCTTCTGCTGCAGGAGGGGGATGCGCCGCTTCAGTCCGCCGCCATCTCGGCCGAGCTGCTGCGAATTGAGCAGTATGCCGGAATGGCGCTTTCCTACCTCCGGCTGGAGAGCGACTCGACCGACTATGTGATTCAGCGCTGCCCGCTCGACGGCATCGTGCGGACGGCGGTGCGGAAATACGCCCCCCTCTTCATCCGCAAGAAGCTCTCCCTCGAGCTGGAGGTGGAGGAAATTTCCGTCCTCACCGATGAGAAATGGCTGCTGTTTGTTATAGAGCAGATTCTCTCCAACGCTTTGAAATACACCTCCAGCGGGAAAATCCGCATCTATACTCGCGGCAGCGACCTTGTGATTGAAGATACCGGCATCGGCATCGCGGCGGAAGATCTGCCCCGCGTCGGGCAAAAGGGCTTCACCGGAGTAAACGGCCGGATCGACCGCCGCTCCACCGGGCTGGGACTCTACCTCTGCCGGCAGGCGCTCTCCCGCCTTTCGCACACCATGACGATCGAGTCGGAGCCGGGGCGCGGCACCCGGGTCACACTGGGGCTTGGCACCGACCCCCTCACCGTAGAATAGGAAAAATCCTCAAAGAAAACCGCGCATCCGGTTCATTCCACAGACAAAACCGCACCCGGAATTTTTCCGGGTGCGGTTTGTTGCTTTCAGGATACAGCCCTGTGCAGAGGGAAAAGACCGATCAGCCGCCCTTTACAATCTGCTCGCGCAGCGCCACCACGTCGGAGACGGTAAGCCGATCGTCCCCGATCAGATTTCCGGCGATAAATTCCCGATCGGTCCAGCTTCCCTGCACGATCAGCCGGCGCAGCGCCACCACGTCGGAGACGGTCACGAACCCATCGTCGTTGACATCTCCCATCAGGATGTCGGCAAAGACAAAGTTGTAAACGTATGCGGCCGTGTCGGTCGCAAAGGCGAGGGTGTACCGCCCCTCCTCCACCGCGTCCAGCGGGAGAGTGAAGGTCAGGCGGCCGTCGGCGTCGGGGTCAAGCTGCCCGATCCAGCAGACCTCCTTCGCAAAGGCGAGATAGTCGCTGCCGTCCTTCGCGCTGTCGGCGGCCGCGTATCCGGGCTTCAGGCAGAGGATCGACATCGCCTTTTCGGCGGCGGCCGGCAGATTCAGCTGAATCTCGGCCGTTTTTTGCCTGGGGTCGGCGGTCACATGAATTTCCTCTTTTCCGAGGGAGGCGGCCGCCGCCCGGCGGAGCTGCGCGTCACCGGTCATCTCACTGTTATAGACGCCGAACTCCCAGACCGAGTTGCCCCACTTGGTCGCCCGCGTCTCGCAGTAGAGGCGGACATAGCGCGCCTCCGTCTTATCAAAGTCGAGGGTTACAAGGCCGCCTGCGCCGTCGGTTACCGACGCTACCGTTTTAAAGTCCGAGTCGGCCGTACCGTCGGCCGAAACCTCAATCCGGTAGCGGGAGGCATAGGCCGTCTCCCAATCAATCGAAACCTGATTGATCGTCGTAACTTCGCCCAGGTCGACCATCAACCACTGATTATCCTCCTCTGCCGACGCCCAGCGGCTGCTGTTGTCGCCGTCGACCGCCTTGTCGGGGGAGACCTCCGCCTTTTCATAAGAGCTGGCGGTCGCCGTCTTTCCCAGCGCGAAATTGGGGGGAGACCATGGCTCCATCCCGGCCGCGGCAGCAATCGGCGCGCGCGCCGCATCCCACAGGAAGGCCTTTACCGCGTATCGCGTCATATCGTCGCTCTTTGGCACAGTGAGGCCGGGGGTGCGCAGGGTCACGGTTTTTCCCGCGGCCAGCGCCAGCGTCTGTGTCTCCACCGTCCAGTCGGTCAGCACCCCGTCGGTGTACAGGGCGAGGATCAGGCTGAGCTCGGCCGTCGTATCATAATACCCGGTCAGGTCGATTTCAGCCGTCAGCTCTCCGGCCGCGACCGCCTGCCGCTCCTCCCCGTCCACGAGAAAACGCGGCTGCCCGGCGCTGCACATGCCGGTCGCCGTCACCTCGCAAACGGCCGCCGCAAAGGTGTCGGGATGGATGGCTATGATGACGCCGCTGCCCGCGCCGTCCGCCTCAACCGCGACGGTCGTCTTCCCGGTCGCCGCGTCATAGGAGCTGTCGGTGATCCGGATCTCCGGATTGGTCGAAACAAACCGCAGCTCCGCCTTCGGCACATCTTTGCCGAGCGTGGCCGAAAGCGCCGCCGGCTGCCCCGCGTGTACGGTCAGGCTGGTGGAGGAGAGGCCTACCTCCCCTTCCTCCGGGAGGTTCGCACGCGGGTCCCAGGTGGCTACCGCAAGGCGGGAATCGGCCGTGCCGTAATAAATGTACCAGATGTCGTTGTAGTAAATCAGCCCCTCCACAAAGCAGACGTTGTTGACCAGCCCCTCCAGCTCATAATCCTCCTCCGGATACATGAAATAGGACATGGAGCGGTGAATGAGCTTTGTGGGATCATCCTTGTCGAACACGACCTGCCCCGGGCAATAGGCCCGGTTGGCCAGCATCGGATCGCCGTTCCCGTCGGGAGAATCGTTGGCGCAGTTGTAGAGCATGAAGATGCCGTCATCGGTATAAATCGCGGCCGGGCCCGGCTCGACCAGATAGCTGTCGTACATGCCCTTGCGCGGCTTCATGACCGAGACCAGCCGGCCGTTTTCATCCTCCAGCGGCGTCCAGTGGATCAGGTCGTCGGAGTAAGCCATGAAGAAATCCGACTCACCCCAGTACATCCAGAATTTTCCGTCGTCCATCCGCTTTGCAATCTGCTTGCCGTCGACGATTTCGGTAATCACCGATCCCGATTTGGACCAGGTGTCCCGGTACTTCCCGTCATACGCGTCGGCAAAGGTCAGGCCGTGCTTCTCCCAGGTGATCAGATCGTCGGAGGAGGCGACCATCAGCCGGGCGACAGAGCCGTTATATCCGGTATAGTAAATATAGTATTTGCCGTCCGGCCCCGCAACCACGCGGGGATCCTCGCAGCCGCCGCCCCACTCATACTCGTTATAGGTGTTGTCGGGATAGAGTACCGGCGTGTCCCGCCGGGTGAAGCTGAGGCCGTCCGCGCTCGTGGCCAGCCCGACGCGGGAGGTCTTTTTCTCGGTATTATCCTGCGCCCGGTAGAGCAGGTTGATGACCCCGTCCTTGACGATCGCGGTCGGGTTGTAGAGGGAGAGATCGGTCCACAGAATCTCCTTCCCCCAGACCGGGCAGGTAAATTTGTCGGTCGTGTTCGGCTCAAGAATCGGGTTGCTCTCGTCCGCCTTCACAAACGGCCCCATCCCCCAGGAGGGATAGTCCCCACACTCAAAAAGCTGGATTTCACCAAGCTGGGTGTGGGCGTTTCCGCCGTTTTCGGTAATCTCCAGCTTATAGCTGCTGTAGGCGGCGTCGGGCGCAAATTCAAAAATCCTTTTAAGCTTGCGGCCATAGAAAACCTCCCCCTTACGGGCGTCAAGCAGCGTCCAGCTCTCCCCGTCATTGGAGCCGTAGAGGTTCCAGCTTTTCGGGTCGCGGTCGGCATCGTCGTTGGCCGAAACAAGCGCGTATTTGGTAATATAATACCGCGCGCCGCCGGCAAAAGAATAGGTCACCGAAACCGACGAGGTATTGCGAACCAGCCATTTGGTAGAGGCCGAATTGTCAAACGCCTTGGAAACGTCCTCCCCATCCGGGGAATCGGTCATGCTGGCCTCGGCCGTACCGCCGGCCGCGCGGTTGATCATCTCGCTCTCCTCCAACGCCGCGCCGACGCTGACCGAGCAGATGTCGGTGGCATAGCTGTCCTCACTCACCGCGATCACGCTGCCGGAGGTGTTCTCCCCGGTCGAGACGGTAACGCTCGTCTTGCCCGTATCGGCGTCGAATACGGGATCGGAAAGCAGGATCGCGCTGTCGGTAGCGACAAAGTGCACGCGCTTATTCTGCGTGCTGTCGGGAAGCACCTGCGCCGTCAGGGTCGCGCTTTCCCCCGCATCGAAGGACAGGCTGTGCCTATCCAGCAGGACGCGCGACGCCGCCCCCTCTACCGCTTCTCCTGCGGCAGAGGCCAGCATACTCGCCGGCTGCAGCACAAGGCAGAGGGACACCACCGTCCCGGCAATTTTCTGAATCATCTGGGTCTTCATACGCTCTCACTCCTCAAAAAATCAATCGGACTGTAGACTGTAACAGGACTGCTGCGAGTTAAAAACCGGTTTTTCTGTAAATATTATGCAGAACCGCCAACTTGAAAATCAATATATATTTACTTGATTTTTTAGCTCTCGCGCAACTATTTTTACCGTATCGGAGGGCAGCGGGAGGCAGAAGCCGCGTCTTCGGCCATAAAAAAACCGGAGACGCGCACATAAAGCATGTGCACATCTCCGGATTACAGGCTGAAAAAATTTCTGTCAAGGCCGGCCGCAAAAAGCCGGCGGTCGGCAGTTTCCGGTTTGGCCGGGGCTTATCTCTTTTTCAGAGAGACCGCCTGCATCCCCTGCTCTTTATACCGCTGTTCGGTCAGCGCACGGGGATAGGCCACACAGCCGTGGTTTTCATACGGGTCGTTGAAGAAATACTGCTCCGCATCATAGCCGACCAGCAGCATGCAGTGCTCATTCGAGCGCCAGGTGAAGATGTCTCCCCCCTCCAGCAGGCGCCATGAGGGGCCGACAATACTCGGCCGCAGATCCATACAGGCCCAGAGGATCACCGGCATCTCCCGGTCGATATACGCGGCCAGAAGGTCGGAGATTTCCCGCCCGGTCTCATTCTGCACCGCGTATCGGTCGGACACAATCCGTTCCAGCGCGCGGGCAATCACCGGCGCGTAGCAGCCGAAGGAGTCCGGGTCATACGGACTCCCCGCAAAGGCGCGGCGCGGGTCGGGGCCGTAGAGCAGCCCCTCCCTCTCCTCAAACACCTGCCGGTCGAGATATTCCTCAATAAAGCCGTCGACCGAAACCGCATAGCCGAGATACTGCAAAAGCATGACGGTCGACACACTCTCGCACCCGGTCGGCCAGCGCGGCTTCTGCCCGATATACGGAACGTCCAGCTTACGCATCGGCAGAGGCCGCCTCGCCGTCGTCCGCCTTTCCGGCGTTCTTTTTATCCAGCAGCCACCGGATCAGATAGAGCGCGCCGATCAAGATGGCCAGGCTGGCCACAAGCGCAATAATCCAGTTCTTGCAAACCGCGGCAATGATGTACCCGATCACGCAGACGCCGGCCACCACCATGGCATACTGCATCTGGGTCTGCACATGGTTGATGTGGTTGCACTGCGCGCCGGCCGAAGACATGATGGTGGTGTCGGATATGGGCGAGACGTGGTCGCCGCAAACCGCACCGGCCAGAACGGCCGAAACCGAGATAATCATCATCTCCAGATTGGCGCCGCTGAAGAGGCTGACGACAATCGGAACCAGAATGGCGAAGGTACCCCAGGAGGTACCGGTCGAAAATCCGAGGAACAGCGCCACAAGGAACATGATGGCCGGCGCCAGGAGGCTGGCCGCCGCATGCGAGCCGACCGCTCCGCCGACGAAGGTGCCAATCTCAAGCACGTCGCCGACGCCCTTGAGCGTCCAGGCGAAAATCAGCACGGTCACGGCCGGAACCATCAGCTTAAAGCCGTCGACCAATCCGCTCATAAAGACGGAGAATTTCATGATCCGCCGCGGCAGATACAAAAGCAGCATGAAGATCAGGGTAACAAAGGTAGAGAAGATCAGGCTGACCTCGGCGTCGCAGCCGGCAAACGCGTCAATCACATTGGTCGCGCCATCCAGATAGCCGGTATAAATCATGGCGCCGATCGCCGTAACGATCAGAACCGCCACCGGCAGAACCAGGTCAAACACCCGACCCTTCGGGTTGCCCTTTTCCTCCTCGAGCGCCTCAAACTCCTCCGCGCCGGAGGTGAAGAGGTCGCCCTTCTCGGCATTACGCTCATGCTTTTTCATGAGGCCGTAATCAAACTTGAACAGAATGACAAACAACACCATGGCAATGGTCAGCAGGGCATAGAGGTTATAGGGGATCGTCCGCAAAAACAGCTGGAATCCGGTGATTCCGGCATCCTCCGGCACATAGGAGTTGACCGCGGCCGCCCAGCTGGAGATCGGCGCGATGATGCAGACCGGCGCTGCCGTCGCGTCGATGATATACGCCAGCTTCGCGCGGGAGACCTTGTACTTATCGGTCACCGGCCGCATAACCGAGCCGACGGTCAGGCAGTTGAAATAGTCGTCGACGAAGATCAGCAGGCCAAGGCCGGTGGTCGCCAGCAGGGCGCTGCGCTTCGACCGGATTTTCCGCCCGGCCCAGTTGCCATAGGCGGCCGAACCGCCCGACTTGGCCAGAAGGACAATGATCATGCCCAACATAATGTCAAAGATCAGGATGTTGAGATTCATGTTGTCCTTCATGATCTCGAACAGAGAAGTAAACGCCTGCCAGGGGTGAAACCCGCTGTAGAAGAGCACGCCGACCACAATTCCGGCCAGCAGAGAGCTGTACACCTCTTTGGTCACAAAGGCCAGCACGATGGCCAGGATCGGCGGCACCAAAGACCACCAGGTTCCGATAAATATTGAACCGTCCATTTTCACAATTCCTCCACTTTTGATACGGCAAGCCGCATTTTTACTGAGATATCATACCACAACCGCGGAGGGTATCACAACAAAAAGATTACATCTTCGCCAAATTTCGCCGTTTTTTATGAATTAAACTGTTCAGCTTTGTATAATCCTTCAAAAATTGTATAATTATTAGGGATGATTTTTGGGATTGAGGGGTGGGAGGCGGGGTACTTTTGCGGAATATTTCCTATCCTGCTTACTGCAAAATTGGGGGTTTTGCGCTCATGCCGCGGGGGTGGGGTGCTTTTGTGGTTGCTTTCTCTATCCAACTTACTGCAAAATCCCACCTTTCCGCGGCCCGAGCGCAAAAGTTAAACTTTGCAGGAAGTATGCTATAATAAATCAAACAAGCCGTCAGGCTCATTCACCTAACGGCTTTGCAGAATTTTCATATCCGAGTATTTCATTTACATCACATTGCAGTACATAACATATCCGCGCCAAAATATCTGCGTCTATTTTCTCCAGCTTTCCGTCACACCAGTTGTCTGTTCTCTGAAATGTTTTGCTATTCTTTCACCGCCTCCTTTTTACGTATATGCTGCCACATCACCCAATTGATATAGCCTGAAATTGACCGA
>OMNU01000309.1_pt1 | contig 22621 bp, 18 predicted proteins | sample 1673511 | NCBI WGS metagenome assembly OMNU01 (sample SAMEA103958113, study PRJEB25191) | human gut metagenome | reverse complement strand
AATCGTTTCTATTTGCAAGTTGCAAATGCAACTTTTTAAAAGAACCTAAAATTGTTCACGTTTTGTTAGAGTTATTGAACTGCCCTGGGACTATCCCACACAGATACAGCGGCCGGGGAAGCGATCGCTTCCCCGGCCACACTGGTTGATCTTATTCCTCGTTCCGGGCCTTGGCCTCTGCGATCGCCTTCTCCTGCGCCGCGGGAGGGCAATCCTCATAGCGGACAAAGTGCAGGGTAAAGGTGCCGCGGGACTGGGTCATGGAGCGGAGGTCGATGGCATAGGTGCTCATCTCGCCCATGGGGACCTCAGCGGTGATGACCTGCTCGCCATTGCCAGCAGGGTCCATACCCATGACGCGGCCGCGACGCTTGTTCAGGTCACCCATGACATCGCCCATGTAGCTGTCAGGCACGGTGACCTTCAGCTCGCCCACAGGCTCCATCAGGCAGGGGTTGGCCTCAGGCAGAGCGGCCTTGTAGGCCAGCTGAGCGGCGGTCTTGAATGCGATTTCGGAGGAGTCAACGGGGTGATAGGAGCCATCATACAGAACGGCCTTCAGATTCACCACCGGATAACCGGCCAGAGGACCGTGGACGCAGGCCTCCCGCAGGCCCTTTTCCACAGCGGGGAAATAGTTCTTGGGCACGGAGCCGCCGAACACTTCCTCAGCGAAGATCATGTCATCCTGCTCGGTCTGGGGCTCGAAGCGGATCCACACGTCACCGAACTGGCCGCTGCCGCCGGTCTGCTTCTTATGACGGCCCTGCTTCTGCACGGTCTTGCGGATCTTTTCACGGTAGGGCACGCGCGGGGTGTCGAGCTCGGCGTCCACGCCGAAGCGGGTCTTGAGCTTGCTCACGAGCACGTCGATCTGAATGTCGCCCGCGCCGGAGACGACCATCTGATGGGTCTCGGCGTTGTTGACGACGGTAAAGGTCGGGTCTTCCTCGTTCAGACGGTTGAGGCCGGTGCCGAGCTTTTCCTCCTGACCGCGGGTCTTGGGCGCGATGGCGCGGGAGTAGCAGGGCTCGGCGTAGGGCATACCCGCCAGCTTGACGATGCTCTTCGGGTCGCAGAGGGTGTCGCCGGTCTTGACGCGGTCCATCTTGGCGATGGCGCCGATGTCGCCGCAGCAGATCTCCTTGACCTCCTCGTTCTTCTTGCCCTTGAGGGTGTAGAGACGGCCAAGCTTTTCGGTGTTGCCGGTGGTGGTGTCGTAGAGGGACATATCGCCGGTGATCTTGCCGCGGACGACCTTGACGAGGGAGAACTTGCCGTACTGGTCGGAAACGGTCTTGAAGACGATGGCGGCGGTGGCGCCGTTTTCATCGTGGGCGACCTCGACGGCGTTGCCGTCGTCGTCCTGCGCGGCCTCGGCGGGCATATCGGTGGCGACGGGAACTAGATCGAGCACGGTCTGCATCAGCATATCGACGCCGAGACCGGAGATGGCGCTGCCGCAGAGCACGGGAGCGACGCTGCCGTCGCGCACGCCGAGCTTGAGGCCCTTGGCGATCTCCTCGGCGGAGAGCTCCATGGTCTCGAAGAACTTTTCCATCAGCTCCTCATCGGCGCCGGCGGCGGCTTCCATCAGCTCGGCACGCAGGGCCTCGACCTCGTCGGCGATGTCGGCGGGAATGGCGCACTCGGCAGCCTTGCCGCCCTTGACCTCATAGGCCTTGTTGTGCAGCAGGTCGACGATGCCGGTGACCTTCTTGCTGCCGTCGATGATGGGGGCGACGATGGGCGCGACAGCGGTGCCGAACTTGCCCTTGAGGGCGTCGAAGCAGGCGTTGTAGTCGCTGTTCTCCTCGTCGGTGCGGTTGATGAAGATCATGCGGGGCTTATTGCCGAGCATCTTCCAGGCGCGCTCCGCGCCGACGCTCAGGCCGTCCTTCGCGCCGCAGACCAGCACGGCGCACTCGGCCGCGCGGATACCGGAGAGAACTTCGCCGGCGAAGTCAAAGTTGCCCGGAGTGTCGAGCACGTTGATCTTCACGTTCTTGTACTTCACGGGGGCGACGGCGAGGGAGATGGAGATGTTTCTCTTGATCTCTTCCGCGTCGTAGTCGCAGGTGGTGTTGCCGTCGGTGACCTTGCCGAAGCGGTCGGTGCCGCCGGTCATGAACAGCATACTCTCAGCGAGGGTGGTCTTGCCGCTTCCGCCATGGCCGAGCAGCACGATGTTGCGAATGTCTTTTGCACTCATAGGGGTTCATGTCTCCTTCCAGATCGTAATTCCCTTGCGGGAAGTCACTTCAACAGCTCAATTATATAATATTCTTTCCGTCAATACAACTATTGTAATTTTAGAAGTTTGATAGCCATTTTTGCTAAAAATGCTCAATAACGGTCCGCCCAGAAGCCCTCGATGAGCGCCGCGAGCGCCCAAAGGAGCAGATAGAGCAGCATCGAGACCGGTGTGAGCGCGCTGTACGCGCCGACAAAGGTGAGGTAAAACGCCAGCAGCGCGGACACGGCGCTGCTCCCGAGCGAGAGCACGGCGGCCACGCGCACGGCGTGGACCAGACGCTTGCTGCCGACGGCGATCTCGGCGTAGGGCATCAGCCCCTCGCGGTAGAGCAGCGCATAGGGATGCTCGCCGTCCTTCTCCGAGAGCGCGAGGCGCGTGGAGATGGTGGGATAGACCGCGCGGGCGTCGGTGCCGAACTTGCGCTTCAAAAGCGCGGGCGTGATGCTGCCGTCGCGCACGGCGAGCACGGGCGTGATGCGGCTGCGCTTGAGCGCGTGGAGCGCCCAGTCCACATTCTCTGCCGCCGTGTACTTGACGGCGAAAACGGCGATGAGCGTGCCGTCCACGGCGAGGAACGCGCCGGTCTTGAGGCTCAGGCCGCCGGGCATCGTGACGTGCATCTTGCGGCAGAAGGCGGCGGTGCCGAAGAGCACCGTTTCGCCGTGGATAAGGCCGGAGACGCCGCCCTCCTCATAAAAGCTCAGATCGTCGAGCGGCTCGAGTCTTCCGCCCTCGCCCTCCAAAAGCGTGTCGAACAGGCGGCTCAGGCCGCTTTGCGAGGCGTGCGCCATCGTGGCGGCGTAGGAGATGACCTTGCCGCTCTCCTCGCCGTAGATCTTCAGCCCGTTCAGGCTGACCGTTCCCGGCGGGAACAGGTCGGTGTCGGTGAGGATGACGCAGTTGCTGCGGCGCAGGCGGTCCGCGCCGACATAGCCCGCCAGCGCGCTGCCGGACTTGACGAAGCGCTTCGTCAGCCGACGCAGCGGCAGAGAATAGCACAGCGGAAAGGCAAGCATATTGATCGCCGTGAGCAGCACGCCCCAGTTCCAGAGGAACAGCAGCCGCTCCCCGCGCCGCAGCGTGGAGAGCACGGCAAATACGAGCGAGACGGCAAGCAGCACGGGCAGCAGCACGCCCTGCCAGTGCGAGGCGGCGTCCTCCCGCTGCGCGCAGCGGGAAAAGCCCTGCGCGCTGCCGCGGCGCTTGGCGGCTCCGCCCGCGGTGACGGTGACGAGATAGTCCGGCTCGCCGACCGCGGCGACGCGGAAGGTATCGTACATCGCGCCGAAGAGCAGCGCGCGCCCAAGCAGGGCACAGCTCATGCCGAGCATGGCGACGGCGTGGAACGGGACCGCGAGCGCGGCGCGTGCGGGCAGGAAAAAGTCGAGCGCCGTGTCCGCCAGCGTGACGGCGCAGGCGAGCGAGGAGAGCAACTCATAGGTGACTGTCCTCGCGCGGAGCTGCTCGAAGGCGTAAACGAACACGTCGCGTCCGAGGACGCAGACAAGAAGCTCGGCAATGAAAAACGGCAGGCAGCTGAGCAGCCTTTCCTCGGCGAACAGCGCAGGCATGACGCCGAAATGGTCGAGCAGCAGCGCGAGCCACGAGAGCGCGGTGACGAGCAGCGCGGCCTGCGCGCTGCGCAGGCCCATGCGCGCGTCGTCGCGGTAGTCGGCGGCCAGCTCGCCCGCGTCCGGCTCGGGGGTGTCGTCCCGCTCACCGAAATCCTCGGTAAAGAAGTCCTCAGGCTCGTCGGGCTCCTCCTGCGGCGGCTCCTCCCCGGACTCGTCGGAATAAAGCCGCTCGGTGTCGCGCAGCCTTCTGCGCGAGAAAAGCCCGCGGCGCTTCGGCGGCAGAAGCTCGATCGGCTCCTCCGCCTCCTCGTCGAGCACGGACTGCACGGTGCTCTCAAGCACCTCCTGCAGACTCACGGTGTCCTGCGCGGGCTCCGCAGCCGACGGCTCCTCCGGCGGCGCGGACGGCTGCGGCTCCGGCGGCTCCGCGGCGGGCGCGGCGGTTTTCCCGATCCGCACGGCGGGCCGCGGCTCGGGCAGCCCGACGTCCTCCGGCTCTGCGGCGGCTTCGGCGCCGTCCTCCCGGGAGCCGAACTCCGCCAGAATGCTCTCGAGCGTCAGGTCCGCGTCGTCCGACGCGCTGCGGGCCGCGCCGCGCAGCAAAAGCTCGGACTCAGCGAGCGTTTGTTCAAATTCTTGATCCTTTTTGTGATCCATGGAAGACCTCGTGAATGGCGGCGCGCGTCAGCCAAGGCGCTGACGCACGGCCTCGTAGAGCAGAATGGCAGCGGCGGCGGAAGCGTTGAGCGAGGAGATGCGGCCCTTCATCGGGATGCTGACGAGGAAGTCGCAGCCCTCGCGCACAAGCCGGCCCATGCCGTCGCCCTCGCTGCCGATGACGATGGCGGCAGGGCCCTTGAGGTCGGCCTCGTACAGGCTCGTGGTCCCCTCGGCGGCGGTGCCGAAGATCCACACGCCCTGCTGCTGCAGCTCCTTCAAAAGCGCCGGAATGTTCGGCACGCGCGCGACGGGCAGATAGCTCACCGCGCCCGCGCTCGTCTTGCCGACGATGCTCGTCAAGCCCGCGCTGCGGCGCTTGGGGATGATGACGCCGTGCGCGCCCGCGCACTCCGCCGTGCGGATGATGGCGCCGAGGTTGTGCGGGTCGCTGATCTCGTCGCACACCACGAGCAGAGGGGCCTCCCCACGTTCACGGGCGGCGGAGAGGATGTCCTCCACGCTCGCGTACTCGCGCACGGCGGCGAGGGCGATGACGCCCTGGTGCGCCTTCGTCGCGCTCATGTAGTCGAGCTTGCGGCGGTCGGCCTCGACCACCACCACGCCCGCCGCGCGGGCGGTGGAGGCGATGTGCCCGAGCGTTTTGTCCGTCTCGCCGCGGGCGATGAAGATCTTATCAATGGGCGTGCCGGCGCGCAGCGCCTCGGTCACGGCGTTGCGTCCCTCGATGAGGCCGTCCGCCTCGGCGTCGCGCTCGCGCATGGGGACCCTTTCCTCCGATTTCCGCTCACGCGGGAAGCGCTTTCCAACGTGGTCGTCCGCGCCGCGCGGCCCGCGCTTTTCTTCGTATTCCTTCGACATAAACCGATCCTCCCGGTCAAAATTCGTATACATAATACACTATATCACAACAGACGGATAAGATAAAGGGGGAAGCGGACAAAAATTCACCGAAAATTCATACCGCGGCGCTTGTGAAACGAGGAGGGGTATGCTAAAATACCATATAATTAACTTGGCAAGCTGTCGCCTGTGCCCGCGCAGGGCCGCAGGCGGAAAGGAACGCAGATACATGGATCAGAACGACAAGAACAAAAGCAACAAGAACAACGACCGCCGCAGGGGCGTGCTGTCGCTGCTCATCTGGGCGCTGGTGCTGACCATCGGCTTCAACTATCTCCTCTCGGCGATGGACACGAAGAAGCTGGCGGAGAGCACCTGTGAGATCCGCTACGACGAATTTCTCGACCTTGTCCGCGACGGCAAGGTCAAGGAGGTCGAGATCGCGGACCGCACACTCAACATCACGCCTGTGGACGGCTTCACCTACACCGACGCGGACGGCAAGACCTACTCAGGGGACTTCCAGCTCTTCACCACGCAGATCAACGACCCTGAGCTGCGGTCGTTCCTGGATGAAAACGGCGTGGAGTTCGGCAAGCCCTACAAGGCGGAGACCTCGTATCTCGAGATCATCATGCTCAACTACGTCCTGCCCACGGCGCTGATGGTCGGCGCGTTCATTCTGATGATGCGCTTCATCAGCAAAAAGACCGGGGGCGGCGGCTTCGGCGGCCTCGGCAGCGTCGGCAAGTCCAACGCGAAGGTCTACATGGAAAAATCCACCGGCGTCACCTTTGCCGACGTCGCCGGTCAGGACGAGGCGAAGGAATCCCTCGTCGAGATCATCGACTTCCTGCACAATCCCCAGAAGTATACCGACATCGGCGCGAAGCTGCCGCGCGGCGCGCTGCTCGTCGGCCCTCCGGGCACGGGCAAAACGCTGCTCGCCAAGGCGGTCGCGGGTGAGGCGAACGTGCCGTTCTTCTCCATCTCCGGCTCCGGCTTTGTGGAGATGTTCGTGGGCGTCGGCGCGAGCCGCGTGCGCGACCTCTTTGCCGAGGCCTCGAAGGTAGCGCCCTGCATCATCTTCATCGACGAGATCGACGCCATCGGCAAGACGCGCGACACGCGCTTCGGCGGCAACGACGAGCGTGAGCAGACGCTCAACCAGCTGCTCGCCGAGATGGACGGCTTCGACCCCGGCAAGGGCATCATCGTTCTCGCCGCCACCAACCGCCCCGAGGTGCTCGATCAGGCGCTGCTGCGCCCGGGCCGCTTCGACCGCCGCATTACCATCGACCGCCCGAACCTCGCGGGCCGCATTGCCACGCTCGAGGTCCACACCCGCAACATCAAGCTCGGTGAGGACGTCGATCTCAAGAAGGTCGCGCTCGCGACCGCCGGCTGCGTCGGCGCGGACCTTGCCAACATCGTGAATGAGGCGGCGCTGCGCGCCGTGCGCAAGGGCCGCAAGCTCGTCACGCAGGAGGATATGCTCGCCGCGTTCGAGTTCGTCATCGCGGGCAGCGAGAAGAAGAACAGCGTGCTCACCGAGTTTGAAAAGAAGCTCGTCGCCTACCACGAGGTCGGCCACGCGATGGTCGCCTACAGGCAGAAGAACGCCGAGCCCGTGCAGAAGATCACCATTGTGCCCCATACCGAGGGGAGCCTCGGCTACACGCTCCTCATGCCCGAGGAGGACAAGACGAATCTGCGCACCCGCGACGAGCTGATGGCGAAGATCGCCGTCTCCATGGGCGGCCGTGCCGCCGAGGAGGTCATCATGCACACGATGACCAACGGTGCCTCTCAGGACATTCAGGAGGCCACGAACATCGCGCGCAACATGGTCGCCATGTACGGCATGAGCAACGAGTTCGGCATGATGGCGCTCGGCTCCGTGCGCAGCCAGTATCTCGACGGCGGCTACGGTCTCGACTGTGCGCAGGAGACTGCCGCCGTGATGGATAAGGCCGTCAAGGAAATTCTGGAGAAGTGCTACGCCGACGCGGTGAAGGTCATCGAGGAGAATATCGACGATATGCACAAGGTCGTCGCCTATCTTTTGGAGAAGGAGACGATCACCGGCGGCGAGATGGTCGCCATCCTCGAGGGCCGCGACCCCGCGACGGTGGAGGACGCCTACGCTTCCACGCGCAGGAGCGACAGCGACTTCCGTCCCTCCGTGCCGAGCACCATCGAAGCGCCCGCGCGTCACATCTCCATGACGAGCGAGAAGATCGAAATGCCGCCGCTGGGCGGCGAAGCACCGGACGAGTCCGCCGCATCCGACGCGGAGAACGGCAAGGACGCGGAAACGCCCGCGGAGGAGACCCCTGCACAGGACGCTCCCGCCGGTGACGGCGCGGAAACGCCCGATCACGAATAAACCGAAAGCGCCGCCCGCAGGCGGCGCTTTTCCGTAAGGAGGAGTCCCCATGAGACAACAGACGAGGGAGCTGGCGCTCGCGAGCGTGCTCGGTGCGCTGGCGGTGCTGTTCCTGTTCCTCGGCGGCGTGCTGCCGCTGGCGCTCTACGCCTGTCCCCTGCTTGCGTCCGTCTGCCTGCTGCCCGTGCGCGAGGAGTGCCGCGCGAGCTATCAATGGTGCTGCTTTTTCGCCGCCGCCATTTTGGGATTGCTGCTTGGGCCGGACAAGGAATCCGCGCTGCTCTTCTGCTTTCTGGGCTATTACCCGCTCGTGCAGCCGAGTCTCGACGCGATCGGCAGCCGCGCGCTGCGCTTTCTCACGAAGCTCGGGCTGTACGTCCTCGCCGTCGGCGCGATGTACGCGCTGCTCGTCTTTGTGTTCCGGCTCGACGCGGTGACGGCGGAGCTGGCGGCGACCGCCCCGTGGCTCATCGCGGCGACCTTTGCGCTCGGCGCGGTGCTGCTCTTTCTCTATGACGAGCTGCTGCGCCGCTTCGCGCGGCTGTATCGAAGGAGGAAGAGAGGATAACAAGGAAGTCGGCAGGAGCCATACGGTTCCTGCCGACTTTTTATGTTCTTATGCATCCTCCTTCGGCTGTAGCTTCGCGCTGAGATAGGCTGCGAGCGCGCCGAGCGCGGCGGCAAGCAGGCACAAAAGCACGTCGCGCGCGCCGTCGTAATGCAGCGGGATGATAACGACCGTCGAGGCCAGCACGATGCCGAACACGGCGTGGTAGAAAAGCGGGTAGTGCGTCTGGAAGCACCAATTCACCACGCGCGCGAGCGTCAGCACGATGAGCGCCATGCCGAGCAGCCACGGCAGGATCACCGCCATGTCGAGCCTTGCGAAGCCCTCGGCCATCGGCGTGAACAGCCCGACCGCCATCAGGATGGAGGAGGACGTCATGCCCGGTACGATCAGGCTCAGCCCCCAAAGCAGGCCGCAGAAGAGAAAGCCGAGGAAGCCCGGGCGCATCGTGTAGAACGCGCCGTACTGCGCGTAGAGCAAAACAGCGGAGAGGGCAAGAAAGCTGGCCGCGCAGGAAAGGTACGCGCCGCGTCCGCGCCCCTGCGCGCCCGCCTCGGCCCACAGGCTCGGGAGCGTACCGAGGATCAGGCCGATGAACAGGCAGGTCGCGAGCTTTTCCGAGCGGTCGAACAGCACAAGGATCAGTCCGCCGCCGCACAGGAAGCCGAGGATCGCGCCGGCGCCGACCGGCAGCAGGAGGGAAAGATGGCGGCGCAGCCCGTTGAGCGGGTGGGCGAGCACCTCCATCACCGGCCGGTAGATGCCGAAGATGACCGACAGCACGCCGCCGGAGATGCCCGGCAGAATACCGCCTGCGCCGATAATAAAGCCCTGCACCAGCCGCAGCAGGACCGTCTTGAGGGAGAAACCCATTTTTAATAGCCTCTCTTCCGGTCGACCAGATGCGCAAGCGGACGGCCCGCGGCATAGTTTTCCAGATCGTCGCAGAACATCTGCACGCTCTTGTCGCAGGTGTAGCCGAGCGTCATGTTGCCCGCGACGTGCGGCGTGAGCAGCAGATTTTTCGCGCGGCGCAGCGGATGGTCGGCGGGCAGCGGCTCAGGCACGACCACATCGAGCGCCGCACCGGCGAGCTGCCCGGCGTTGAGCGCGTCGCAGAGCGCCTCCTGGTCGATGGCGGTGCCGCGGCCGACGTTCACGACGAAGGCGCTGTCGGGCAGCAGCGCGATGCGCTCGCGCGAGAGGATGCCCACGGTCTCCGCCGTGGAGGGCAGCGCCATCACGAGAAGATCCGTTTCGGGCAGGACGCTGTCCAACTCCGCGATGGCATGGATGGAGGTGAACGCCGGGTCGGAGGATCTGACCGTGCGGCGCACGCCGGTGATGCACGCGGGATGGAAGGCCTGCGCGCGGCGGGCAAACTCCGTGCCGATGTCGCCCGTGCCGAGCACAGTGATGCGCGCGCCGTGCAGCGAGCGGATGCCGCCGGGCAGCATTTCCCAGCCGCCGTTGCGGATGACCTCGGTATACTCCATCTGGCGGCGCAGCAGCATCAGGCAGACCATGATAAGGTGCTCGGAAATGGTCGTGCCGTAGGCGCCGGAGGAGTTGGAGAGCAGGCAGTCGGGATTTTGATAAAGCCCGTCGTCACAGAAATGATCCACGCCCGCCCAGCAGGTGCAGTACCATTTGAGGCTTTTCGCACTTTTTACGACCTTGCGAGAGCAATGCCCGTAGAGGATCTCACAGTCGTCCACCCTGCCGACCGCTTCGGCGGACGAGGGGAAATACTCGATCTCATAGCCATATTTGGCTGCCGCCGCGTTGAGCTGACGCTCGTATTTGTCGTTGAGAAAGTCGATGATGACGCCGATCTTTTTAGCCATGCTGAGTGATCTCCTTTATAATTTGTTCCGCGCAGCGCATTCCGTCCGCCGCGGCGGAGAGAATGCCGCCGGCATAGCCGGCGCCCTCGCCGCAGGGATAGAGCCCGCGCAGAGCGGTTTGATAGGTATCGTCGCGCACGATGCGCACGGGGGAGCTGGAGCGCGTCTCAACCGCGGTGAGCACCGCGTCGGGCGCGGCAAAGCCGTGCAGCTTTTTCTCCAGCAGCGGCAGCGCCTCCTCCAGCGCCGCGCAGACGAACGGCGGCAAGCAATCGTGCAGGTCGCACCAGCGCACGGCGGGGCGGTAGGTCGGTGTGACCCTCCCCGGTCCGATCGACGGACGGTGCGCGAGGAAATCGCCGACCGTCTGTGCGGGAGCGGCATAGCCCCCGCCGCCGAGGGCGTAGGCGGCCTCCTCCAGCCGTCGCTGAAAGGCGACGCCCGCGAGCACGTCCGTACCGCCGAAGTCCTCCGGCGTAACGGAGACGAGCAGCCCGCCGTTGATGTTTTCACCGTCGCGCGCCAGCTCGCTCATGCCGTTCGTGACCACGCGGCCCGCTTCGCTTGCCGCGGCGACGACCTGTCCGCCGGGGCAGACGCAGAACGAGAACACGCCGCGCCCCGCCGCCGTGTGGGCCGAGAGCTTATACGAGGTCGGCGGCAGCGAGGGGTGGCCCGCGTACTGCTTATACTGCTGCGCGTCCATATCACTCTGGCGGTGCTCGATGCGCACGCCCACGGCAAAGGGCTTCGGCTCCATCGGGATGCCCGCATCACGCAGCATGGCGAAGGTGTCGCGCGCGCTGTGGCCGACCGCGAGCACCGCGTGCTCCGCGGGGAGCGTATACGTTCCGTCGGGAGACGTGACCCGCAACGCGGCGAGCCGTCCGTCCCTCCGCTCCAGTCCGGTGACCTGATGGTTGAAGCGCACCTCCGCGCCGAGGGAAAGCAGCTCCTGCCGCAGATTCTGCAAAACGGTGTAGAGCCGGTCGGTGCCGATGTGCGGCTTGGCGTCGATGAGGATGTCCTCGCTCGCGCCGAACGCGGCGAACTCCTCTAAAATATAGCGGTGGCGGACGTCCTTCGTGCCGGTGTTGAGCTTGCCGTCGGAAAACGTGCCCGCGCCGCCCTCGCCGAACTGGACGTTCGAGCGCTCGTTCAACTCGCCCGTTGCCCAGAAGCGCTCGACGTCACGCCGCCTCCGCTCGACGCATTCGCCGCGCTCGAGCAGGATGGGCCGCGCGCCGCAGCGGGCGAGCACCAGCGCCGCGAACAGTCCCGCCGGACCCGCGCCGATCACCACGGGGCGCACGGCGGGAGGGGCGATCATCGGCGGCAGCTCGTAAAAGGCGGGCGCGTAGACGCTGACGTTTTTGTTCCTCGCGCGGCGCAGCACTCTTTCCTCGTTCTCGAGCGCGGCGGAAACGGTATAAATAAACGTCACGCCGTCGCGCGCGTCGATGCTGCGGCGGAGAATGTGCAGCGTATGGAGGGGTGCTTTGACACGCAGCGCCGCCGCGGCGCGTTCGTATAATAACGCCTCGCTCTCGCCCGGGGCGAGCTTCAGCCCTTCGATCTTCAGCATGGCAGCGCTCCTTTCGCATTGGGAAATCGGCTTTATTGTAGTATATCCGAATGTCCCGCGCAAGCTATTTTTTCCAATTCGGCCATTCTTCAGGATTTCTTTATGGCCTATTCAAAAAAAGTTCAAAAAAATTCGTTCCGGCTTCACGAAATGGACATAAACAGGGGGTATCATCGGTAGCATCAAAAGAAAAATAAACGCTTCACGGCAAGGAGGCTTATCTATGTATTACGAAGACGAAAACAACCTGTACCATTACAGCTACCGCAAGGGCGACAAGGTGGAGAATGTCCGCGACGTGGACTACACCGAGGTGCCGAACACCGCGGCAAAGGCAGACCCCTGGGAGGAAAAGAAGCCGAAGAAGAATCGGCTGGGGCTGAAGATCGCCGCGCTGGCGCTCGCCTGCGCGCTCATCGGCGGCGCGGCGGGCGCGGGCATCACGCACCATGCCTTTGCCTCCGCGCGCGGCTCGACGCAGATTGAGGTCTCCGACCGTCAGGTCGCCGAGGTCCGGCAGGTCAAGGTGGACGGCAAGCAGCAGCTCACCATGCCGGAGGTCTACGCCGCCAACGTCAACAGCGTCGTGAGCATCAACGTGTCCACCACGACGAATGTCTTCGGCCGCACGACAGAGTCCGCCGCCAGCGGCAGCGGCTTTTTCATCACCAAGGACGGCTACATCCTCACCAACTATCACGTCATCGAGGGTGCGAGCACCGTCAAGGTCACGGCCTACGACGGCACGACCTATGATGCCGCCGTCATCGGCGGCGACGAGGATTACGACATCGCCGTCATCAAGGTCGAGGGCACGAATTTCCAGCCGGTCGTGATCGGAAAGTCCGGCAGCGTGCAGATCGGCGAGACGGTCGCCGCGGTCGGCAACCCGCTCGGCGAGCTGACCTTCTCGATGTCGCAGGGCATCGTCTCCTGCGTGAACCGCGCGATCAATGTGGACGGCAAGCCCTTCAACATGATCCAGGTCGATTGCTCCATCAACCCCGGCAACTCCGGCGGCCCGCTCTTCAACAGCTACGGCGAGGTCATCGGCATTGTGTCCGCGAAGTATTCGAGCTACTCCAACACCACCGTTGAGGGCATCGGCTTCGCCATCCCCATCGACGATGTGCTCGCCATGGTCAAGGACATTATGACCGACGGCTATGTGACCAACAAGCCTTACATTGGCATCACACCGCAGAACATGACCGCACAGATGGCGCAGCAGTACCGCTACGATGTCACGCAGGGCGTGTTCGTCTGCTCGGTCGAGCCGGGCAGCGCCGCGGAAAAGGCTGGCCTTCAGATGGGTGACATCATCACCAAGATCGGCGACACGGCGATCAGCGACATGAACGACCTGAACGCCGCGAAGAAGTCTTACCGCGCGGGCGATACCGTGACGCTGACCATCTATCGCGCGGGTGGAACGAAGGAGGTCGAGCTGACCTTCGACGCCGTCCCGCAGACGCAGGAAACGGCGCAGGACAACAGCCAGCAGCAACAGGGCGGCAATAACGGCGGAAACGGCGGCTATTACTACAATCCCTGGGATTTCTTCAATAGCTTCTTCGGCAACGGCTACTACGGCAGCAGCTATTCCGGCGAGAGCCGCGACGCAGCCTGAGCAAAACAGCATACGACATACCGGGGCGGCTCTTCGGAGCCGCCCTTTTTTGCCGCGTTATGCCGCGCAAAAATAAGGACTTCCGCTTTTGGGAAAGCTGTGGTATAATTTTCTTCTATGAAACATGGAGAAGGAGGGAACGTCCATGCGCATCGGTACAGTGGAGATCAACTCGCAGCTCGCGCTCGCGCCGATGGCGGGCGTGACCGACGCGGCGTTCCGCGAGCTGTGCGCGTCCCTCGGCGCGGGGCTGACGTGCACGGAGCTCGTGAGCTCGAAGGCGCTGTGCTATCAGGATAAAAAGAGCCGCACACTGCTCGCGCCCTTTCCGGGCGAGCATCCGATGCAGGCCCAGATCTTCGGCAGCGACCCGGTCTGCATGGCCGAGGCCGCGCAGATCGCCATTGAGGCGAGCGGCGCGGACATTCTGGACATCAACATGGGCTGCCCGGTCGGCAAGGTCGTCAACAACGGCGACGGCTCGGCGCTGATGCGCGACCCCGAAAAGGCGGCGCGCATCGCCGAGGCGGTGGTCGGGGCGGTAAAGGTTCCGGTCACGGTGAAGATGCGCCGCGGCTGGGACAAGGGCAGCATCAACGCGCCGGAGCTGGCGGTGCTGTTAGAATCCGTGGGCGTCGCGGCGATCACCGTCCACGGGCGCACCCGCGTGCAGATGTACGGCGGGCAGGCAGACTGGTCGACCATCCGCGCGGTCAAGGAAGCGGTGAAGATCCCCGTTATCGCCAACGGCGATGTTTTTACCCCGGAAAATGCGATAAAAGCCTTGAAGCTCACCGGCGCGGACGCGGTGATGATCGGGCGCGGCTGCTTCGGCAATCCGTGGCTCTTTCAGCAGTGCAGAGCCGCGCTCGCGGGCGAGCCGATCCCGCCGCTGCCGCCGCTTGCCGAGCGCTGCGACGCGCTGGTGCGCCAGATCGAGCGCAGCGCGGAATTCCGCAATGAAAAGGTCGCGCTGCTCGAAGCGCGGCGGCACTACTGCTGGTATCTCAAGGGCGTGAAATACGCCAACTACTATAAAGACCAGATCAACCATATGGAAACGCTTGAGGATCTTTACCGCGTCACGGCGGGCATCAAGCGCGATCTGAGCGACTGAACACACGGAGCGGACATGAACGAAAGTGAACTGATCCAAGCCGCGCGGGGCGGCGACGAGGCAGCCTTTGAACAGCTCGTCCGGCTGCATGAGAAGAAAATATACAACCTTTGCCTGCGTATGTGCGGCAGCAGCGAGGACGCGGCGGAGGCCGCGCAGGATACCTTCCTTGCCCTCTGGCGCGGACTGGAGGGCTTCCGCGAGGATGCGGCGCTGTCCACCTGGCTCTACCGTCTGGCGAGCAACGCCTGCATTGACCTGCTGCGGCGCAGCAAGCGCACGGTGGACGGCGTATCGCTCGACGACGAGGACGTACACCTTGAGGTGCGCGACCGTGCGCCCACGCCGGAGGAGCACGTCGAGGGCCGGGAGACGCAGCGGCTGGTGCGCGAGGGGCTTGCCGCGCTGCCGGAGGATTACCGGCGCGTGCTCGTGCTGCGCGAGCTGCATCAGCTCAGCTATGCGGAGATCTGCGAGGTCACGGAGCTGGAGCTCGGCACGGTGAAGAGCCGCATCAACCGCGCGCGGCTGCTGCTGCGAAATTATTTGGCGGCAGACGGGAACTTTTTTGAAAAGCCAGCGTCAAAGGTTACAGAATGTAATCAGACTGTCGGAGGGGAGAGGAACGCAATATGAAGAAATGTGAAGAATTTGCGCCGCTGCTCTCGGCCTTTGTTGACGGAGAGCTGACGGAGGAGGAGCGTACGGAGGTGCTCGCTCATGTGAGCGAATGCGAGAAATGCAGAAGGCTGCTCGGTGAGCTGACGGCCTTGCACGCCGCCCTCGGCGAGCTGGAGGACGAGGACGTGCCCGCAGGCTTCACGGAGGGCGTGATGGCGGCGGTGCGCGCAGAAAAGGCGGCGAAAAAGCCGCAAACAAAAAAGCGGAGCGCATGGCGGCGGTGGATGCCGGTGGCGGCCTGCGCGGCGATCGTCGCACTCGCGGCGGCGGTAACGATCCCGCGAACGGCGATGAAGCAGGAAGCAAACGACGCTGCACCTGCCGCGCCTGCCGCACAGGAGGATCAGGCGATGTTTTCGATGGCGGCGCCGCCCAGCGATCCGCTGCCCGATACGGACGCCGAGGTGGAATATCCCGAGCAGCGCTGTGAAACGGTGCAGTCCAGCCCGTATTATGACCGCCAGCTTGGCGGTGCGGCGGCGGACGGGTTCAAGACCGCAAACGCACCCGCTGACTTGGAAAACGGCAGCCCAGAGGCAGAATACTACTGCGAGACCGCTCCCATCGGCGAAAGCGGCGAGGAGGGCAGCCTGCTCACCGCGTGGTACGGTCCCGTGGTGCTTGAGCTGTACGGCGCGGGCGCGACGGACTATGTGCTCTCAAGCGGCGGCGTGAAGGCCGACGACGCGGACGCCTACTATGTTCCCATCGGCGCGCTGCGCGCGCTGCCGGAGGGGCTCGGCATGAGGCAGGCGCAGGCGGAAACGCTCGCACTTGCCCCCGCGGACGCGGAGTGGGTGCTCGTCTATCCCAATGACGACAGCGAGGTGCCGCAGCCGTGAAGAAGCGTTCGCTGTGGCTCTGCCCTTTGGCTATCGCGGCCATCGTCGCGCTGGACCAGTGGGTGAAGGCCTATATCGTGACCCATTTCGCCGTGGGCGAGAGCGCGGAGTTTCTCCCGCGGCTGCTGCGGCTGCACTATGTGCGCAATTTCGGCGCGGCATGGTCGAGCTTTTCCGGCGAGCGCTGGCTGCTCATCGGCGTGACGGGCGTGGGGATGCTCGCGCTCGCATGGCTGCTCGCGCGGATCGTGCGGCACCCGCTCGGCGTGTGGTCGCTGACCGCCGTGATCGGCGGCGGCGTGGGAAATCTCATTGACCGCGTTCGCCTCGGCTATGTGGTGGATATGCTCGACTGCACGTTCATCGAGTTTCCGGTTTTCAACGTTGCGGACTGCTTTGTGGTCTGCGGCACCATCGCGGCACTCGTTTACTACATTTGGATCTACCCGAACACCGACGCGAAGAATTGGGAGAAGGACCATGGAACCGATCCGGCTCAGGGCAAGTGAAGAAAGCAAAAATCAAAGGCTCGACGCATTTCTTGCGTCGAGCCTTGACGGCTTGACTCGCTCGCAGGCAGCGCGGCTCATCGAGAGCGGCGAAGTCGCGGTGAACGGGAAAACAGCCGGCAAAAGCTATAAGCTCGCGGGCGGCGAGGACATCGCCGTGACGCTGCCCGAGCCGGAGCCGGTCGAGGCCGTGCCGCAGGACATTCCGCTCGATGTGGTGTACGAGGACGCAGACGTGATCGTGGTCAACAAGCCCAGCGGCATGGTCGTCCACCCCGCGCCGGGACACCCGGACGGCACGCTCGTCAACGCACTGCTGTACCATTGCGCAGGAACGCTCTCGGGCGTCGGCGGCGCGCTGCGCCCGGGCATCGTCCACCGCATCGACCGCGACACGAGCGGTCTCATCATCGCGGCGAAGAACGACGCGGCGCACCAGTACCTCTCCGCGCAGCTCGCCGACCACACGCTCGCGCGCACCTACGAGTGCATCGTTGTGGGCAAGCTGCGCGAGGACCGCGGCACGGTGGACGCGCCCATCGCGCGCCATCCGACCGACCGCAAGCGCATGGCAGTGGTCGCCGGCGGGCGCGAGGCGGTCACGCATTGGGAGGTCATCGCCCGCTATCCGGGCTATACCCACGTCCGCTGCCGGCTCGAAACGGGACGCACGCACCAGATCCGCGTCCACATGGCCTACATCGGGCATCCCATTCTCGGCGACACGGTGTACGGTGCAAAGAAGGAGGTCCCCGGCCTGACGGGGCAATGCCTGCACGCGGTCGGCCTGCGCTTTCTCCATCCGCGCACGCACGAGGTCGTGGAGCTTTTCTGTCCCCTTCCGGAGGAATTTACAAGGATGCTGCAAAAAATCAGGAAATAAATTGCACGCGATACGGCACCAAACACGGGGAGCGTTCTCTATGGCAGAGAACGCTCCCCTTTTGCTATGCTGTTATTTGCACAAATATGAGAACCAGCCCTCGCTCTCGCGGGCCTCCATGATCGCCCAGCCCGCAAGACGCAGCGCGTCCGCGACCTCGACCGCGCGGTCGTCGATGATGCCCGAGCAGAGGAACAGCCCGCCCTTTTTCAGCAGCGGCCGCACCTGCGGCGCGAGCGCGATGATGACGTCCGCCACGATGTTCGCCACGACGATATCATAGTCTCCGCCGAACTCGCGCGCGAGCCTTTTGTCGCTGAGCACATCGCCCGCGCGGACGGTGTAGTGCTCCCGTCCGATGCCGTTGAGCGCGGCATTCTCGTAGGCGACGCCCACGCACTTGTCGTCGATGTCGCAGGCGAAGGCGTCCCGCGCGCCCAGCAGCAGCGCCGCGATGGAGAGGATGCCGCTGCCGCAGCCGAGGTCGAGCACCTTTTCGCCGCCGCGGATGTGCTTTTCGAGTGCCTGAAGGCACAGGCGTGTGGTCGCGTGGCTGCCCGTGCCGAAGGTCAGCCCGGGATTCAGGATGAGCTTCACGCGCTCCGTCGGCTTCGCCTGCTCCCACTCGGGAATGACCAGCAGGCGCTCGCCGATCTCCATGGGCTTATAGAACTGCTTCCAGTTGTTCTCCCAGTCGGCGTCCTCCACGTTTTCCATCGTGAGGAGCAGCGGCGCGTATTCGGGATGCTGCTTCTTGAGCGCCGAGAGCGCGATGCGCACCTGCGCCAGCGTGGAAAAACCGCTCTCGCTTTCTTCGAGGTAGAAGGTCACGCGGCATTTGCCGTGCTTCTCCGCCAGCAGCTCATCGTCCACATAGTCCCAATACTGGTGGTTGTTTTCGAGAAAATCCTTGAAGTCCGCCTCGTCGTCGATGACAAGGCCCTCGACGCCCTGCTCGCGCAGCAGCTCGCTGACCGGCTCCAGACCGGCGCGGGCGGTGTCGATATGCAGCTCCAGCCACTTCATCGCTGCGTCCCCACGAAGAACAGCCCCAGCGTGCCGCAGCCGGTGTGCGCGCCGATCACGGGGCCGATGAAGTCTGCGCGGACGTCCGTCACGCCGAAGCGCTCCTCCAGCAGCTCCTTGACGTATGCCACGGAGTCGGGGCAGTTGGCGTGGCAGATGAACAAGGGCTGGTTCTTGTCCGGCTCGACGCCCAGCTCCTCCACCTTGTCGACCAGCGCCTTGAGCGCAGCCTTGGTGCCGCGCGCCTTGCTCATGGGAATGAGCCTGCCCTCGCTGTCGGTGTGCATGACGGGCTTGATGCCCAGCATCGTGCCGACGAAGGCCGCCGTGGCGCTCACGCGGCCGCCGCGCTTGAGGTGGTTGAGATCGTCCACGATGAACCAGTGGCATTGGGTCTGGAGGATGCTCCTCACATATGCCGCCAGCGTCTCGATGTCGGGGCTGCTCCTCCGGCGCTCCTGTACCGTGCGGTAGAGCAGCATCCCCTGTCCGCGCGAGGCGGAGAGGGAGTCGATGACGAGGATCTTCGCGTCGGGGTACTCGCTTTTCAGGTCCTCCGCCGCGATGCGGGCGGACTGGTAGGTGGTGGACAGTGCGCCGGAGAAGCAGATGCACAGGATATCCTTGCCCGCGTCGAGCGCCCTGCGCATCGCCTCGTCGAACTGACCGACATTGGCGGCGGCGGTAGTGCTGTTCTCGCCCGCAGCGATCTTTGCGAAAAATTCCTCGGGGGACATCTCGGCATGGTCGGGCGTGTTGAGATAGGTTTTGCCGTCAATCGTAAAGGAAAGCGGCAGAACGGTAAGCCCGAGCTCGTCGACCTCCTGCTGATTCAGGTCGCAGCAGCTGTCGGTCATGATAATATAGTCACGCATGGCGTTCCTTTCCGGGCCGCAGACAAACGGCCCCTTTTGGGGAATAGAGTCGATTCTTCCTTAGAATGGCAGTATTGTAGCAGAACGTTAAGATAATATCAATCATTTTCTGTAAACAATGCTTTCCGTTTACTTTCCGACGCAGAAGCGTTCAAAAATGCGCGTCACCATGTCCTCGCGCGCCGTGCGGCCGGTCAGCTCGCCGAGCGCGTCGAGAGCACCCTCGGCCTCGGTGAGCACCACGTCGGGCGTCAGCCCGGCGGTGAGCGCCTCGTGCGCCGCACGGACCGCGTTCAGGGCGCGGTCGACGGCCTCGGCCTGCCGTGCGTTGGTGAGCAGCGTGCCGCCCGCGGGAACGCCGGCAGGAAAGCAGTCTCTGATCGTGTCGATCAACGCATCCAGCCCGCCGGGCATTACGGAATTAAAGGAGACCAGATGCTCCGGCACAGGCGCGCCGTCCGGCAGTCTCCAAACGGCGGTCTTTACGGCGGGGTTTCGATCGTCCTTGCTGATGGCCAGAATCCAATGCGGCGCTTGGGCGGCAAGCGCGAGAATGTCTGGCTCCACAGTGAGCGGCGTATGGCTGCCGTCCGCTACCACGATCACCAGATCGGCGCTCTCGACCGCGCGGCGCGAGCGCTCCACGCCGAGCCGCTCCACGGCGTCGTCTGTCTCGCGGATGCCCGCCGTGTCGATGAGCCGCAGCAGCACGCCGCCGACCACCGCCTTCTCCTCCACGGTGTCGCGCGTCGTGCCGGGAAGGTCGGTGACGATGGCGCGGTCGTAGCCCACGAGCGCGTTGAGCAGCGAGCTTTTGCCCGCGTTCGGCGCGCCGACGATGGCGGTCGCCGCGCCGCTTTTGAGCACGCGTCCGCGCGCAAAGGTGCCGAGCAGAGCCGCGAGCGTTTGTTCGCTCTCCGTGAGCGTCCGCTCCGTCTCGGCAAGCGTGAGGTCCTCGATGTCCTCGTCGGGATAGTCCACCACGGCGTAGAAGCGGCTGGTGAGGCCCAGCAGCGCGTCGTAGACCTGTTCGAGCGGGCGGCGCAGCGCGCCGTCCACCTGGGCGGCGGCGTTCCGCGCCGCCTCAGCGGTCTCGGCGTCAATGAGGTCGATGACCGCCTCCGCCTCGGTGAGGTCCATTTTGCCGTTCAGAAACGCGCGCTCGGTAAACTCTCCCGCCCGCGCCTGCCGCGCGCCTGCGGCAAACGCGGCGCGCAGGACCTCCTGCAAAACGACCGGCGAGCCGTGGCAGTGCAGCTCCGCGCTCTCCTCGCCCGTGTAGCTGTGTCCGGCGGAGAACACCACCGCCAGCGCGTGGTCGAGCGTGCGGCCCTCGGCGTCGCGCACCGTGCCGTAGGTCATGCGCCGCGGCGGAAGCTCCGCGGCCGAACGACCGTCCACCGGCGTGAACAGCGCCGCGAGCACGCACCGGGTCTCCGCGCCGCTTAGGCGCACGATGCCGACCGCGGCGGCCGCGGACGCGGTGGCGATGGCAGCAATGGTGTCGGGCATAATGCTTCCTCCTTGATATTAGCCGGCATTTGCCTGTATGATACCACAAAACGGAAAAAATGAAAAGGGGCACGGCGCAGCCGTGTCCCTCTTTTTGTATTCCACCGATCAGCAATCAGCGTGAGATGCAATAAAAATAGATGTTTACACAAATCATCACAACGGCAAACGCAATAAGCATCGCCCAGCTTATTTGCATGGCCTTAGATTTTGTATTCCTGATGCAATATGCCAAATAGATGATCCAGCAGGAGTAGAACGCAAAAATAATGCCGCGGTTCCGGATTAATATACTTAGAAGGAACAACGCATTTACGATCTTCATTCCATTCTCTGACATCAGTATACTTTTGATCTCTTTCACCGGTTGACCTCCCAGCTGAATATATTATCGTTTTTATTGTATCATACTCCGCACTTCCCCACAAGGGCAAAAAAAGGACGCCGCATATCAAATTTCGGTTTGTCGCTTACTGCTCCTTGGCAGCCGCGGCCTGCTGGGCCTCGATCTCGAGGAGAGCATCCTTGCGGGAGAGGTTCCAGCGGCCCTTTTCGTCGATCTCCATGAACTTGACCCAGATCATGTCGCCGACGGTGACCACGTCCTCGACCTTCTCGACGCGCTTCTTGTCGAGCTTGGAGATGTGGACCAGACCGTCCTTACCCGGGGCGATCTCCACGAAGGCGCCGAACTGCATCAGGCGCACGACGCGGCCGTAGTACAGCTTGCCGACCTCGGGGACAAACACGATGTCGTCGATGCACTTCTTCGCGGCATCGCAGGCGGCGGCGTCGGCGGAGGCGATGTGGATGGTGCCGTCGTCGTCGATGTCGATCTTCGCGCCGGTGTCGGCGACGATCTTCTGAATGACGGAGCCGCCCTTGCCGATGACCTCGCGGATGCGGTCGGGGTCGATCTTCATGGTGATCATCTTGGGCGCGTAGGGGCTGACCTCGGGACGCGGCTCGGCGATGCAGGGCAGCATGATCTGGTCGAGGATCTGCACGCGCGCATCGTAGGTGATGTCCAGCGCGTTCTTGATGATCGCCATGGTCAGGCCGTCGTTCTTGAGGTCCATCTGGATGGCGGTGATGCCCTTCTTCGTACCAGCGACCTTGAAGTCCATTTCGCCGTGGAAGTCCTCAACGCCCTGAATGTCGATGAAGGTGGTGAAATCGTCGCCGTCCTGAATAAGACCGCAGGAGATGCCGGCGACGGGCGCCTTGATGGGCACGCCGGCGTCCATCAGCGCGAGCGTGGAGCCGCAGATGGAGCCCTGAGAGGTGGAACCGTTGGAGGACACGACCTCACTCACCACACGGATGGCGTAGGGGAACTCCTCAACGGGCGGAATGACGGGCAGCAGCGCGCGCTCGGCGAGAGCGCCGTGACCGATCTCGCGGCGGCCGGGGCTGCGGGCGGGCTTGGCTTCGCCGACGGAGTAGCCGGGGAAGTTGTAGTGGTGCATATAGCGCTTCTCGGTCTCTTCCCAGATGGTGTCGAGCTTCTGGTTGGCGCTGAGGGTATCGAGAGTGCAGACGGAGAGCACCTGCGTCTGACCGCGGGTGAACAGGCCCGAGCCGTGGACGCGGGGCAGCACGCCGACCTCGGCGGCGAGAGGACGGATCTCGTTCTTCTGACGGCCGTCGACGCGGTGGCCCTCGAGCAGCCACGCCTTGACGATCTTCTTCTGGAACTTATAGGTGAACTCGTCGAGGTACTGATCCATGTCGGGATACTCCTCGAGGTACTTCTCGTGCCAGTGCTCGATCATCTCGTTCCAGCGGGCCTCGCGGACGTTCTT
>OMNU01000308.1_pt1 | contig 22732 bp, 18 predicted proteins | sample 1673511 | NCBI WGS metagenome assembly OMNU01 (sample SAMEA103958113, study PRJEB25191) | human gut metagenome | reverse complement strand
CGTAGCACACCTCCAGCGTCACCAGCAGGTTCTGTTCCACGTCGGTGGCGTCCTTATTGTTCTCGATCTCCCTGATTTTCTGCTTCACCGCATCCATGCCGGCGCAGCAGTACTCCGCGTCGAAGGCCTTGGCCCGGATGGAGAAGAACGTAGCGTAGAAGGCCAGCGGCTCATGCACCTTGAACCACGCAATACGGAACGCCATCATCACATAGGCCACAGCGTGGGCCTTAGGGAACAGATAGCCGATCTTGGCCAGAGAGCCGATATACCAATCCGGCACCTGATGCTCCCGCATAGCCTCCTCCCAGCCGTCCTCGAAGCCCTTTTTCTTTACTTTGCCCTTACGCACCGCCTCCATGATCTTAAAGCTCATCTTCGGCTCCAGCCCCATGGAGATCAGGTACAACATGATATCATCGCGGCAGCCCACCGTCTCCAAAACGCTGGCCGTGCCGCCCACGATCAAGTCCCGGGCATTGCCCAGCCACACGTCGGTACCGTGGGAGAAGCCGGACAACCGTACCAGGGTATTGAAATCCTGGGGCATGGTATCCATCAGCATACCGCGGGTGAACCGGGTGTTGAACTCCGGGATAGCCACGGCGCCGGTGGGCCCCAGTATCTCGTCATTTTCAAAGCCCAGCACCTTGGACGAGGTGAAAATACTCATGGTATCCGGGTCATCCAAGGGGATAGCCCGCGCGTTCACGCCGGTCAGGTCCTCCAGCATTTTGATCATGGTGGGGTCATCGTGTCCCAGCATATCCAGCTTCAGGAGGTTGTCCTCCATGCAGTGATACTCGAAATGAGTGGTCACAGTGTCGCTGTTGGCATCGTCTGCCGGGTGCTGCACCGCGGTAAAATCCTCCACATCCATATCATCCGGCACCACCACCAGCCCACCGGGGTGCTGCCCCGTAGTACGCCGCACGCCCACGCAGCCCAGCGTCAGGCGATCCAGCTCCGCGTTGGAGGCCGTCTCGCCCCGTTCCTCCAGGTATTTCTTCACCATGCCGAAGGCGGTCTTTTCCGCCAGGGTACCGATGGTCCCCGCGCGGAACACCTGGGTCTTGCCGAACATCTCGATGGCGTGCTGGTGTGCCCGGGCCTGGTACTCACCGGAGAAATTCAGGTCGATATCCGGCACTTTACCGCCGCCGTAGCCCAAAAACGTCTCAAAGGGGATGTCAAATCCGTCCTTAGCGTACTTTGTCCCGCACATCGGGCAATTCTTATCGGGCATATCCGCACCGCAGCCGTAGCTGCCATCGGTGATGAACTCAGTATGGCGGCACTTTGGGCAGCGATAATGGGGCGGCAGGGAGTTCACCTCCGTAATACCGGACATATACGCCACCAGTGAGGACCCCACACTGCCCCGGCTGCCCACCAGATAACCGTTTTCCAGGCTGCGCTGCACCAGCTTCTGGGCGGACATATACACCACGTCGTACTTGCCCAGAATGCTTTTCAGTTCCACGTTCAGCCGGTCCACGATCAGCTGAGGCGGCTCGTCGCCATACAGCTTGTGACACTTGTCCCACACTCTGTCATGAAGTTCCTGCTCCGAATTCTCCAGCCGCGGCGGGAACAACCGTCCCGGCGGCAGCAGCTCGATATTTTCGATACGGTCGGCGATGCCGCGCGGGTCGTCGATGACCACCCGATGCGCTTCCTCTTCGCCCAGATAGGCAAACTCCGCCAGCATCTCCTCCGTGGTCTTGAAGTAAATGGGCAGGGGTGCGTCGGCGTCGGCAAACTTCTTGCTGGCCAGCAGGATATGGCGGTATACCTCGTCCTCCGGCTCCTGGAAGTGCACATCACCGGTGGCGCACACGGGCTTGCCCAGCTCCCGGCCCAACCGGACGATGGTACGGTTGAACTCCCGCAGCTCATCCTCTGACTGCACCGCGCCGTTGCGAAGCATGAACATATTATTGCAGATGGGCTGTATCTCCAGGTAATCGTAGAACGATGCGATGCGCTTCAGCTCCGCCCAGTCCTTGCGGTCCGCCACCGCCCGGAACAGCTCGCCTGCTTCGCAGGCTGAGCCGATAATGAGGCCTTCCCGATGGGCAATCAGCTCCGTCTTGGGGATAATGGGCACACGCTTGAAATACTTGAGATTGGAAGCCGAGATCAACTGATACAGGTGCTTCAGGCCCAGCTTGTTCTTCGCCAGGATGATAATATGCTTGGGGTGCCGGCTGCCTCCGCCCCGGGGCCGCAGCTTCTCCATCTGCCCATTGATCTCCTGCAGACGGGAAATTCCCATCTCCCGCCGCATTCTCTCAAAAAAGGGTATCAGCATATACCCCACCATCCCCGCGTCGTCCGACGCCCGGTGGTGGTTGAAGGCGGGCAGATCCAAATGCTCCGCCACGATGTCCAGCTTATGCTTGTGCAGCTCCGGCAGCAGATTCTGCGCCAGGATGAGGCTGTCGATGTACGTGGGGTCGAATTCCAGCCCCGCCCTGCGGCACCCTGCTCGGATGAACCCGATGTCGAACTCCGCATTGTGGGCCGCCAGCGGTCGCCCGTCCACGAATTTCAAAAACGCCGCCAGTGCTTCCTCCGGCGGCGGCGCGTCCGCCAGCATGGCATCCGTAATGCCCGTCAGGCCGATGATCTCCGGCGTCAGCCGACGGCCGGGGTTCACGAAGGTCTGAAACGTATCCGTGATCTTCCCGTTTTTCAGCACCACTGCGCCGATCTCCGTGATGGCCTCCCGCTGTACCTTCAATCCGGTGGTTTCAATGTCGAAGCACACGATCTCGTCGTCAAAGTCCTGATCCTGCGCACCGTGTACGGCAATGCGGTCGTCCAGGTTGTTGACGTAGTACCCCTCCACGCCGTACAGGATCTTGATCTTCCCCTTGCCCGCGTCCCGCGCCTTTGGGAATGCCTGCACCGTGCCGTGGTCGGTAATGGCAATAGCCGGGTGGCCCCAGGCTGCCGCCTGCTTTACCACCTTGCCCACATCCGTCAGAGCATCCATGCTGCTCATCTGCGTATGCAGGTGCAGCTCCACCCGCTTCTCCGGTGCATTGTCCTGCCGGGCCGTATGGCTGATCTTCATAATATTCACCGGCCGCAGCAGGATATCCTTCCCGTCGTAGGTCAGTTCCACCTTGCCCTGCAGGCGCAGCCACATCCCGTCGCTGATCGCGCCGCCCAGCACCTTGGCCTCTTTTTCATCCATGGCCTTCCGCACGGCCACGGAGCCGCGCTCATCGGTGATGTTGAAGTTCAGCGTCCACATGCCCTTGCGCCGCGTCTCATAGCACTCTGCCTTGAATACCCGGCCCTCCACAATGGCGCTGCCCTGCTTGATATTCAGTTCGCCGATAGGCGTCAGCTTTCCGGTGATCGTCTTGCCCCAGATCACCCCGCTGTCGCCCTTTTGCTCGCCGGTGCCGCAGAAATGCAGCAGCACCTGCCGCAGATCATACTGCTGCGCCAGCATCTGCTGCAGGGCGTCCTGCGCCGCCTGGGGCAGTGTCTCACTGCTCTCTATCTGCACCTCCAGCGTCCGGCCCGCCATATCCAGCGCGCCGCTGATGATGCAGGCATCGTGCAGCAGCAGGCGCAGCTGCCGCGGCGCCTGAAAGCTCTCAAACAGCGTAAAAAACGGTACTCTCTCCGCCATGTCTCTCCCCTATCGTATCTCTTGTCACAGCTTGTCGATCTCCTCGAACAGCGCGTCCACCAGCTGGTCCTCCGGCACCTTCCGCAGAACCGTTCCCTTGGCGAACAGCAGTCCCTCGCCCTTGCCTCCGGCGATACCCACATCCGCGGCAGTGGCCTCCCCCGGTCCATTGACCACGCACCCCATCACTGCCACGGTGATGGGCTTGTCACAGCTCTTCAGCCGCCGTTCCACCTCCCGGGCGATGGGCAGCATATCATACTTCGCCCGCCCGCAGGTAGGGCAGGCGATCAGGTCCGGCCCCGTCTGCCGCAGACCGCAGGCCTGCAAAATACGCTTGGCGGCCACTACTTCCTCCACCGGGTCGGCAGTCAGGCTCACCCGCAGCGTATCGCCGATACCCCGGCACAGCAGTCCGCCGATGCCGATGGCCGACTTCAGCACCCCCATCTCCGGTGTGCCGGCCTCGGTGACGCCCAGATGCAGCGGATAGTCCACCTTTTCGTGCAGCAGCTCGTAGGCCGCCATATTTACCGGCACCCGGGAGCATTTCACGGAAATACAGATATTCCCGAAGCCGCATTCCTCCAACAGGTGCACATGGCCCAGTGCACTCTCGGCCAGCGCCTCGGCGGTCACGCCGCCGTATTTTTGCACCAGGTCCTTCTCCAGCGAGCCGCCGTTGACGCCCACACGGATTGGAATGCCCCGCTCCCGGCAGGCGTCGGCCACGGCCCGCACGCGGTCCTTCGACCCGATGTTGCCGGGGTTGATGCGTATTTTATCCACACCGCCGTCCACACACAGCAGCGCCAGCCGGTAATCAAAGTGGATATCCGCCACCAGCGGGATGTGTATAGCCGCCTTGATGCTCGGAATGGCCCGTGCGGCCTCCTCCGTGGGCACCGCCACACGCACGATCTCGCAGCCCGCCTGCTCCAGGCGCTGTATCTGCCGCACCGTGGCGTTCACGTCCTCCGTGGGCGTATTGCACATGGACTGTATGCTTACGGCCGCGCCGCCGCCCACCGGTACCGCGCCCACCTGTATGCGTCTTGTCACCGTCCCTGCCTCCTCAGTGAATCAGCTTTCCCACGTCGCTGAACACCAGCACCACCATCAGCGCCAGCAGCAAAACAAGTCCCGCGAAGTGGATATAGTTCTCATATTTTGCCGGTATCTGCTTCCGGAACAGCAGCATGGCTGCCGCGTTGATGATCAGGAAGAATATCCGCCCGCCGTCCAGCGCCGGCAGCGGCAGCAGGTTCATCACCGCCAGATTCACTGCGATCAGCGCCGCGATGTAGGCGATGTTCTCCACCGCCGCCTGGGTCGTCTCCGCCTGCTCACCTACCTGTACCATGGTGGACACGATCCCCACCGGGCCACTCAGATCCCGCAGGCCCGCCTGCCCGGTAAAGAGCATTTGCAGGCTCAGCCGCACCAGACGCACGAAATCCACAGCATTGTTCCAGGTGTAGGCCAGTTTGTCGCCGAAGGTGGCCGCCGCCGCACCGAAGTATATTCCGTAGCCGCTGTACGCATTTCCGCTTTGATCGGTATACGTCTGTCTCGTCATGGCAAAGTCGTCCAGGCGCACCTTCTCCCCGCCGCGGTCCACCACCAGGTCGAATGTGCCGGTCTTGTTCAGGCCAAGCAGCAGGCTCACGTCGCTGTAAATGTACACGCGCTCCCCATCGATGGACACCAGCCGGTCCCCGGTCTGCAAGCCGTCGGCGCTCTCCAACGGACAACCCTCGGCAAAGCCGGAGATCACCGGCTGATAGAACCCCTGCGCCGGCGCATACAGGCAGAAGATGATAATAAGCCCCGCCAGAAAATTCATGGCCGCGCCGGCGGCAAAAATGATCAGCTTTTTCCAAAAGCCCTGGCGGTTCAGCGCCGCCGGATCGTCAGAGTCCTCCTCTTCCCCCTCCATGGCACAGAAACCGCCCACCGGAAAAGCCCGCAGAGAATACTGGGTATCCCCCCGCTGCTTTTTCCATAGCACCGGTCCCATGCCGATGGCGAACTCGTTGACCCGCACGCCGCAGGCCTTGGCCGCCAGAAAATGCCCCAGCTCATGGACGGCGATCAAAATACCGAACACCAGCAGGGCCGCTATGATATATACGATCATGTATGCAAGCTCCTTTTCCGGATGTCACAGGGCGGCGCGCCGCGCCGCCTTGTCTGCTTCCAGTATATCCGCAAGGCTTGGCTGATATTGCACCGACACCCGCTCCAACGCGCGCTCCACCCGCCGGGAGATATCGTTAAAGCCGATCTCGCCTCGCAGAAACAGTCCCACGGCCGCCTCGTTGGCGCCGTTGAGTATGGCGCAGGCGGTGCCGCCCACCGCTGCGGCATACCGTGCCAGACGCAGACAGGGAAACGCCCTCTCGTCCGGCTCGGCAAAGGTCAGCGCGCCGCAGGTCAGCAGATCAAGCGGCTTATCCGGGCTCTCGGCCCGGTAGGGATACGTCATGGCATAGCGGATGGGCAGCTTCATATCCGGCGTGCCCAGCTGCGCCAGCAGCGCCCCGTCCCGGAACTCCACCAGCGAATGCACGATGCTCTGGCGGTGTATCACCGCCTGCACCTGCTCCACCGGCAGGCGATAGAGCCGCATGGCCTCGATGATCTCCAGTCCCTTGTTCATCAGTGTGGCGGAGTCCACCGTGATCTTCGGTCCCATGTGCCAGTTGGGATGGCGCAGGGCATCCGTTGCCGTCATGTGCTCCAGCTCGTCGAAGGTCCTTCCGTAGAACGGCCCGCCGGAGCAGGTCAGCAGGATACGCCGCACCTCACCCCGGTCCCGGCAGCCCTGCAAGCACTGAAACACCGCACTGTGCTCACTGTCCACCGGCACGATCTCCGCGCCGTATTTCTCCGCCGCGTCCATCACCAGCTCACCGGCGCACACCAGCGTTTCCTTATTGGCCAGCGCGATGCGTTTGCCTTTTTGGATCGCCGCCAGTGTGGGACGCAGCCCCACGCTGCCCATCACGGCAGTCACCACCGTGTCCGCCTCGGTCATAGCGGCGGCAGCCAACAGGCCCTCCTCCCCTGCCATGACCTCAATGCCGGTCCCCCGCAGCCGTTTTTTCAGCGCCAGCGCCGCATTTTCGTCATACAGCACCGCAAGGCGCGGCATATGCTGCCGCGCCTGCTGCTCCAACAGGTCTACCTGTGTATTGGCGGTCAGCGCCGCCACGCGGAGGCCCAGCTCCCCGACCACCTCCAGCGTCTGCCGCCCGATGGAGCCGGTAGCCCCCAACAGGGCGATGGTTTTCGTCATAGGTCCTTCCTCAATACAGCGTCACAGCGTTGATAAGCATCCACGTCACCGGTGCAGCGAAGATCACACTGTCGAACCGGTCCAGCACGCCGCCGTGGCCCGGCAGCAGCCGTCCGTAGTCCTTGATGCCGCACTGCCGCTTCACGCAGGAGAAGCTCAGGTCGCCCAGCTGCCCCAGCACCGCGCCCACGAAGCCCAACAGCACACACCAGCCGATGTGCAGCTGCACCTCCGTACATAGGAAGAAGAATATCCGGAACAGGATCATTCCCACCATGCCGCCCACCAGACCGCTGACCGCACCCTCCCGTGTCTTCTTCGGGCTGACTCTGGGCGCCAGCTTTGTTTTCCCGAACAGCATACCGCCGAACAGCGCCAGAGAGTCGCTCATAAACGCCGACACCAGCGGGATCAGCACCAGTCCGGCGCCGTATTCCAGCATCCGCAGCCGCACCAGGCAGCCCAGCGCCAGCGGGATCACCAATCCGGACACCGCCATAGCGCTGATATCCGGAAAATCCAGCTCGTCGTCTTTGCCGAAGGCCTGCACCGCCGCGATGAACATCACCACGATCAGCGCCGCCAGCAGCCATACCATGATCGTATGTATGGCGGTACCCGTGAAGTCACCGCCGCTGAAATACACCGTGAACACGGTGAACACCGCCAGCGTGGCCGCCAGCCCCCACCAGCGCGCCGCTTTCTCCGGCGCGGCGGCCGCCATGAACTCATGGCAGCCGATGACGCACAGCGCCGCCACCAGCACCGCCGTGGCCCAATCCGGTGCGAAGCACAGCACGCCGATCAATGCCGGCACGCCGATGATCGCCACCAGTATTCTCTGTTTCATGGTCGTCACCTCACTTTACGCCGCCGAACCGGCGATCCCGCCGCTGATAGTCGATGATCGCTCTGTCCATATCCTGCCGGGTAAAATCCGGCCACAGCGTGTCGCAGAAATAGAATTCGCTGTAGGCACACTGCCACAGCATGAAATTGCTCAGCCGTATCTCGCCGCTGGGGCGGATGATCAGCTCCGGGTCGGGGATACCGGCAGAGTACATATTGGCGGAGAGGTTCTCCTCCGTCCAGTCCACCCCCTGCTCCGCGCACAGCCGCGCCGCCCGCAGTATCTCCGCCCTGCCGCCGTAATTCAGACACACATTGGCCTGGAACCCCGCATAGCGGCCGGAGATGTCATCCGTCTCATGCGCCAGCGCCTGCAGCTCCGGGGACAGTGCGCTGAGGTCGCCGAAGAACCGTAGGCGGATGTGTTCCTTTTCCATGGTGTCGATAGCTTCCCGCAGATACTGCTCCAACAGGCCCATGATGGTATTCACCTCATCGGCGGGCCGCTTCCAGTTCTCTGTGGAAAAGGCGTATACCGTCAGGTATTCCACTCCCAGTTCCTTGCAGTAGGTGGCGATGTCGCGGAACACCTCTGCCCCCGCCTTGTGCCCCACCGTGCGGGGCAGGCCGCGTTTTTTCGCCCAGCGGCCGTTGCCGTCCATAATAACAGCGATATGGCGGGGAAGGCGGCTCCTGTCCACCTCCCCCGCCGTATGGGGCGTTTTCTTCGTAAACAGTCCCATTAAACAGACATCAATTCCTTTTCCTTGTTGTCCAGGATCTTGTCGATCTCCTTGCAGCTGTCATCGGTCAGCTTCTGCAGGTCCTTCTCGGCGATCTTCAGCTCGTCCTCGGTGATCTCGGACGCCTTCTGCTGCTTCTTGAAGTTATCCATCGCATCCCGGCGGATATTCCGCACAGCCACCTTGCCGTTCTCGGCGTACTTGTGGATCTGCTTGACCAGTTCCTTGCGGCGCTCCTCGGTCAGCTGGGGGAAAGCCAGACGAATGCACTTACCGTCGTTCTGGGGGTTGATGCCCAAATCAGACTCCTGAATGGCCTTTTCAATACCCTTCAGAATGCTGGCATCCCAAGGGGTAATGACCAGCGTCCGCGGGTCGGGCGAGCCGATAGAGCCGATCTGCTGGATGGGCGTGGGGGTACCGTAATAGTCCACACTGATGCGGTTGAGCACGGAAGCGTTGGCGCGGCCGGCACGCACGGTGTCGAAGTCGCTCATCACGGATTCAATGCTCTTCTTCATTTTTTCCTCGTAAACCTTGTACTCGTCCTTCAACATGGGGTCAGTCCTCCTTCACGATCGTTCCGATTTTTTCGCCGCGCAGGGCGCGGATGATATTCTCCGGGTCTTTCAGGGCAAATACCAGCACCGGGATATGGTTGTCCATGGACAGGCTGGTGGCGGTAGAGTCCATCACAGCCAGGTGCCGCTTGAGCACCTCGTCGTAGGTGATGCTGTCAAACTTCACCGCATCGGCGTTCTTGGCCGGGTCGCTGTCGTACACGCCGTCGATGTTCTTGGCCAGCAGGATGACGTCCGCGTCGATCTCCGCCGCCCGCAGCACCGCCGCGGTATCCGTGGAGAAGAACGGGCAGCCGATACCGCAGCCAAAAATGACCACTCTCCCCTTTTCCAGGTGCCGAATGGCCCTGGCGCGGATATACGGCTCCGCCACGGCCCGGATCTCCAGCGCCGTCTGCACACGCACGTCCACACCCTTCTGCTCCAGCACGTCCGCCATGGCCATGCAGTTCATGGCCGTGGCCAGCATACCCATGTGGTCGGCCCGGGTGCGCTCGATGTGGCCCTCGCCGTCCTTCACGCCGCGCCAGAAATTGCCACCGCCGATGACGATGCCCACCTGCACACCCATGTCCACACACTGCTTGATAACGTCCGCCACCCGGCCCATCACCTGAAAGTCCAGACCGAAGTGCTTATCGCCGGCCAGCGCTTCGCCGCTGATCTTCAGCAGCACCCGCTTGAATACTGGTTGCTCCATCGCCGTTCCTCCCTAATTTTCTATCAGGTATTTTACCTTATTTCTCCCGTTTTGCATAGGGGGAAAATCGAAAATTTTTCTGAATTCTTTTTTGCAGATCCCTCCACATTCTCCCGCGTGCCCTGCGCCTGCGGTGCGGAACGCAAAAACGAAAAGCTTTGTTTTTTCCCACTGGCGGTGTATAATGGAAAAAACACTTTTCCGGAGGCTGATTTTCATGGAACTTCTGCACGTGCTGGGCAATACATATGCGGCCGTCGCCGCCACCGCCCTGCTGCCCGTTTACAAGCTCACCGACCGGGATGTGGTGCTCATCGACACCGGCTACGCCAAGCTGGACAGAGCCGGCCTGACCGCGCTCATCGACGGCAGCGGCTGGCGTCTGCGCGCCATTCTCTGCTCCCACGCCCACTTCGACCACACCGGCAACGTCCGGTATTTGCAGGAGCGATACGGCGCGAAAGCCGCCATCTCCCTGATCGAAGCCGGTATCTCTGTGAACCCGGACAGCTACCGCGCCAACTACGTGGCCCTGACCTACGGCAAAAGCCGTGAGCTGTTTCTGGAGGAGTGCTTCACCGCAGATCGGGTCATCTTCCCCCAGGAGGACCACATCGACGTAGACGGCGCCCGGTTCGGTGTACTGTCTCTCCCCGGCCATTCGGCAGGCCAGTTGGGCTTTGTCACGCCGGACGGCGCGGCCTATCTGGGCGACTGCCTCATCGACCAGCACGAGATCGACGCGGCCAAGCTGCCCACCAGCATGTTCATCGCCAGGGATCTAGAGAGCAAGGCCGCCCTCCGTTCTACCGACTACCCCGCCTATATCGTCGCCCACAAGCAGATCATCACCGACCGCGCGGAGCTGTCTGCCCTCATCGACAGCAATATCGCCTTCATCCACCGCAAGGAGCGGGAGCTGCTGGACGACCTCACCGACGGCATGACGTTCTCCGACTGGATATACGCCTTCTGCCAGCGGGAGAACATCCGCACCCGGCAGGAGCTGAAATTCAGCATCGTGGAGCGGAACTTCACCAACTTCACCGACTGGCTCACCGACACCGGCAAGGTACGCGTAGAGCGCGACTTCTGCGCCAAGAGGTATTACCACGGCTGAGATACCGTGTACGCATAAAAAAGCCACCCCATCGGGGTGGCTTTTCCGCTCTGCTTATTCGTCAAAGGGCACGCCGAACATCTGCCAGAACTGCCGGTTCTCGCTGTCGGACACCATGGCGGAGCTCCACGAGCCGAACATAAAGCTGGCGCAGCTGTCCGTCCCCTTCAGCACCGACACTGTCCGCCCGTCGTCGAACGTCACCGTCAGCTTGGCGCCAAACCCACAAGAGGACGCGCCGCCGTAGGCTCTGGCGTTGGTCAGCATCTTCTGCAGGGCGGGCAGGTCGGCCTTGGCGGCGGTGTACGTCTCGCCGCCGTAGAACTCCAGCTTGGCGGAAGTCATATTGCCCCGGAAATCCTCCGGCGTCACGAAGGTATAGCCGCACTGCTCCGTCAGTATTTTCAGCACCGTGGGCGGCACGGGGTAATCGGCAGTGCCCCAATAGCGGACATCGTCCTCGCCGCTGCGGTGCAGCTCGGCGCACACCTGATGCCACTCCGGCTGCACCAGTCCCTTCTCCGACCGGATGGCCTGCACCTGCTCCTCCGTCAGCGGTACGACCTGCTTTGTGGAGTCACCCGCCTCCCACGTGATCTGATAAACCTCCAGCTCCGCCGTTTCCGCCGCGCTCCGGTACTGGAACCGTACAGCGTACTGTCCATCCATGCCCAGGCCCACGAACTGCTCCGTCAGCTCTACCACATCTCCGTTGTGGAGCGCCACGTTCTCCTCATTGTACCGTCCGTAGAGGGTGAAGCCCTCACCCTTTATCACGGACAGCTGCGCGCCGCTGCCCACCTCATACACCGGGATGTCCTCGCTGTAATTCTCGTCGTATGTCACCGTGCGGTACGTCACGGAATAGACCTCCGACACGGAGATGCTCAGCTGGTCCCTCTCATAACTGGCGGCCACCGGCAGCCCGCCGGTCAACTGGGACATGGCATACCGGGAAATATCCGCCAGCAGCACCTCCGATGCGTCGCCGCGGCCATCGGGGACCTGCTGTCCCGCCAGCCGGCGGAGATACGCCTCCACCGTGTTGGGGGCTTGCTGGTAGCGGTGCGCCAGCACGTCCATGGCACCCTCGGCATACGCGCCGTCACCGTTGAGGTAGTACGCGCACAGATAGCTCAGGGGAACGGTCTCCCAGTCCGGCAGCTGCGCCGCGTCGTACACGATGCCGTAGTCCTCCGCCCGGACGCTGCACGGGTCGTTATCCCCGGTAACGCTCCACGGCATGGTTTCCTCAAAGCTCGGCTGCGCGTCCCCCTCATAGTAGACGATAGAGCCATCCTCCGCCATTGTCCGCAGCATATCCATATACGTCTGCAAGCCCTTCACGCTCTCCCGCGCCGCGCTCAGTGCATCCACATAGCCCGCATGATCGCTCGAATACACCACGCCGTCCCCCGAATACACCGCACCGGTGACATGGGACGTACCCGCCTGATCGATGTCCGTCCAGCGGAACCAGTCGATATTGTCGATCAGCGCCATGGCGATATAGCCCCGCTGCGCCATCTGCCGGTTCCACTCCGCGCTGCGTTCCGGGACATCACCCGCAAAGGCATAGCACACCGTCACACCCATAGGCTCCCTGTTCGTGTCCAAGCGGATGGAATAGGCGTATGTGTCGCTGTCCGCCGTATCGCCCATCTCCGGCAGCCCCAGCGCGTCCAGTATGCCGCTGACCGCCGCGTTGTCGCCCACATACTCCGTCCGCAGGGCGTACAGCTTCTTCGCGTCCAGCGTCCCCACGTTCTTGTAGCTGGCTTCGTCAGCAGGCACGCGCCGATGATGGCCGCCGCGACGACCAGCAGGATGACAGCCCAGAGGGCGGGCTTCTTATAGTTGAGCACGTTCTTCACCCTTTCTTTCACAGCCACTTCGCCAAAGGCCAGCGGGCACACCGCCGCCATTTTCGGCTGGGCGGCGCAGGACACCAGCGCCCGGGAATAGGCGGCCCGCTGGATGGGCGTGGCGTTTTTCAACACCATTTCATCACAGGCGCGCTCCATGTCGCGGCCCAGCAGGACATACGCCGCCCAGAGGACCGGGTTGAACCAGTTGACCGCCAGCAGCAGAAACGCCAACGGTTTCCACACATGGTCCCAGCGGCGGATATGGCACCTTTCGTGGGCGAGCACCTGGGGAAAGTCCTGCTCCGACACGGTTTCCGGCACATAAATGCGGGGCGCGAGCACACCCAGCACGAAGGGCGTGGACCAGTCGGTGCAGCGATAGACATTGTCCTGTATGCGGGGGGCGGCGCGGAGCCGCCAGCGCATACGCAGCAGGCTGAGGGCCATGTACAGCGCCATGCAGCCCACGCCCGTCAGCCAGATGGCGGGCAGCTGATCCAGCAGCGCAAAGCCTTGTGCCGCAGCGGGTCCTGCCATTTCCAGGCGCCGCTCCGGCGGGGCGGAAACATAGACCTTTTCCTGCTGGCGAAGCTCCTGATAGGCCTGGATGGGCGGGCTTTCGGGCTGCTGGAGACTGACGGGGCTCTCTACTGTCAATCGGGCTGGAAGCAACAGCCGCAGGGCTACCAGCAGCCACAGCATACACACGGCGCGGCGGGGCGCACGGCGCAGCAGCGGCCGCACCGCCATCACCGCCAGCGCGATGAGGCCCGCCTGCCAGGAAATTTCCAGCACGGAGGTAAACAGACTATCCATTTTTTCTTCTCCTTTATGGCGCAGGGCATGACATCGTATGCCGCAGCGCGGTTCAGTTACGTCCGGAATTCTCCTGCTCGAAGCGGTCGATCATGGCATGGAGCACATCGGCATCCTCTTTGGAAAGTTTTGAATTTCCCATGAAAGCCGTCAGAAATGCCGGCAAGCTGCCGTGAAAGTTGTGGGCCACGAAGGCACGGCTCTCGGCGCGCTGCACGTCCTCGCGCTGTACCAGCGCGGTGACGACGGCGTTCTCCGTGTGCACCACGCCGCGCTCGGCGAGACGCTTGATCACGGTGTAGGTGGTGGATTTTTTCCAGCCCAGCTCCTCGGCGCAGAGACGGACCAGCTCGCTGCTCTTTATAGGCTCATGGGACCAGAGTATCTCGCAGAAGCGCAGTTCGCTGTCAAAAATTTTCGGTGTTTCCACAGGGTTTTCCTCCTTGGTCGAATGTAGTAGACCCGTTTTTAGTCTAACGCATTAGACCCATCCTGTCAAGTATTTTTTTCTTGCTTTGTGTGTTACTTTTACTTTACTTTTCTTGTACGCTTATGATACCTTAGTGCAGAGGATGTTATAGGGACATGTAAGCTATGTGTCAGGCACAGCAAAAACAGGTACGGAAGGGGCGCAGCATGGATATCGTGTATGAGGATAAGCGGATCGTGGTGGCGGTAAAGCCGGCGGGGGTAGTGTCGGTGGATCAACCGGGCGGAATGCCCGAGCTGCTGCGGCAGACGCTGCACACCGCGTGCATACGGACGGTACACCGGCTGGACGCGCCGGTAGCCGGGCTGATGGTGTTCGCACGGAGCGCCTACGCCGCCGGGGAGCTGTCACGGCAGATACGGGAGGGGGAATTCGAGAAAACGTATCTGGCGGTGGTGCGGGGAGCGCCGGAGACGGACGAGGGGGAGCTGACGGACCTGCTGGGCCGGGACAAGGCGCGGCGGATGACCTATGTGGCCGAGGGGCCGGGAAAGGACGTGCGGGAGGCGCGGCTGCGGTACCGGGTGCTGGACCGGCGGGCGGGATGCGCGCTGGTGCGGGTCCGACTGCTGACGGGGCGAACGCACCAGATACGGGTGCAATTCGCGTCACGGGGGATGCCGCTGGTGGGCGACCGGCGGTACGGGGACGCGGCGGAGGCGGACACGCCTATCGCGTTGTGGTCGGCAGGCGTGGCGTTCCGGCACCCGGAGACGGGAAAGGCCATGGCGTTTGAGCTGGCGCCGCCGCGCACGGCGCCATGGACATGGTTCGAGACATGAAAAAGGCCGCCGGGAGGCGGTCTTTTTATGCGTTTTTTGCCTGCGGGCGGGAGGATGGGTGTTTCGCCGCCCCGGCGGCGAGCAGGTGTTGCGCCTGCGGGCGCGGGATGGGGAGTTTCGTGCCCCGGCACGAGTAACTTTCTTTTGTTGTCAAAAGAAAGTTACCAAAGAAAACCACTCAAACCTACGGTTTAAGGACCCTTGGCGCGGGGAGGGTTTCGCCGCCCCGGCGGCGAGTTGGCTTTCCCCTGGCGGGGAGGCGGCCTCCGGCGGCCACATTTCTTTCTGCGAAGAAAGAAATGTGGGAAAGAAAGTCGCTTAGACCTACGGTCTAAGGGTCCCTTGGCGCGGGGCAGGCAAGTGCAAATTTGGCGGTGTGTACTCGCGGGCGGGGTGCAGCGGTCATCACTGTCGGTCAAAAGGACTGTGCCTGCGTTCACCGGCGCGGAGGCTTCCGCGACCGCTTGCCCCAGCCACGGTAGGGGTATTTGCTTCTACCGGGTTGGCGATTATCAAATCGCGCCTTTGCCGCCTTGCGGCGGCAAAGGTAGGTGTGCCCGTTGGGCACAGGATATAATTATTTCTTAGCCTGCGACACGGCAGAACGAATAATTTTTGCCGTAGTAGCAGGCAGCGGCAGCGGAAAGCTGTGCTGGCACAGTCGGCGGAACGACAACGATCAGGAAAACGCCGGTTACGTGAGGGAAAACGCGGGCGGCAGTGAACAGGCATAGCGCGCTGAGGAAGTGCAGAAACGCAGTTTCTGCCGGTGCTTTTGGCTACTTTTGTCACCGCAGACAAAAGTAGCTCGCGCCGGGGCGCGAAACTATCCCCGTCGGAGACAAATAAAGCGCTCGCGCCGGGGCGCGAAATAGCCCCTGCGCCGTCTGCGGGCGGGACGGCGGTGCGGATACAGGAAAGGAGAAACGCTATGACGAAAAAACAAAAGAAAATGCTCATACGCATACTCATCACGGCGGCGATGCTGGTCGCGCTGTATATTATTCCGGTGACGGGGTGGCTGCGGCTGGCGCTGTATCTGACAGCGTATCTGGTCATCGGCTACGACATTCTGAAAAAGGCCGGGCAGGGCGTCGCCAACGGGCGGGTGTTCGACGAGAACTTCCTGATGGCCGTGGCCACGGTGGGCGCGTTCGCGCTGGCCATCTATGAGAAAAGCGGCGACTACAACGAGGCCATCGCCGTGATGCTGTTCTATCAGATCGGCGAGCTGTTCCAGAGCTACGCCGTGGGCAAGAGCCGGAAGAACATCAGCGCGCTGATGGACATCCGTCCGGACTACGCCAACATTGAGCAGGACGGCCAGCTGGTACAGGTGGACCCGGACGAGGTGGCCATCGGCACCGTCATCGTGGTGCAGCCGGGCGAGAAGGTGCCCATCGACGGCGTCGTCACCGAGGGCAGCTCCACCCTGAACACCAGCGCCCTGACCGGCGAGAGCCTGCCCCGGGACGCCCGGGAGGGCGACGAGGTCATCAGCGGCTGCATCAACATGACCGGCGTGCTGAAGATCAGGACCACAAAGGCCTTTGGCGAGTCCACGGTGTCCAAGATCCTGGAGCTGGTGGAGAACTCCAGCTCCCGCAAGTCCCGCAGTGAGGACTTTATCGCCAAGTTCGCCCGCATTTACACGCCGGTGGTGTGCTACAGTGCACTGGCGCTGGCTATTATCCCGCCGGTGATCCGGCTGGTGGGCGGCATGGACGGCCAGTGGGAGCAGTGGATATACCGTGCGCTGACGTTCCTGGTGACCAGCTGCCCGTGCGCGCTGGTGGTCAGCATTCCCCTGAGCTTCTTCGCCGGTATCGGCGGCGCCAGCCATGAGGGCATCCTGATCAAGGGCTCCAACTATCTGGAGACGCTGTCCCAGGTAAAGACGGTGGTGTTCGACAAGACCGGCACGCTGACCAAGGGTGTGTTCGAGGTGACGGCGGTACACCACAGCGACATGGACGAGCAGAAGCTGCTGGAATACGCGGCGCTTGCGGAGTGCGCCTCCTCCCATCCCATCAGCAAGAGCCTGCAGAAAGCCTACGGCAAGGCCATCGACCGCAGCCGCGTGACGGACATCCAGGAGAGCAGCGGCCACGGCGTCACCGCCGTGGTGGACGGCCACACGGTGGCCGCCGGCAACAGCAAGCTGATGGTCCAGCTGGGTATTCCCTATCACGACTGCCACAGCGTGGGGACCATCATCCACATGGCGGTGGACGGGCAGTATGCGGGGCACATCGTGATCTCCGACGTGGTGAAGCCCAACGCCAAGGCGGCCATCGCCGCGCTGCATAAGGCGGGCGTGGAAAAGACCGTCATGCTCACCGGCGACGCCAAGAAGGTGGCCGACGCGGTGGCGGCGGAGCTGGGCGTGGACGAGGTACACAGCGAGCTGCTGCCCGGGGACAAGGTGGCGCAGGTGGAGCAGCTGCTGGGCGACCAGCGCGGGAAGGCCAAGCTGGCCTTCGTGGGCGACGGCATCAACGACGCGCCGGTGCTGAGCCGGGCGGATATCGGCATCGCCATGGGCGCCATGGGCAGCGATGCGGCCATCGAGGCGGCGGACGTGGTGCTGATGGACGACGAGCCCATGCAGATCGCCAAAGCCATCCACATCTCCCGGAAGTGCATCGGCATCGTGTATCAGAACATCGTGTTCGCGCTGGCGGTGAAGTTCGCCTGCCTGGTGCTGGTGGCCATCGGCGCAGCCAATATGTGGGCGGCCATCTTCGCCGATGTGGGCGTGATGGTGCTGGCGGTGCTGAACGCCATACGGGCCCTGCGGGTGAAAAATCTGTGAGTGAAAAAAGGACCGGCTCTCGCCGGTCCTTTTTAGCGCCTAACATTTTTGTATGAATTGCGTAAAGTGTGAAAATGGGGGTAGCATTTTCGGGGGGAGGCTGGTATAATGTGCGGGTAACAGTTGTTGATTTATGTTGTCAACATAATATAGCATATTAGATATGCTTGTAAAACTTTTACATTTATATTAGTTGCATAGGAGAAACATATGGAGACCTATAAGAGACGGCGGGGAGACCGGAAGGACGGCCGGCTGCTGCGGGAGCTGGATTCCCTGCACTTCATCACCGGCATCATCTACCCCAACCGGTGCGATAATGAGGCGTACATCTCCGTGAAGGTGGACCTGACCGCCATGAACGCGTATCTGGCCAGGAAGAACGAGGAGGAGAAGGACTTTCCCTACACCATGTTTCACATCGTGGTGGCGGCGCTGGAGAAGACCATCACCCTGCGGCCGAAGCTGAACCGCTTTATTGTGAACAGCAATTTCTATCAGCGGAACGAGGTGTCCGCCGCGTTCGTGGTGAAGAAGCAGTTTTCCGACAAGGGCGCGGAGGCGCTGGCCTTCCTGCACGGGAAGGAGACGGACACGGTGGCGGAGGTACACGACTACATCCGCCGGCAGGTGACGGAGTGCCGCAGCGAGAAGGTGGATGCCTCCACCGCGGGCATGGATATGTTCAACAAGATGCCCAGGTGGATGGGAAAGGCCATCGTGCGGTTCCTGATGTTTCTGGATCGCCACGGCTGGGTGCCGTCCGACCTCATCGCCACCGACCCCTATTACAGCTCTGTGGTCATTTCGAACCTGGGGTCCATCAAGCTGAAGTGCGGCTATCACCACCTGACCAACTGGGGCACCTGCTCCCTGTTCTGCATCATCGGTGAAAAGAAAACGGCGCCGTATTTCGACGCGGATGGCAATGTCTCTATGCGGGAGACGCTGGAGCTGGGACTGACCATTGACGAGCGGTTGGCGGACGGCTATTACTACTCCAAGTCTGTGCGGCTGCTGGAGTATCTGCTGACACACCCGGAGGAGCTGGAAAAGCCCATGAGCGAGGAGGTACAATATGAGTGAAGTAAAGACCCCGTGGAAGGACTATATGGGCGATGTGCCCATGCACCTGGATTATTTCCAGGGCAGTATGTTCGAGGCCGTGGAGCGCATGGCCGAGCTGTATCCCAACAACATCGCCTTTGATTTCATGGGCAAGTCCACCACCTATAAAAAGATGGTGCAGGAGATCGAGAAGTGCGCCAAGAGCCTGAAGACCCTGGGCGTGCGGCCCGGCGACAAGGTGACCATCGCCATGCCCAACTGCCCCCAGGCCATCTATATGTTCTACGCGGTGAACCTGGTGGGCGGCATCGCCAACATGATCCACCCCCTGTCGGCGGAGAAGGAGATCGAGTTCTATCTGAACGCCTCCGAGTCCACCACGGCCATCACGCTGGATCAGTTCTACGACAAGTTCGAGCACATCCGGCAGAACACCGGCATCATCAACATCATCATCGCCTCCGTAAAGGACGCGCTGAGCCGCACCATCCGGGCGGGCTATATGCTCACCGAGGGGCGGAAGATCCAGAAGATCCCCGAGGACGCGCCGGTCATCCGGTGGAAGGAATTTATGGATATGTCCCGGTACTGCTTCTACAAGAACTACCGGGTGGAGCGAGGCTACAACGATCCCGCGGTCATTCTGTACTCCGGCGGCACCACCGGCACCACAAAGGGCATCGTGCTGACCAACGGCAACTTCAACGCACTGGGCCAGCAGATCATCGCCGCCAACCCCATGTTCCGGCCCGGCGACCGGATGCTGGCGGCCATGCCCCTGTTCCACGGCTTCGGTCTGGGCGTGTGCGTACACTCCATGCTGAGCCAGGGCGGACGGTGCATCCTTATCCCCCGCTTCACCGCCAAGAGCTATGCCAAGCAGATCGTGAAGTACAAGTGCAACTTTATCGCCGGCGTGCCCACGCTGTATGAGGCGCTGCTGCGCCTGCCCAGCATGGACGGCGCGGACCTGAGCAGTCTGAAGGGCGTGTTCTCCGGCGGCGACAGCCTGTCTATCGAGCTGAAGAAGAAGTTTGACAAGTTCCTGTACGATCACCACGCGGTCATTCAGGTCCGCGAGGGCTACGGCACCACCGAGACGGTGACGGCCTGCTGCCTGACGCCCACCAACATCTACAAGGAGGGCTCCATCGGCCTGCCCTTCCCCGACACCTATATCAAGATCGTGGAGCCGGACACCGACAAGGAGGTACCCTACGGCACCGAGGGCGAGATCCTGCTGGCGGGCCCCACCGTCATGAAGGAGTACATGAACAACCCCGAGGAGACGGCCCGCACCCTGCGGACGCACGACGATGGCCTGACCTGGGTGTATACCGGCGACCTGGGCACCATGGACGACCAGGGCTTTATCTACTTCAAGGGCCGCGCCAAGCGGATGATCATCACCTCCGGCTACAACGTCTATCCCGGCCAGCTGGAGAACATTCTGGACGCCCATGAGGACGTGCAGATGAGCTGCATCATCGGCGTGCCCGATCCCTATAAGATGCAGAAGGTCAAGGCCTTCGTGATGCTCAAGCCCGGCGTGCCCGCCAACGACGCCACCAAGCAGACGCTGCTGGACTACTGCCGCAAGCACGTGGCCAAGTACGCCATGCCCTACGACATCGAGTTCCGGGATGAGCTGCCCAAGACCCTGGTGGGCAAGGTGGCCTACCGGGTGCTGGAGGACGAGGAGAAGGCGAGGATCGCCGCCCAGGCAGCGCAGCCGGAGGCGTGAGCGCCCTCCCCACCGCATAAAACAGAAAAGGAGACTGCCTGCCATGGAAGTGGAGCTGATACGGCAATACACACTGATCGTAGACTTTCTGGGCCACGTGCTGGGCCCTGACTATGAGATCGCCCTGCACGAGCTGGAGGATGACTCCAACCGGATCATCGCCATCGCCAACGGAGAGCTGACCGGACGGCACATTGGCTCCCCTCTCAGCAACAAAATGCTGGAGTTCGTGGCTGGGAACCTGTACGAGACGCAGAACTATGTGCTGAACTTTGAGTCCGTGTCCGCCACGGGCAAGACCATGTGCTCCAACTCCATGTTCATCAAGGGACGGCACGGGGAGCTGTCCGGCCTGCTGTGCATCAACTTTGACGCCAGCCGGTACGAGGAACTGAGCCGCAGGGTCATGGAGCTGTGCGGCGGCGGCGTGAAGCGGGGCGTACCCAGCGGCACGCGGCTCATCGCCGACAGCAACGACCCGGTGGAGACACCGGTACGCAGCGGCTATCCCACGTCCATCGCCGGCGCCACCGCCAGCATCGTATCCCAGGTGGTGGCCAACTATCCGGTGGAGGTGGACCGCCTGACCCAGGACGAGAAGATGGAGATCATGGACATTCTGAACCGCAAGGGCGTGTTCCTGCTGAAGGGATCCGTGAGCCATGTGGCGCAGACGCTGCACAGCAGCGAGGCCAGCATCTACCGGTATCTGGGCAAGCTGAACAACAAGTGAAAAAGGGTGCCCGCGGGCGCCCTTTTTTCCTTTCAAACATTGACCGGAAAACAGAAATGCTATATAATGTATAGTCACAAACAAGGACTGGAGGCGACAGGATTGAAAACAAAGACCATCGTCCATAAATCAGCCGCACCCATCTACGCCGCGGCGGTGACGTGGGTGCTGTACGCACTGCTGTTTCCGCTGTATCAGGTGGGACACTTCCTGCTGGCGGCGGCGGCTTCCGCCGTGGTGGCACTGATCGCCCGGATGTTCTGCCGGGATGTGACCGAGACCGTGGAGGTACCGGAGGAGCCGGTGAGCACCGGCAATGTGGACCTGGACAAGGCCATCGCCGAGGGCGACGCGGCCATCAAGGCCATGCGGGCGCTGAACGACCGCATACAGGACGAGACTATCTCCGGCCAGATCGACCGGCTGGAGGAGGTCAGCGGCAAGATATTCGACTATGTGAAGGCGCACCCGGAGAAGCTGCCGCAGATCCGGAAATTCATGTCCTACTACCTGCCCACCACGCTGAAGCTGCTCCGCAGCTACGACGAGCTGAGCCGCCAGGGCGTGTCCGGCCAGAACATCACCGGCACCATGGAGAAGGTAGAGGGCATGATGGCCACCATCGTGCTGGCTTTTGAAAAGCAGCTGGACAGCCTGTTCGGCGGCCAGGCCATGGATATCTCCACGGACATCACGGTACTGGACAACATGATGGCACGGGAGGGCCTGACCGGCGGCGACGCCGTGCACCAGGCGGCCCAGGAAAACCCGGTGGCCGACCCCCAGCCGGAGTTGGATATCCGCAATGCCGGGGACGCGCAGACACAGCCGCCCCAGGCGGAGGACAGCGTGGACGCCGGGAACGGCATCACGCTGGAGCTGTGAGAACAATGTATATAACTTTGTAAGAATATAACAGAAAGGAAACAACCGCCATGACTGATAACATGATGCCCGAGCTGACCCTGACCCCTGATGATACCGCTACTGCCGCCGCAGTGGAGGTGCCCTCCCTGACGCTGACGCCGGAGGCCCCGGAGGTCCCCAAGGAGGAGGAAAAGAAGATCGAGCCGGTGGAGATGGACGACAAGCTGCTGACCGAGGAGGAAAAGCAGGCGGTGGAGGCCTTCTCCCACAAGATCGACATCCGCGACACCAACCAGGTGCTGCAGTACGGCGCCGCGGCCCAGAAGAGCGTGGCGTCCTTCTCTGAGAACGCGCTGAACAACGTCCGCAGCAAGGACATGGGCGAGATCGGCGAGGACCTGAGCCGCCTGGTGGTGGAGCTGAAAGGCTTTGGCGAGGAGGACGAGAAGAAGGGGCTGTTCGGCCTGTTCAAGAAGGCCAGCAACAAGCTGGAGACCATGAAGGCCCAGTACAGCAAGGTCGAGGCCAATGTGGACAAGATCGCCCAAAATCTGGAGAACCATCAGATCACGCTGCTGAAGGACGTGGCCATGTTCGACCAGA
>OMNU01000307.1_pt1 | contig 22803 bp, 22 predicted proteins | sample 1673511 | NCBI WGS metagenome assembly OMNU01 (sample SAMEA103958113, study PRJEB25191) | human gut metagenome | reverse complement strand
TGTTTAATTTACAAGGTACACGCTCCAACCGCGGAACAAGTGATAGATTACCACGTTGCCCGAGAATTGTCAACACCTTTTTTACATTTTTTTGGCTTTTCTCAAAAATATTTTGGAGACAAACCGGGAAAAAGATGCTATACTATTTTATACCGTTTTACAGTTCTTATACCATATTGCCATTATGAGGATTTTACTTATGAATGAATGGACCCTTGCCCTTTCCGCCGCGGCATTCGTGCTCGCGCTCCTGTCGCTTATCCTGCTCTTGCGGCTGATAAAGCGCCAGCCCGACTATGAGCGTCTCCTGCGCGAGAGCTGGAACGCTAACCTCCCCGCGCTCAAGACCGAGCTCACCGGCGAGTTGCGCGCGTCGCGCGGCGAGCTGACCGGCACCGTGCAGACGACCATGAAGACCTTTGCCGACTCGCTCGCGCTGGCGCAGACACAGACCGCCGAGCGGCAGGACGTCCGCCTGCGCGAGCTGATCGAGAGCCTTGAGAAGAACCAGCTCCAGCTCAAATCCACCATCGCTGAAACGAACCGCATCCTCGCCGAGGCGCAGGAAAAGCAGTTCGCCATGCAGGATAAGCGGATGCAGGGCATCGAGGCGCAGTTCACCGCCTTCACCGCCGCCGTGCAGAGCCGGCTGGAGACGCTGCAAAAGGACAACAGCGAGCAGCTTGAAAAAATGCGCGTGACCGTGGACGAGAAGCTGCAAAAGACGCTCGACGAGCGCATCAGCCAATCCTTCCGGCTCGTCAACGAACGGCTGCAGGAGGTCTACACCGGTCTCGGCGAGATGAAAACGCTGGCCAACGGCGTGGGCGATCTGAAAAAGGTGCTCTCCAATGTTAAGACGCGCGGCATCGTCGGCGAGTACCAGCTCGGCGCGCTCATCGACGACATTCTCACGCGCGATCAGTTCGAGGAAAACGTCATCACCAAAAAGGGATCGACCACCCGCGTGGAGTATGCCATCAAGATGCCCGGCGAGGATGGCAGCTTCGTCTACCTGCCCGTGGACTCCAAGTTCCCCGGCGACGTCTACACGCAGCTCGTGGACGCCTACGACACCGGCGATCCCGCCGCCATCGCCGCCGCGCAGGCCATGCTCACAACGCGCATCAAGGGCTGCGCGAAGGACATCCGCGATAAATACATCGACCCGCCGAACACTACCGACTTCGGCATCATGTTCCTGCCCTTCGAGGGGCTGTACGCCGAGGTCATCCGGCTCGGATTGGTCGAGGTGCTCCAGCGGCAGTACAAGGTCAACATCGCCGGTCCCACGACCTTTGCCGCTCTGCTCAACAGCCTGCAGATGGGCTTCCGCACGCTCGCCATTCAGAAGCGCTCGAGCGAGGTGTGGAGCGTCCTCGGCGCGGTCAAGACCGAGTTCGCCACCTTTGAGGACGTGCTCGCCGCCGCGCAGAAGCGCATCGAGCAGACCGGCGCGGAGCTGGATAAGCTCGTCGGCGTGCGCACGCGCAAGATCAACAGCAAGCTCCGCTCCGTCTCCGTGCTTCCCGCCGAGGAATCCGCGCGGCTGCTCGATGACGGCGCCGACGCCGAATAATTTCCCATCCCACCGACGCATATTATTATATAGGAGATATTGCCCATGGCCACCTTGACCCCCCTGCCGCTGCCGCAGTCCTTTGAGGACTTCTGCGCCCTTTTCCTGCTCTTCATCGCCTACAGCACGCTCGGCTGGTGCGGCGAAATGATCTACTGCTCCGTGCCCAAGGGGCGCCTGTGCGAAAAGCGCGGCTTCCTCAACGGCTTTCTCTGCCCCATCTACGGTCACGGCGCGCTGCTCGTGCTCTACGCCCTGCGCGGCGGCTTCCGCAACCCGTTTTTGACCTTTCTGTTCGGTGCGCTGCTCACAAGCGCGCTGGAATACTTCACCAGCTGGGTGATGGAAAAGCTCTTCCACATGCGCTGGTGGGACTACTCCCACTATAAATTTCAGATCAACGGCCGCGTGTGCCTGCTCAACTCCACCTGCTTCGGCCTCGCCTGCGTGGTGCTGTGCCACGTCGTTCACCCATGGCTGTGGGCGCACATCCTCGGTCTCGGCAGCGCGGTGATCGTGCCGCTTGCCTCGTTCATCTCCGGCATTTATCTCACCGACACCGTGCTTTCCGTCCGCAGCGCCATTCAGCTCAGCGCCCAGATGGGCAAGCTGCGCGAGCTTCAGAGCGAGATTCGGGATCACATCGCCGAAAAACGCGAGGAGAGTGCCGAGCGTCGAGCCGAGCGCCGCGAGGAGGCGCGCGAGCGTGCCCGTGCCCTGCGCGACGGCGCCGACATCTTCGAGCGCCGCCTGCTCCACTCGCATCCCCAGCTCAAGGCGGCGCGTGAGGATCTGCTCGCCGGCATCCGCGCCCGTTTGAGCGAGAACGAGACTGAGCTTGAGCAGCTCAGGAGCGTTTACAGCCCCCGCCGCGACAAGAAGTGAGCACCCGCGCGGTTGACTTCCCGCGCCATTCGGTATACACTAAGCCCAAACCAACAGCAAAGGAGCGTGCAGCGCCATGAGTGAATGCACCCACAACTGCTCGACCTGCGGCGAAAGCTGCGGTGAGCGCACCAGTCCCCAGTCCTTTTTGAAAAAGCCCCACGCCGATGCGCACATCGGCAAGGTGTTCGGCGTCGTGTCCGGCAAGGGCGGCGTCGGCAAGTCGATGGTCACGAGCCAGCTCGCCGTCAGCCTGCACCGCAAGGGCTATCGCGTCGGCATTTTGGACGCCGACATCACCGGCCCCTCCATCCCGAAGGCGTTCGGGATGCACGAGAAGGCCGTCGGCACGGAAAATGCCCTCCTGCCCTGCGTCAGCTCGACCGGCATCGAGGTCATGTCCATCAACCTTCTGCTCGATGATGAGACCGATCCCGTCATCTGGCGCGGCCCCGTCATCGGCGGCGTGGTCACCCAGTTCTGGACCGACGTCCTCTGGGATGTCGACTACCTCCTCGTCGATATGCCGCCGGGCACCGGCGACGTGACGCTGAGCGTCTTTCAGTCCATCCCGCTCTCCGGCATCGTGGTCGTCGCCTCCCCGCAGGAGCTTGTCGGTATGGTGGTGGAGAAGGCCGTGAAGATGGCGGAGAAGATGGCGGTCCCCATCGTCGGCCTTGTGGAGAACATGAGCTATCTCGTCTGTCCCGACTGCGGCAGAAAAATTTACCTCTTCGGCGAGGGCAGGAGCGCCGAGGCCGCGAAGAAGCACGGTCTCCCGCTGCTCGCGCAGATGCCCATTGATCCCCGGCTCGCCGCCCTCACGGACGAGGGCCGCATCGAGGAATTCAAGGGCGACTGGCTCGCCGACGCCGTCACCGCGCTCGAGGCGCGCTGACCGCACCCACAAAAAAGCGGAAAGGATGTTTCCCGGGAAACATCCTTTCCGTTTTCTCTTTTATAAGCCCTCGTGCAGCTTCCAGAGGATCGGCTCGAAGTCCACGCCCTCGCGGGCCGGTATGTTCTGCGGCATGGTCTGAATGGCGCACTCGCGCACGAAGGCCTCCGCGAGCCGCACCGCCTCGTGCAGCGTTTTGCCCTTGACGAGTGCGCCGGTGAGCACGCTCGCGAACACGTCGCCGGTGCCGTGAAACTCCTTGCCGATGAACGTGTCGAAAAGAAACTCCGTCCCGCCGCTCGCGCGGTCAAAGACGCACGCGCCGATCTCTCCCTTGTGGAGCATCACGCCGGTGAGCACCACGCTGCGCGTTCCGTTCCGGCTCAGGCGCTCAACGACCGAGCGATAGCCTGCCTCGTCATGCGTCAGGGCGCCGAAGGAATGGTCCTCGCCGAGCAGCACCGCCGCCTCAGTCAGGTTCGGCACGATCACGTCCGCCAGCTCCGCCAGCCGCGTCATGCCCGCGCACATCGCGGGCGTATAGGTCTTGTAGATCTTGCCGTGGTCGCCCATCACGGGATCGCAGATAAAGATCGTCGAGCGGTCGCGGCGGAAGGTGCGTACAAAGTCCGCCGCAAGGTCCATCTGCGCCTCGCTGCCCATGAAGCCGGTGTAAACGGCGTCGAAGTGGATGCCGAGCTCCGCCCAGTGCGCGGCGGTCTTGGGCAGCTCGTCGGTCATATCCAGAAAGGTATAGCCCGTGAAGCCGCCGGTGTGCGTGGAGAGATAGGCGGTCGGCAGCGGGCAGCACTGCACGCCCATCGCGCTGAGCACAGGGATGGCGACGGTCAGCGAGCAGCGGCCGAAGCCGGACATATCGTGGATGGCGGCAACTCTCGGCGTAGGCATAAAAACGGCTCCTTCCTTTTTGCTGCTCCTATTATACCGCACCGCGGGCGCATTGCAAGGAAAAATCCGCGGATAGCGCGCCCGCGCCGCGCATAGGCTGGTGCGAGGTGATCTTTTATGGATATTCATGTGGTACGCGCAGGCGAGACCGTTTCGTCGGTCGCCGCGCGGTACGGTGTGCCGGCGGGCATTCTCGCCGGCGTCAACGGCGTCGCGCCGGACGCTCCGCTCGCCGTCGGGCAGACGCTCGTCATCCGCCATCCGCGCGAGCTGCACACGGTCGCGAGCGGCGAGAGCGTCTATTCCATCGCCCTGCGCTACGGTCTGAGCGTGCGGACGCTCTATCAGAATAATCCCGCCCTCGGCGGGCGCAGCGCCCTCTACCCCGGGCAGACGCTCGTCATCGCCTACGACGACACGCCCACGCGCACGCTCGCCGTCAACGCCTACAGCTACCCCTTTATCCGCGGCGGCCTGCTCGACGCCGCGCTGCCCTATCTCACCTACCTCACGCCCTTTACCTACGGCATCAACGCCGACGGCACGCTGCTGCCGCTCGCGGACGAATGGCTGCTCGCCGCCGCCGGACAGTACCGCACGGCCGCGCTCATGCACCTCTCCACGCTCACGGAGGAGGGCCGCTTCGACAACGCCCGCTCCACGCTCATCTTGGAGGAAGCGGACGCGCAGGACGCTCTGATGCAGAGCATCCTCGAGACCGTGCAGGCCCGGCATTACTTCGGACTGGACGTGGATTTTGAATATGTGCTGCCCGAGCAGCGCGAGGCCTACGCCGCCTTCATCACGCGGCTGCGCGAAGCGCTCAATCCGCTCGGCTGTCCGGTCATCGTCGCGCTCGCGCCGAAAACGAGCGCCGCGCAGCGGGGGCTGCTCTACGAGGCGCACGACTACGCGCTCCTCGGCGCGGCAGCCAACGCGGTGTTTCTGATGACCTATGAGTGGGGCTACACCTACGGCCCCCCGATGGCGGTCGCGCCGCTGGGGCAGGTGCGCGCCGTGCTGGACTATGCCCTGACCGCCGTTGCGCCGGAGAAGATCTTCATGGGCATCCCGCTCTACGGCTACGACTGGCCCCTGCCCTTCGTATCCGGCGAGACGCGGGCGGAATCTCTCTCGCCGGTGCAGGCGGTCGAGCGCGCTCTGCGCCACGACATTGCCATTCAATACGACGCGGCCGCGCAGGCCCCCTATTACCACTACACCGACCGCGGCGGGCGCGAGCACGCCGTCTGGTTCGAGGATGCGCGCAGCATCGAAGCCAAGCTCCACCTCGCGGACGAATACCATTTGCAGGGCGTGGGGTACTGGAATCTTGCACGTCCCTTTCCTCAGAACTGGGCGGTGCTCGCCTCGCTCTTTGATATCGAGACGCTTCTCTAAGCGCGCGTCCCGATGGCCTTTGCCACCACGTTTACCACATCCTGCACCGTCTCGTCGAAAAGGTGCGTGTAGACCTCGCTCGTGATGCTCGTCGAGCTGTGGCCGAGCGCCTTGGAGATGGTGAACATCGGCACGCTGCGGCTGTTGGCGACGCTCGCAAAGCTGTGGCGCAGGCCGTGGAGCGAGATGGACGGCAGGGCGTTCTCCTCAACGAAGGCCGCGACGCGACGCCCGAGGCCGTTCGGGTCCCACGGCTTTCCCTGCTCCGTGACAGCCACATAGCCCTCGGGATTGAAGCCTGTGCCCCGCTCGCGCTGCCCGCGCTCCCATTCGTCGTGCAGCCGCGTGAGCAGCTTCTCCAGATCGCTCACCCCATCGTAGCACAGCCGCCGCACGGAGGAATAGGACTTAGGCTTTTTCTCGATGAACGTTCCGCCCACGGAGGTTCGCACCTCGCGGACGGTGACGATCTTCGCGTCCAGATCCACACAGCGCCATTTGAGTCCGCAGATCTCGCTGCGCCGCAGCCCCAGATAGCCCGCCAGCTTGACGGCGGGCTCGATCTCCGTGCCTGCGCAGCGGCAAAACAGCTCGCGCAGCTGCGCGGGATCGTAGTAGCGGTGGCTTGGCAGCACCTTGGCCGGCGGCGTAACATAGCGCGTCACGTTTTCCCGCAGCAGCCCCTGCCGGACGGCGGCCTCCAGCGCCGTGTGCAGCAGCACATGGTGCTTGCGCACGGTGTTGTGGGAGAGTCCCTTTTCCAGCAGCTCCGCGTAGTACCGCTGCAGCTGCGCCGGCTGCAGCTCCGGCAGCTTCACCTCGCCCAGCGCGGGCACAAGGTGGAGTCGGATGATGTTCTCGTAGCCGTGGACGGTGGTCTTTTCGCGGTTCGGGCAGATAAAATCCCGCAGCCAGACCTCCAGCCAGTCGGCGAGAATGACCTCGCCGCCGTGGCGCGTGCGCTTGAGCGCGCGCAGGCGCAGAAATTCCGTCAGGGTGCTCTCGGCATCATCGAGACAGTGGAAGGTGCGCACGCAGCGGTCGCGCGAGCCGTCGGGCCGCATCCCGTAGTGCATCGTGACGTAGTAAAGGTCCTTCTGATCGTCGTAGGCAAGATTTCGTTTGATGGATTTTCGCATATTCGTTCGCCCTCCTTTTGGAATGGAGGCAGTATATCACCGATCGAGCGCAATGAAAAACGGCGGCGCAGAAAGCGCCGCCGTTTTTGGACGATTCTTCGGTTTTGCTCAGCTTCTCCTCGCCGCCTCGATGACGTGGCTCGCGAGGATGGCCGTCGTCACCGCGCCGACACCGCCGGGCACGGGCGTGATGGCCTCCACGATCGGCTCCACCTCGGCGAAGCGGGTGTCGCCGCAGAGATTGCCGTCCGCACCGACGTGGATGCCCACGTCCAGCACGATCTGGCCCGCGCGGACGCTCTCCGCGCCGACCATGCCGGCCTTACCGGCGGCGACGACGAGGATATCCGCCTCGCGGCAGATGGCGGGCAGATTTTCGCTGCGGCTGTGGCAGATGGTCACGGTCGCGTGCTCGGCGAGCAGCAGCAGGGAGACCGGCTTGCCGATGACGAGACTGCGGCCGATCACGACCACGCGCTTGCCCTTGATGGGCACGTTATAATGCTTGAGCAGCGCCACGCAGGCCGCGGCGGTGCAGGGCGGATAGCCGCCGTCGGTGCCGGCATAGACCGCGGCGAGCGAGCCGTCGGTGATGCCGTCCATATCCTTTCTCGGGTCGAGGGCGCGGCGGGCGGCCTCGTCGTCGAGGTGCTTGGGCAGCGGGCGGAACATCAGAACACCGTGAACACGCTCGTCCTCGTTGAGCGAACGGATGTTGTCCATCAGCTCCTGCTGGCCCGCGTCCTCGGGCAGCACGACCTGACGGACCGTGATGCCGACCTTCTCGCAGCGCTTGAGTGCGCCGCGCTCATAGGACAGATCGTCCTCGCGCGCACCCACGCGCAGAATGGCAAGGCAGGGCTCCGTGCCGTTTTTCTTCAGCTCCTCCGCCTGCTCACGCAACTGTTCGGTCAACGCCCTAGCGGCGTCGGCCCCCTTGAGTAACATCGCCATGATGGTTTCCTCCTCATGCTGGCGCGGTGCGCCGTGATCTCAACGTTAGGATAACAAACAAAATTTTCGCTGTCAATTTCTTTTGCAAACCGTTTGCGCCGGAAGGATTTCCTTTCTTCGCCGCCTTGCTATTTCCGCCGCTTTCTGCTACCATAAGGGGGATGAAATTTTATCTGACCGGAGGGATATCCCATGTCCGTCATCGAAGAAAAGAAAGCTCTGCGCACCTACATCCGCCAGACCGAGCGCACGCTCGACCCCGCCTACAAGGCCGAAAGCTCGGAGGCCATCTGCCGCTGCGTCCTCGCGCTGGAGGAATACCGGGCCGCAGGGACCGTGTTCGCCTTTGCCGGCACCGTCCATGAGATCGACACCTCGCTGCTGCTGAAGGAGACTCTTGCCGCGGGCAAGACGCTCGTCCTGCCGCGCTGCGCCGAGGGCCACGCGCTCGACCTGTGCGTGGTCACGTCGATGGACGAGCTCGTGCCGGGGATGTACGGCATTTTAGAGCCGAAGGCGGACTGCGCGCTCGTCACGCCCGCCGACATCGACTTTGCCGTGGTGCCCTGCCTGTCGTTCGACCGCAGGGGCCGCCGGCTCGGACAGGGCGGCGGCTACTATGACCGTCTGCTGCCGCAGCTGAGCTGTCCGACCTGCCTCATCTGCCGCGAGCGGCTGATGAGCGAGGCCGTTCCCACCGAGGAGCATGACCGCCGCTGCACGCTCTACGTCACGGAGCGCGGCGTCATGGAGCCGGAGACGTAAGACCATGCTGGACTGGCTCATTCGCGGCGCGCAGGTGCTCGACGGCACCGGCGCGGACGCTTTTCCCGCCGACGTTGGCATCAAGGACGGAACCATTGCCGCGGTCGGTCGTCTGACCGACGCCGATGCCGCGCACGTTCTTGACGCGCAAGGCCGCACGCTGACGCCCGGCTTTCTGGACATCCACCGCCACACCGACGCGGCGCTGTTCCGCCCCAATTTTGGACGTGCCGAGCTGGCGCAGGGTCTGACCACGCTCGTCGGCGGCAACTGCGGGATGTCGCTCGCGCCGCTCGCGGGGGCGCACGCTCCCGCCGTGCGCGCGTATCTTGCGCCCATCACCGGCGCGTTTGGGGACGAGCTGTGCTTCGCGTCCCTTGCGGACTATTTCGCCGCAGCGGAGCGGATGCCGCAAATCGTGAACAACGCCATGCTCGCGGGCATGGGGACGCTCCGCGCCCTCGTCGCGGGCTTTGACGACGCGCCGCTGACGGACGGACAGTACAGGGAGCTGCACCGCCTTGTGGAGCGCTCACTCGCCGACGGCGCGGTGGGCGTGTCGCTGGGTCTCGGCTACGCGCCCGAGTGCTTTTACTCGACCGAGGGGCTGATCCGCGCGCTTGAGCCGCTGCGCGGCGGGAGACTCCCCATCACCGTTCATATGCGACAGGAGGGCGACGGCGTGGTGGACGCGCTGCGCGAGATGCTGACCGTCGCACGCGAGCTGCGCTGCCCCGTGGAGATCTCGCACTTCAAGGGCATCGGGCGGAGGAATTGGGGCCGCGCCGTGCCGGAGATGCTGCGGCTTCTTGAAAACGCCCGCGCGGAGGGGCTGGACATCGCCTGCGACGTATATCCCTATTCCGCCGGCTCAACCCAGCTTATTCACGTTCTGCCGCCGGAATTTCAAAAGGGCGGGCTGGACGCGCTGACCGCCGCGCTGCGCGATCCGGGCTCCCGCGCCGCCATGCGCGAGCGCATGGAGACGGGCAGCGACTTTGAAAACATCACGCACCTTGTCGGCTTTGAGAACGTCGTTCCGATCTCGCTGCACACAGAGGAGTATAAGCCGTTCGAGGGCAAGTCTCTCGCGGAGATCGCGGACACGCTCGGCAAGGACCCCTATGACGCACTCTTCGACCTGCTCGCCGCCGAGCGCTGCGAGGCTGGCATGATCGACTTCATCGCCGCGGAGGAGGACATCGAGGCCATCCTGCGCGCGCCGTTCTCCGTGCCCATTTCCGACGCGACCTATCCCGTCGAGGGGCTGTGCCACCCGCGCGTGTACGGCAGCGCGGCGCGCTTTCTCGCGCACTATGTCTGCGAGCGCGGCATCCTCACGCTGCCGCAGGCTGTGCACAAGCTCACGATGCAGTCCGCCGACCGGCTCGGTCTTTCCCGCAAGGGACGCATCGCCGTCGGCGCGGACGCCGACCTGTGCCTGTTCTCGCCGGAAAATATTCGGGAGAACGGCGCCTACACCGCTCCGCGGCAGCTTGCCTCGGGCATGGACGCCGTGTTCGTCGCGGGCGTACCGGAGATCATGGACGGGCAGTTTACCGGCGAGACACGGGGGCGCGTGCTGCGGGCACACTAACGAACGCTTCATTTTTTCGGAGGAAGCTATGACAAAACGTATGTTGACAGCCGTTCTGACTGTGGCGCTCACGCTGTCCCTCACCGCCTGCGGCGGGAGAACGCGGCAGGAAATGGGCGAGACACGCACGGTCTACACGATGGACACGGTGATGAATCTGACCGCCTACGGCGAAAACGCCTCCGCCGCGCTCGACGCGGCGGAGGAAACGCTGCGCACGCTCGACGCGAAGCTCGACCGCCACGACGAGACAAGCACGGTAAGCGCGCTCAACCGCGACGGCACGGTCGAGGACGCGGAGCTTGCCCAACTCACGGACATTGCGCAGACCATCGGTGCACTGAGCGGCGGGGCGTTCGATCCCACCGTCGCGCCCGTGATGGACGCATGGGACTTCACCGGCGATGCGCCGCGCGTGCCGTCGGACGAGGAGCTGTCCGCGCTGCTCGCGCACGTCGGTTTGGAAAAGCTGTCGGTGGACGGCAATACGATCGCCCTCTCGGACGGCGCGCAGCTCGACCTCGGCGGCATCGCCAAGGGCTATGCGGGTGGCGCGGTACGCACCGTCCTCGCAGAGCTCAACATAACGAGCGCGGTCATCGACCTCGGCGGCGACGTCGGGCTGCTCGGCGCGAAGCCGGACGGCAGCGACTGGCGCGTCGCGGTCAAGGACCCTGCCGACCCATCGAAATTTCTCGGCGTGCTGACGGCGGCGGACACCTTCGTGGTGACCTCCGGCATCTATGAGCGCGGCTTTGAGGAAAACGGCGTGCGCTACCACCACATCATCGACCCCAAGACCGGGAAGCCTGCCGAGAGCGGGCTGGTAAGCGTGACGGTCGTGTGCGGCGACGGCGCGTGGGCCGACGCACTCTCCACCGCCTGCTTTGTGCTCGGCGAGGCGGGAAGCCTTGCGTTGCGCGATACGCTCGCGGCGGAGAAAAATCTGCGCATCGAGCTGATCCTTGTGACCGACGACGGTCATGTGCGCTATACCGCAGGACTGGCGGAACGCTTTGAGCCGAGCGAGGAGGGGACCTATGTCTACGAAGCCATCATCGCCTGAGCTGCGCCCCAACCGCTATGACGCGCTCGTGGTGCTCGTCGTGCTGGCGCTCGCCGCGGTGCTGGCAGTCAGACCGTTTCTCGCCGCCCGCGTGCCGCAGAGCGGTGCGCTGACGGTCGTGGTCTCCGCCGACGGACAGGAACTCGACCGGCTCCCGCTCGCGCAGTTCGGCACGCATACCTATGCGAACAACGGCTACACGCTGACGGTCACGGCGACGGGCGGCGCGGTATCGGTCACGCAGAGCGACTGCCCGGGGCAGGACTGCGTCCGCTCCGGCGCGGTCTCCCGCGCGGGGCAGAACATCGTGTGCCTGCCCGCGCGCATCGTGGTGGAGCTGGTCGGCGCCGCCGACGGCTACGACCTCGTGACGGGTTAGGAGGGGCGGTATGAGGTTCTCAACGAAAGCTATCACGACCTGCGCCGTGCTTGCCGCGCTGGCGCTCGCGCTCTCCTATCTGGAGTCCTTTTTCCCTCCGCTGCTGCCGCTGCCCGGCGTAAAGCTCGGGCTTGCGAACATCGTGACGGTCTACGCGCTCTATGCCCTCGGCGCGTCGAGCGCGCTCGCCATCCTCGTGGTGCGCTGTCTGCTCGGCTCGCTCTTTGCGGGCAACGCCTCGGCGCTTCTTTTCTCGCTGCTCGGGGGACTCGCCGCCATGCTGGTGATGATCGCGCTGCACGCTCTGCCGCGGCTCTCGGTCTACGGCGTGTCCGTCGGCGGCGCGGCGGCGCACAACTGCGGACAGGTCGCCGCCGCGATGCTCACGCTTGGCTCGGCCGCGCCGCTCGCTTACCTGCCGTTCCTGCTGGTCGTGTCGGTGTTCGCCGGCGCGCTGACCGGCTTCGTTGCCGCGCTGTTGTTCCGCGCCATGCGTCACGCACAGGTGAAATGAAGTGTAAAAATCAAACGCTCCGACGAATGGTTGGAGCGTTTGATTTTTATTTGGGGACTGCTTTTTACAGATCGTGCACGCGCAGGGCGCGGATGGCGTTGAGCACCGCAAGGACCATCACTCCGACGTCGGCGAAAATGCCCATCCACATATTGGCGAAGCCGAGGGCGACGAGCAGCAGGCACAGCAGCTTCACGCCGAGGGAAAAGACGATGTTCTCATGCACGATGCGGATGCACTTGCGGGAGATCTTGATGGCCTTGGCGATCTTCATCGGATCGTCGTCCATCAGCACCACGTCGGCGGCCTCGATGGCCGCGTCGCTGCCCATCGCGCCCATGGCGATGCCGATGTCCGCGCGGGAGAGCACGGGCGCGTCGTTGATGCCGTCGCCGACGAAGGCGAGCTTCGCGCCCTCCGGCTCGGCCTTGAGCAGTTCCTCGACCCGCGCGACCTTATCGGCGGGCAGCAGCTCCGCGCGGACCTCATCCACCCCGAGGTCACGCGCCACATAGTCCGCGACCTTCTGAATGTCGCCGGTGAGCATGACGGTCTTGGTGACGCCCGCCGCCTTGAGCGCGGCGATGGCGTCGCGGGAATGGGGCTTTTCCACATCGGAGATGACGATGTGGCCCGCGTACTCGCCGTTCACCGCGATATGGACGATGGTGCCGACGCTGTGGCACGCGTGCCACGCGACGCCCAGCTCCTCCATGAGCTTGCCGTTTCCGGCGGCGACGGTCACGCCGTCCACCACCGCGGTCACGCCGCGGCCGCTGTGCTCCTGAATGTCCGTGACGCGGGAGCGGTCCAGCGCACCGCCGGCAGCCTTTTGCAGGCTCTTGCTGATGGGGTGCGAGGACGCGCACTCGGCAAGCGCCGCGTATTCGAGCAGCTTTTCCTGCGCCATCGGGCTGTGATGCACGGCGCTGACCTCAAACACGCCCTGCGTGAGCGTGCCGGTCTTGTCGAATACGACGGTCTTCGTCTGGGAGAGGGCCTCGAGGTAGTTGGAGCCCTTGATGAGCACGCCTTCCTTGCCCGCGCCGCCGAGACCGGCGAAGAAGCTGAGCGGGATACTGATGACAAGCGCGCAGGGGCAGGAGATGACGAGGAAGGTCAGCGCACGGTAGACCCAGGTGCCCCAGTCCGCGTCCGCGCCGGAGACGGTCAGCACAAGCGGCGGCAGAATGGCGAGCGCGAGCGCGCTGTAGCACACGGCGGGGGTGTAGACCTTGGCAAAGCGGGAAATGAAGCTCTCGGAGCGGGACTTGTGGCTGCTGGAATTTTCCATCAGCTCCAGAATTTTGGAAACCGTGGATTCGCCGAACGCCTTCGTTGTGCGGACTTTCAGAACGCCCGTCATGTTGATGCAGCCGCTGATGATCTCGTCGCCTGCGCTCACATCGCGCGGCAGGCTCTCGCCGGTCAGCGCGGCGGTGTTGAGCGTGGAGACGCCGTCCTCGACCACGCCGTCGATGGGCACCTTTTCGCCCGGCTGGACGGTGATGACCGTGCCGACGGCAACGTCGTCGGGGTCGACCTGCTCGAGCTTACCGTCGCGCTCGATGTTCGCGTAGTCGGGGCGGATGTCCATGAGCGCGGTGATGCTGCGGCGGGACTTGCCGACCGCGTAGCTCTGGAACAGCTCGCCGATCTGATAAAAGAGCATGACGGCGACCGCCTCGGAATAGTCGCCGCTCCTTTCATAGAGCGCCAGCGCGATGGCACCGACGGTCGCAACCGCCATGAGAAAATTTTCGTCGAACACCTGCCGGTTGCAGATGCCCTTCCACGCCTTGCGCAGGATGTCGCAGCCGACCGTCAGGTAGGCCGCAAAATAGAGCGCGGCGGAGACGAGCATCGGCAGGGGAATCAATTTCGCCGCGAGGAACAGCACCGCCGCGGCCAAGATGCGATAGAGCATCTTTTTCTGTTTCTTCGTCATGGGAAAGCCCTCCGTAGAAGTCCGCCCCGAGGTCTGTCCCCGGGGCGGTGTGATTTACAGGTAGATCTCGCAGTCGTCCTCGACCTTTTTGCAGTTCTTCAAAACGGCCTTCATCACGGTCTTGGGGTCCTGACCGTCGGCAAATTCCACCGTCATCTTCTGCGTCATGAAGTTGACCACCGCATCCGCGACGCCCTCGGTCTTCTTCGCGGCATCCTCCATCAGGTTCGCGCAGTTGGCGCAGTCCACTTCGATCGGATAGGTCTTTTTCATCCTAAAATGCCCCTTTCTTTTTGTCGCTTAAACAATTAAGCACTTGTTTAATTCTTATGGCTGTACTATACTGAAGATACCCGAAAAAGTCAAGGACTTCGCCGCGTTCTCTGCCGAACGGGCGAAAAGTCCTGCCAAACGGGAGATTCGACACACAGGACTACCGGAAAAGGAGCGGAAATATGCAACCGTTTGAGCTTCCCCATCAGCACGAGGACGCCTCGCATCTGCATGAATTGGAGGAGTACCTCCGCAGGACCGAGTATTTTCAAACCGTCGCGCTGGTCTTTCGCCAGCTCTCCGACGCAAACCGCGTGCGGCTCTTCTGGCTTTTGTGCCACTGCGAGGAGTGCGTGGTCAACCTCGCGGCCATGATGGGCATGAGCCCGCCCGCGCTCTCGCATCACCTGCGCCAGCTGCGTGAGAGCGGACTGATCGTCAGCCGCCGCGACGGCAAGGAGGTCTACTACAAGGCTGCGAAGAGCGAACAGGCGCAGCTGCTGCACCGCATGATCGAGCGCACCGTGGAGATCGCCTGCCCCGAGGAGGGCGAGGACGTCGCCTCCGCCCCGCACCTGCCGCCGCTCGACGCGCACGCGCTCGAGGGCGCGCACGGGTGCAGCGCCGAGCAGCTTGAGACCATCCGCCGCGTCCACGAGACGCTGACCGCAGACCTCTCCAGCCGCATCACCATCGACGAGCTCTCGCGCCGCTTCCTGATGAACCCCTCCACGATGAAGGAGGTCTTCAAGACCGTTTACGGGCAGTCCATCGCCGCGCACATCCGCGAGCACCGCATGGAGCGCGCGGCAGAGCTGCTGCACGAAACGGACGCGAGCATGGCGGAGATCGCCGCTGCCATCGGCTACGAGAGCGCGAGCAAGTTCTCCGCCGAATTCCGCAAGGCCTATGACGCGCTGCCGACGGAGTATCGCCGCGCCGCACGCGCGGAAAAAGGATAGGGGCTTGCAGTCCGCGGAAAGTGTGTTATCATGGAAGCAGAAACCAATGAAACGGAGAGAAGAGAAATGGGCATTGTCGTTTTGGGCGCGGTCTTTGTGGACATCAAGGGCTATCCCTTGGACGTTTACATTCCCGGCGGGCGCAACGCCGGCCGGGTGGAGCAGATGCACGGCGGCGTGAGCCGCAACATTGTGGAGGACATTGCCAACGTCGAGCTGCAGCCGACCTTCATCGGTCTGGTGGACGACACCGGCGCGGGCGCGGATGTGGTGCGCAAGCTCAAGGCGCATAAGGTCAACACGGACTACATCCGCGTAACGAAGGACGGCATGGGCACCTGGCTCGCTATCTTCGACAACGGCGGCGACGTGGTAGCGGCCATCTCCAAGCGGCCCGACCTCCGTCCGATCCTGAGCATTTTAGAGGAGCAGGGCGACGAGATCATTTCCCGCGCCGACAGCATCGCCTTTGAGATCGACATGGATAAGGAGATCGTGAAGAAGGTCTTTGCCCTTGCCGAGAAATATCACAAGCCGGTGTACGCGGTGGTGTCAAACATGAGCATCGCGGTAGAGCGGCGCGACTTCTTCCGCTCGACGCACTGCTTCGTCTGCAACCAGCAGGAGGCGGGCATCCTTTTCTCCGAGGATTACGACGACAAGACGCCGGAGGAGATGCAGAGGCTCCTCGCCGCGCGCATCCGCAGCGCACAGATCCCGCGCATGGTGGTGACGATGGGCGCGCAGGGCGCGGTCTACGCCACGAACGACGGCGAGGAGGGCTGGTGCCCCGCCAAGAAGGTGGACGTGAAGGACACCACCGGCGCGGGCGACGCCTTCTTCGCGGGCGTGACCATCGGCCTGACCTACGGCAAGACAATGGCGGAGGCCTGCGAGATCGGCACGCGGCTGGCCGCGTCGGTCATCTGCACATCGGAAAACGTCTGCCCGCGCTTTCTGCCGAGCGAGTTCGGCATCGACCCGAGCGGGCTTGAGCGCGAGCAGCTTTCGCTGGAGCTGTAATAGGGGAGAGGAGAAGGCCGCAGCCTTCTCCTCTTTCGCGTCAAAAGGTCTTTCCCAGCGCGTCGGCGCGGGCAAGGGCCTCGTCCATCCGTGAGTGCGCGTCCACGCGCTCGTCGTCCAGCCCCTCGGCGCAGAGCAGCTCAAATTTCGGGATGCCGAACATGGCGCACAGCGCCTTGAGCTGGCGCGCGCCCATCTCCATCCATTCCGTTTCCGGCAGGGAGTAATCCCCGCCGCGCGTGGTGACGAGCAGCAGTTTTTCCGCGCGGCAGCGGCCGACAAGCCCGCTTTCCTCGTAGCCGAAGGTGATGTCGCGCATGGAAACGCGCTCAAGGTAAATTTTCAGAATGGCGGGGAAGGATAATTCCCAGAACGGCGCAGCGAGCACGATGCGGTCCGCGCGGGCAAACTGCCATGCGTCGGCGAACAGCGGATCGTCGAGCTTCCCCGTGGCGGCGAGCGCGTCGCGGCGGGCCAGCACCTCGGGGTACTGCGGCTCGAGACGGTCGCGCATGAGGTCGCGGCGAAGGATCGCTGCGTCCGGATTCGCAGCGGCGTAGGACGATAAAAAGCGTTCGGCGAGCATACGGGAGCGGGACTCCGCGCCCCGCACACAGGCATCCACAAACAAAAGCTGCGGCATAGTCGGCCTCCTTTGGTCGGGAAAATCTTGCTCCCATTATATCCGTTTTGCCGCGGCGCGGCAAGCCGCGCTGAAAATTTTTCGCACGGACGTTGCCAAACGGCAAAAAACAGCGTATCATGCTTTCAGATCAATGCTCAAGAGGTGCCGTATGTTTCTTCTTTACATGAATCCCATTCTGATCGCCGCGGCGGTCGTGCCGGCGGTCTTTCTGCTCATCAGGGTCTATCGCGCCGACCGTCTGGAGCCGGAGCCGTCGGGGCTGCTGCTCTCGCTGATCCTGCGCGGCGTGTTCGCCACGGTCATCGCGATGGTGCTCGAGGAGCTCGGCTCGGCCCTGCTCGGGAGCGTCTATGCGGAAAACTCCCTGCCCTACAACGTCATCATGTACTTTGTCATCGTCGCCTTTTCCGAGGAGGGCGCGAAGTATATCCTGCTCCGCCGCCGGACATGGTGCTCGGATGCCTTCAACTGCCAGTTCGACGGCGTGGTGTACGCCGTGTTCGTCTCGCTCGGCTTCGCCCTGTGGGAAAATCTCGGCTACGTCGCCATGTACGGCCTGAGCACCGCGCTCGTGCGCGCCGTGACCGCAGTCCCCGGCCACGCCTGCTTCGGCGTGTTCATGGGCGTCTACTACGGCCGCGCCAAGCGCTATGACAACGACGGCGACTTCGTGAACGCCAAGCGCTGCCGCACGATGGCGGTCCTGATGCCCGCGCTGCTGCACGGCGCCTATGATTTCATCGCCACGATGGAGGACCCTAACTGCGAATGGGTGTTCCTTGTCTTTGTGCTTGCGCTGTTCGCCGTGTCGCTGAAGCTCGTGCGTGTCGGCTCGCGCAGCGACCGCTACATCGACGGCGGCGAGGGTCCGCTGTTCTTCTGAAAACGGCATAAGAAAAGAGACGAGAGCGCGTGCTTTCGTCTCTTTTTTTCATCGGGTCCGACGCTTATTCGGCGGCGTATTCCAGACCGTTCATGCGGCAGAGCGTGTTGATGACCGCAAAGATGATGACCGCGCCGAGGTTGGCGGTGGTGTTGTCCTGATCGAAGCGCGGGGAGATCTCGCAGATGTCGAAGCCACGGACCTTGCGCGTGCGCAGAACGTGCTTGAGCAGCGGCAGCACGACCTCGGGATCGAGTCCCAGCGACTGCGGCGCGCTGACGCCGGGCGCGAAGGCCGAGGAGAACACGTCCGTGCAGACGGTGATGTAGGCATCGCGGCAGCGGTAGAGGAAGGTGTCCATGCGCTCCAAAATGGACTCCATGTTGCTGCCCTGGATCTCCTTGGCGAGCACATAGTCCACGCCCAGCTCCCGCGCCTTTTTGAACAGGCTCACAGTGTTGCTGTGCTGCTGGATGCCGATGGGGAAGTAGTGGTACGGCGTGCCCTCGGCCCTGCACACGTCCGCCATCTGACGGAACATCGTGCCGGAGGAATTGCCCATGTCGTAGGGGCGCAGGTCGAAGTGCGCGTCGAAGTTCACGATGCCGAGCTCCGGCGTGCGGCCCTTGTCCTTGAGGTAATTGTGCTGGCCCTGAAAGTGGCCGAAGGTCGTCTCGTGACCGCCGCCGAGCACGATGGGGAAGAGCCTGCGGCGCAATATCTCCTCGACCGCGAGGCCCAGCTCACGCTGGCCCTCCTCGAGGGATATCTCGTCGCAGACGATGTCGCCCGCATCGAAGAGCTTGACCTCCTGCGAAAAGGTGCAGGGCAGGTTCGACATCTGGCCGCGCACGAAGTCCGGCGCGAGCGCCGTGCCGGTGCGGCCCTTGTTGCGCGCCACGCCCTTGTCGCTGCAAAAGCCGACAAAGGCAAAGCCGAGCGCCCCATCGAACGGCGCACCGCCGTCGTTGAGATCGAGCGGCTGCACCCACTGGTGCCAGCGGAAGGCGTCGTAATCGCTGTCGCTGTCTACGCGGCCCTTCCAGCAGGGCATGGCGCTGACATAATGATCCAAAAGCATGAAAAAGCCTCCAATCCGAAAATTTACTCGTCCAGCTTGAGGACGGCAAGGAACGCTTCCGTCGGCACCTGCACCGTGCCGAGATTGCGCATCTTCTTTTTGCCCGAAAGGGCCGCGCCCTTTCGGCGGCTCCGCCGCCGTCATCCAACGCACGCCGCTGCCGCGGCGGCTCGCCTGCGCTCGCAGGAGGGCAAAAATCACTCGTCCAGCTTGAGGACGGCAAGGAACGCCTCCGTCGGCACCTGCACCGTGCCGAGATTGCGCATCTTCTTTTTGCCCTCCTTCTGCTTCTCGAGCAGCTTCTTTTTGCGCGTGATGTCGCCGCCGTAGCACTTGGCGAGCACGTCCTTGCGCATGGCCTTGACCGTCTCGCGCGCAATGACGCGTCCGCCGATGGCGGCCTGCACCGGTACCTCGAAGAGCTGGCGGGGAATGTTGTCCTTGAGCTTTTCGCACAGGCGGCGCGCACGGGGATACGCCTTATCCTTATGTGCGATGAAGCTCAGCGCGTCCACCTGGTCGCCGTTGAGCAGCATATCGACCTTCACGAGCTCGCTGCGGCGGTAGCCGGAGAGCTCGTAGTCAAGCGAGGCGTAGCCCTTGGTGTTGGCCTTGAGCGCGTCGAAGAAATCGTAGATGATCTCGTTGAGCGGCATTTCGTAGTGCAGCTCGACGAGGTAGGTATCAAGGTACTGCATATCCTTGAACTCGCCGCGGCGCTCCTGACACATCGGCATAATGTTGCCGACATAGTCGGGCGGCGTAACGATGGTGACCTTGACGTAGGGCTCCTCCGCGTGCTCGATGACGCTCGGGTCGGGGTAGTTGTGCGGATTGTCCACGCGCACCATCGTGCCGTCGGTCTTGTAAACCTCGTAAATGACGCTCGGCAGCGTGGTGACGAGGTCGAGGTCAAATTCACGCTCAAGCCGCTCCTGAATGACTTCCATGTGCAGCATTCCGAGGAAGCCGCAGCGGAAGCCGAAGCCGAGGGCGACGGAGCTTTCCGGCTCGAAGGTCAGGCTGGCGTCGTTGAGCTGGAGCTTTTCCAGCGCATCGCGCAGGTCGGGGTACTTGCTGCCGTCCTCGGTGTAGATGCCGCAGTAGACCATCGAGCGCACCTTGCGGTAGCCGGGCAGCGGCTCGCTCGCGGGGTTCTCCGCGCCGGTCACGGTGTCGCCGATCTGCGTTTCGTGGACGTCCTTGATGCTGGCGGTGAAGTAGCCGACCTGACCAGCCTCAAGCTGCTTCGCCGGCTCAAGCCCCAGCGGGCGCATCAGGCCGCATTCGAGCACCTTGAAGGTCGCGCCGGTCGCCATCATCCTGATCTCCATGCCGGGCCTGATGGTGCCGTCCTTGAGGCGCATATAGACGATCACGCCGCGGTAGGCGTCGTAATAGCTGTCGAAGATCAGCGCCTTGAGCGGGGCGTTCGGGTCGCCCTTGGGTGCGGGGAGGTTGTGGACGATGTCCTCAAGCACCGCGTCGATGTTGATGCCGAGCTTGGCGGAGATCTCCGGCGCGTCCTCGGCGGGGATGGCAAGGATGTTCTCGATCTCCTCCTTCACACGCTTGGGATCGGCGGCGGGCAGGTCGATCTTGTTGATGACGGGGCGGATCTCCAGATCGTGCTCCATCGCAAGATAAGTATTCGCGAGTGTCTGCGCCTCGATGCCCTGTGAGGCGTCCACGATGAGCAGCGCGCCCTCGCAGGCGGCGAGAGAGCGCGAGACCTCGTAGTTGAAGTCCACATGACCCGGGGTGTCGATGAGGTTGAGCGTGTAGACCTGCCCGTCCTGCGCGGTGTAGTCGAAGGTGACGGCACGGGCCTTGATGGTGATGCCGCGCTCGCGCTCGAGGTCCATATTGTCGAGGATCTGATCCTCCATCTCGCGCGCGGAGACGGCGTTGCACTTTTCCAGCAGGCGGTCCGCCAGCGTGGATTTGCCATGGTCGATATGCGCGATGATGCTGAAGTTGCGGATGTTTTTTTCGTTCATAGCGGTTGCTCCTGCATGGTGTTAATGGGAAGATGGCATCTGCGCGATCCATTTATTAGCCTGCTCGTCGGCGGCGTGCAGCACCTGCGTCATGCTCTGCGCGAGGCCGGGGTAGCTGCCGGTCAGCGTCTCGGCGTCCATCGCGGGAAACGCGCCGTCCCCGGCGGCGTGCCGCTCGAGCGCAAGGCGGTAGAGCGCGCGGCTTTGCAGCATCGCGGCGTCGCTTGCGCCGGCGGAGAAGGCCGCCGCGTCGAGCGCGAAGAAGGCATCCTTCCCGCCCGCGGCGCGGTGCAGCGCACGGTAGAGCGGATAGATCGCCGTGCCGAGATACTGTCCCGCCGCGGTGACGGCCTCACGGCAATTCGTCTTGCCGAGCAGCTCGAAGAGCAGGTTGACGGTGTTCACCAGCAGCTTCTTTTGCAGCGTAGCGGCGATGCTGCCGCGCAGGGTGCCCTTCTCGTCGCTCGAGTCGTACAGCTCGTCGGAGTCGATCATGCCGCCGTCGCGGTCGAGCGTGCGGCCGAGCAGATAGTCCGCGGAGACGTGATAGTAGTCGCACGCCTTCTTCACAAAGGCGAGGCCCGGCTCGCGGACGCCGTTTTCATAGTGGCTCAAAAGCGCCTGCGAGATGCCGAGGTCGGCAGCCGCCTTGCGCTGGGAGATCTCTTTCTCCTGCCGCAGCAGGGCCAGGGTGCGCGAAAAATCAGCGTTCATGCGCGTTTTTCTTCCTCATTTCTACAGATTGCAATTACAGCTCGTAGAGTATAGCAGGTTTTATACAGCTTGTAAATGATTTTTTAGAACTCCGGCGTGTAGCTGCTGCGATCCTGCCGCGGCGGCTCCTCCGGCGCGGTGGCGCGCAGGTAGAACCCGCATTCCGAGAGGGCGAAGTAGGGCGTGAGGTAAATGTCCACGACTCCGGTGAGCACCGTGAGGATCAGCGAGCCGAGCATGATGCCGAGGAAGCTGTCCGGCATGAGCGCGAGGATAACGCCCTCGTAAACGCCGACGATCACAAAAACGATGAGGTACCAGCCGATGAAGCTCAGATGCAGACCGAACAGCTGGCCCTTGTAGCCGATCGTCTGCCGCTTGCTGCGGTTAAGCGCCTCCATCACGCCAAGCTCCGGATTCTGGCAGAGGTTCCAGATGGCGAAGGAGTAGCGGTAGACCGCAATGATTCCGGGGATCACGAAAAGCATCGACCACAGGGCGACGAAAAAGCCCTCGACGATGTACAGGGCGATGACCTTGCCGGCAAAGGTGAAGCCGTCGAACAGGCTCTCGTAGGGCATCTCCTCGCGGCGGTGGACGCCGAGACAGTAGCACTTATAGCCCGCGTCGAGCACCTGCGTAATGAGGCCGATGAGGATGCTGGCGAAGGAAACGGACACAAAGGCCACGCCGACGATGCGGCCGGTCAGGCTCGTGAGCGCCGTGTCGAGCAGGCTCAGCGCGAGCGAAACGGCAAGAAACAGCAGCGTGAATTTGATGGGCGAGACCCTCGCCGTGCGGATCAGTTCTCTGGCCTCGCGCCTGATCGCAGCGCGGTCGAGCTGACGGATGGGCATGATACGGTCCTCCTTATTCTTTGTAGAAAAAGTATAGCACCCGCTCTCCGGCGCGTCAAGCGGGCATAGCCGGCGGTGCGGGGACATAGCATGGTTCGGCGGAAGAGGCAAAATCGGAAGCCGCTTCGCATACAGGAAGCGTAAAAATTCAACAAATTTCGATAAATTGCCGGAAAATGTGCGTTTTGGCGAAAAGTTATGACTGGACAACGCTTTGCAGTTGATGTATAATCTCAACGATTATGGAGTAGTGTGCGCATTGCTCCAAGCAGTAAAAGATGAGGTGAAGACAATGGCACAAGCTTTCTTTGGCGGCGTTCATCCCAACGA
>OMNU01000306.1_pt1 | contig 22813 bp, 12 predicted proteins | sample 1673511 | NCBI WGS metagenome assembly OMNU01 (sample SAMEA103958113, study PRJEB25191) | human gut metagenome | reverse complement strand
CGCCAACACCAAAGGAACGACCAATAAATGTGTTTGGCCGCTTTTCTTCCAGCCGCTTCCGGGCTGTCATCGGCGTATCGCTGGGGGCAGGCTTTCCTTTATATGCACTCTGGTAATTCTGATGATGAATCAAAAAGCCGTCCTCTACCTGCTGTGCATAGGATTTTGCCCAATGCTGATGATGTACCTCTTTGATTTGGAAAACTCTATACTGGTTTATCATTTTACGTTTTCTCCTTCCGCCTCCTCTGGCCTATGCCATTCCAGTTCCAGCCCCTTGAACTGCTGCTCGTTCAACCGCTGCATCTTCGGGATGGTCTGCTGGACAAGCGCAGCCATCTCTGCATCCTCTGCCACAAGCGGCTGAACCTCCGTCAACACCTGAATCGTGTCTTTGAGTGTCGGCTGCTCAAACATCGCCATCAGCATCAATTCCAGTTCATCAAAGCGTACATTGCTCATAACTCCATCCCTTTCTTTTTCACTTTCTTCGGCTTATCCTGTTCCTGTGCAGGCTGCTCCTGCTTCTTGGCTTTCAGACTGCGCAGGGCATCCAGAACAGACTTTTTCGTACTGCTGCGTTCCTGCTCCTTGCTCTTCTGCCGTGCCTCCATCAGTTTTTCCATATCGGAAATAGCCTGTTGCACCAGCTTATCATCCCTGAAATAGTTGATGGAGTTGATGTTCTCGCGCTGCACTTTATCGTTCACGACCAGCTCATACATTCCAACAAAGCCGCCATCTTCCTCGATGCAGAATCCAATGCACTTGTCGGCATTCATCCGTTCGGACGGAATCTTGTCGTAGGCTTCCAAGGCTTCTTCCATTGTCAGATGATCGTGGAACTCTCCCGCAAATGTAAACTCCAAGCACTCCGCAACGTAAAAGCTGAGCGTTTCTTCCGGTGCAGGTCTTTCTGCAACGAGTTTTTCTTTCAAAACTTCTGCCTGCTGTTCCGCCACCGTATCAGCCTGTTCCCGCAGTTCTGCCGCATCCATGACTTTACCCTCTGCCGCATCGCAGCCAAACTCTGCCAGCAGCTCCGTCATAGCCTCCTGCACAGACTTATCTCCGTCCGTTTCAAGGATGCCGCCATCCCGTTCCGTGAAGTCCTTATTATATAAGGTATAGTCGAAGCCATCGTCACAGGTCTGAATGTGGAAATAGGCATCCGGCAATTCGTAGGCCAGCTCCACATCCTGCACAGCCAAGGCTCCCTGCAACGGCTGAACAACATGATTCTGGATATACGGGTTATCCCAGCCCGGAACCGTTTTATAGTCCTCTACGATGGTGTCAATGCCGTTCCTGCACTGCAAAACATCCAGTGAACCCGGCAGAGGATCAGGATTCTTCTCCACGCCCAAGGCTTTCATGTAATGGTTCGGAAGTGCCTGATAGTGCGACATTGCATCGTCGAGATTGTCGAACCGCTCAATTATCAAAGGCGCGGCCTGCAAATTCTCGACCACATAGAACTGCTTCACGAAAGGCTGCTCCTGTTCCAGTTTCTTTTGCGCTTCCAGTTCTTTTCTGAACATCTTTACAAAGCCATCCAGAATAGCCGGGTGGCTGTCAACCACCCAGTCTATGCGGAAGGTCATGCGGTCTGCATCGTGTTCCGGGGTGCTGACCTGCTCCGCCCATTCCTTATTGCTGTGAGAAAAGCGGTCATCATAGCTTTTATGGTGCAGAGTGTTCGCCAGGATGTAGCCCACACGCTCCATGCCGTACTGCCGCACCACCTGATCGACTGCATCATCGCCAAGGTACATCCCGTCATAATTGTCCGCAATAGCTTCATGGATTGCCTGCTTGCACTCGCTGTTCAGCCGATAGGATGTACGGTATAAATCCACCTCGTCATTTTCTTTGGCATAGCTGAACGGCTCATAGTAGACAGGCACATCCGAATAGTCCTGTGCGCTGTTGTCCGGCACCGGCGTAGCCTTTTCAATGATCTCTGACACCACATCTTCTTTTTTCGGCATATTCCATTTTTCAGAGAAGTATTTCTGCACTGCTTCCTGAAAATCTTCATCGAAGCCGTTCCACAAATCCTCTGCCACCAGCTTGCCCTGCTCATTGACTGCAACGCAGGCCGCCATATCGCCGTGTTCCTCATGCTCCAGCAGGAAGAACTTCTCCCCACCGACTTCCGTTTCATCAACAGCATACCATGTGCCGATATGCCCTTCGACTGCGATATGGTCGGAATCGCCGTGGATCAGTCCGTTCCTTTTCTGCTGCTGTTCCTCCATAAACTCCCGCACGGTCAACTCTGCGCCTGTGAAGTTCAGCCCTTCCTCACCCAGTTCCAGCCGCCCCTCTGCACCAAGGTCAAGCTCTTCGGCCATCAGAACAGATGCCGCATGGTTCACCACCACAGTTTTCTCCACCGTAATAGGCTGGCCGGGGTCATAGTCTGAACCGCGCAGATCATAGCGATATAAGCCATCCGGCACATCTTCATCCCGCAGTCGGCCATTGCTGAAAAGACCCGGCTTATCAAAGATTTCGATTTCCTGCAATTCCTCGTTCAGAAGGTTCTCTTTCTGCAAATCTATATTCCTTTCCTTGAAAAATTCCGGCAGCTCTGCAAAGCCGATGCTGTCCACATAGTAGGCTTTGAGAGACTTGCCATCGTTCAGCACCACAACATCACTGACGGAAAGCGAATGTCCGGTAAAATCCGCTGGACGCTGGATATTGAAGCGTTCGTAAATAGCTTCCAGCGTATCATTTTCCGTAAGTGGTGCGGTATAGACCAGTTCATAGTCTGCACGGGAAACCGTCATGCCTTTCTTCTGCACATAGTCCAGCCCCATGAAACGGTAGTTATGTTCCGGGTCACGCTCTGTAATCTGATAAATGCCGCACTGCTTTTCGCTGCCATACAGCAACATATTTTCCCGTTCTGCCATGTTCCGCTCCTGCTCCAAGTCTGTTATTGCAATCTGGAAGGTATCACTTCCGCGCTCAATTTCCTCTCGCGCCGTGACAAGAATCGGCCACGGGCTGATGCGGACAAGATATATCTGCTTTCCCTCGTCATACAGCCGCAGAGCCTGTTCACGGTTTATTACTGTCAGCTTAAAATCCGGGCGCGCATACTCGTCCTCTGCATAATCTTCCCGCTGCTCCAACAGAATCGCATCCCATGTGTCTGCCTTAATGCCGAAAATACCATCGTGCTGCTCGATTCCCTCTTGGCTTACATAATCACCTGCCGTGCCATCACGGAACAGCGGATAAATCTTCTCACCCAGCCGATGCCACTCCCGTGCGCCTTCTTTCGTCAGCGGCAGCACATCATCTTTCCGGTAGCCATAGTCGTGCATTTCCGAAAGACCAATCATCCCATCCGGGAGATTTTCGATTTTCTCCTGCGCATCGTACATCAGGCGGTTGACTTCTTCTTTGTCATCCTCGGCCACTGCAGCTGCAATACCGTTCACCAGTTCTTCCGTTGCCGCCCGGTCATCCAGTTTGAAGGCGAAATTTACGATGAGGTTTCGCTGCTCATCATCAAAAATCGTTTTTTCCTGCTCCTTATTGGCAATCAGCTTTTCCGCATACTGCATCGCGGTCATGCGCTCTGCGCTCCTTTCCGCGACTGCCGCTTCCAGCTTTTCCAGAAAGTCGGCTGCGGTCAATCGAATCGTATCCATCGAATCTTTCAATTCCTTCATTTCCTTGCCGCTGGCCCAGCTTGCCACATACGGAAACGAATAATCGGACGTATCAATACCCAGAGCCGAGCAGACCGTAAATGCGATGCTTTCGGCTTCGGTTTCTTTCGTGAGCCTGTCTTTTTCTTCGCCACGCTGTTTCATCAAATCGCTGTTATGCAGCATCGCATGAGCAACCTCGTGGATCATCGTCTTTATGGTCTGGCTCTCGCCCATGCCGACCTGAATGCAGATTTCTTTGTCTGCATCACTGTAATAGCCTTTGGCATCCCCTTCGATTTCATCAAACCGCATCGGCACAGGCGATACCTGCTCGATTGCCGCCGTAAGCAGCGCATAGTCTTTGACACTGGCCGTCAGTTCGTTCACTTCCAGCGACGGAATCGGTTCCCCATCCGTCTGCGATATATCAAAAACTGTCGTCACTCGGAAGCGCGGAACCACATACTCCACACGTTCCATTTCCGGTTCACCGTTTTCGTTCAGCACAGCCAGACCCGTATCCTTGTCGATTTTCTCGCGTTCTTCCACTTCCTTGATGGGAGCCGGAGCAATGATCTGGATGCCCTTTTCGCCTTTTTTGACGTAACGGTTGAACTTATTCTTCCATGCGTTAAACCCTGCCACCAGTGTGGCATCAGGCCGCTGCATAGCAATCAGTAGCGTATTATTGAAGCTGTAATTATGGAATTTTGCCATCGTGCGCAGATACGTCGTGTACATTTCCGATGTAAAAATGTCCTTTACACCCTGCTCCAGCCGTTCCGTGATTTCTTTCATCTGCTGTTTGCGGTCAACTGCCATGCAAACCCTCCTTTTTCTTGACCCATCGTGTTTTCATCTGGCGCGGATATTGGTCAGCCTGTTTCGGTGCCTTCGCGCCGTTCCATTCCAAGCCTCCGGCTCTGCCCTCACAGGTGTAGCCGGCAGCTTTCAGGGAGCTGCCATTCTCCGTGTCCAGAATATATGTGATCACTTTGTTGTAACCCATGGCCCGTGCTGCACGGTATGCCGCCGCATACAAAATACTGCAAGCGTTCGGCGTTCCATTCGTACATAGACGGTTGACTTCCAGCGTGTAGCCATCGTCCAGCCGCCGTGCCACGGGTCTGCCGCAGATGGCAACCCCCACCAATGCGCCATTGTCCGATACGCCAATGGAGAACTTATGTCCTCGCGTCGGTTTATGGTGGCGGTGATGCTGCTGCACAAATGCGTTTGCCGTTTTCAAATTGATCGGTGTTAATGTCAGCAAATGCCCTCCTTCAAAAAAAATGCCCCGCCAGACAAAACTGACGGGGCTGCTCTCATTTACAGTTCCATATCGTGACTTTTCCGCTTCTGGGATTTCTGCGGTTCTGCGCTGCGCTCTGCCTGTTTTGCATGAAGCTGCGCCAGCACAGAGGGTTTCCGCACATTGTCCGCAGTGCGCTCTGCAACACGGCCTGCATAGTTCACAGGCTGGCGCGGCCTATCTGCGACTTCGGTTTCGGCTGCATCCTCATCCACTCCCAGCGCATCCTCACTACCCTTTTCATCCATGTTGAGCAGGGAGTTCAATTCAGCAAGGCGCGCAGATTTTTCTGTCAGTTCCGCTTCCTGTGCAAAAGGACGTTTGGCTTCTTCCTTTGCCTGCGTCAACTGCTGTTCCAGATTTTCCAGTCTGCGTTCCACCTGCGGCAATGCTCTTTCGATGCCTGCCAGCGCATTGGTAACGCGCAGGATATTGCCCTGCGGGTCTTTGCCGACTTCCATCGAATAGTTCCATGCGCCCTTGATGGATAAGCGGAACACCTTATCGAAATTGTCAAACCGGGAGTGTAGTTCAAACGCACCGTAGCTGCCGATTCTGCCCTCGGTGCCAGCCGCCTTCAAAGCCTTACAAGCCTCGATAATGGCTGCACCTGCTTCCTTGCGTTCGGTGTACACCTTGCCACCGATTTCCATAGAGAAGTGGTCTTTATCCTGCGCCAGAAGCGGTTTTGCCGCTTCCATATCCGTTTTCAGTGCTTCGATCTGACCCTGTGCCACAGCGATTTCTCGCGGATAGCGGCGCGCAATATCCGATTCCAGGCTATAAATCTGACTGGTGTGATTGGCTTTCAGCAGTTTCAGTTTGCTGACCTGAATATCCAAGTCCATCTTTTCCTTGATGTAGGGATTGCCCGTTGCCAGTGCCTTGATTTCGGCATAGGACAGCGCGGTATCGTCCACATCATCGCAGGCACGGACAGGCGACTTGGATGTCATAATCTGGCTTATAAACTTCTGTTTATTTTCCAGAATCTGCCACATATACGAATCAAACGTATTTTCAGTGACGTAACGATAGATTTTTACCTGCTTATTCCGGTTTCCCTGCCGGAGAATACGTCCTTCCTGCTGTTCTAGGTCAGACGGCTTCCACGGGCAATCCAGATGATGCAGGGCAATCAGCCGATCCTGAATATTGGTTCCTGCGCCAAGTTTCGGCGTAGACCCCATCAGGATACGAACCTGTCCGGCGCGCACCTTTGCAAACAGGTCAGCCTTTTTGGTTTCCGTGTTATACTCGTGAACGAATGCCACTTCTTCACGGGGAACACCTTTCGCCACCAGCTTCTCCCGCACATCATCGTAGACGTTGAATGTACCATCAGCTTTTGGTGTCGATAAATCGCAAAAAATCAACTGTGTTCCCTTGTCCGACGCAGATTCTTCCCAAACCTTGAACGCATTGTCCACACAGCGATTCACTTTACTCTCCGGCTCGTCCGGCAACATCTCGTTCATAAGCCTCTGGTCGAGTGCCAGTTTTCGGCCATCGTTGGTGATCTTGAGCATATTATCGAATCTGGGATTCACATTACCGTTGCGTACAGCCTCGGCACGGTCTGCAAAGGAACTCACCATTTCTTCCTGTGTCTCGCTCGGTTTCAGCACTTCGTTGATGTACTCTGCTTGCGGCACAGGCAGGTTCAGCATATCCGCTGTCTGCACATCTGCGGATTCTTTGAACAGAGAAATCAGCTCCGGCAGATTGAAGAACCGGGCAAAACGTGTTTTCGCACGGTAGCCGGTTCCTTCCGGGGAAAGCTCGATTGCCGTAACGGTTTCACCAAAGGACGCTGCCCAATCATCAAAGTGGCTCAGTCCCATCTTCTGCAGGGTGTCATACTGGAGATACCGCATAATGGTGTACAGCTCCACCATCGAGTTGCTAACCGGGGTTCCGGTTGCAAAGGTCACACCCTTGCCGCCTGTCAGTTCGTCCAGATACTGACACTTTGCAAACATATCGCTGGATTTCTGTGCATCGGTCTGGGCGATACCTGCGATATTTCGCATTTTTGTGTAGAGAAACATATTTTTATAGAAATGTGACTCGTCCACAAACAGACGGTCAACACCCAGTTCCTCAAATGTAACCACATCATCCTTTCTCGTCTGGTCGTTCAGCTTTTGCAGCTTTGCTTCCAGCATTTTCTTTGTTTTTTCCATCTGCTTGACCGTAAAACTGCGACTATCCTCACTCCGGGCATCGGCCAGAGCCAGCGTAATATCGTCGATCTGACGCTCTACAATGGCTTTCTGCCGTTCCGGGGAAAGCGGCACACGCTCAAACTGCGAATGACCAATCACGATGGCATCGTAATCGCCGGTTGCGATACGGGAGCAGAACTGCTTTCGATTGCTGGGTTCAAAGTCCTTTTTCGTTGCCACCAGCACATTGGCATTGGGATAGAGCCGCAGGAAATCTGCGCCCCACTGCTCTGTGAGATGGTTCGGCACCACATAGAGGTTTTTCTGCGATAAGCCCAGCCTGCGGCTCTCCATGCCGGCAGCGATCATCTGGAAGGTCTTGCCTGCGCCCACGCAATGTGCCAGCAGCGTATTGTTGCCGTACAGGATGTGCGCCACAGCATTTTTCTGGTGCGGCATCAGAGAGATTTCCGGGGTCATGCCCTCAAAGCGAATGTGACTGCCATCGTACTCACGGGGACGAATCGCATTGAAAATCCGGTTATAGGTCGCACACAAATCCTCGCGGCGGTCTAAATCCTTGAAAATCCACTGCTTAAACGCTTCCCGAATGGATTCCTGTGCCTGCTGTGCAAGCATGGTTTCCTGCTTATTCAGCACACGGTGGTCGCCATCCGCATCGTGAATCGTATCGTAGATTTTGGTATCCCGGAGATTCAGTGCATCTTCCAGCAGCTTATAACCGTTGACGCGCAGGGTTCCGTAAGTGTTGGTGACAAGCGGATTTCCGCGATCCAGCGACTTACCCGAAATGTTCCATGCACCTGAAATTTCGGAATAGGTTGCCTTAATGTCAATCCCGGCATAGTAGTTCGGGGTTTTGAACACTTCCTTCATAAACTGCGTGATGTACTCCGGCTTTACCCAGTTTGCACCAAGCCGCACTTCGATTTCCGAAGCGTCCAGGTCTTTGGGCTGTACCCGTTTCAGGTAATCCACATTGATTTGATATTCAGCATGGTTTGCCGCAAAGGTTTCTGCTGTGGCCAGTTTTTCACGAACATTGCCGGACAGGTATTCATCCGAGGTTTCCCATTGCTGTGTCACAGGATTTCGGAAAATCGCACCTGCCAGTTCATCCGTGATTTCCTGTTCCGGTTTACCGCAAAGCTGCGCCATAAACGGCACATCCACCTTTGCTTTTTCTCCAATTGAAAGAGCTAGGGCTTCGCTTGGCGTGTCCACCGAGGTAACAGGCTCCGGCTTACGGATGGTACGTTTGGTAAAAATATCGGCAAGCCGTTTGAGATTCTTCTCCTCGTCCAGAATTTCCAGTGATGCCAACAGACAATAGCTGCTGTCCTGCCGGAACGCCCGCTTGTTGGCCGTGCTGTTGATAAGGCCATACTGCGCCTTAAATGCGGTGTACTGCTGTTTCAGTTCATTCTGCAAAAGCTGAACTTCTGCATCCGAACCATCATGCAGCTGACAATCCAGCAGTTTTCGGGTGGTTTCCCGCAGAGCGATCATACCCAGCACCCGCTCTGCAGTTACGGCAGGCAGTTCCACCTTATTCATAAAGGAGTTTTCGCGGTAGTAAATCTGCCCGTCCACGTTCGTGAAGCTGAAATTCTTCACATTTGGGTCTGCCGGAATGGGTTCTTCCTGCACATCCAGTTCATCGTCGGAGATTTCCGGCTCCGTGATGGCAGCCTGGATGTTGCCGACCGCCTCTTTTAACTGCCCGGCAAGGTCTGCGCCCTCGATGGGCTTGACCGTTGTTTCCTGCTTGCCGTACTGGGTGCTTTCCGTGGTGATCTCGCCCAGCACCATTTCAGGATGCTGCGCAAAATACTGGTTGATGGAGTATCCTTCCGGCGTTTCGGCAAGGTCTACCCACTCTGCCCGCTCCACCGCTGCACGGTCACGCTTCTGCAGGAACAGAATGTCAGCAACCACGCCCGTGTTGGCATTGCGCTGGAACGCATTGTTCGGCAGTCGAATCGCGCCTACCAGATCGGCACGGTTAGAAAGGTACTCACGGACAGAGGAATCCTTTTTATCCATCGTACCGCTGGACGTTACCACTGCTACCACACCGCCCGGACGCACAAGGTCAAGGCTCTTGGCGATAAAATAATCGTGGATGAGGAAATTGTGGCGGTCATACCGCTTATCCGGCACTTTGTAATTGCCGAAGGGTACGTTACCCACAACACAGTCAAAGAAGCTGTCCGGGAACTGCATGGTTTCAAAGCCTTGCACCGCAATCTTGTTTTTCTGGTACAACTGCTGTGCAATGCGGCCCGAAATGCTATCCAGCTCCACGCCGTACATCCGAATCTTCTCCATGCTGTCCGGCACCAGACCCATGAAATTGCCGACACCACAGGACGGTTCCAGCACATTGCCTTTGGACAATCCCATATTGCCCAGGGCTTCATACATTGCCTTGATGACCGTAGGAGAAGTGTAAAACGCATTCAGGGTACTGGCGCGGGCTTCCTTATACTCATCTGCCGTGAGCAGGGACTGTAGTTCGGCATACTCTTTCGACCATTCTGCGTTGTTTTCATCGAACGCCTGCGGAATGCCGCCCCAGCCAACATACCGGGAAAGGATTTCCTGTTCCTCCGCTGTGGCCTGCCGCTGCTCTGCATCCAGCGTTTTCAGCAGTCGAATCGCTTCCACATTGGCTTTATACTTTGTTTTCGGCCCTCCTGCGCCGAGATCATCGTCCGTAATACGGAAGTTCATAGGCTCCTTTTTGGGCTGTGCAGACAGTTCCGTTTCTGCTTCACTGTCCAGTGGAAGGTTGTGCTGCCGCCGCGCGTGGTTGACCTCTGCCGGGGTCATAGGCTGCTGCGTCAGCGGTTCAAGGGCTTCCTCTGCCGCTGCGCGGCTAATGGCATCCGTTCGATTCTGCACATCTGCGATCAACTGCATCTGTTCCGGCGGAAAGTCGGGATTCAGCAGTTCTTCCAACTCGCCGCCCGATTCTGCCACCGAATAGATCACATCCATCTGCTCCGGGGAGAAATCCTCGTAGGCCACACCCGCATTGTGCAGAGCCGTAAAGACTGTGATTTCAACCGCTTCTTCCATCGGTACATCTGCCTGTTCGTACAGATGCCGAATGTACTCCAGCTGTTCCGTTCGGAAAATCGGATACCGGGCTTCTTTTGCAAGGGTCATGTCCTGCAAACTGACCGTTCCATTTCCAAAGTCCACCGAATCCACACGGAACTCTCTATCTTCCAGTTCGATGGTTGTGTTAATCGGTAAGTATTCCTCGCTGCGGAAATACTTTGTCTGCGCATGGGTTCCATCTTCCTGCTGGCCGGACAGATAGACGCTCTCCCCCTGTTTCCAGAGCTTCATTGCCTGCGAAACCCACTGTTCACGCGGAAAACCAGATACCTCCACCTTGCCGAGTGCGGTTTCCTTTTCCAACAGCTTGCTGCCAAGAAGTTCTGAAACGCGCTTTGCATCCTCGCCGTAGAACTCAAAGTTGCCGTACTGCTCATAGCCGACCAGAGCATCCGGGTAACGCTCTTTCAGCGTGTTATACTCGTTGGCGGCATCCAGCGACAGGGGCTGCAGCGTCTGCTCCGAAGGCTTTTCATCTGCAAGGGGCACATCTTTTCGGGGTTCCTCAACCGCTGCGGCGGTTGACTGCTCTTTCGATTGCGGCTCCTGCTCCATAAAGTCGAACATGGACATTTGCCCCTGTTCAGGAACCGCAATCTCAACAGCCCTCTTCTTTTCCGGGAAAATCGTGTACGTTCCCTCAACATACTGGTGCAGGATAGAGAGGGATTCTGCCTTACGCTCATATTCTTCCGAATCCAGCGGCACGGACAGCAGTGCATTGTCCATCTGTTCCAGCAGTTTCACCGCCTGTTCAGGGGCTTCCAGCTTTTCAACGAGAGCCTTTCGTCCTTCTTCATGGTAAAGGTCTTGCGGATAAGGCCGCTCCACGTCGTTCGGCAGATGGTGATAGAATCCCATCACCCGCATTGCCATCCGCTCGCACTCATAAGCAGGCATCCGGGAGTAGTCTGCCGGCTTCAAATACTCACTGTCACGGATCAGCCGGTCAATTCGGCCTGCAGCCTGGTTCCAGTTCAGATGAACACTGGCATCCGGGTTCCCATATGAACCACGTTCCAAAGAAATGCCTCTGCCATCGTGATCTTCGTGAGAATCGTCTGCCCCGCAGAGTGCATGGCTGCTGCCGCCGATCCCGTAATGCTCTTTCAGGAAGTCAGCCCGTTCTTTTTTGTCCTCATGATTCAGGAAGAAGGAATAGATTGCCAGCCGACTGTCCGAATAATTGCTGCCCCGTGTGAAGTAAGCATTGATTTCATCTTCCGTGATGAACTTCTTATACTCATTCCAGTGAAAGCCATCCCGCGCCGAGTAGTTCTGATAAGGCTTTGCAAACTGCTGGAACAGAGCTGCCACTTTATCCGGCTTATAAAAGTGCATCCGCATCAGGTCTTTATCTTCGGCATAGGCTTCCCCCAACGCAGACAATCTCTCGTTGAGGTCAGTCAGAAAATCCGTATCATCCAGCAAGCCCGCCAGCCTGTCCGTCAATTCCGGGAAACCACCTCTGAAGATTTCTGTATCCTGAAACACTGCTTCGGCAACGCCATCGGCCAAATCACGTTCCATATAAGCCAACGTCTGCGCGTGTTCCTGTAAGGCGTTCTGCCGCGCAGCGTCCAGAACCGCCTGCGGCGCATACTCGCCCTGCCGGAGCAGTTCATGGATGCGGTTGCTCACATCCCCCCACGAAAGAAACGCATTGACAACCGTGCCACCCTTGGCCGTGTCACCTGCTGCAATGCGCAGTCCCAAATCGTCGAACCAGACCGCATACTTTGCACCGTCAATCTCAAAGCCTTTGCCGCCCGTACCATATTCGTTTTTCACGAACTCCGTGTATTCTTCCGGGGTTTTCTCAACCATGAAATTGTAGATCAGACGAAGCTGACCTTTGCTGCGATTACTGCCCGTGCGCAGGATTTCATCGACCACTTCAGGATCAAGTGCAATTTCATCCGCATACCGCGCCTGGATCGGTGCTTCAATGGCGCGGATCTGCTGTTCCACGGTCGGCAGATCAGGCAAAGAAAAAGCAGAGGCAATTTCTTCCTCTGCTTCGCTCAAATCCTGTTCTGTTGTCGGTTCGGTTAATTGTATACCAATTCCTTCAAGACGATTTCTTCTGCCATCGCCGTCAGGCTGTTCTGATGTGCCGCCCATGCCAGCGGGTCTTTCTCCTTGCTCGGTGCCGGAAACTTCTCGTTCAGGCTGTCCAGCAGGGTTTCCACCCGACTCTCCGCTGCTTCCCCGATCTGCGCCAGATGCTGGTTCAGTTTGCCGCTCATCAGCATACTCTGATACCAGTTCTTGCGGTTCTCTTTCAGGTACGTCCTGCGCAGCATCCCGTACTTCCCGATGGTCTGCGGCTCGTCCTTCACGGCCAGATTCGGGAACAGATAATCTCCCTTGCGGTAATACGTCAACTCCATTTTCTTGTCCTCCTTTGGTCGTGTTTTCTTTGGTTTCGCGCTTTAATGCGCTAAAGTCCGTATTGGTATTATACAAGCTGTCAACGGATTTTTCAAGCTGCTGCGTGATTTCTTTTTTGTAAATTTTCCGCATCTCTCGGCCAATGTCAAAAAGAACCGCTTCGCACTGTTCGGAAACCGCGTTGCCAAGGAACGACAGCACCGGCAGCTTGTTGAAATCCACGATGCGGATAAAGTCATCATCGTCCAGCGCATCCATAGGCTCCTGCCCACAACGGCGGGAAAGCGTATAGAAGATACTGTTGGTCATCAGTTCCCGGAAGCGGACACGGATGTTATCTTCGTCCAGTTCTTCCAGAAACGTATCCGCCACCTCATAAGCCAGACCGTCCATCGCTTCATCCAGATTGTCGGCGGTCAACTGCTGTGCCAGCTCCAGCAGGGCAGCATTCATGCTGTCTGTCTGGGATAAGCCATAGGTATCTGCCAGATGGTCTAAGATCGTCTGCTCATGCTCGTGGCTGTCCAGATTCCATAAGAGCGGTGTTTTTCCGCCGCGCACCAGATGGGTGTCAGCAATATCGAACACATACCGCAGTCTGGTACGCGGTCCGGTATCATCCAGAAGCGCGATGCCTTTTGCGCCACGGTTAACCCATCGGCTCATTTTCTGATTCCAGAGTTCCAGTTCTGCGCAGGCGGTTGCATCGGGCCGCTGCGCGTGGATCAGGAGCGCATCGGTAAACGAATATCGGTACAGCCGCGCCGCTACATCCAGATAACTCATCCAGTCCTGTGGCGAGTTACTGACATACCGGGCGTTCTGCTGCGCCAATTCTCGAATATCGTTAATCTGTGGCAAGGGTCAAACCTCCTTTACGTTTTCGTTTTCATTGGTGTTTTGGGAAATTCCAAGCTGTACTGTGCGCGGCCATCTTCAACGCGCATCACAAGGTCAGCAGCAAACATCTTGTCTTTTTTCACGGAACAAAAGTCTTTTACATGGGTGCGGCCTTTCTTCAAAAGGTCTGCCGCCATCTTCCTGTCCAGCGTCTTTCTCATGTTGGACAAGTATCTGCTTTCTTTCCAAAGCGCAAATTTGCAGCTGCGGTCTGCACAAAAAAAGCCGAGTTTGCTCTCATGTACAGGGTTGCCGCAGACCGGGCAGCTACCTACGCTTACCTTATTATGATAGGGAGCCACCACGACGGTAGGAATCTGCCGCAGGTCAGCCAGCATTTTATCGAGCAATCCGTGGATGCCCTGCATAAAATCATATGGCTTGATCTCGCCGCGCTCCATCCGCAGCAGGTCATTTTCCCATTCGGCTGTCATGCTGGCGGATTTCAGGTAGTCCGGGATATTGCGGATTGCGGCCACACCGTCCTCTGTTGGAATCATCTGCTTGCCCTTGCGCTGCACATAGCCGGAGGATACCAGCTTTTCCAAAATCGCAGCGCGCGTTGCAGGGGTTCCCAGACCTTTTTTCTCGGTATCTTTTTCAAATTCTTTGTTGCCCGCTGTTTCCATAGCCGACAGCAGGGTATCCTCGGTGTAGACTTTCGGCGGCGAAGTAAAGCCCTGCTTTTTCTCCGCCCGTACCACAGAAAGAACGGTTCCCTGCTCTAGCTTTTTCGGAAGCGGCACATCCTTATCCTTTTCCGGCTCCACAAACGGAACGGGCTTTGCCGTATATCCAGGCTGCAAAACATCCCTATATTTTGCCGTGAAGTTCCAGCCCTGGCAGCATACCGTCACCAGAACATCCTCATAGATGAGCGGTGGCTGCACAGCCTGCACCAGATTCCAGATAACGAGCGAAAGAATCTTCTGTTTGGTTTCGGACAGCTTTTCCTTATTACACTTTGCGCCCTGCATCGTCGGCAGGATCGCATGATGGTCTGTGACCTTGTTATTATTGATAACGCAGCTCACATCCACAGTCTGGCCATCCAGAGCCAGCACCAGAGATTCCACTGTCTTGCGCATATCCTCGGTCACAAACTGGCTGTCTGTTCTGGGATATGTCACCAGCTTTTCTTCATACAACTCCTGCAACGCCTGCAAGGTCTGGCTGGCGGTCAGACTGTAATAGCGGTTTGCTTCTCGCTGCAAGGTCGTCAGGTCATACAGTTTCGGGGGCTTCTTTTCTACCCTCTTTCGCTCGATGCTGCCAACCACTGCGCACTGTCCATCGCAAGCGGCCTGCATAGCATCTGCGTCCTGCTCCTGCACCATCTGTTCCGATGCAACCACGACACCCGCGCCGGACAGTTCCACTTTGTAATAGGGTTCCTTTACAAAGTTCTGGATTTTGGCCTGCCGTTCGGCCAGCATCGCCAGCGTCGGGGTCTGCACACGGCCAATGGTCTGTTTTCTGCCGTACTTTTTCGTAAAAGCACGGGTTCCATTCATACCGATCAGCCAATCCGCTTTTGCTCTGCACTCGGACGCTGCAAACAGATTATCATAGGCCGCGCCATCTCTCAGGTTTTCAAAGCCCTGCTGGATGGCAGCATCCTCCATGCTGCTGATCCACAGCCGCCTGATGGGGAGTTTGCTTCCGGCAAGAGCATACACACGGCGGAAAATTGCTTCACCCTCGCGTCCTGCGTCGCAGGCGTTCACCACATAATCGAATTTCTTGCTGCGGAGCAGTTTGCGCAGAACATTGAACTGCGGCTTCTTGGTATTGTGTACCAGCAGTTTCCACTCGACAGGGAGAATCGGCAAATCCTCAAAGCGCCAGTTTTCATAGCGTTCATCATAGTGTTCCGGGGCTGCATACTCTGCCAGATGCCCCAGACACCAGCTGACCACGCAATCCCCACCCTCCAGATACCCGTCCTCCTGTCGGTATGCACCGATCACTTTTGCAATGGATTTCGATACACTCGGTTTTTCTGCAATCACCAGATATTTCAAAGATTTCTCCTTTCCTATGAAAAAAGCAGGGATAGCCTTTCGACTACCCCTGCCCCCTTATCTCACGGTTTTACTCCTGCTGGCTGTCCTCGTTCACAGTCGCAAGGCTCTGGTCGGTTTCCAGATTTTCACTCTGCGGCGTTTCTTCTTTCGGCTTCGGCTTATAAATGTAGAAGTAGAAGAAAGCACCTGCACCGCCCAGTGCCACCACGAATACCAGCAGCAGAATCTTATTCATGCCACCGCTCGATTCCTCTTTCGGTTCTTCGATTTCTACATCCGGGGTAGGTTCGGGTTTGGTTTCGGGCAGAACTACCGCAGGCGTTTCTTCTTCCTGCTTGCCGTTCCGCTCTTCATCGTCCAGAAACTCCTGCAAATCGTACTCGTCGATCATCGAGAGCATATAGACGTTTTCGCTGTTCCGCGCCCGGTCGATCACCAGAAAGAACGTGTTGCCGCCCTTGGTCTTGACCGTGAAGAACTCCTTGCTGGGGTCATCCATCATGTTGTCCTCTACCTCGCCGTTGCCTGCGATGGTGAACGGAATCTTTTCTTCCTCCGTCGGCTCTGCTTCCTCGATTACCTGCACAGGTTCCTCTGCCACCTCAGTGGTATCCACATAGGCAAAGGCCGGGGTCGAAAAGCCCACCGCCATCATCAGGGTCAGAATTGTGCTGGGAATAACAACACCCAGCCGTTTAAGCATCTTTTTCAATCGCTTCCTCCGTTTCTGCTTCCTCCGAAGCGTTGTTTACAGCGGTCAGGAACGTCACGTTGCCCGCCTGAATGTTGTCCAGCAGAGCCAGCAGTTCGCGCCCGCCCATCTTGGTGCTGCGGATGGCACGGATGATTTCGCTGTCCTCTTCCTTTTTCTGTGCTGCCCGGATGGTTTTCAGCCGTTCCTCCAGTTCCGCGATCTGCTGTTCTGTTTTTTCGGCATCATCCAGATATTTCTGTAATTTCTTGCCCATCGGCCCTCCTTTCAGTTGATGCGGCCAAAGCCTAAAAAGTGGCTCTGCCAGTAGGTGGAATTGATGCTGGTGTAGGAAATGGGGTCGCCGCAGTGGATCATCATGCCATTGCCGACATAGATTCCAACGTGCGACGCGCCAACGGTATTATAGGTTTTCTCAAAGAAGATCAGGTCGCCGGGCTGCGCATCCGCAGGAGAAACATAGCTGCACTTCCCGCGCAGGCCGTTGGCCGTTGTACGCCCAACGCTCCACCCATTGCCGCAGTTATTGATGACCCAGCAGACGAAGCCAGAGCAGTCAAAACTGGTGCTTGGGGAACTGCCGCCCCACACATACGGCATACCGAGATATTTTTCGGCTTCCTCAATCATCCTTGCGAACTTTTCATCCGAAAGGGCTTCCGATGGAATATCATACTTGAAACCACCGCCGGAGCCACCAGCACCGCCTGTGCCGATACTGCCCGTTGTGCCGCCGCTGTATGTCGGGGAGCCTGCGCCGAACAGTTCGGGGCGGTTGCCGTAGGTCAGGTTATAGGCATCGTACCGCCCGGTCTGCTTCTGGTTCATATTCTTCCGCGCGATGGTATCGAAACCCTTATTTTTCAGCAGGATATTGAGGATTTTATACTCGTACTCCACTTCTTCCTGATAGGTATAGGTTTCCATGCTGACATTTCCAAAAGCGTCAATCGTTGGCCGAACCCCTACTCTGGTTTCCATGCGAGTGCGAATCTCAATAGTTTCCCACACTTTCAGTAGATACTGCTGCTTGAACAGTTCCTTGATAACAGGCTTGACCTGTCCTCTGGTGAACTGCTCATAGACCGCAGTCAGATGGGAAATAAGCTGATACGGGTCATGCCCGATCTCATCCAGCTGATAGCGATATTCATCATAGCCCGGATGGGTGGATTCCATCTGCCGAATCTGTTTATCCAGTTCCTTTTCCAGTTCCAGATAATCCTCTTCCGCGCCTTTCATGTCGGCATCCTTGCTGGGATATGTCGTTCCCACAAAGGTACTGCCTGTTCCCTGAATCGCTGCACCACAGCTTGAAAAGGCTCCCAACATTACCATCACCAGCAGGATACCCACACCAATACCGACCCACAAAGTTTTATGCTGCACGACGATCTCCTGCACCGCCGCTTTCGCTTTCTCCGTAATGGTGTTTGTTGCCGCTGCTGCCTGCTTGCTGGCGGCAGTTCCGGCTTTCTGGCCGCGCTTGGCGGCTGTATAAGCATCCTTATACTGCTTTTTCTGGTAAAACTTCGCACCGACTGTTTTTGATTCACCTCCTGCGGCAGTCGGCGGTGGCTGGGGCTGTTTCTTTTTCAGCGACGGTTCTGCTGCATTCTCTGCAGTGCCGCCCTCGCCCTCGGTGAATTTCAGGCGGCTGGATTTCTGATCCTCCCCACCTCTTTTCTCCACTCTGGCAGATTTGTCTTTGGGCTTTTTTCTGCCTTTGACAAAGTGGTGCAGGCGTTCGGCGGCTTCTTCCGACTTGTGAGCAGCTTCCACTCCGGAATTGTCCTTTTCCACCTGATGTACTTTCTGATGGGCGAATCCGGTGGCGGTATCCGCTCCTTTCTTGGCCACCTTCTTAACACCCATTCCTATGCCACGGACAATGCCGCCTTTTTCATCTTCAAAAGAAAGTCGGCCTTTCTTTGCGGGCTGCGGCTCTGCATCCGATTCCGCAGACGCATCTTTCGGCTTACCATCCTCCTGATGGGCTTTGTAATAGTCTGCGCTCTGCTTGGCGGTGCTGTGATGCCGGGGTGCATCCTCCTCCCCATCCTCAGCATCCATGCACCGTTCTTCTTCCATGATAGGTTCTTTGTCTGTTTCCTTTTCCGCAGTTTCATTTACCGAATTTTCCTGCTCTGGCTTTTCTTCTGCGGTTGCGGACTTCTGTTCCCCGGTGCGGAGGTTTTCATCCACCAGACCATCCTTGGTCATTTTCTGGACGATTTTATCTCTGCCTCGGAATTTCTTGTCTGCTATGGAAATCACCTCCTTCCGGCTGGAACCGTCATGCGATCAGAGCTGCGTGGGTTTCCCACTTGTCAAGCACCTGCTCCAGCTTCCGGGCAAAGGCGATCAGACGGGCATTCACTTCCTCACGGTCAAGATAACCGTGGGCTTCCATGTGAAAGCCGTCAGTCAGTTCATCGGCCAGTGTGCCAACGGCGTAAAAGTCCTCCAGCACCGTATGCACCACCGATTCTTCATCGTGGAAGTTGAGCGGCTCCACCTCATCGAAAGGCGGGCCGGAATCACTTTCGTGCGGCTCCATGTCAGAGTGATGATGAATCTTACGGCTCAGTCGGTCAAAAATGTTCGGTGTGTTCATGCTTCTTTCTTCTCCTTGTATTTTCCCATCTCATTGGGCTTCGTTGTCATCAGGCTGTACAGTTTCAGCGAAGTATCAAACTTATCCTTGAACGGGATAATCGTATTGCCGTAGAACAGCAGCCCCTCGCCCTCGTTGCTGTTCGTCACATACGACAGCTGGAACGGTGAAATATTCAGCTGCTTTGCAAGGATTTGTCGGTCGCCGGATGCCTGGTTGAGCATATAAATAAAATCGCTGTTCTCGAAGATGTTCTCGATTTCCCGGCTGGCCAGCAAATCCTTGATGTTCTGGGTGATGCCTGTCGGTACACCACCCCATTTTCGGAACCGCTTCCAGATTTCGACGCTGTATGCCGCCGTCTGCTCCTCTTTCAGCAGGAGGTGGAACTCGTCTATATAGTACCGCGTGTTCTTTTTACTGTTGCGGTTGATGGTAACACGGTTCCAGACCTGATCCTGAACGATAAGCATACCCAGCTTTTTCAGCTGCTTACCTAACTCTTTGATATCGAAACAGATAATGCGGTTATCCAGTTCCACATTGGTCTGATGGTTGAACACTCGCAGCGAACCATTGACGTAGATTTCCAGTGCCGTGGCGATACGCTGCGCCTGCCGTTCCTTCTGCTCCCGCAGGCAGTCGTACAGATCACCGAGCGTCGGCATATTTTCCGGCTTCGGGTCGTTCAGATACTTCTGATAGACCAGCGGCAGGCAGCGGTCAATGACCGACTTTTCTTCCGGCTCCATGCCATCCCGTGCGCCCATGATCAGTTCGCACAGGGAAAGAATAAAGTCCGATTTCATGCCCAGCGGATTATCATCGTCCGCATAGTTGAGGTTAATGTCCATCGGGTTGATATAGTCCTTACTGGTGGACGAAATATGGATAACCTGACCGCCCAACGCTTCCACCAGCGGATAATACTCGCCTTCCGGGTCTGCCACGATAATATCGTCCGTTGTGGTAAAGAACACGTTTGTAATTTCACGCTTTGCTGAGAAACTTTTACCGCTGCCAGGTGTACCCAAAATTAAGCCATTCGGGTTTTTGAGTTGCTTCCGGTCTGCCATAATCATGTTGTTAGACACTGCGTTCAGACCGTAATAGAGGGAATCGCCCTCCATAAAAAGCTCCTGCGTGGTGAACGGCACAAAGATGGCAGTAGAAGTGGTGGTCAGTGCGCGCTTGATGGGAACGAGATTATTTGCCAGCGGCAGGCTGCTCATAAGGCCCTGCTCCTGCAGATAGTCCAGACGGTTCAGAGTGCAGTTAAACTTCTGAGCGATACCAGCAGTCTGAAACACAGCACTATCCAACTCCTGCTTGGTCTTGGCTGTATTAAGGAACAGCACCGTAACAAGGAACATACGCTCATTACGGCTCTGCAGATCATCCAGAATCTTCTTGGCCTCGCCGCCATAAGTTGCAAGGTCGCTCGGAATAATTTCCATATCATAACCAGACCTCACAGCTTTCTTCTGCTCCTCGATTTTCATACGGTCCAGGTCGGTAATTTTGCCTTTGATCAGTTTGATAGCTTTCAGCTGGTCTACCGACTGCACATGGATACTGACGACCAGATTTTTGTCCATGTCCAGAAACTCGGCCAGCACCTTATCCGTCAGTTCCGGGGCAAGGATGTTCAGATAGGATGCAGCACCATAGGTATCGCCCATCATAAAGTCCTTGCCGCTTTTGAACAGGAGACTGGTCGGAGCAATGAAGTCCTTGGTGGTCATGCCGCTCTGCAGAATGCGGTCATAGCTGAAATCGAACTTCTGCTGTTCTTCCTGATGAAAGGTTTCGTACATGATCTGAAGCCGTTCCACGCCGTTCAGAGGATAGGCTTTCACGCCCAGCACCTTGAAATTATTGAGAATATCAGTTTCGATACGCTCTAACCGGGGTTTTGCTTCCCTGACACTCTTTGCTTCAATGCTGAACGTAATGTACTTCGTCCGAACCAGACCGTTGTTGCCCTTGGCAAGCTGCTGTTTCAGCATCTGTGCATATTCCATACGCACATCATCGAACTGGTCGTGCTGCGGCTCGATCTGGATGACCTTGTTGTACTCGCTCATGTCGCTTTTATGGTTGATGAACGACAACTGAAAGCGGATACTGGCATCGAAGTAGTTGAGGAAGTCGCACCAGCTTTCAAAGATGGTGTTTTTATCCTCGTTCTGCGCCAACTGGTAGTTAATGTCGTAGAATCGGACGGTTTTGGAATACAGATGTTCCTCCACCCGGCAGATACCGTCGCGCCCCATTTCCAGATACGGAATGGAACGCTGCACGGTCAACCGCTGTTCCTTCTGGTTCTTTTCGGGTTTACGAAAGAACTTCTGGAAGAAGCCGTCCGGCTGCGGTTTCTTCGGTTCACTTTTTACCAAGAATGCCTCCTTTCTTCTGGATCGGTGCTGCGGTTTCCAGTTCCCGGTCATACAGGTTTTCGACCTCATAGCGGCGTACCGCAGGTCGTTTGAATCGGACGCTGATGAAGTTCGTCAGGATGGTTTCAAGGTGCATCCCGTTTTTCTCATATAGCGCAAAGAAAAACTCCGGCAGCATCAGAAGTACCATGCCTGCCGCTGCATTGCTGGTTCCCAGCGTGTCGCGCATGAGGAAATAAAACGGAACGCCAATGCCTGCTGCAAACCCCATACACACAAGCTGGCGTTTCGTCAGGTTCAGAAAGACCTTATTCTTCACTTTGGAAAGGTCTTTGGGAATCGTTACATAGGCCATTGATCACCAGAACAGCCAGACCGCCGCCGGGAAACGGCATTGTCTGCTGTCTTTTCCTTTCATTGGATTTTCCCGGATTTAGTGACTGCCGAAGATCTGTTTGGACAGACTTCCCGTTTTGAGCAGCGAGAAGCAAAGAATCACCGTGTAGGCCATTGTGCCGAACAACGCCGAGTGAATATCCGAAGATACCCGGATGCTGCCAATGAGGGCTGCATAGATTGCCACGCAGACCATCATCAAAAACGCCTGAAATGCCAGAGCGAACAGCCCTCGGAAGTAGTTCGTACCCACATGACCCCATTCACGGTTGCTCATGGTTGCAAAAGGAATCGGAGCAAGCGAAGTGTAGAGGTATATTTCTATCATTCTGCCGTACATAATTACCGTGATAACCACCGACAGAATTTTCAGACACCAGCTTACAACAAGGGTTTCCAATGCCAGCGTCACCAGTTCGCCAATCGCCATTGTTGCCATTGCCGCCTGCATCTGCATGGAAAGAGAACTAATATCAATGGCGGTATTGCCACGGATAATGCCGGAGGAAGAATTTACCACCGACTGTCCAATGTCAAATACCGCCATTGCAATATCGAACGTATGGCTGACGAGATAGACCGCGATCCACATCTTCACGAAATACTTGAAGAACATCCATGTGTCTACATCGTGCAGATTGTTCCGTTCCGTCAGCATCGAGATCAGTTCATAGCAGAGGATCAGCGTAATGATGATTCCCGCAATGGGGATCACCACCGAATCCGAAATGTTACGGATCATGCTGAAAATGCTGCTGTTCCACCCTTGCGGTGTCTGCCCGACCTGAGCAGCGATTTCACTGGTCTGTTGGTTGACCGCTGTGAACATCGTACTCAGGTTGGACTCCACCATGCCGGAAAGAAGTTCCCTCATCCATTTTTCGATTGCTGCGAAAATATTATCGAACAATGGCGGGTTTTCCTCCTATCGCTTGTTGATTAGCCGAACAGACCAGAAAGCAGCGGGATCAGCTGGGTGCCGATGAGAATGACACCGCCACCGGACATAAGCTGTTTTATCCCCAATTAGGTGTAAAACTCTGCTCGATGGCGGGCGGCGGCGT
>OMNU01000288.1_pt1 | contig 23352 bp, 8 predicted proteins | sample 1673511 | NCBI WGS metagenome assembly OMNU01 (sample SAMEA103958113, study PRJEB25191) | human gut metagenome | reverse complement strand
GACAATGAAGAAATTCTTTAAGACCCTACTCGTTGCTCTGCTCCTCATCCCTACCTGCGCTTGGGCAGATAATGGATGGAACGATGCTGAATATCAGCGCATTGAACAGAGCATACAGTTGCCTAACATCAAGCAGGCAACCAAGAAGTATGTTATTTCTGCCTATGGAGCCAAGCAGAACGCTTCGGCTGCACAGAACCAGAAGGCAATCAACAAACTCATCGCTCTCGTTTCTAAGAAAGGTGGCGGTACCGTAGTCATACCGAAGGGTACTTGGCGCACAGGAGCCATTGAGATGAAGAGCTTCGTAGAACTGAATCTCGAAGAAGGTGCCGTACTGCAGTTTGCCTTTGAGCCAAAACTCTATCCGCTGGTTCGCACCGCATGGGAAGGACTGGCATGCTGGAACTACTCTCCATGCATCTATGCCTACAAGGTTTCCGACATCGCCATTACCGGTAGAGGTACCATCGACGGAGGCGGCAACAATGATACATGGTGGCAGTGGAACGGCAACCCTCACTTCGGATACAAGGAGGGCGTAACCAAGGAACACCAGAAGATGGGCTCCCGCGCCAGACTGCAGAAAATGGCAGAAGACGGCGTGCCTTTTGATGAGCGTAAGTTCGGTATGGGACAGGGTCTCCGCCCTCAGCTCGTCAACTTCGTACGCTCTGAGCGCATCCTCATCAAGGATGTAAAGATGATCAACTCGCCTTTCTGGGTGATGCACCCTCTGCTCTGCAAGGACATCACGGTAGACGGCGTAACTGTTTGGAACGAAGGACCTAACGGAGACGGATGCGACCCTGAGGCATGCGAGAATGTACTCATCCAGAACTGTATCTTCCACACCGGCGACGACTGCATCGCCATCAAGAGCGGACGAAACAACGACGGTCGTCTCTGGAACAAACCATCCAAGAATATCATCATCCGCAACTGCCGCATGGAAGACGGACATGGTGGCGTAGTCATCGGTTCTGAGATTTCAGGCGGATGCGAGAATGTATACGCCGAGAACTGCGAGATGGATTCTCCTCACCTGGAGCGCATCCTCCGCATCAAGACCAACAACTGCCGCGGCGGACTCATCCAGAACATCCACATGCGCAAGGTTACCGTAGGACAGTGTAAGGAAGCCGTGCTCAAAATCAACCTCGACTATGAGCCAAGAGAGGCTTGCTACCGCGGATTTGAACCTACCGTGCGCAACGTGAGCATGGAAGATGTTACCTGCCAGAAGAGTAACTACGGTGTGCTCATCATCGGTGGAAACAAGGTAGAAAACGTATACGACATCCATGTAAAGAACTGTAAGTTCGACGGTGTCATCAAGCAGCCTACCAAGGTTACCGGCAAGACAAGAAACGTGAAGTTTGACAACCTCATCATCAACGGCTCCCTGGTTCTCAACAAGGAAGACCGTCCTTACCAGACCTACTCAGAGTGGCTCACTCACAGCGAGATGCAGCGCGTACCTCAGTCTTACCTGCTCGACTTCAGCAAGAAGCCAAAGTGGAGCTACGTAATGGGCATTGAGATGGAAGGTATGCTCGACACCTACCTCCATTACAAAGGCGGAAAGAGCACCTTCAAGGGAGCTGATGCCGAAGCCAACAACGAGGCAATCATCAACTATCTGAAAGAATATCCAGCCAAGATGATTGACGAAAAGGGAAACATCACAGGCTACAAATATGAGGATTTCAACCTCGACAATGTGCGCACTGCGAAGTTCATCCTCCGCATGCACAACCTCTTCCCTAGCAAGAGCAGCGAACTGGCACTGAAGACGCTCTTCAAGCAGTTGCAGAACCAGCCTCGCACCAAGGAAGGCGTTTACTGGCACAAGGCAATCTACGCCAACCAGGTTTGGCTCGACGGCATCTTCATGGGACTGCCTTTCTACTGCAACTACGCCGTTCAGAACCTCAAGCCTAAGAAGGCGAAGAAGATTCTCGACGATGCGGTAGACCAGATTGTGAAGACCGACCTGCGTACCTACGACGAGAAGACTCAGCTCTGGAAGCATGCTTGGGACGAAACCCACAGCCAGTTCTGGGCAAACAAGGAAGATGGAAAGAGCCAGCATACCTGGGCAAGAGCCCTCGGATGGTACGTCATGGCGATGACCGAATGCCTTGATGCCATGCCTGAAGATTATGCTCGCCGCGGCGAAATCATCACCTTATTAAATAAGGCTATGAAGAGCGTGGTGAAATATCAGGATAAGAAGACGGGTGTATGGTACGATGTGATGGACGTAAAGGATCCTCGCAACTACCTCGAGAGCACCGCTTCAAGCATGTTTGCCTATGTTCTCCTCAAGGGTTACCGCAAGGGATACCTCGGAAAGGAATATCAGGAAGCAGGTATCAAGGCTTATGAGGGTATCCTGAACAACTTCATCAAGGTAAACCCAGACAAGACCATCAGCCTTACACGCTGCTGTGCTGTCAGCGGACTCGGCCCTGGCCCTGGTCCATACGTCAAGAAGCCAAACTTCAAGCGCGATGGAAGCTTCGACTATTACATGAGCGAGCCTATCCGCGACAATGATGCCAAGGGCGTAGGTCCTTTCATCTGGGCTAGTCTGGAAATGGAAATGCAGGGACTGAATAAGTAAACTGCTAAGATTTGAATACATCATTTTTAAAATGAATAACAAGAAAATATTAACAAGTATGGCAGCAGCGCTTATGAGTGCTGCTGCTTTGGCACAAGCTCCAGCCTTTCCGGGCGCAGAAGGTCACGGAAGATACGTAACCGGCGGAAGAGGCGGAAAAGTAGTACACGTAACTAACCTCAACGACAGCGGAACGGGTTCTTTCAGAGAGGCTGTCAAGTCGAGTAATAGAATCATTGTCTTCGATGTGGCTGGCGTCATCGCCCTGAAGTCTGATCTCAAGTTTGCTGACAACATCACCATTCTCGGACAGACAGCCCCATCTCCGGGCATCACCCTGCGCTATTATACAGTTCAACCGGGCAACAACAATATCATCCGCTTCCTCCGCATACGCCGCGGACAGGAAAAGAACATCAATGACGGTGCGGATGCTACCTGGCAGCGCAACAAGACCGGCATCATCTTCGACCACTGTTCCTTCAGCTGGAGCATCGATGAGGTGGCTTCATTCTACGACAACAACAATTTCACCATGCAGTGGTGTACTGTAGCCGAAAGCCTCACCAATCCGGGCCACTCCAAAGGAGCACACGGCTATGGTGGTATCTGGGGCGGTAAGCTAGCCAGCTTCCACCACAACTTCGTAGGCCATCTCATGAACCGCGGTCCTCGATTCAATGGTGCCAGATATGGATGGACAGGCTATACTTCCAACAAGGAATACAGCACCTACAAATGGCAGAACGCCGTACAGGCAGAGAACGTCGATTTTCGAAACTGTGTGATGTATAATGCACAAGGAACCTGCTATGGCGGTCCGGGCGGAGGACAGATCAACATCGTGAACAATTACTACAAGGCTGGACCTAGCCAGGGACTTAAAGGAACTACTCTGAATGGTCTCAAGGTAGATGTAAGCACAGGCAAGGAACGTGGCAACCAGGAACGTATCACCCTGGTTACCTTATCTAACAGCAGCAACTCCGACAAGAATCATCCTGAGTTATACGACATGACCAGCCGTTACTTCATCAACGGAAACACCACCGAAACCACCAAGGGTTCTGTTACCAAGAATCAGGATTGGAAAGGTATCAGCTACGACAAAGGCATTCCAAGCCTGAACGGAGAATACTACAGTCCGGATGCCAAAAACTTTTATGGTGACAATGTTGCCCATGTAACCATCAGCGGCAAGTCTTGTGTCAAGATCAAGATGGACGCTCCTGCTCCAACAGGAGAGGTTACCACCCACTCTGCTGACGAATCCTTCAGCAAGGTACTGGCATACAGCGGAGCCTCACTCTACCGCGATGAGATTGATGCGCGCTACATGGAAGAGGCTAAGACCGGTACAGCCAAGTATAAGGGAAGCATTACCCAATCACCTGGCATCATCGACAAGGTATCAGATGTAAACGGCTACACCGAGGCAAACTTCGGCACCGCTACTCGCCCAGCCGACTTCGACACTGATAAAGACGGAATTCCAAATGCATGGGAGATTGCCAACGGCTTAGATCCAAACGATGCCACTGACGCCCTGACCTACTCGCTTGACAGCAAGGAGTACTACACCAACCTTGAGGTTTACGCCAATTCGCTGGTTGAGGACATCATGAAGCAGGGCAATGCTGATGCCGAGAGCAATGTAGATGAATACTATCCTGCATGGAAGAATCCTACAGGCATCTCACAAATCACCGGTTCCAATCCAAGTGAACTGTTCAAAGTAACGTATTACAGCCTCAACGGCACCCTCCTTTCTGCTCCTCAAAAAGGCATCAACATCCGCAAAATGCTGTTTCAGAACGGAAAGACCATAGTGGATAAGGTAACAAAGGAATAAAACTTCTTATAAAACAAAAAGGGCATCCCCTCGTTTGGGAATGCCCTTTTGTTTTATCTGTTTACACAATCTGTTACTTTACATACTTCTTACCGTTCTTGATTACCAAGCCCTTGTAAGAGTCAGAAACCTGCTGACCAGCGAGGTTATATGTTTTTCCAGTTTGAGCAGCCTCAGATTTTACAGAAGAGATGCCTGTTGGTGTGCCAGCCTCATACTTGAAGCCGAAGAAGCCCATCTTAGTACCTGCAGCGAAAACATAGTATGTACCACCTTCAGCAACGCTGAAGGTTACAGTACCATTAGACTTCTCTGCAATAATGTTCTCGCCCTTTTCATTCTGTTCTAAAGTCTGAGAATCGCCATCCTTGGCACTTGGCAAATTGTAAGAAGCAGGAGCTACCTCAGCAAAATCTGCATCCAAGATATGGAAGCCCTTGTTTCCATTCAATTGAACTGCTACTGTTAAAGAACCTGCTTTTGTGGTCTCGAACTTGTAAGCGCATCCAGTAGGCTCTGCACCAGACACCAACTTACCACTGTTCTTACCAGATACATAAGCCACGAAATTGGCATCAGCCCAGTTATCCACAGCCTTACCATCTGCAAAAGCAGTACCAGCATTCTCCATATAAGTCAAAGTGACATTTTTTACTGACGTAATCCTATCACCAGCATTTACCTTGTCACCTACCTGCACAGCATAAGTTCCCTGAGCATTAACACTTGCAGCCAAAGCTACGGCTGCGATAAGAGTAAAGAATTTCTTCATAATCGTTTTATTTTAAGTTTATATATTATTAATTAGTTGCTGAATAACTTAATTTTAGTTTGATTCATTTACTAGTTGGTTTCGTTGGCAAAATTAGCAAATCATTTTGAGAATCTCAGAAAAATTTGAACCAAAATGAGCTAAAACTACGAAAACGATTACGTAAATTCAAACGTCAAGTACCAGGATATAAGAGAGTTTTAGCTAGCAGACACCAAACGGGCTGAAGAGATAGCAGTCCCTTCAGCCCGTTGCAGAACTATATACTAAAGTACAGTATTTTATCCTTCCTTTATCTTCCAATCACTAATTGTCCGCTGATTACTATCGTAATTAACACCAATTTTGAACAAGCGTTTACCATCAGCAGAATATGGAATCAGATATCCCTTTTCATCTATCTGTTTGATTGCTTCTTCGGCAGAACCATCATACTTCAATTCGAAAACAAATACAGCATCAGGCATATATACCACTGCATCAGCCCTGCCTATTGCACTATCCTCCTCTACCCTCATATGGGCGCCCATCAGGTTGAAGATAAGATAGAACACCGTCTGGAAATCCCGTTCGTTCTTATTGCTCAAACGGTTGGAGATGCTGGCAAGATATGCTTTCAATCGAATTATTGCTCCCTCTACATCTCCATCATAAAGCATTTCCAGGAAATCACCCACCAGGCTGTTATTATCCAAAGATATTGGTGAAAGATAGTTAGGTGCAAGACTCTTGAGCATACCAATCTTTACCTCCCTGTTAGGATATTCCAAAGTATAACGATGCAGCATCGGATTATACTTCTTGATAGTGAGATAACCGCTCTGATAGAGCAACGGAAGCGCAGAAGTCATCATTTCCGGCGAAACATCAAAGTCATCCACATCACATGATTTCTTCTCAATATCCATCACATTGACGTGATACTTCTGCAATGTCTTAATAAGATAAGACGGAGTACCCGAGCCAAACCAGTAAGGAGCAATATCCCGTGCATTCAGTGCCTTTACCAGGCTGAACGGATTGAAAACATCTTCAGATTTCTTACTGAAATGATAGCCGTCGTAGAATCTTGTCAGCTCTGCCAGGCACTCCTCATACGTCATACCCAGGTCTTCTCCCAAAGCCTCAATATCCGGTTTCATCTGCGTGATAAGCTCCGTCTTGCTGATACCGCAGATGGCAGAGTACTGGTCGAACATGCTGATATTGTCGAGGTTATTCAGCTCGCTGAAGATGCTGAGCTGCGAGAACTTGGTGATACCCGTGATGAAGGTAAACTCCAGGTATGGGTCGAGCTTTTTCAGAGGACTGTAGAAGTTCTGCATGATGCGGCGGAGGGGCTGCAGGTTCTCCTTCTCATGTACCACATCCAGCAATGGGGCATCATATTCATCGATGATGACAACCGCCTTTTCGCCCGTTTGCTCATAAGCACGCTTTACGATACCATCCAGTCTTTCATTAGGATATTTTTCACCTTCTCCCTTACCGTATAGCTTTTCATAGGGCAAAAGCTGTAGATTCAGATAACTGTTCAAGGCATCAGCATCAAAGTGCTTAGCACCACTCATATCAAAATGAAGCACAGGATGCTTCACCCAATCCTTCTCATAATCAGCTATTGCCAATCCCTCGAAGAGTTCCTTTCTACCCTCGAAATAAGCTTGGAGAGTAGAGGCAAAGAGCGACTTTCCGAATCGTCTTGGACGACTCAGAAAGACATACGACATCTGCTTTTCTCTGAAATCCACGATATATTGGGTCTTATCTACATAGAGATAACCTTTCTCACGGAGTTTTCCGAATGTCTGTATCCCCACAGGGTATTTATTTACTATTTTTGCCATAATCTTACAAACTTTACGTTTTGCGCGGCTAAATTACAAAGAAAATCTGAATTAACCAAAGAAAAAATCAAATAACTTAACTTTCACTTATCAAGAAATGAAAGGAGATAAGGAAGTACTGTAAAGATAGCAAGTATTGCCCCACACGCCATGGGCTAGGAGCTTTTGGACCTTCAGCCCGTTCTTGAACCACTTGCGAAAGTTCTGTGATTTATTATTATAATTTGGTTTAAAATTCGTTTGTTTACGCCTGCAAAAGTACGACTTAATTCTCATTTGGCAAAAGGAAAGAGAGATAAAAAGACGGAAATGTACGAAAACGATTGCGTAACTTTTACAACAAAATTGAAACAAAAAGTTCTTAAATAGAAATAATAAGTGTATTTTTGCACCAACAAACTTAAAATATAAACTGAAAATAAAAATTATAATAAGTATAACAACCTAAAAGGCAAACAAATGAAAAAGAATCTACTCAGATTGGGGCTCTCACTCATAGCCCTGTTTGTTATGGTAGTGGCAAATGCGCAAACCTACCAGAACGAAGAAGCTAGCGTTTCATGGCCGTTTAATGACGACAACTACGCTACGCAGTACACTAAATCACCAGAAAATGGTTTCAGTCTGGTTTCCGTAAACACCGGTGACTTGAAGTATTCTCTCAAGACATCACAGACTACAAAAGACAAAGACGGAAACAAGATGGTCATGGCTGGTTTCGGTCCTGTTGGCACAACAAAAGCCGTAGAATGGACCGTAAAACCAAGCAAGGGTCTCACATTCACCCCAACATCTATCAGTACCTACGTAAACCGATTCGGTACAGATGCAGAAAATGGAGTAACCGTAACCGCCAAACTCAGCGACGGAACTTCGGTAGATTTGGGCAATTTCACTGCATTAAGAGAGAACAAGACAACAGAGACTGACAAGTTTTCGAAAAATGAAAACCTGACCAACCACATCGTCATCCAGCTCACTGCCGACCAGCAAGCCAAACTGACATCAGCTGAAGGCTTCACGCTGAGCTGCACCGTTGGCGTTGGCTCTACTAAGCAGCAAGGCTTTGCCGATGTACACATCAATGGTCTTCTGAACGGAACCATTGAAAAGGTTGCACAGTATACTCTGTCAGCTGTTGTATCAAATGCAGGAGCAGGAACCATCAAAGTATCTCCTTCTGGTACAGTATTTGACGCAGAAACACAAATCACCGTAACTGCGACAAAAAATTTCGGCTACAAATTTGTCAATTGGACAGATGCCAATAATAAGGTAGTATCTACAGATGAAGAATATACCTTCTCTATCTCTGCCAACACAGCATTGAAGGCAAACTTTGAGAAGATAAACACCTACGCTTTGGATTACATGGTAGAAGGTGGTGCAAAAGACTATATGGTAAGCGCAACTCCTGCCCCAACCGTTGTTAACGGAAAGAATATGTATGAAGAGGGAACAGAAGTAACCCTCACAGCCAGCAGCAACGACATCCTCACCTTTACCAACTGGAATGATGGTGAAACAGGAGCAGAACGCAAAATAAAGATGAATGTCGACCAATCATACACTGCTGCATATTCTGCAAAAGACTTCATCGCAGGCTGGGACTTCTATAAGTCAGCAAGAGAAGGTCGTACAGCAGACTTCGCTGCAGCAGACAACGATGTAGACCAGCTCATCCTGCGCGATGCAGACGGAAATACATACGCATGGCTCGACAAGAGCAACAGTGCTGGCGGCTACGAAGGAAAGAATGCAGCTGTAAACTGGACCTCCAAGAAAACCAAGGCACTGGGCGAAACCTATTGGCAGACCAAGGTCAACGCAACAGCCTTCACCGATATCAAGGTAAAGAGCAGTATGCTCTACAATTATAATGCATACGAAACATATAATGTGGAATACTCTCTCAACGGCACCGACTGGACCAAGGTAGGCGCCATCAAGATGCCAGGAACCAAAGCCTGGACCGATGGCGAGTTCACTCTCCCAGCCGATGCAAACAACAAGGCAGAAGTATACATCCGCTGGATTGCCGACAAGACTTCTTCCATCAAGGGAGCAACAGGCGACAACGACGGAATCGCTATCACAAATATCTACATCACAGGTACTGCCCAGCTCGTTAACGACGGCAAGGCCCCTGTACTCGTAAGCACCATACCAGCAGAAGGCGCAACTAACGCATCTGCCAACGGCAAGATTGTACTGACTTTTGATGAGAAGGTAAAACTCACCGGCAACGCAGCCGCTACACTCGGCACACAAAAGATTGAAGGAGCCGTATCCGGCAAGACCATCACCTTTGCATACAAAGGCTTGAACTACGCTACGGCTTATACCTTCACACTCGCTGCAGGTTCGGTAGCCGATTTGACAGACAATGCCACAGACCAGGCAATTGTTCTGAACTTCACTACCAAGACCAAGCCAGCTGTAACCAAGGCACTCTACGACTTCATCGTACCAACCGACGGAGACTTCAAGGCAGCACTTGATGCAGCAGCTAAGCGTACAGATACCAGCAAGCGTTTCCGCATCTTCATCAAGCAGGGCGACTACAAGATTCCTGCAGACGAGAAGAGTAAGGTAACAGGTAGCGACGGCAAGAGTTATGCTAACCCAACCACCTATATGAATACGCCAAACGTATCAATCATTGGTGAAGGCATGGACAATACCTCACTGACCAACACCGTTCCAAACTCAGGCCAATCAGCCAACGTATTGGAAGGTATCGGCAAGGGTGACGTACTCTGCTTGCAGAAGGGAGCAACAAACACCTATTTCCAGGATCTGAAGATGTACAGCAGTATGGGTGATGCCAAAGGTCGCGACATCGTACTCAACGACCAGAGCAACAAGACCATCTGCAAGAACGTAAGCCTCTGGGCTTACCAGGACACCTACGTATCAAACAACCAGAACGGTAAATTCTACTTCGAAGACGGAATCCTTCGTGGTCGTACCGACTACCTCTGCGGTAAGGGTGATGTATATTATAATAATGTAGAACTCTGGATCTGTGAAAAGGGAGGCTATCTCGCAGTTCCTTCTCAGCCTAAGAAGTATGGATACATCTTCAAAGACTGTACCATCAAGGATGCTACTGAGGCAAAAGACCTGAATGGTAACTACACCTTAGGTCGTCCATGGGGCAAAGGCACACCTATTGCACTCTACATCGACACCAAGATGGAAGCTATCCCATCAGCAGCAGGATGGAACGAGATGAGTGGCGGTTACCCTAAGCGTTTCGCTGAATACAACTCATACACATCAACAGGTAGCGTAGTAGACCTCAAGGACAGAAAGAAAGTTTACGATGCCTACGACTCAAAGGATGGTGACAATTATGTAAACCGTCGTAATGAAACAGCAGGAGACCCTATCCTCACAGCAGAGGAAGCAGCAACCTACACCATTGAAACTGTAATGGGTCAGGATGATGACTGGGATCCAACTGCAGCTACCGAGCAGGCATCAGCACCTAGCAACGTTAAGTTGAACGGCACGACCCTCGCTTGGGACAATAACGACTACGCGCTTCTCTGGGCAGTATGCAAGAACGGCAAGGTAGTAGACTTCACCATCACTCCTCGCTATATCGTTGATGACGCCTCTGCAACATGGAGCGTACGTACAGCCAACGAGATGGGCGGTTTGAGCGAAGCTACAGTTGTTGGTCAGGGCACCGGCATCCGCAACATCACCTCAGCTACAGCAGCAGTCATCAAGACCGCCATCTATGCAGCCGACGGCACCCAGCTCTCAAATCTTCAGAAGGGTATCAACATCATTGTGAAGACCCTGGCAGATGGCAGCAAGAAGACAAGCAAGGTCATCGTAAAGTAAAGAAGCTGAGACCATAAGTAATTAGATTGACAGATAACATTCGGAGTGCAATATCCCCATCCTCTTTCAGAAGGGTGCCGGATATTGCACTTTTTTTGTTCCCTCAACTCCCGAAACAGCAGAAACGGGAACTGAGAAAACAGACCGTCGAAATGTAAAAAACAGAGAATTTACTCAAAAATCTGTAAACGTTTACGTAATTTTTTACCCCCAATATACCTATATTCTCATATTTTTTATATACTTTTGCAACAAGAAAACCACGACTTAGCTATTGCTACGCATCTAGGTTGCCCCATCGGAGCCTTCGGGTTCCAAGAGGAACATCCCTTCAGCAAGCATTTGCTCAGAACTGGAATTCTACTTAAAAACATTAAGAAAAAACATTAGAATATTAGTAATTTAGAATAAGTTTTATCTAAACCTAAAGTGTATGTCTGGTAATTTTAGAAAAAAGAAAATTGCTTTGGCAGGCGCACTGATGTTCGTAGTAACAAGTGTATCTGCACAAACAGTAAAAGGCGTTGTTACTGACAATACGGGCGAGCCAATCATCGGCGCATCTGTCATGGAGGTAGGTGTAGCTGGCAATGGTGGCGTGACCGACCTTGACGGTAACTTCACAGTAAACTTAAAAGGCAAAAGCAAGAAACTGAAGATTTCATACATTGGTATGAAAGCTAAGGAAGTAAGCGTTGCAGGTAAAGAAACGATCGATGTAAAGCTTGAGGATGACAACACCACCCTCAACGATGTCGTAGTAATCGGTTATGGTACGATGAAAAAGAAGGACCTTACTGGTTCTGTGGCTTCCATCGGTTCCAAAGAGCTTGCAGACATCCCTGTCTCAAGTGTAGGCGAGGCCATGACTGGTAAACTTGCCGGTGTAAGCATCACAACTACAGAAGGTTCGCCTGATGCAGACATCAAAATCCGCGTGCGTGGTGGTGGTTCTCTTTCACAGGATAACTCTCCTCTCTACATCGTTGACGGCTTCCCTGTAAGTTCTATTAGCGATATCGCTCCAAGCGAAATCGAGACTATCGACGTATTGAAGGATGCCTCTTCAACAGCTATCTATGGTGCCCGTGGTGCCAATGGTGTTATCATTGTTACTACTAAGAGTGGTAAGGAGGGTAAGACTCAGGTGAGCTTTGGTGCATCTTTAGGTTTCAAGAAGATGGCTAAGGAGACCAAGGTTATGGATCCTTACAACTACGCTCTCTATCAGTATGAAGTAGGTAACACTGAGTATGGTGACTACGATGATATGGGAATTTGGAAGTCTGTAAAGGGTAACAACTGGCAGGACGACCTCTTCGGCCGCACAGGCTTGCAGCAGATTTACAACGTAGCTGTAAATGGTGGTACCAAGGAGACAAAGTACAACATCAGCTATGCCCGTACTGACGACAAGAGCATCATGAAGGCTTCTGACTATACCAAGGACAATATTAACGCTAAGCTCAACAGTAAGTTGAACAAATGGTTGACATTGGACTTCAATGCTCGTTTGGCTTATACCAAGATTAATGGTTTGGGGTCTGGTGCTGATACCAACGAGAGCAATGCCTCTAACTCTATTGTAGCCAAGACAGTTACATTCCGCCCAGTAGATCCTCTGTTCATCAGCGGCGATGACGATGATGAAAGCTCAAACAGCACAGAGGCTTGTCCTACACAGCGTATGGATGATACCTACAAACAGCAGCGCCGTTTCCGTCAGAACTACAATGCCGGCTTGAACTGGAAGCCATTCAAGGGCATCACCTTCCGCTCTGAATTTGGTTACTCCTGGAGCTATGAGAAGACAGAACAAGCTTGGGGTACATACGCATCACGCAACTCTAAGTTCGGTTACTCAGGTCAGCCACAGACTCAGCTTATACGTAAGGACAACAAGAACTGGCGTAATGCCAACACCTTGACATACGATACAAAGAACGCCCTGCTGAAGGGTGACAAGCTCAATGTACTCGTAGGTCAGGAGTGGTCGTCATCTCAGGATGAGAGCTACACCTCTACAACCGTAGCCTTCCCTACTACTTTCGGTGTCAAGGAAGCTTTGGCTAACCAGGCTGCCGGTACAGCTCTCCCTAACGTTAACACCATCGGCCGTAAGGACAACCTCCTGTCTTACTTCGGCCGTATCAACTACTCTTACGCTGAGAAATATCTCTTCACAGCTACTCTCCGTGCCGATGCATCTTCTAAGTTTGCTGCAGGCAACCGATGGGGTTACTTCCCATCAGCAGCTTTCGCATGGCGTGTAAGCGAGGAGGAGTTCATGAAGAGTACAGCCAGCTGGTTATCAAACTTGAAGTTCCGTCTCTCTTATGGTACTGCAGGTAACAACCGTATCAAGAGTGGTTTGATTGATGCAACTTACTCATTGTCTGATACTACTGCAAAATTGCCATTCTTCGATGGCAATTTCACTACCATGCTGGAGCACAAGACTTTGTCTAATCCAAACCTGAAGTGGGAAACAACCATCACCCGTGACCTCGGTCTCGACTTCGGCTTCTTCAACAGTCGTATCAATGGTACCCTCGACTTCTATTGGAATACAACCAAGGACTTGCTGATGCAGACCAACATCCCATCTATTTCGGGATATGCTAACCAGTATCAGAACTTCGGTCAGACCTCCAACAAGGGTTTCGAGTTCACCATCAATGCTGACATCATCAACAAGAAGGACTTCACACTCGGTTTCACTGGCAACATCTCTTACAACCGCAACAAAATAGACAAGCTGAACAGCCAGGCTGAATTCCAGGAGTATAAGTGGGCAGGTTCTCTCTGCAATGACAACCAGAACTTCCGAATCGTAGAAGGTGGCCGACTCGGCGAGGTTTGGGGTTACAAAATGAACGGTTTCTATACTGTTTATAACCCAGAGACAGGCACAGGCGACTTGAAGTGGAACGGTACAGCTTGGCAGTTGGCAGATGCCAGCATCGCAAATACCGTAGGTACCATCGGTGGAACATTGGCTCCAGGTGCCATCAAGTTGGAGGCAGACGAGAACGGCAAGGCTATCAAGCAGCGCTTGGGTAACACCATCGCACCTTGGACAGGTGGTTTCGGTTTCAACGCAACCTTCCATGGCTTCGATGCATCTGTATTCTGCAACTACTCATTCGGCAACAAGATTGTAAATGGTACCAAGTTGGCTTCTAGCTTCTATCAGGGTTCTCGCAAGGGCTACAACCTGAACAACGACTTCATCAACCGCTATACATGCGTTGATCCAGCCACAGGTGTCAACCTGACAAAGCCTTCTTCAACTGTCATCGCTCAATATGGCGGTATCGAGAATATCTACAACACCCTGAATGCCATCAATGCCAACGCAAGCGTATTCAACCCTTGTGTAACAGGTACCATGTCTATCACAGACTATGCTGTAGAGGACGGTTCATTCCTCCGTTTGCAGACATTGACATTGGGTTATACCTTGCCAAAGTACCTTATCAAGAAGGTAAACTTGAGCAACGTACGTTTCTATGCGACAGCCTATAACCTGTTAACCATCACAGGCTACTCAGGTTCTGACCCAGAGACAGATACAAGTTCTAAGAAGAATCCAATGTGCCCAGGTATCGACTATGCAGCTTATCCAAAGAGCCGCTCATTCGTATTTGGTGTGAACGTTTCATTCTAATTCAAGGGAGGATATAACAATGAATAATAAGAATATTTTTAAAGCATTATTGATAAGCGGATTGTTGCTCGGTACAACAACATCATGTAGTGACTTCCTCGACCAGCAGTCACCTTCAGAGCACACTCCTGATGCAGTAGCAACTTCACCATACTATACAAGTCTTGTATTAAACAAGGCATACGGTGAATTGACAGAAGAGGGTATCTACGGACAGTTGATGGGTATCACCCTCGGTACCAACTCAGATATAGAGCTGATAGATGGTCAGGACGCATCTACCACTTCACAGACCAACAGTGAGCGTGGTGCCTGCAACTTCAACATGGTAGCTGGTAGCTGGTCTAAGATTCAGACCACCTGGGACAAGCTTTACGAGGGTATCGAATACAGCAACAATGTAATCGAGCTCGTAAACAACTTCGACACACAGAGTGGCAATGAAACCAAGAGCAACATCAAACTGATGCATCGCTACCGTGCCGAGGCTATCACAGTAAGAGCACTCCTCTACTTCAACCTGGTAAGAAACTTCGGTGACGTGCCAATGAAGCTGGAAGGAACTAAGACAGACTTGAGCAACATCTACGTAGGCAAGACTGACCGTGATGAAATCATGGACAGCATGATCGTAGAGTTGGAGCGAGCTATCCCAGACCTTTGCTGGGTAGGCGAGAACTCATATACCACAGAGCGCATCACTAAGGGCTATGCTCATGGCTTGCTCGCACAGATTGCCTTGCAGCGTGCTGGATGGGCTATCCGCGAAAGTCAGAAAGACGGATATGAGACTGCTACAGAGAACAGCGACCCAACCTATCCTACACAGCGTCCAGGTGCAGCTGAGCGTACCAAGTATTATCAGTTGGCACAGACTCATCTCAATGAAATCATCAGCAAGGGCATTCACCAGTTGAACCCAAGCTATGAGAACGAGTGGTATCTCATCAACCAGAACAAACTTGATGACAAGTACTACGAGAATCTCTTCGAGGTAGCACTGGGTGTTAACAGAAGTGGTGAGTTAGGCTACACCATCGGTGTCCGCATCAATGGATCTTCTTCACGCTATGGTAAGAAGGGTAACTCATCAGGTAAGGTTAAGATGACAGCTCCTCTCTTCTGGTCATACGACCACAAGGACCAGCGGCGTGACATCACGTGCGTTCCTTATACCCTGAAAGAGACTGATGGCGTAATGAAAGAGTCATTCGACAAGAACTCACCATTCGGTATCTACTGCGGTAAGTGGGATATCCGTAAGATGAGCGAGGAATGGCGCCAGGCTGCCTTGGGAAGTACAGAAAAGGTATGTACAGGTATCAACTTCATTACCCTGCGCTACTCACAGGTTCTCCTGATGTATGCAGAAGTAATGAATGAGCTTAACGGCAATCCTGACGCGACTACAGGCGGCGTAAACGGATTGAGTGCCCGCGACGCTCTAGGCTTGGTACATGAGCGTGCATTCGCTGATGCCAACAAGGCTGATGCCAAGGCATACGTAGCTGGCATTTCTTCTGACAAGGATGCATTCTTCAATGCCATCGTTGACGAGAATGCCTGGGAGTTTGCAGGTGAGTGTGTACGTAAATATGAGTTGGAGCGCTGGAACCTCCTGAGCAAGAAGATAGACCAGTTTAAGGCAGACTATGAGGCTCAGATTAATGAGTATCCTGCCAAACTCTATTACAAGACCATCAAGACTGCTACAGATGTAAAGATTGATATGAATTCTGTATGCTGGTATGAGGCTCCTGAAAATACTGCCGATTACGAGTATGTAACCTGGTGGGGCGCTGAGGTAACCGATAAAGACCAGAAGAATCTGAAAGGCAAACTGCCATTCATCAGTTCATATCTCAATACAACTGTAAAGAACCGCTACCTCTTCCCTATCGCTACATCAAGTATCGCCGATTCACAGGGCAAGTTGAGTAATTCTTATGGTTATTAATAAGCGATTGCTACAGAAAAGCAATCCATCAACCATTCTAATAAAAGATAAAATTTGAATAATCATGAATTTATCTAAAATAAATAAAAGCGCAATCTCCGGAGCATTGATGCTCCTGGGATTTGCCTCATTGACATCTTGTACCGATGACAATGACTGGAGTGTTGACGCCAGCTACGACCGCCTGTTCCACTCTATCGAATTTTCGGTTACTCCTCTGGACGACCGTGCTGAGGTGAGCTTCAAGAAGATGCCAAACACCGACTATTACATCGTTGAGTACAGCACAGACTCTCTCTACAACGATATTCCTATGGGCGGCACCGACCATAGCGTTGTTGACTCTTCATTTGTAGATACTCCAGACAGCATCTACAATCTGGATGGAAATACAGAGTACTACATCCGTATCAAGGGTCGCAGCTTAGACGGCAAGTCTTCTAACTGGAAATACTTGGACAAGTTTAAGTTCAAGACCAAGGCTGAACAGATTATCACAGGCGTTGATGTAACATCAACCACTGCTACCGTCAGCTTCATTGCCGGCAAGACCATCGATGCTGTTTACTATTACAAGAGTTCAGAAGATTCTACCAAGGTTGACTTCACTGCCGAGGATGTAGCAGCTGGTAAGCTGACCATCACAGGCTTAAAGGCTAACTCTTCATACAAGGTGAAGTTGTGGAACAAGGAGAACCTGAGAGGTACTTACTCTTTCAAGACTACAGAAGCTTACCCAGAAGGCTATGATGTCATGACTCTTGCCGAGGGTGAGGACTTGGGTACCATCTTGGAGGAAGCTACATCAGACAAGGTTGTTATCGTGATGCCTAAGAATGCAACTTACCAGATGACAAGTTCTGATACTGGCGAACAGAAGGGACTCACCATCCCAGCCAACATCAAGAGCATCTACTTCTGGGGAACATCTGGCGCCGTTTCTACATGGAAGGTAAAGGAAATCAAGATTGAGGGTGCTAAAGACCTCATCCGTTTCTACAACCTTAACTTGGAGAACAAGGACAATAGCGCAGACTACATCATCAACTTGAACAAGAACGATAACATCGGTTCTATTCAGTTCGAGAAGTGTAACATTAAGAATACCCGTGGTATCATCCGTCTGCAGAAGGGAATAGCACCTGCCATCAACAGCATCAACTTCAAAGACTGCCAGATAAATAAGATTGGTTCTTACGGTGTGTTGGCAGCAGGCAAGGATACTCCTGAAGCACAGCTGGGAGAAGTAAACCTCACCAACTCTACCATCGCCAACCTCTCTGCAGGTCCTATGATTGCTGTAGCCAACAGTATGACAAAGGTGAATGTAGATCACTGTACATTGTATGACGCAGTTGTGGGCGGTAAGTATCTCATCGATACCAACAAGAACGCCAATATTATTCCAAACGTTAGCAACACCCTCATCGGTCAGAGTGCAGCATTGACAGATGCAACTGCAACAAGCTACAAGAACGCTCCATTCGTTGATGTATATTATACCAATGAATTCACTTGGAAGTCAAAGTTGCATATTGGAGATCCTGTAGATATTTCATCTGCAGAACTTTGGCTATCACCTTCAACAGGTGATTTCACTATCCAAGACAAATACCAGAGTAAGTATGGTAACTTCGGCGACCCACGCTGGATTGTACAGTAATAGTACTTACATCTGATAAATAATATGATTAAAGGTGCAATGTCCTCATCAAAAGTCGGGCATTGCACTTTTTTTATTTTCTATTATTCTCTATCTCATTTTTACAATTAATTTCTTGGAAGTTACGAATAAAAAGCGTATCTTTGCAACGAGAACATAAAATCGCAAAGATATGGCAAGATACATCAACCCATTCTCAGACTGGTCGTTCAAACGAATCTTCGGCCAGGAATACAGCAAAGACTTGCTGATAGAGTTCTTGAACCAGCTGCTCTTGGGAGAGCAGCATATCACTGATGTGAAGTTTAAGGACAAGGAGATGTTGCCAGAAACGAAAGACCAACGAGGTATCATCTACGACGTCTTTTGCGAAACTGACACAGGTGAGCACATTATCGTTGAAATGCAAAACAGGAGCCAGTCCTATTTCATCGACCGGTCTCTCTACTATGCATCGAAAACGATAGTAGACCAAGGCATAAAAGGACAATGGGATTATCATCTCACACCTGTTTATGTTATCTGTTTCATGAACTTTGATGTAGATGAAAATACGCCAAAGAAGTTCAGAACAGACGTTGTGCTGGCAGACAAGGATAGCGGAGAGGTTTATTCTAACAAAATCCGCTTCATCTACTTGGTAATGCCTCTTTTCAAGAAGAAAGAGGAAGAGTGTACTACGTTTTTAGATTGTTGGATTTATAATTTGAAGCATATGGAGACTTTAGAAAAAATGCCTTTCGAGGCTCAGCATAAGATATTCAAGAGATTGGCAGAAATCGCCGACTCCAAGAGCCTGACCAAAGAGGAACAGGAGAAATACGACAACAGCATGATGGTCATGTGGGACAATTATGCGGTATATAAGTATGCCGTGGAGAAAGCCTATAAAAAAGGATACGAAGAAGGGAGGAAAAGGGTAAGCAAAAAGATTGCTTTGAAATTGTTGGCATACAATACTCCAATAGACGTCATTGCAAAATCCACCGGCTTATCTATCGATGAAATCAAGAATTTGGAACAATATAATTAACTGAACTTTCGCAAATTTTGCCCCACACGCCCTGGGCTAGGAGCTTTTGGGTCTTCACCCCGTACTTAAACCACTTGCGAAAGTTCAGTAGAATAATAGAGGGCGTGTCATAAGTGCGATAACATTCCCTCTTTTTGGGGAACTTCAGCCATTTCATTCAACTAACTCAGGCACTTCAGTCAACTAACTCAGGCACTTCAGTCAACTAACGCTGCCACTTCATTCAGCGAACTCAGCCGCTACATTCTATCAAATAAAGTGCCTCATTCGAGCTACGAATACACCTCTTCAAGCCAACGCAGTCGAATCTACAAGCCAACGCAGTCGAATCTACAAGCCAGCGCAGCCATATTTGGGTGCCAGCCCAGCGGTATGTAGCGACTCTATGAAACGTAAGAACTCATGCTATGAAGTGCATGGTTTCATCAGCTTACTTCAAAGCCCGAATTTATTGAACCGATTTTTTCTTCGATTCTGTTGTCACATCTGCCACTCGTACTATAACACTCTGATTATAAATGAATAACGGGTGGAAATAAGCGGTATTTTTATTATCACCTATTGTCACCTATTGCCACGCCCCATGGTAAGCGGCTCCGCTTACCATGGGCTGCTGAAATTACGTCACGACGTAGCATTTGCTGCGTCCCGACGTAATAACCAGTGCGTCGCGACGCAGCAACAGATACGTCGTGACGTAATTCCGGCTACCTCCTGCCCCATCAAATAAGCCTCACTTGCAAGCCAGAATCAACACCATTAAAGGCTATATTGTAAAAACAACACTTCCGAAAACGTTTACGTTAGATTTTTCGTTTATTTTATTCAACCTTTAAAAATTTTAATTACCTTTGTAGCAGAAATCTAAAGATTATTATCAAAAATCTAAGATTTCTTATGATCTATTGAGAATCAAACACGACAACAACTAATCGCGAATAAGTTCAATTAGACCAAAACTTAACAAGAAATAATAATAACCTACAAAACAAACATCGTTATGTATCAACAACTGAAACGTGCCAGCATGGCACTGACCTTGAGTTCGGTTTGTTTCCTCGCTTTTGCGCAGAAAACAATCCAAGGTACCGTTAAGGATGCTAATGGCGACCCAATGATTGGTGTAACCATTACTGACCAGAATGGTAAAGCAGGTGGCATCACCGACCTTGACGGTAAGTTTACCATCCAGAACGCTGACCCTAATGCGGTCTTGACTTTCAGCTACATCGGCTGCAAGCCTAAGAAAGTGAAAGTAGGAAGTCAGAAAACATGGAACATCGTACTTGAAGATGACAATGAAGCCCTTGACGAGGTCGTTGTCGTTGGTTATGGTACTATGCGCAAACGCGACGTAACTGGTTCTATCGCATCTGTCAACTCAGAAAAGATTGCCGCTCGTGGTACTACCAATCTTGCAGAGTCTCTGCAGGGTTCTGTTCCTGGTGTCAACATCACCCAGTCTGGTAGCCGCGCAGGTGCAGGCTTCAATATCCAGGTTCGTGGACAGGCTTCCATCAACAAGCAGGCACAGCCATTGTATGTTATTGATGGTGTGGTTTGCGACAACATGGACTTCCTCAACCCTGACGATATCGACCGCATCGACGTATTGAAAGATGCTTCTTCTACCGCCATCTATGGTTCCCGTGCTTCTGCCGGGGTCATCATGATTACCACCAAGGGAAGCAAGGGTGCAGACAAGGCACAGAAGGCAACTATCTCTTATGACGGATATTATGGTATCAAGAAGACGGCGCGCATGCCTGAGTTTATGGATGCCAACGAGTTTATGGATTATCGTTTTGCCAGATATACCACGCTCGATGGTAAGAGCTACGATGGCTCTAGCCGCAAAGGTGTAGATGCTGATGGACATCCACACTACATCATCAAGGATACCGACTTGAATTCAGCTTTCCTGACCCGCAAGGGAGCAACCAGCTACAAAGACTCCAAACTTTATGAGCTGATGATGGATCCAAGTTTCGACGGTTACGACTGGAAGAAGCTGGTTACCCGCACTGCCGCCCAGCAGAACCACTTTATCAGTGCTGCCGGTGCTACTGACAAGATTAACTACCGTGTAGGTATGGGTTATCAGGGAGAAGAGAACGTATTCAAAGGCAACGACTATGAGCGTTTCAACTTCAAGGGAGCAATGGATGCCAAGCTCTCCAAGATATTCGAGGCAGGTTTCTCTACCAACATGTCAATGAGCCGCACCCAGGATGTATGTACTGATGGTACTTATTCTCCATACGTGAATGCATTCTATTTTAACCCATTCGTATCTCCAACAGATGCAGATGGCAACCTGATTCCTAACCCGGGAGCAAAGGCAGCCTTTGGTTCAGATGCACAGTTTACATCTACATATAACCCCCTCATCGATTTGAATGACGGCAACTATACCAATGAGACCAAGATGTACCGACTGATGGGTAACTTCTACCTGCGTGCCAACATCATCAAGGGATTGAAGTTTACAACCACCTTCTCTCCTAACTACTCTCACAAGCGCCAGGGCATCTTCTATGCAACAGGTCTGAACGAGGGTAACGACGTAGGTTCAACTTACTACCAGAAGAACAAGACAAACTTCGGATCCGTTGCCAATACAACCCGTGTAGACTGGACGTGGGACAACCAGTTTGACTACAACCGCACATTTGGCGACCACACCGTTGGTGCCATGGCACTGTTCTCACTGTACAAGAGTAACACAGAATATCAGTACGAAGAAGGCAAGGGTATCGCCAGCGACCACACTACATTCCACAATCTGGGAACAGCCAGTGGCGACAAGACACTCTCAAGTTCTTATACTGAGTCATCACTGGAGTCATTCGCTTTCCGTGCCAACTATTCCTACAAGGGACGTTACATGGCTACAGCTACACTCCGTACCGATGGCAGTTCACGCTTCGCAGACGGCAACCGATGGGGCTGGTTCCCTTCTGTAGCTGCAGCATGGCGTATCTCTGATGAAGCTTGGATGAAGCAGTTCAACAACTGGTTAGACAATGCTAAACTCCGTCTGTCATATGGTGTTACCGGTAACAACAATGTGGGTGACTATGTAACTATCGCTTCTGCTACAGGTCCATCTTATGTAACCATAGATGGCAAAGAGGTACAGGGTTATCATCCTAACGGATTGGTAAATACAGAACTCATCTGGGAGAAGGTAAAGGAATTTGATGTAGGTCTCGACCTGAGTTTCCTGAAAAACCGCATCAATGTAACAGCCGACTTCTATAACCGTCTTTCTGATGGTCAGATTATGTCACGTTCAGTGCCTATCGAAACTGGTGAGAAGACTTCAACCTTCAATGTAGGTTCTGTCCAGAACAGAGGTATAGAACTCGGTTTGAACTTTAACATCATCAACAAGAAAGACTTCTCCTGGAGTGCGAACGTAAACTTCGCCCGCAACTGGAACAAGATTAAGGAGTTGAGTAATGGTAAGGTTGATGAGGTAGCCAACAACTGGTTTATCGGCGAGCCACTGAATGTACTCCGTGACTATACCCATACCGATGTCATCACCGACAAGGGTGTAACCATGCACACCATGAATGGTGACAAGCACTATACCCTGAAGGAATTCTACGAGAAGTATGGCACTAAGTATAAGTGGTATGAAGGTCAGGTAGCCGTAAACGACTGGAACGATGACGGTAAGATTGACGACAACGATAAGCAGATTTATGGTTGTACCGATCCACGCTGGACCGGTAGTTTCACTACCAATGTTTACTTCAAGGGCTTCGACTTCTCTATCATGTTCTATACAAAGAGCGGATTCTGGTCACGCAGCTACTTCCATGAGAAGTATATGAAGTATGGCGACCGTGGTAATGCCCACATGCAACTGGACTACTACATACCAAAGGGAGCACCAATCATCGATCATGCAACAGGTGAGATTACAACCGCCACAGAGACACACTACGGAAAGTATCCTTATCCAAACAACAGCGATACTTCGATGGGTGGTTACTTCGGTGACAAGGGTTCAGCCAAGGGAGAAGGTTTCCAGTATCAGAAGACCTCTTTCACCAAGGT
>OMNU01000285.1_pt1 | contig 23476 bp, 18 predicted proteins | sample 1673511 | NCBI WGS metagenome assembly OMNU01 (sample SAMEA103958113, study PRJEB25191) | human gut metagenome | reverse complement strand
ATGGCGTTCAGGAAGTTCGCAAGATCCACGATGTGCGGCTCTTTGGCGCAGTTTTCGATAATCGTCATGCCGCTGCAAAGCACTGCTGCGAGCAGGATGTTCATCGTCGCGCCGACGGAGACAATATCGAGATAAATGTGGCCGCCGCGCAGCCCGCCCTTCGGGGCGTCGGCGCAGACATAGCCGCCGGCCTGCTCGACCATGGCACCCATGGCCTCGAAGCCCTTGATATGCTGGTCAATGGGGCGGACACCGAAGTTGCAGCCGCCCGGCATGGCAACATGGGCATGACCAAAGCGGCCAAGCTCTGCGCCGATGAGGTAATACGACGCACGGATGCGTCGGACGAGTTCGATGGGAGCAGTTGCGTTGCGTGCACGGGTGCAGTCGATCTCGAGTGTGTTGCGGCCGTAGCGGCGGATCTCCGCGCCCATATCGCGCAGAATCTCCAGCAGCAGCCGCACATCTGAAATATCCGGTACGTTTTCGATCCGGCAGGAGCCGCTGACGAGCAGTGTGGCCGGCAGGATTGCGACCGCCGCGTTCTTGGCTCCGGAAATGGTCACGGAGCCGGAAAGCTTTGTGCCGCCTTGAACGATGTATTTGATCAAAATGTAGTCCCTCTTTGGTAGCGTCAGTTGACACTAAGAGTGTTTGCAGAAACGCGTTATGTTAACAGAGCCAAATTCGGCCGCTTCTAGAATAGCACACCACGGCAGGAATGTAAAGGAAAATGACAATTCAGCAACAGAAAATCTTCAGATTTTCTTCATAATTCGACAAGTTTGGACAGCAGGATTATTTTTCCGCCGTGATTTCGCGCGTAATGCCGTTGATAAAGAAGCTTCCGGCGTCCGTCTCGACCAGCCAGACCGGCACAAAGCGGATACCGGTACCCGCCTGATCCGACGGCAGATAGCCCTGCGTGAGCGATGTCACCGTGCTCCCGACCCAGCCGAGCGCGTCGCGCCGTGCCAGCAGCTGCGCCAGCGCATCAGCGGCGGAAATGGCCTCCTGCTCTGATACGCGCGTGATGGAACTGCCGCCGGTGTAAAACGTGCCCTCGACCGCCGTGAGATGCTCGTCCATATAGGTCAGCTCCAGAAGACTGCCAAGCACAGGGACGCCGAGCAGCGTCTGTGAGGCGCAGATACGCACAGCGCCGCTTTCTGCCTGCTCGCGTGTGAGCGACTGGTATTGAAAATCCATGGCGTGCAGCAGCTTCTCTGCGGCTTTTTCCGGATTTCGCACCCGGCTGCCGCCGGTCAGCGACGCGGAAAAGCCGCCTGTGCGTGTAATGTGGAGCGTTCCAAGATCGGATTCATAGGTGCTTTCAAAGCCGGACGCACCTGCGGGCGCGGTCTTTGCACCCAGAAGCGCCTGCGCAGCCGTTTGTGCGCCGTCCTCGGAGAGTTCGACAATATAGAGCGTGGGACTGCGCGGCAGTTCGTCCAGATCAATGGAAAGGTCATAGCCCTCGTAAAGTGTCTTGAGTTCCTGCAGCATCTGCCGCTGTTCATGCGTCTGTGCAAGCCGGTTCGGCACGACAATGCAGAGAAGCCCCAGCGCGCAGAGCGTCAAGACAAGAAGAATCAGATTTTTCATGCGCGAAGCGCTCATAGCGGCTCCTCCTGATGGAAAATTTGAGTCAGTGGTGCGATGGATACGGCGGAAAGCAGCTGTTCTAAAGAGGTCTTCGGCGAATCTGTATGGATTTACCCACTTGCTTGTAGGGGCCGATGCCCACATCGGCCCGCTGGGAAATTGCGAATTCGCCTAAGATTCCCGCAGAAACGGTGCGTTCTGCCGGGTCGATGCGGGCATCGACCCCTACGATTAACAGCGAAAAGCCTGCGGATTCGCATCGGACTATCGCTTTTCGCAATTACCTGCTGCGACCTCTCAGGCGCTCCCGCGCCAGTGCATCGTGGGCAGGTACATATCAAGCTTACTCCGTCTCCCAACCGGCGGTGAGTTCTCCTCCGGTGCCTTCTGCGTACAGAAGGCGGAGCGTTTCGCCCTTCGGCAGACACGCCGCCGCCTGTGCAGCGGGCAGAAGCGCTGCGGGTGTTGATGTGGCTGTGTAGCTGCGGTACAGAACGGAGGCGCGTGTGATCTGCGTGCCGTCGAAGCGAATCTCGATTCCGCCGCCGCGCGGCGCAATCTCGATGCCGGACAGATAATAGCCGAAGGTACACACGGCGCTCTGGCCGTCTTCAGAATAGCTTTGCAGATAGACCCGCGCCTCGCCGTAGCTGTCGCCGGTCAGGCGGCTGAGAAGACTGCGCGCAGCCTCAATGCGGCCCAGCGCGTCGGCGGACGCGCTCTGGAAACGGTCGTCTGATTGGAGAATCTGCAGGTCGATTCGGCCCTGCGCGCTTACGCGCAGATGCAGGCCGGTTTCGGTAAAGGACGTCGTGCCGTCGTTTCCGACGAATCGCGCGTCACCGTAGGGATTGATGCCAATTTGGGTTGCGAGAGCGGAAATGAATCTGGCGTCGCACGGGTTCGTGCCGAGGCCCGTGCAGACGGCGGCGCTCGACGCGCTGATAAGCGAGAGCGGATCAAGCGCGCTGTAAGGTGCAGCGTCCGATTCAAAGGCGAAAAAGCTGCCGTCCGGAACGGCGGCGGAGAGTTCGGCGGCAAGCGTCTCGGCGGAAAGCGCCGTTTGTGCGCGGTAGCAGCTGCCGCCCAGCAGATACAGTTCAACTGTCTCACCATTCAGCGCCAGCAGGTACCACTGCGCGTCCGCACCCTCCGGTGCGCGCACGTTCAGCCACGCGCCGAGCACAGCGGGTGAGATGGTTCCCGGAAAGCAGAAGGCTGCGCCGGGGCCGCGCAGCGCGGCATAAAATGCCGATTCAGTACACGCCTGCGGCGTTTCGGCGCTCTCGAGCGCCTGTGCAAGTAACCCGCCGTACTGACCGTAAAGCGTGTCAAGAGCGGCAAAGTCATACTGTGCGCTTTGACGGCCTGCCTCAGTGCTCAGCGTGACGGCGATGGGCTGCGCCGCGCCGATGAACGCGCTGCCGGTGGCGGGCGCAGTGTAGGTCAGTTCTGCCTCATTCAGGCCGAACAGACCCGCAAACGGGCGCAGCGCACTCGCCAGCCACTTGGTCTGCGTGAGCGTTTTCGTCGGCAGACACATGATCGCAAGCGTCACGTTGACCAGCACGAGAAACACAATCAGAATATCCTTCCCAATCTCCAGCAGCCGGCGGCCATGCCCGGCGGGGCCGGGTCTTCGTTCCTGCTTCATGCCTGTGCCTCCGCGGCGGGCATGGTGATGAGAACCGAGGTGCCCTTGCCATATTCGGATGAAATTTCGATGCGGCCCTTGTGCTGGTTCAGAATCTCCTGCGCGATGGAAAGGCCCAGGCCTGTGCCGCCGGACTCGCGCGAACGCGCCTTGTCCACACGGTAGAACCGGTCGAACAGACGCGGCAGATCCTTTTCCGGGATGCCGATGCCGTTGTCGGTCACGCGGACAAAGACATTTTTGCCGCTCGTGCCGACGAGCATGTCAATTTTGCCGCCGTCGGGCGTATACTTGACGGCGTTGGAGACGATGTTTGTGATGACCTGCTCGATGCGCTCCCGGTCGCCGTTGACGTCGGGAATCTCACCCTCGCAGGTGAGCGTCATGGTGTGGTGGTGGTTCTGTTCGGCATTCAGCTTCGCCGCGTCGTAGACATTCTGCACGGCTTTGAGGAACGGGAAGCGGGAGATATTCATCTCCATCTTGCCGTAGTCGATCTTGCTGAGCGTGAGCAGATCCTGCACGATGCGGGTCATGCGGTCGGCCTCGCTGATGATGACGTTCATGAAGTTTGCGCGCAGTTCCGGCGGCAGTTCGTCGCCGGTATCGACGATCGTTTCAGCGTAGGATTTGATGTTGGTCAGAGGTGTGCGCAGTTCGTGCGAGACGTTGGCGACGAATTCGCGCTTGAGTTGTTCGCTCCTGCGCTGCTCGGTGACATCGTGAATGACAACGAGGACGCCGCCCTGTGCATGGTCGGACGAGAACGGCGCCATGAACAGTTCCAGTTCACGCTCGCCGACGGTTTTCTGCGTTTCGATATACTGCGGTCTGCGCAGCGTCAGGAGCGTGTCGAGTTCCGCCTCCTTCGAGAAAATTTCGTCGAAGGTTGTCTGACCGGACAGATTCTGCGCCAGCATCTGCGTGGCGGCAGGATTATAGTGAATGACGGTTCCGGAGGTGTTGAACGCGACGACGCCGTCCGTCATGTGCAGGAACAGCGTGGAAAGCTTGTTGCGCTCGTTCTCCGCCTCGGAGATCGTATCCTGCAGAACCTTTGCCATGTGGTTGAAGTTCTGGGTCAAGTCGCCGATCTCGTCGCGGCTGTCTACCGTGACGCGGTTTGCAAAGTCCCCTGCCGCGACGCGTTTCGTCCCGACGGTCAGCGCACGGATAGGCGTAATCAGAATCTGCGACAGCAGGAAGGACAAAATCACACAGATCACCAGGCCCAGCGCCAGCGCGCGCAGGATGATGATCAGCAGTTCGCTCGTCAACGCATCGACTGTGGCGCGGTTGTCGCGGATGTAGGCGATATACTGCGCGCCGTCCGATTCGACGGGGACGGCCAGATCCATATAGTTGTTCGTGACCGAACTGCTCTGCCCAACCGAGCCGTTCATGGCGGACAGAATGTTCTGCGTCATAACGACGGTAGTGCGCTGATTGGAACTGTCAAGCACGGAGCCGTTCTGGTCGAGAATGTAGACGTTGCGGCCTGTAATATCGATGCCGAGTCCGGCCTGCGCCATGAGAAGCTCCTTCATCTGCGCGGGCGCGTTGTCCTCCGCCGAAAGCCTTTGCAGCTGGCTGATGAATTCCGGGGTAAACGTGCCCTCCATCTGCTCATAGAACTGGGACACATAGAAATTGCCGACGCCGCTCATCAAAAACGCGCCAGTCGTCAGCATCAGGGCCAAAATCAGGATCACCATGATCATGACCATCTTCATGCGCAGGGACCGCATGGCCGCCCCTCCTTTCTCGCGCGGGAAACCGATTCCTTATCCCGCGAAATAATAGCCGACGCCGCGCCGGGTCAGGATATATTGGGGCTTGCCGGGATCGTCTTCGATCTTTTCACGAAGCCGCCGCACCGTCACATCGACCGTGCGCATATCCCCGTAATAGTCATAATTCCACACCCGCTGCATGAGATCTTCCCGGGAGAAGACCTTTCCACGTTCGCGGATAAGATAGGAGAGAAGGTCGTATTCCTTCTGTGTCAGATCGACCGGCGCACCGTTTTTCGTCACCTGATAGGTTTCGGGGTTTAGGCACAGGCCATTTGCCTCAACGGTATTTGCCGTGCCGGAGGCCTGCGCGGAAGCGTATTCCATGCTGCGGCGGCGGATATTCGCCTTGACGCGGGCCATGAGCTCCTTCATGGAAAAGGGCTTGGTCATATAGTCGTCCGCGCCGGTCTCGAGTCCGAAGACCTTGTCCATTTCCTCCTCACGGGCCGTGAGCATGATGATGGGCGTGGTGCGGTTTTCGCCGCGGAGCGTTTTGCAGATGTCAAAGCCGCTCATTTTCGGCAGCATGACGTCCAATAAGATCAGATCCGGGTCCTTTGTCTGCGCAAGCAGCAGACCCGTCTCGCCGTCGAGCGCCTCGAGCGTTTCATAGCCCTCGCGCTTGAGATTGAATTTCAGGATCTCCACGATTGCGCGTTCATCCTCTACGATCAGGACTGTCTTTGCCATAGTGTATCCTCCTGTTTCTTAAACCGGGCGGCGAAGCGCCTTCGGATAGTGATTTTTGAGTTGGTTTCCGTCGCCCTTTGCCCAGCCGAGCGAAAGACCGTCCGCCTGCACGAGCGTCCAGCCGCGCTTGTCGGATGGCAGCACGTCGCCGGACAGATACCGGGCAAGCAGCGGGTCGGCTTCCTCGAACGAGACGCTGTTTTCCAGCGTCTGCAGCCACAGCGCCCACGCGTGTGCGGGTTCAAAGCGGTTTTTCAAAACTGCGCCGAGTTCCAGTCCCGCGCGCAGCACCCGCAGCCCCTTTACCTCCGGCAGTTCCTGCGGGACGAGATAGCACACGTCCCCGAACCGCAGCAGCTTCCCCTCCGGCAGTGCAGCGCCGGTCTGGCCGCGGAATGCCGCAAGTTCCGGCGGGCATTTGGCCGCGGGTTCCGGTGAAAGCGCCGCAGGCGCTTCGTCTCCCGTCCTGCGGAGCACGGCGGCATAATGCCCCTCGCCCAAGAGTCTGTGCGGCCAGAGCCGGAACGTATGCTCCAGTCCCGGCGCGGGGTTTGGCACCCAGTCGGGCCTGCCGGGGGAAAAGAACGGTACATCGAGTTTTTCCACAGAAAAATCGGGATTCTTCCACAAAAACTCGGAGATCACACCTTCGTTTTCCACAGGTGAGAATGTGCATGTGGAATAAACCAGACGGCCGCCGGGGCGGAGCATGCCTGCCGCCGAGGCCAGAATTTCCAGCTGCCGGTTGGCACAGATGGCGTTTGTGTCCTCCGTCCAGTCAGTGACGGCGGCCTCTTCCTTGCGGAACATGCCTTCGCCGGAGCATGGCGCGTCAACAAGAATTTTATCAAAATACCCCGCGAAGCGCTCCGTCAGTTTTTTCGGGTGCTCGTTTAAAACCAGCGCGTTGGAAATGCCCAGCCGTTCCATGTTTCCGGATAGGATTTTTGCGCGTTTGGCGTTAATCTCATTGCAGACCAGAAGCCCCTTCCCCAGCAGCTTGCCTGCCAGCTGTGTCGATTTCCCGCCGGGGGCTGCGCATAGGTCGAGCACGCGCTCGCCCGGCCGCGGGTCTAAAAGTTCCGCCGGGGCCATGGCGCTCGGCTCCTGCAAATAATAAAGCCCCGCCGCGTGATGCGGCGATAAACCGGGCCGGGAGGCTGCGTCATAGTAAAACCCCGTCGGGCACCATGGCACGGGAGCGAGCGAAAAGCGGGACAGATCTCCCGTAAAGCCGGCTTTCAGCGGATTTTTCCGCAGACCGGTGCAGAGCGGCCGGTCGAAGGACGCGAGAAAGTCCCCATATTCGCTTCCCAAAAGCGCGCGCATCCGCGCAGCAAAGCCCTCCGGCAGCATCGCAGGTGCCTCCTCCCCAATTTACATAGTTATCAATATTATAGTGCATTTCCCCGGAAAAGGCAATGCCGTCGATTTCAGCTTCTATACAGCGGACAGCGGTTCAGACCGGCCCGCAGCCTTAGCAGCTAACGCCGGAAAACGTGCAGTGCAGAACAGACAAAGAGTTTTTTGCAAAAAACAGACAGAATGAACAAAATAACTTTGATTTATGCAGCAATTTATAGTATACTGAATACAATGGTTTCCGTCCTCGCAAGCGCGGGCCATAAAAACGGAAGGAGGGCGAAAAACTTGGAAACGAATTACGCGATTGAGATGTTGAACATCACAAAACGTTTCCCCGGAATCATCGCCAACGACAACATTACCCTGAAGCTGAAAAAGGGAGAAATTCATGCCCTGCTCGGCGAAAACGGCGCGGGCAAATCGACGCTCATGAGCGTCCTGTTCGGTTTGTACCAGCCGGAGGAGGGCGAGATCCACAAGGACGGCCGCAAGGTCGAGATCCGCGACCCGAACGACGCAAACGAACTCGGCATCGGCATGGTGCATCAGCACTTCAAGCTGGTCGAGTGCTTCTCTGTCCTCGACAACATCATTCTCGGCGTTGAGCCGAACAAAATGGGCTTCCTGCAGAAGCAGGACGCGCGCAAAAAGGTTCTCGCGCTGTCTGAGAAATACGGTCTGCACGTCGATCCCGATGCAATCATTGAGGATATCACCGTCGGTATGCAGCAGCGCACCGAAATTCTCAAAATGCTCTACCGCGACAACGAGATCCTGATCTTCGACGAGCCGACGGCCGTTCTGACGCCGCAGGAAATCGAGGAACTCATGCAGATCATGAAAAACCTCGCGGCCGAGGGCAAGAGCATCCTCTTTATCTCCCACAAGCTGAACGAGATCATGGAGGTCTCCGACCGCGTCACCGTTCTGCGCAAGGGCAAGTGCATCGGCACGGTCGAAACTGCGCATACCACGGCGGAGGAACTGTCCGCTATGATGGTCGGCAGAAACGTCAATTTCCATGTCGAAAAGGGCCCGCTTAAGACGGGCAGCGAGGTTCTGTCCGTCGAGCATCTGACGGTCGCCTCCAAGGTTCACAAGAACAATGCCGTCAAGGACGTGTCGTTCCGCGTCCGCGCGGGCGAGATCGTCTGCATCGCCGGTATCGACGGCAACGGCCAGACGGAACTTGTTTATGCCTTGACCGGACTGGAGCCTGCCGTGAGCGGCAAGATCACACTCGAGGGCAAGGACATCACCCACGCATCCATCCGCCAGCGCAGTCTCATGGGCATGAGCCACATCCCCGAGGACCGCCACAAGCACGGGCTTGTGCTCGACTATACGCTTGAGGACAACATGGTGCTTCAGCGCTATTTTGAGCCCGAATTTACCGACAAGGCCGGCTTCCTGCGCCGCAAGAACATCCGCGCCTATGCCGAGGGCCTGATTGAGCAGTACGACGTGCGCGCAGGTCAGGGCCCGGTGACACCGGCGCGCAGCATGTCCGGCGGCAACCAGCAGAAGGCCATTGTCGCCCGTGAGATCGACAAGCATCCCGAACTGCTCGTCGCGGTTCAGCCCACCCGCGGTCTGGATGTCGGCGCCATTGAGTACATCCACAAGCAGCTTGTTGCCCAGCGCGACGCGGGCAAGGCCGTGCTGCTTGTCTCGCTGGAACTGGACGAGGTCATGGACGTGCCGGATCGCATTCTCGTCATGTACGAGGGCGAGATCGTCGGCGAACTCGATCCAAAGTCCACCACGCAGGAGGAACTTGGCCTCTACATGGCTGGCGCCAAGAGAGATGAGGTGAAAGCATGAAAAAGAATCTTCTGAAAAACAGCGCCGTACAGACGCTGGTCGCGTCGCTGATCTGCATCGTACTGGGCCTGTTCCTCGGCTATCTTGTTCTGCTGCTGATCAACCCCGTTGGTGCGGGCGACGCAATTCTGACCGTTATCAAGAACTTCTGGACGTACAACCGGCAGGCCTCGCAGGTCAAGTATCTGGGCAATACGCTCGTCAAGACGGCGCCGCTTCTGATGTGCGCGCTGTCGATCCTGTTCTCCTATAAGGTCGGCCTGTTCAATATCGGCGCTGCCGGTCAATACTGCATCGGCGCGGCGCTGAGCCTGTACGCAGCGCTGGGCCTTGGCTGGAGCTGGCTGCCGTGCATGCTGCTCGCCATTCTCGGCGGCGCGCTGCTGGCCGGTATTTCGGGCCTGCTCAAGTCCTACTGCAACGTCAACGAGGTCATTTCCGGCATCATGCTCAACTGGATCGTGCTGTATCTGACCAATATGCTTCTTACGCTTGTCAAAGAGGACGCCAGCCCCTATACTAAGGTTCTGGCCAACACCAACGCCTCTGCGGTGCTGCCGTCGCTCGGCCTCGGCGCGCTGTTCAACAAAAACCAGTATGTCGGCCTTGCAATCCCGCTGGCTGTCGTGATGGCAATCGTTGTGTGGATCGTGCTCGACAAAACGAAGTTCGGCTACGAACTCAAGGCCACGGGCCTCAACAAAAATGCTGCGAAATACTGCGGCATGGCGGAAAAGCGAAACATCATCCTGAGCCTGATGATCTCCGGTGCACTGGCCGGTCTTGGCGCGGCGATGCTGTACCTGACCAGCTATGAGCAGTGGCAATGCTCTTCCTCTTCCGTTCCGGCCATGGGCTTCAACGGCATCGCAGCTGCCTTCCTTGGCGGCCTGAACCCCATCGGCTCGATCTTCGCCTCGTTCTTTATCCAGCATATCACCGCAGGCGGTGCGTATGTCGATAAGAGCATGTACTGCGCGCAGATCTCCGATCTGATCTCTGCGCTGATCATTTACCTGTGCGGCTTTGTGCTGTTCATGAAGAGCGCGATGAATACCATCGCCGCCCGCCGGGAGGAAAAGGCCATTGCAAAGGCCAAAGCCCTGGCGGAAGCCAAGAAAGGAGGCGAGGCGGAATGATCCTGCTGCTTCAGTATACGCTGATTTTCGCGTCGGTCCTGATCCTGGTCGCCCTCGGCGGCTGCTTCGCAGAGCATTCCGGCGTCATTAACCTCGGCCTCGAAGGCATTATGATCATGGGTGCGCTCGGCGGCGCGCTGACGATGCGCTATGTACCGAATACAGCCCCGGCGATTGTGATGCTTCTCGCGGTCATCGTTGTCTCAGCGCTGGTCGGCATGGTGTATTCCTGCCTGCTTGCTGTGGCGAGCATCAACTTCAAGGCCGACCAGACCCTCGTCGGCACGGCGCTGAACCTGCTCGGCACCGCCGGCGCAACCGTTATCGTCAAGGCCATCAACACCGCTGCCAACCCCGACGATGTTTCGTCCATCGTGCAGTACGGCGGCGCAAAGAGTGCGCTGCTGGTATCCATCGGCTCGTTTGAATTCAACTGGTTCATGCTCGTGGCGTTTATTGCGCTCGTGTTTGCCTATGTGACGCTGTACAAGACCCGCTTCGGCCTGCGCCTGATGGCCTGCGGCGAGCACCCGCAGGCAGCTGCCAGCGTCGGCATCAACGTCTATAAGATGCGCTGGGCAGGCGTGCTGATTTCGGGCGTTCTCGGCGGCATCGGCGGTATCGTCTTCATTACCGCGGGCGTTTCGGAGTGGCGGTTTGAATACGGCGTGGCGGGCTTCGGCTTCCTGTCCCTCGCCGTTATGATCTTCGGCCAGTGGAAGCCGCAGCGTATTGCGCTGGCCGCGCTGCTGTTCGGCTTCTTCCGTGCACTCGGCAATGTCTACACGGGCTTCAGCTTCCTCAAGGCGCTGAACTTGCCGAGTTCTCTGTACAACATGCTGCCGTATATCATTTCGCTCATTGTGCTTGCCTTTACGTCCAAGAATTCCCGCGCGCCGAAGGCCGAGGGTATTCCCTACGACAAGGGCATGCGCTAAGCTGCATTCGTTCTCTGCCTCCGGCAAGTTCATACGGACTTGCCGGAGCCTTCATTTCAAGCACATCAAACTCAGGAGGATTTTGTTCTCATGCGAATGGTTGATCTCATTGAAAAAAAGCGGGACGGCGGGATTCTGACCGACGACGAGATCCGCTTTATCATCCAGGGCTTTACCGACGGCTCCATCCCCGATTACCAGATGTCCGCCTTTGCCATGACGGTGTTCTACAAGGGTATGACCGATCACGAAACCGCCGTCCTGACGGACGCGATGATGCGTTCGGGCGACACAGTGGATTTGAGCCGGTTCGGCGATAAATCCGTTGACAAGCATTCCACCGGCGGCGTCGGCGATAAGACGACGCTGATCGTTGCACCGATTGTCTCGAGTCTCGGCGGCAAGATGGCCAAGATGTCCGGCCGCGGCCTCGGCCATACGGGCGGTACGGTCGATAAGCTGGAATCCATCCCCGGTTATCAGACGACGCTTTCGGCAGAGGCCTTCATGCAGCAGGTCGAGGACGTCGGCGTAGCCGTCATCGGCCAGTCCGGCAATCTGACGCCCGCCGATAAAAAACTCTACGCGCTGCGTGACGTGACCGCGACAATCGATTCCCTGCCGCTCATCACGTCGTCCATCATGTCCAAAAAGCTGGCCGCAGGCGCGCATTCCATCGTGCTGGATGTCAAGATCGGCTCCGGCGCGTTTATGAAGACGCTTGAAGACGGACAGAAACTGGCAGAGAGCATGGTGCGCATCGGCAAGGCCTGCGGCCGGAACGTCGTGGCGGTCATGTCCAACATGGATATTCCGCTCGGCTTCTATATCGGCAATGCGCTCGAGGTGCGCGAGGCGGTTGAGGTCCTGCGCGGCCATGGCTGCCCGGACCTGACCGGCGTGTGCATTACACTGGCGGCCAATATGCTGCACCTGTGCAACGGCTGGTCCATTGAAGAGGCCACGAAGCAGGCGGAAGAAGCCATTAACTCCGGCAAGGCCTTTGAGCAGATGAAGCGCTGGATCGCCGCACAGGGCGGCGATGCGCGGGTGCTGGACGACGTGAGCCTGCTGCCGCAGGCGTCGGTGCAGTACGAACTCAAAGCGCCGCAGACGGGCTATATCCACCATATGGACGCGCAGAAGATCGGCGAAAGTTCCGCCATTCTCGGCGCGGGCCGCAAGACGAAGGACGACGCCATTGACTTCGCTGCCGGTATCGTCCTGAAGGAAAAGACCGGCGCAAAGGTCGAGCAGGGCCAGACGCTGGCTGTTCTGCACACGAACCGGCCTGAGACGATTGCCGACGCCGAACGCGTCTTTTTGGAAGCCATCCGCTGGGGAACCGACGCGCCCGAGGCACAGCCGCTGATCTACGGGATTGTAAAGTAAAAAGAGGAGAGAAAGAGATATGTCAGATGTGATCGTCATCGGTGTTGCCGGCGGAACCGGCAGCGGAAAAACCACGCTCGTCAAGGCTCTGATGAACCGCTTCGGCGACAATATCAGCGTCCTCAGCCACGACAATTATTACAAGCGGCACGACGAGATGAGCTATGAGGAGCGAACCCACCTCAATTACGACTGCCCGGACGCGTTCGACACCGATATGATGATCGAGCATCTGCGCATGCTCAAAAACGGTCAAGCCATCGACTGCCCGACGTATGACTATACCATCCACAACCGCGCCGACGGGGTTCTGCACATCGAGCCGCGCAAGGTCATCGTGGTGGAAGGCATTATGATCTTCGTCGAGAAGGCGCTGTGTGATGAGATGAACATCCGCATCTTTGTTGACGCCGATGCTGACGTGCGCCTGTGCCGCCGCATCCGCCGCGACGTGAAAAAACGCGGACGCAGCATCGATTCCGTCATTGACCAGTATCTGACCACCGTCAAGCCCATGCACGAGCTCTATGTTGAGCCGAGCAAGAAAAATGCGAATCTTATCGTCCCGGAGGGCGGCAAAAACCTGATCGCGCTCGAGATGATCATCAACCGCATCCAGCGGCACATCGACGGAAACGCGGAATAAAAAACTGCCCGGAACTGCCGGCTGACAGTTCCGGGCACACTTTATCATGACGCGCCGGCCGCTGAAAAAACGCGCCTCGCACAGCGGAAACTGGGTCTGCCGTGCGGGGCGCGTTCGGTTTTGATTTGCTTTTACTTAGACGAGGTCGGGTCGTAGTTGCGGCCAAATTTGAGGTCTTCAAACTTGATCGTCGCGCTTTCCGGGTGCATGGGGCGCGAGGCGGACTTAGCCGGCGCGGGTGCGGGGGCAGGCTTCGCCTCAGGCTCACTGCCGATCAGCTTTTCCAGATTATCGGAGATCTCTGTTGCAATTTTCTCCGCATCTTCGCTGGGAACGGGCGCGGTCACAGGTTCCGTCCGGTCGGCCTGCCAATCATAGGGACGTTCGTGGGCTGGTTCGGGCTGCGCGGGGGCGGACTCCTTCGTCAGATCCCGGGTCTTGAGCGTCTCAAGCAGGCCCAGATGGCCCTGAATATCGCGCTCGACCACAGAGATGAAATTCAGCGCGGTCTGCTTGGCGTAATCGAGCCGCTCCTGCTCGGCGTGGATCTGCTGGTTCAGCTGCGCAAGCTGCACGTTTGCGGCGTTGACCTGCGCGTTGGCCTGTGCATTTACCTCTGCGTTCTGCAGCATCGCGGCGCAGCGCGCCTGCGTTTCCTTGAGCATCTGTGCGCTTCTGGCCTCCGCGTCAGCTGTGGCTGTAGACTGCTTCGTCTCCTGCGCGCGGTATTCCTCCAGCTTTTCAACCAAAATCTTCATCTTGGCCTTGAGCACGGAATTTTCCTTGTAGAGCGTAATATAATCTTCCGTCAGCGGCTCGAGAAAATCATCGACCTGCTGCATGTCATAGCCGCCGAAGACGGCCTTGGAGAAGGTTTGCTCCTGAATTTCCTGCGGTGTGAACATGGAAGCTGCCTCCCTGTGTAAATTAGAGATAGACGCCGTTGTTTTCCAACTCGTCGATGAGGTCGCCGACGATATCGACGTTGTACGGCGTGATAATGTAGGTGCTGATGGCGATCTTCTTGATCTTGCCGTCAAGTGCATAGGCGCAGCCGGACAGGAAATCGACCAGACGGCGTGCAACATCCTTGTTGGTGGATTCCAGATTCAGAACGACTGCATGCTTGCTGCGCAGATGCTCCGCAATGTCGGATACGTTGTCAAAACGCTCCGGTTTGACGAGCACAACCTGCATCTGGGCCGTGGTGTGAATGTTTACGACCTTGCCGTTCGATGTGCCTGCGTTGTTTCCGCCGAGCGTGCGGCGGCCCGCAGAAGAGGTGCTGCCGGTCGCGGAGAAATCGTCGCTGTCCAGATCGAAGCTGGTGTTATAAGAGGGCTTCGGCGCCGAGGACGAGCGGGAGGGTCTGCTGGGGCGGGCGTCGTCGTCGAATTCATCAAAATCGTCGTCGTCTTCTGTATACGGCTTCGTGAGCTTCTTCAGGTCATCCATAAATCCCATTGTAGTGTATCCTCCAGAATTGCTATTCTATGTAATTGGGTCGTGTCGGTCAGACGTTATAATTCCGCTTGCCGAAGATCGCGGTGCCGATGCGCACCATGGTCGAGCCTTCAGCGATAGCGTCGGTAAAATCGTCGCTCATGCCCATCGACAGGCATTCCATGGACACATTATCGTATTTTTTCGCCCTTATGTCAACAAAAAGATTGCGCATTTCGGCAAAATATCTGCAATTTTCACCTGGAAATTCGCTCACGGGCGGAATTGCCATCAGTCCCTTGAGCGCCACATGCGGAAAATCCGCCATGCGGGCGGCAAGTGCAGCGGCTTCGGCCGGCGTAAACCCGGATTTGCTTTCCTCTGCACCGATGTTGACCTCGAAGAGAATGTTCTGCACAACGCCCACTTTTTCCGCCTGCTTTTCGATGCACTCCAGCAATTCCGGCCGGTCAACAGACTCGATGAGATCGACCACGCCGACGAGATACTTGACCTTATTGGTCTGCAGATGGCCGATGAAATGCAGGGGCTTTCCCGTGTACGCGCCCAGCGGGCGCTTGGCCTGAATTTCCTGCACGCGGTTTTCGCCGCAGCAATCGACGCCTGCGGCGACTGCCTCCTTGACGCGGTCGGCGTCGTTCATCTTCGTCGCGGCGCAGAGCAGAATTTCAGACGGGTCGCGCCCGGCCTTTTTTGCGGCATCGGCCATTTGCGCACGGATATTCGCAATATTTTCAGCAATCGTAGACATATCAGTTGACGACCTTTCCATCGTATAGATTTTTCGCGTTGATAATCAACTCGTCACCCGGCCAAAGATTGTTGGTCGAACTGGTGTCGAGTGTGACGACGTAGCTTTCGCCGGTATCGTGGAGGATGGTGATAGGCTTCCACTTGGCGAGTGTTCCTTCGAGGATATACACGCCCGTCTGACCATTTTCGACACGGACGGCGGATTTCGGGACGCGCAGCCCGGAATAGGACGTGAAGACGATCTCCGCCGACTGCTGCCGCAGCAGCGTCACGTTCTGCAGCGCCCGGTCGGACGACAGCACCAGCAGCCGGGAACCCGCCTCGTTGCCGCCGAGGCGCGCCACGCGCATGGTGACCGGCTGGTAATAATCGCGGGCGAACGTCAGCGTAGCGCGGTCGCCCTCCTCCACGCCGGAAAGTTCGCTTGCGGGCACGACGCAGGCATAGTACCACGTTGCAGACGTGACGAGCCTGCCGATGGCGTTGGCATCCGTTTCGTCCGGCTGGACGGACTCAAATTCTGCGACAGTCATTTCCATCAGCCGTTCCGGCGTCAGTGCGGATTCATAGCCGTCAACAGCGGCAGAAAAGGTTCCGGCCTTGCCTGCAAGGATGGCGCTGGTGTCGCCCGCAGACTGCGCCTCGAGCGTCTCAAGTTCTGCCTGCAGCGTGCTGATGCGCGCCTGCAGCGAGCCGCTGTCCGAGTCGCTTCCGGTGCGCCGCAGGATCAGGCCCTTGAGTTCCGGCGACAGGTCGGAGACGGAGTTCATGTCGCGCAGCGCCAGATAGCGGCTCAGCTGTGCAAGATCGCCCGCGATGTCCGCGTCGAGCGCGGCCTGATCGTAGACGCTGGAAACAGCGCTCCATGCGTACTGAAGCTGCTCGATCTGGCCGGACAGTTCATCGATGCGCGTCTGGCGGGTCTTTGCATCCTCGGAGCGGTAGCCGGTGGCGACGGTGTCGTTCGCGGCCACATGGGCACCCTCGGCGCAGTTCAGAACCGTTGTGCCGTATTGCGAATACAGAAGCTCCTCCTCACGCACGACAAAGCCGGAGGCGTAATAGCCCGCCCCGGCTTCGTATGGTGTGACGGTGGCCGTCATGAGTGGTGCATAGAGGCTGCTTACCACGTTATAGCCGAAATACGCGGCGATCGCGGCAAGCAGGATCCAGAGGATAACGGTAAAATAGGATTTGCCTTGCTTCATAGTGCTCCTTCAGGTAACCCGGCGGGAGCGGAGCGGTGCTCAACCCTGCGTCAGGTGAACGGGAACGGCGGGCGTCATGGTAGACACCGCGTGCTTATAGATCATCTGCTGCCGTCCATCGGACTGCAGCAGGATCACAAACTGGTCGAAGCCCGTGATAATGCCGCGCATCTGAAAGCCGTTCATCAGAAAAACGGTCAGCATCGTGCGGTCCTTGCGGGCCTGGTTCAGAAAAATGTCCTGATAATTCTCTGTTGTTTTTTGCATGGGTATCGGCTCCTTCTCATTTATATGGGAACCTCTGACTCAATGGCCTTCGGCCATAGAGCCAGAACTTCCTTGATCTGATACCCATATCGTACCATATTCAAAGTGCGGAAAAAGGAATATTTTGTCGAGCGGCGGAAAGAACATCCGAAAAATCTTCTGCGCCTGTCATCCGCAGCCAGTGCATGTCCGGATTGCGCCGGAACCAGGTCAGCTGCCGCTTGGCGTAGTTGCGCGAGCGCTGCTTGCAGAGCGCGGCGGCTTCGTCCAGCGAACACGCGCCGCTTAGGTACCCGAAGAATTCCTTATAGCCGATAGCCTGCATGGCCGTTGTTTTCGGACTGACACCGAGGGCAAGCAGCGCGCGGATCTCGTCCAGCAGCCCGTCCGACAGCATATTCTCGACCCGCAGGTCGATGCGCCGGTATAAGGCGGCGCGATCCTGATAATCCAGACCAATCCACACGGGCCGGTAGCGCGGCGGGACGGCCTTTGTTTCCAGATTGTGCTGCGTGATGGTCTTGCCCGTTTCCTCATAAACCTCCAGCGCGCGGATGACGCGCTTTTCGTCTGCCGGGTGGAGCCGCGCGGCGGCCTCCGGGTCAATTTCGCGCAGCCGAGCCAGCATGGCCTCGCCGCCCGTTTCGCGCAGCTGCGCCTCGAGCGCTTCGCGCCTGCCGGTCTGCGGGACAGGTGCGAACGACCGGCCTGCAATCAGACTGTCAACATACAGCCCCGTACCGCCCGCAATGACGGCGGTTTTGCCGCGCGATAGAATGTCCTGCACGCACGCATCCGCCAGCTGCACATATTTCCCGGCGGAAAAATCCTCGCCTGGCTCAACCATGTCAATTAAATGGTGGGCAACGCCCTCCATTTCTTCTTTTGTGGGCTTGGCCGTGCCGATATCCATGTGCTTGTAAATCTGCATGGAATCGCAGGAGACGACCTCGCCGTCATACAGCTTCGCAAGCTGCACGGCAAGCTTCGTCTTGCCGGAGGCCGTCGGGCCGACGACGCAGATGATCCTGTCCATGTTCAAACCCTCTTGAACTGCTTTTCCAGCTGCCGCTTCGTGAGCGTCACGCAAACGGGGCGGCCATGCGGGCAGTATTTGATATCGCCGCGGGACAGAACCTCCTGCACGAGCCGCCGCAGTTCTTCGTCAGATGTCTGCCAGCCGGCCTTAATAGCCGATTTGCAGGCGATGGTGTGCAGCAGATTGTCGCGCAGGCTGTCCGGGTCAAGTGTTTTTCCGGCCAGCAGATCGCCGGCCAGTTCCTGCAAAAGCGCTTTTGCGTCCTCCACGTCCACGTCGGACGGGATCTGCCGGATGAGCACGTCTCCGCCGCCGAAGTCCTCCGTTTCAAACCCGCAGCGCTCCAGAAGCGCCTTGTTTTCCAGCACAGCTGCGGCCTCTTCGCGCGAAAGTTCCGCGGAGACGGGGGCCAGCAGCAGCTGGGCCATGATGGGATGGTCTTCCTTTTTGAGCGCCTCAAAGCGAATGCGCTCATGCGCGGCATGCTTGTCAATGAACAGAACGGCTTCGCCCTGCTCAATAATAATATAGGTGTGCAGCGCCTCACCGATGATACGGAAGGGCTCCTCCCTGACGGCAAATTCCTGCTGCTGTACTTCAGACGCCTTGACCGGTTCCGGTTTCGGCTCCGGTCGTTCTGCAGGCTTCGGTTCGGGCCTTGCCTCCGGCCGCGGCTCGGGCTTCGGCTCCGCTCTGACCTCCGGTTTTGCTTCCGGCTTTGGAAGATCAAAGGCCTGCTGCGCAGGCGCAGGCTCGGAGCGCGGCAGCTGCACCGGCGAGGCCAGCATCGGCTGCTCCTGCTTCGGCATGGGCTGCTGTGCGGCCTGGCGGCGGTATTCGGATGCCTGCATGGTCTGATAGAAGCCGGGCTTCGGCGGCTGGACGATCTTGGGCTGTGCCTGCGGCTGCGGTGCGGCCTCCTGCTTTTTCTCCGGCGTTTTCCATTCCGGGCGGCCAGCCGCTCTGGAAAGCGTGGACAAAACGGCATAGTGTACCGCATCGAAGACCTCGCGCTCGGACAGGAACTTGACCTCCGTTTTGGCCGGATGAACGTTCACGTCCACGGCCTGCACCGGCATGTCAATTTCCAGCACGCAGGCCGGAAAGCGGCCTACCATGATCTGGTTGCGGTACGCCTCTTCCACGGCGGCGGAGAGCAGACGGGACTTGATATAGCGGTTGTTGACGAAGAAGCTTTGCCATGCGCGGTTTCCGCGTGTGGCAGTCGGCTTTGTGACAAAGCCGCGCACGCGAAGCTTTTCCCAGCTGCCGTCAACCGGCAGCATATTGTTGGCAAGTTCCCGGCCGTAGATGGCGTAGATCGCGGCCATGCGGTCGCCCTGTCCGTCGGTGTGCAGCTGCTCCTGGCCGTCCTTCAAAAAGCGGAAGGAGATCTCCGGGTGTGCCAGCGCCTGCTGCTGCACAACGGAGAAAACAGCGGAGGACTCCGCCGCGTCGGATTTCATAAACTTCATCCGCGCAGGCGTATTGTAAAATAACTCCCGCACCAAAATCGTCGTGCCGCACGGGCAGCCGACAGGCTCCTCAGACAGAACCTTTCCGGCTTCGAGATGCAGGCGAACGCCGTTTTCCGCGCCCTGCGCCCGCGTGAGAAGATCGATTTTTGACACGGACGAAATCGCGGCCAGCGCCTCGCCGCGGAAGCCAAGCGTACCGATGCAGGCAAGATCCTCTTGCTTGCGGATTTTGCTCGTTGCATGGCGCAGAAATGCCGTGCGGGCATCAACGGGGTCCATGCCGCAGCCGTCGTCGGTGATGCGCAGGAAGGTCATGCCGCCGTTTTGTAATTCTATTGTAATGTTTTTCGCACCCGCGTCAATGGAATTTTCAACCAGTTCTTTGACGGCGGACGCCGGCCGCTCGACGACCTCGCCTGCGGCGATGAGATCTGCGACGTGGCGGTCAAGCTGAATGATCTTCGGCATAAAGCCCCTCCCAATCAGAAGTTCAGCTGCAAGAGCCCAAACGACAGCGCGTTGACAATGGCATGCAGCGAGATAGACGCCCAGATCGTCCCGGCCTTTTCATACGTCCAGGCCAGCGCGACGGAGGCGGGCAGATACGGAATGCAACTCAAAAGCACCTTTCCGGCAGGATAGAGCATGAAATACTGCCAGTTGTGCATGAGCGTGAACAGAATAACGGACACGAGATACGCCATGACGCGCGACATCGGCTGAATGGAGCCGAAGACAAGCCCGCGCACAAGCGTCTCCTCAATGATCGGCGCAAGGAAAACCGTCACGGCCAGCATGACATACTGATTGTCGGAAATGAGCGAACCGACCGTCTCGTTGTTGTAGATCGTAAAGCCGGGAGCCAGCCTGGAAAGCGCGAACTGCAACACCCATGTGCCTGCATAATACATCGCAAAGCCCAGAACCAGCGCCTGCACAAAGTTCCAGAATGAGCCGCCGAAAAACGACTGCCGCAAAAATCCATGGAAAATCAGCAGAACCGCCAGCAGATTCACGGCAAAATAGACGATGTTCATCGTCAGCGCCGTCATGCCGAGCGAGAATTTCTCGTTTGCCAGCTGCAAAAGCAGATTCAAAATCAGCAGATAAAACGGCAGATAGAGCCACCCGGCGATCGTTTCAAATTTCGTCAGCCGGTAAGAAATCGAATGGGACGCTTTGCGGGCCATAGACAGCCTTCCTTTCCGGTAAAGGCTCCCCTTGGGCACAAGGGGAGCTGGCGTGTAGCGCCTGAGGGGATTTGAATGTAGCGAACTTCGGAGCATTCTGAACAACGCGGCCCATCCCCTCTGTCATTTGCTTTGCAAATGACACCTTCCCTTACCGCGCGGGGCGCGGCAAGAGGAGGCTTTTCGCCTCTTTTACAGCATCTGTTTCAGATGGTACAACTGGTTCAGCGCCTCGATGGGCGTGAGCGTTTCGACGGTGATGGACTCCAGCGCGCGGCGCAGTTCATCCGACTGCATATCGAGCATGGAAACCTGAGCGGACACGGGTGCAGCCGCGGGCTTTGCGCGCTCCGGCGCGCCGGATTCGAGATCCTTGAGGATTTCCCGCGCGCGCGTAATGACCCGGTCGGGAATACCCGCCAGCTTGGCAACCTCGATGCCGTAGCTGTCGTCTGCCGCACCGGGGACGATCTTGCGCAGGAAGATCATGTCCCCCTGCCGCTTCTTGACGGCGATGTTGAAGTTTTTGACGCCCGGCAGTGCCTGCTCGATATCCGTCAGTTCGTGATAATGCGTGGCGAAAAGCGTTTTCGCGCCCAGCCGCTTGCGGTCTGCTGCATATTCGAGCACGGCACGGGCGATCGCCATGCCGTCAAATGTCGATGTGCCCCGCCCAATTTCGTCGAGAATCAGAAGTGAACGCGGCGTCGCGTTTTTGAGAATATCGGCGACTTCGGTCATCTCGACCATGAACGTTGACTGGCCGGAGGCCAGATCGTCCGATGCGCCGATGCGCGTAAACAGCCGGTCAACAATGCCGATGTGTGCCGACTGTGCCGGGACAAACGAGCCCATCTGCGCCATGAGGACAATGAGCGCCACCTGCCGCATGTAGGTCGATTTACCGGCCATGTTCGGGCCGGTGATGATGGCCGTGCGGCAGTCCTCACTGCCAAGCAGCGTGTCGTTCGGCACGAACAGCGCGTTTTTGAGCATCTGCTCGACGACCGGATGACGGCCCGCCGTGATCGATACGGTATTGCCGAGATCGACCTCGGGCTTGCAGTAATGATTGTGAACGGCGACGGCGGCAAAGCTGCACAGCACATCCAGCTGCGCGACGGCCTGCGCCGTCTGCTTGACGCGGGCGGATTCTCCCGCGACAAACTGCCGCAGCGCCACAAACAGGTCATATTCCAGCGCCACAATGCGGTCCTTGGCCGTCAGAATGGTGCTTTCCAGTTCCTTCAGTTCTTCCGTGATGTACCGCTCACCGGTCGAGAGCGTCTGCTTGCGGATATAGCTGTCCGGGACAAGATTCAGCTGACCCTTTGCAACCTCGATATAATAGCCGAATACACGGTTATAGCCCACGCGCAGATTCCGGATGCCGGTCTTTTCCTTTTCACGCGCCTCGATCTGCGTGAGCATGCCCTTGCCGCCGGACTGGACGGCGCGCAGTTCATCGAGCTCTTTGTTTGCACCGTCACGGATGAGCCCGCCCTCGCGCAGCAGGAACGGAGGATCGTCCACGATGGTTGCGTCGATCTTCTCCTTGAGATCTGCCAGCGTGTCAAGCTGCTCAAAAAGCGTCTGCAAATACGGCGCGCGCATACCGGACAGCCGCTCCTTGACGGCAGGCAGACTCGCCGCGCCCTGTGACAGCGCGGCAAGATCGCGGCAGGAGGCTGTACCCGTCATAATGCGGGTCATGGCGCGTTCAAAGTCCGTAATTTCACGCAGGGACAGAATCAGTTCCTCGCGGTCGATGGTTTTTTTGACCAGTTCCTCCACGGCAGTCAGTCGGCGCGTGATCTGCGCGGGGCTGAGCAGCGGCCGCTCCATCCACGCCCGCAGCAGACGGCCGCCCATGGCGGTCTTCGTTTTGTCGAGCACCCACAGGAGGCTCCCGCGCTTTTCCTTTGCGCGCATCGTCTCCGTCAGTTCGAGATTCCGCCGCGCGGCAAGGTCAAGCTGCATGAACTTGCCTGCAATGTACAGTTCCAGTTCCCGGATGTGCGGCAGCTCGTTTTTCTGTAAATCGCGCAGCGTAATGAGAAGCGCACCTGCGGCGGCAATGACGCACGGCATATTCGCAAGACCGAGCGCCTCCGGCGACTGCCCGAACTGCGCCGTCACGGCAGCCTCGCACAGTGCAGAGTCAAACTGCGCGTCCGTTCCCAGATTTACGCAGGTGTGGAAGCGGTCGCGCAGGAAATCTGCCAGCGCGTCGTCCTCCGCCGCCGTGCCGCCCAGAAGTGCCTCGGACGGCAGGAAACTGCCGAGTTCGTTCTGCGCGTCCTGCATGGCGTCGGCGCCGGAAACCTGCGTTGCGCTGAATGCGCCGGTCGATACGTCGCAGAAGCAAAGGCCGTATGTACCGGCTGCGCCGTAGACGCAGGCGTAATAATTATTTTTGGATTCCACCAGCATCGAACTTTCCGTCACGGAGCCGGGCGTTACGATGCGGATGATGTCGCGCTTCACCAGCCCCTTCGCCAGGGCAGGGTCCTCCATCTGCTCACAGATGGCGACCTTGTAGCCCTTTGCGACCAGCCGCGCGATATAACTCTCCGAGGAATGATACGGCACGCCGCACATGGGAATCTTATCCTCCGCGCTTTTGTCCTTAGCATGGTCGCGCGAGGTGAGCGTCAGGTCGAGTTCACGCGAGGCAATGCGCGCGTCCTCCTCGAACATCTCATAAAAATCGCCCAGCCGGAAAAACAGCAGGCAGTCAGGATTACGCTCCTTGACCGCATAATACTGCTGCATCATGGGGGTGAGTTCGGCCATAAACAAAACCTCCGGGTTTTCTCTTTTAACGTCTGAAATTATGCTTTCGGCAAATCCATATGCACTTACGCATTCGTTTGTAGGGGCCGATGCCCACATCGGCCTGTTGGAAAGTTGCAAATTCTCCGAAGAATACCGTAAAAACGGTGCATTCTGCCGGGCCGATGCGACGCCCGCAGGCTAGTTTCGAGGCGCAACCGCGCATCGCGCGGCTCTTAGCGCCGAAGATGGG